>Ga0209415_10007839_pt1 | contig 18575 bp, 14 predicted proteins | sample PeaSoiSIISIP2007_FD_187696 | JGI IMG/M metagenome (GOLD analysis project Ga0209415, IMG submission 187696) | Peat soil microbial communities from Weissenstadt, Germany - SII-SIP-2007 (SPAdes) (version 2) | ecosystem: Environmental > Terrestrial > Soil > Wetlands > Peat | place: Germany...
AGCTTGATCTCCGAGCGCATCCTGACCCGGAGCGCCGCATCGAGATTGGAGAACGGCTCGTCGAACAGGAAGGTCTTGGGCTCCCGGACCATGGCCCGGCCGATGGCGACCCGTTGCTGCTGTCCGCCCGAAAGCTGGGAGGGCAGGCGCCCCAAGAGCGGCGTCAGCTCGAGCAACCCGGCGATGGTCCCGACGCGCTTCTCGATCTCGGCCCTGGAGATCCGGCGCAGGCGCAAGGTGAAGCCGATGTTCTCCGCCACCGTCATATGCGGGTAAAGGGCGTAGTTCTGGAAGACCATGGCCACGTCGCGCTCGAAGGGCGTCAGATTGTTGACCACGCGGCCTTCCATGCGGATCTCGCCGGCGCTCACGTCCTCCAGTCCGGCGATCATGTTGAGGATCGTCGTCTTGCCGCAGCCAGAGGAGCCCAGCAAGGTCACGAATTCCTTGTCGGCCACCACCAGGTTGATATTCGAGCAGATCTCGAGCGTGCCGAAACGCTTGTAGACCGCTGCCAGTTCGACCTTCGCCATGGACCCGCCGTTCCCCCAAAGTCTCAGCTCTTGATCATTCCCTCGGTGAAGCCCTTCATGATGCTCTGGCGGAAGATGATCGCGATCACCACCACCGGTGTAACCGCCATGGTCGCCGCCGCCATCATCTGCCCGAACACGGTCTGATACTGGCCGGCGAACTGGGAAATGACGAGAGGCACGGTCTGGGCGTTCTGGCGCGTCAGGATCAGGGCGAAGAAAAACTCGTTCCAGGATTCGATGAAGGCGAAGATCGCCGTGGCGAAGATTGGCGGCCAGGAAATCGGCAGCACGATCAACCGGAAGATCTGGAGAGTGGTCGCTCCGTCCACCGCGGCGGCCCGCTCAAGCCCGACCGGAATGGCCAGGAAAAAGCCGTGCAGAATCCAGATCACGATGGGGAGGTTGAAGGACAGATAGACGATGACGAGGCCAAGGCGGCTGTCGATCAGCCCCAGATGGCTCATGACGATGAACATCGGGATGGCGACGACGATGCCGGGAAACATCTGGGTCGCCAGGATCATGAGCAGGATCGGACCTGAGCCCGGCAGCTGAAAGCGGGCCAGCGCATAGGCCGCCGGAGCGCCCACCGCGAGCGCCACGGCGGTCGTGGATACGGCGACGATCAGCGAGTTGGCGAGGCCGCGGCCGAGTGCCGCCGCCGAATTCATCACCTCGACGTAGTTCTGGAAGGTGAAGGCGCTGGGCGAGAAGTCCGGCGGCGTGGCGGTCAGCGCCTGCTGCTGCATCAGGCTTGAGACGACCAGCCAGGCGATGGGGGCCAAGGTCCAGAAGCCAAAAATGCCCAGTCCCAACTGGATGGACAAGCGGCCGAGCTTGCTGGGCTTGCCTTGCATTTCAGGCCGGCACCTTGCGACCGCCCGGCCGCAGCATCCGGATGTAGGCGATGGCCAGGATCAGGCTGATGAAGAATACGACGTTGGCGACCGCCGCACCCGAGCCGATATGGAGGAAGTTGAACGTCTCCCGATAGGCGAGATAGTTCAGCAGAACGGTGCCGTCGGCCGGACCGCCGCGGGTGAGCACATAGACCAGATCGAAAAGCTTGAACGACCATAGGGTCTGCAGAATGATGGCGATCGCGAGCGTCGTCCTCAGCGACGGCAAGGTGATGAAGCGGAACTGCTGCCAGGTATTGGCGCCGTCGAGCCAGGCCGCGCGGTAGAGCATGGACGGAATCTTCTGCAGGCCGGCCAGCAGCAGCAGGGCGATGAACGGAATGGATTTCCAGACGTCCACCAGCAGCAGCATGTTGAGCGCACGCCCGGGGGTGCCGAGCCAGGTCACGTAGTTGTCGATCAGGCCGAGCTCAGTGAGGATCGCATTCAGGATTCCGTAGTTGGAATTGAGGATCCACTTCCAGAGCACCGCATTGGCCACCGGGGCGATGGCCCAGGGAATGATCAGCAGGACGCGAAAAAATCCCGATCGCCCCAAAGGGTGGTTCAGCAGCAAGGCCACGCCCAACCCCAGCCCCACCACCAAAGCCACCTCGCAGACGCTGAAATAGGCGGAATTGGACACTGCGAGACGGAAGCTGTCGTCGTCGAGCAGCGCGGCATAGTTGGCGAGGCCGATGAAGCTCTCGGCGACCGCGCCGCCCGCCAGCTCGACGTGATGCAGCGACAGCCAGAGCGAGGCCGCCATGGGATAGGCGAGGATCGCCAGGATGATGACGACGGCCGGCAGCAAGGCGCCGACGCCAAAGCGCCGGCGCCTCTGCTGCAGAGTGATTCCCGCCATCTTAGTAGGAGTGGTCTGGCGGGCTTAGCCCCGCTTCTTCACGATCGCCGTCACCTGGTCGGAACACTCCTGGATCGCCTGTTTTGCCGTCTTGGCGCCCTGGAGCGTCTTCTGGATCTCGGTGCCGATCGCCTGGGTCACCTCGTTGTAGTCCGGCGTGACGAAGCTGTCGTAGGGATGCTTCGATTGTTCCAGGACCACGGCCGCGTTGGGCAACGCTTTCTGTACATCGGCGTCGGCCAGCATGGAAAGACGGATTGGCAGCCAGCCGGTCTGCAAGGCCTGCTGCTTCTGGACGTCCGGGCTCAGGTAGAATTCGACCAGCTGCCGGCACAGATCGGGATTCTTGGCGTCCGCGCTGACGGTCCAGGCATCGGTGCCGTCGATGGAGGCCGTGCCGGCTGGGCCGGCCGGCAGCACCGCGCCGCCGAGCTTGCCGGCGATCTTCGACTGGGTCGGGTCCTGGGCCGGCTTCCAGGTGAAGGGCCAGTTCATCATCATCGACGCCTTGCCCGACAGCATGACGTTGGTGGCGTCGTTGATGCCGACATAGGAAATCGAGCCCGGGTCGGTGCCGTTGTTGTAAAGGTCGACCATGAGCTGCAGGGCGTCGACGCCGGCCTCATTGTTGAACACCGGCATGCCGTCGTCGCCATACATTTTGCCGCCAGCCTGCTGCAGGTAAGTCATCCAGTATGAGGCCACGCCGCCGATGCCCGCCGGATCGCCGTAGTTCAGCACCCAGCCGTAATGCCCGTCACGAGTCAACTCCTTGGCGTAGCGCTTAAGGTCGTCCCAGGTCTTGGGCGGCTCGGTCAGGCCCGCCTTCTCGAAATGCTCGGTGTTGTAGAACAGGGTTAGCAGCGAGAGGGTGAAGACGGCGCCGTAATTCTTGCCCTGCCACTTCACGGTCGAGAAGCTGGACGGCGGCATGTCGGACACTAAGTCCGGCGACAGCTTTTCGGCGTAAGGCTGCAGGAACTTGGCGAATTCCGGAACCCACCCCGACATGTAGATGACGTCCCAGACATGGGCGCCGGAGGCGAAGTTCGTTGCCATCTTGTCGTGCAGCTGCGGCCAGGCCACGGCCTCATAGTTGACTTTAGCGCTATGCGCCTGTTCCCAGGCCGCGAGCGCGTCCTGGGAGAACTTGGCGTCGCCCGGCGGTGCGGGATCGGGCGGGAGCGGCGCGAACACGCTGATCTCGGTCGTATCCGCCCAGGCCGGACGGGCCGAACCGGCGATCAGTCCGGCGAGCGGCCCGAGGGCCGCGCCGGCAAGTGCCGTCTGCTTCAGGAAATCCCGGCGCCCGAGAGAACTCGCCGGCGTGCCGATTATCTTGCGCATAGCCCTTCCTCCTCGATTGATATGCAGTCCGAATTTCTTGCTGGGCACGAGTTGATGCCGCGCACAAGGCCGCAAATATCTTCCGCACGCGAGCGTTCAGGCTTCCTTGATGTAGATCAAACTTTCCGTCGCCCGAGCGGATTGGACGAGTTGTCTTGGATCCAAGAGAGCCCAGCTTATCGATCGTTGGACGGTTGGCCAAGACCTCACGCGAGCGCAGCCGAGTCATCTCGCTGTCATAGAGGAGACGAGACGCCCTGCCGGAAGGCGTCGGAGTCAGTCGGAATTGCCGATGCCAGTTTCACCTTGAGGCTCGCGCAGGGGCCATTCCGAACAGCGACAAGAAGGTCATAGCGAAGAGGCCGGCGGTGAAATTCATGACGAGGCCGCCCCGAAGCTTCACACGCGACAGCTCCCCGCCGGCGTCGCTCTAATTCCAACCCACCCGATATCCGGCAGACGATAGCCAGTTCGTGCACATATTTGCCTGCCTGATTCGGGTTGCGCACAAGATTGCATCGATGCCCGTCTTGGCAATCGCGCGGGGCTGTTCTATGAACGGCAGCTCCGTTCGACCCCGAGTTCCCACTGGAGAGAAGCTATGAAGCTCGTCCGCTACGGCCCGCCGGGCGCCGAGAAGCCGGGTTTGATTGATCGCCAGGGCGCGCTTCGCGATCTTTCCGGCGAAATCGCCGATGTCGAGGGTGCCGTTCTTCAGCCGGCAGCCCTCGCCCATCTCGCCTCCATCGATCCGGCGCGCCTGCCCAGTGTGCCCGATCGGCCGCGCTTCGGTCCGCCCGTTGCGCGCATCGGCAAGGTCGTGGCCATCGGCCTCAACTACGCGGACCATGCCGCCGAAGCGGGACTGACGGTGCCGAAGGAGCCGATCGTGTTCATGAAGGCGACCAGCTCCATCGTTGGGCCCGACGATGCGATCGTCATCCCCCGCGGCTCCCGGAAGAGCGACTGGGAGGTCGAGCTTGCCGTGGCCATCGGCCGTCCCGCCAGCTATGTCGAGGAAGCCGATGCCATGAACCACGTCGCCGGCTATCTCATCTGCAACGACGTGTCGGAGCGCGAATATCAGACCGAACGCAGCGGCCAGTGGGACAAGGGCAAGGGTTGCGACAGTTTCTGCCCGCTCGGCCCCTGGCTCGTCACCTGCGACGAGATCCCGGATCCCCAGACGCTCGACCTCTGGCTCGACCTGAACGGCGAGCGGATGCAGAAGGGCAATACCCGCACCTTGGTCTTCGGCGTCGCCCATCTCGTGCACTACGTTAGCCAGTTCATGTCCCTCCAGCCGGGCGACATCATCACCACCGGCACGCCGCCCGGTGTCGGCATGGGCATGAAGCCGCCCCGCTACCTGAAGCCAGGGGACAGCATGCGTCTCGCGATTGCCGGGCTTGGCGAACAGACTCAGAAGGTCGTGGCATGGTCGGCCGGGCACCTCTAAGCGTCGGCATCTTGCTGGCGGCCTTGACGGCCGCGAGCAGTGCCTTTGCCGCGCCGCTGACCCAGATCGGCAGCTTGCCGCTGGGATCCGCGCAAGGGCCCATCGACGATCTTGCCTTCGATTTCGCCAATCAGCGGCTGTTCGTGCTGGAGAGCGGTGCCGGGCAGATCGTGGTCGTTGATCTGACGACAGGTGCGGTCAGCCAGACCGTGACGGGCCTGGCAAAACCCAGCGGCCTCGCCCGCGATCCCGAAGACGACCGGCTCTACGTCGCGACAGGTGCCGGCAAGCTCGAGGCCTTCGAGGGCGTTCCCTTGAAGGCGGCGGCGGGCATCGCTATCGGTCCCGAAATCGGGTTGCTCCACTACGATCCAGGCAGCGAGCGTGTCTACTTCGCCTTCGGCAGCAAGAAGATCGCCATCGTCGACACAACCCATAACAAGCATTGGGACGACATCCGCTTGAACGGCCGGCCGGGCCCCCTGGCGCTTGAAGACGATGGCACGCGGATTTTCATCGGCGCTGTCGGCGAGGGACGCGTCATCGTAGTCGATCGGGGCGACAACAAGCAGACCGCCAGCTGGGCCACCGCTTCCTTCACCGATCCCGCGGCACTCGCCATCGACGCGGGCGCCGGGCGCCTGCTCGCTGCCTTCCGCAATCCGGCGAGCCTCGCCTGGCTCGACCTTGCGGACGGGACCGCCAAGGGAAGCCTGCCGGCTTGCGCGGAACCGGGCCGGCTGCTGGCCGACAGCGACCGGGGCCGGATCTACCTGACCTGCGCGTCCGGCAGCATCGAAATCTATGGACGGGACAGCACGGGCAACTACGCGAAGCAGGGCAGCATCGAAACTGCACCTGGCGCCACCGCGGCCCTGCTCTCGCCCACCAGCGGCCGGCTCTATCTCGCCGTCCCCGCCTCTGCCGGCCATGCGGCTGAAGTCAGGATCTACGCGCCGGGAAGCTGAAGCATTTACTCGCCGCTCATGACGATGAGGGCGTCGACGGCCACCGCGCCTTTGGGCAGGACCATGAGCGGGTTGACGTCGAGCTCCACCAGCCGGTCCCTGTGGGCGTCGGCGAAGGCAGCGATCGCCATGATCGCATCGATGGCAGCTTCGACGTCACCGGCGGGATTGCCGCGATAGCCTTTCAATAGCTTCGCCACCTTCAGTCCGCCTAGGGCGCTGGCGACGGTGTCGCGGCTGGTCGGCAGCAGAAGAGTCGCCGCGTCTTCCACCAGTTCTACCAGCACGCCGCCCATGCCGACCACCATCACCAGGCCGAACTGGGGATCGCGGTTGATGCCGACGATGAGCTCTGCGACGGCGCCGGCGACTTGCTTTTCCACCAGGAAGCGCTCGGGCTTCAGACCAGGCGTGTAACGGGCGACGGATTCGGTCATGGCTGCGGCTGCGCGCTCTACTTCCTCGGCGTTGCGGAGGTTGAGCGCCACCGCACCTGCCTCGGTCTTATGGGCGAGCGCCGGCCGGCCGAGCTTCAGGGCGACGGGAAAGCCGATTTCGCTTGCGGCGCGGCCAACCTCGTCGGCAGCGACGAAGCGACCCTCGGGAGAACGCAACCCGAACTTCGCCAGCCGCTGCTTGCAATCCCATTCCTCCCTTAGGCTGGGAGAATCCGGCGCCGGGGGCAGCTCGGGAAGTGCCAGATCCGGGCCCGCGCTCCGGCGTGCCAGGTTGGCGGCGGCACCGAAGGCGGCGACTGCGGATTCCAGGCCCTGGAGCGGTACGCAACCCAGCTCGATCATCCGGGTCCTTGCCGCGACGGGGATCAGCTCCGAGAGGTCGCTGGCGGCGATCGCCGTCTTGCCGCCAGCCGCCTGGCACGCCGCCAGCAGCGCATCCACGGCAAGGTCGCAGTCGCGCTGCCCGGCCGGATCGGTGGGCGGATAGTCAATCACCAGCATGCCGGCGTCGACGTCGCCCCGCATCACCGTGGTGAAGCACCGCGTCAGCGCCTCGCGATTGCCCCAGAGCGAGGTGTTGTAATCCAGCGGATTGGAGACCGAGGCGAAATCCGGCAGCTCGGCGCGGAGCGCCGCGGTCTGCGCCGGCGTCAGCTCCGGCAGCTTGACGCCATGGCGGGCTGCAAGATCGGCCGTCATCAAGTTGTCGGCGCCGGAACAGGTGAACACCGCCAGGCGCTCGCTCCGCGGCACGCCGCAAACCGAGAGGAACTTCGCCGTCTCCAGCAAACCGGCGATGGAATCGACGCGGATGACGCCGAGCCGGGCGAACAGCGCGTCGTAGAGCTTATCGCTCCCCGCAAGCGAGCTGGTATGGCTCATCGCCAGCTTGGCGCCTAGCTCGGAGCGGCCGGCCTTGAAGGCGACGACCTGCTTGCCGTTGCCCCGCGCCTTCAGCACCGCCCGGCTGAACCCCGGCATGTCGTCGAGGCCCTCGACGTAAAGCGCGATGGCACTCACATGCTCGTCCTCGGACAGCACATCGATGTAGTCGGCAAGCTTGAGCACGGCCTGATTGCCGGCCGTGATGACATAGGCCAGCGGGACCGACCTGTCGTTCTGGGTCAGGTTGAGGGCGAGATTGCCGCTCTGGGCGATGATGGCGATGCCGCGCTGGGTCCGGCCGCCGCCGAAACCTGAGGCGAACATGGCGACCCCGTCGACGTAGTTCAGCAGCCCATAGCAGTTGGGGCCGACGGCTGCGAGATCGCCCGCGGCCTCGATCAGCGCCTTCTGAAGAGCGATGCCCTGCCCGCCCACTTCGGCAAAGCCCGCGGCGTAGCAGACGGCCCCGCCCGCCCCCATGGCCGCCAACTGCCGCACCACGTCCACGGTCAACTCCCGCGGCACGGCGATGAAGCTTGCGTCAGGGGCGGAGGGCAGATCGGCGAGGGACTTGAAGCAGGGCTTGCCGGCGATCTCGGCATAGGTCGGATTGACGGGCCAGATCTCGCCGGTGAAGCCGGCCTCGACGCAATACCCGATGGCGGGCGCCAGGCGCTGGCCACCGATGAAGGCGACGTGGCGCGGCGACAAGAGCCGCCTCAGGTTCTTCAGTCTCGCCGGCCGGCCCATCGCCTCGACCCCCCTTATGGCCAAGCGGCCGGGGCCGGGAATTTGTCTCAACAAGCCTCGCTCTGGCAAGCCGAAGTTGGGCCTTCGGTTGACAGGCCGCGCCATGCCGGCCAAGGATGCCTCATTGTTCTTCATGGTATCTCAACCCGGCTTCCTCCCGGCTTGTCCCTTGCCTGGAGCGTTCCGGTGGCGGAAAGAGTCGAAAGGAATTCGCGGAATGCCTCAGCCGGTGCGCATCGAGAAGAACGGTGCCATCTGGGAAGTCACCCTCGATAATCCGAAGGCCAATGCCATCAGCACCGCCGTAAGCACGGCCCTTGGCGAAGCGTTCGTAGCGTTTCGGGACGAGCCCCAGGCCAGGGTCGCGATCGTGACCGGCGGCGGCGACCGGTTCTTTTCCGCCGGCTGGGACCTGAAGGAGGCCGCTACTGGCGGCACCGACGGCGGCTACGGCCCAGGTGGCTTCGCCGGGCTCACCGAGCTGTTCGACCTGGATAAGCCGGTCATCGCCGCGGTCAACGGTCTCGCCGTGGGCGGAGGCTTCGAACTGGCCTTGGCAGCGGATCTGATCGTTGCGGTGGAAAGCGCCGAATTCTTCCTCCCGGAAGCTACCATCGGCCTTATCGCCAACGCCGGCGGCGTTCTGCGCCTGCCGCGGCGCCTGCCCCGCGCGGTGGCGATTGAGATGATGCTGACCGGCCGGCGCCTCTCCGCGCGAGAGGCCATGGCGCTGGGACTCGTCAACCAGGTCGTACCCGCCGATGGGCTCATGGCCGCGGCGAGGGCACTGGCGGCCCGCGTGCTTGCCTCGGCGCCATTGTCGGCTCAGGCGATCAAGGCCGTAATGCGGGCAACTGAAGCGCTTTCCGTCGAGGACGGCTACCGGCTGATGGAGAGCGGCGGAATCCCGGCGTATGAGCGGCTTCGACGATCGGAGGATTACTTCGAGGGCGCCCGGGCCTTCGCCGAAAAGCGCGCGCCCGTCTGGCGGGGCCGCTGATGGCGAAGCTTTCCGAGATCGCCGCCGCGCTGGGTGGCGAGATCGCCGGCGATGGGCAGCTCACGGTGGAGGGGGTGGATCATCCGGCATCGGCCAGGCCGACGGATCTCGCTCTCGCCATGGAAGAAGACGCACTGGCTGCTCTCCCGGCCAGCCGCGCCAAGGCCGCGATCCTGAAGCGCGGCTGCGCGGCGCCGGACGGGCTGTCGGCTGTCATATATGTCGACCATCCGCGCTATGCGTTGGCCGGGCTGACCCGTCTCTTCGCAAGGCCGCCCTATATTGCGCCCGGAATTCATCCGAGCTCTCTGATCGATCCCACGGCTGTGATCGGGGATGGGTCGGCCATCGGCCCGTTTGTCCAGATCGGGCCCGGCGCGCGCGTCGGCCCCCGCGCCGTCATATTGGGTCAGTCCACCATCGGCGCCGGCGCACGGATCGGCGCCGACGCGCTCATTCACCCGGGCGTCAGAATCGGCGAGCGGGTCGAAATCGGCGACCGGGCGATCCTTCACAACAACGCCAGCATCGGTGCCGACGGATTCAGCTTCGCCATCCCCGGACCGGGCGAACCTCCACCCCCCGGCCAGCCGCCGATCCAGCGCATCGCCTCGCTTGGCACCGTCGTCATCGGCGATGACGTGGAAGTCGGGGCCAATTCCTGCATCGACCGGGGCACCATCGAGGCGACGCGCATCGGCAGCGGCAGCAAGATCGACAACCTGGTCATGATCGGCCACAACAACCGGATCGGACGAAGCTGTCTCATCGCCGGCCGGGTCGGGATTTCCGGCAGTTGTCGCATCGGCGATGGAGTGATCCTGGCAGGCGGCGTGGGAATCGCCGACCACGTGACGATCGGCGACGGAGCAGTGGTTCTGGCCGGTGCCCAGGTAGGCAGCAACCGGATCGCACCGGGTGCGGTCGTCATCGGCATGCCGGCTATCGCCAAGGAGAAATTCTTCGAACAGGTGCGCCACCTACACCGGCTGAAGAAACTTTTTGCCGATGTGGCCGAGCTGAAGGCGCGGCTTGCAAACGCCAAGGAAGGCGATTGAGGCGGGCTGGCCAGGGTATTTTTCTTAGCTGCCTCTGGTGCCAGCCCGCGCGCGGGACTATTGTCGCCGCTTCCTGTTTCATTCGACCCGGAGTCGGCGGTGCGCGGGCGTAGGTCGCTTTCAGTGCTGGCATGCCGCCTTTCCCGGCGCCGGCTGCTGGGCGCCTCGCTCGCGACTCTTGGCGCCGCGGGCTTGGGCTGGCGGTCGGCGCTTGCCCAGGATGTTCGCTATTTCCGGATCGGCACCGGCGAGACCGGGGGCTCGCTCTTCGTGCTCGGCGGCGTGATCGCCGCCGTGGTCAGCAATCCGCCGGGCAGCCGGCCCTGCGACGAGGGTGGAAGCTGCGGCGTTCCAGGCCTGATTGCCACGGCCGAGACGACCGCCGGCTCGGTCGAGAATGTCCGTTCGGTCGCCGCCGGCCAGTTGGATTCCGGTCTCAGCCAGGGCGATGTCGCCTATTGGGCCTTCACCGGCAAGGACATTTTCGCCCATGGTGGGCCGGTCGCCAGCCTGCGGGCGATCGCCAATCTCTATCAGGAGAGCGTGCACGTGGTCGTCCGCCGCGACTCCGGTTTGGCGCAGGTGGGCGACCTGAAGGGCAAGCGGGTCGGGCTTGGGCCCAAGGATTCGGGCAATCTGGTGACGGCACGCTTTGTACTGCGTGCCTACGGCCTCACCGAAAAGAAGCTGCACCCCGTCTATGACGACTTGGGCAGCACCGCATCAAAGCTGGAACAGGGCAAGCTCGACGCCTTCATCGCGGTTGGCGCCACGCCGCTGCCCCCGGTCGCAGATCTTGCCGAGCGCGTGCCACTGGCCCTGTTGCCGATCACGGGCGACAAGATTGCGGATCTGAGGCGGGATTATTCCTTCCTCAGCGTCGACATAATTCCTGCCGATACCTATCAAGGCGTCCCGTTGAATTCGACGGTCGGCATCGGCGTGATTTGGCTGGTGGCAGCCAGTCTCGACGAAACCCTGGTGTTCCAGCTCACCGAGGCGCTCTGGAACAAGGCGAATCGTGCCCTGCTGGATGAAAGCGGATCGCTCGGCCGGCAAGTCCTCCCTGGTTCCGCCCTGCAGGCTGTTCCCATCCCCGTCCATCCTGGCGCCCAGCGGTTCTACGCGCAAATGGAACAGCCCGCCAACACGGATACGTCGCCCTAAGACCGGCACCGCTACCGCCATGGCCCAAGGCAAAAAATCTCGCTAAAATGCGTCGGGAACCCATGACGAACTCGATCCGATTCTTATTGGCCGCTTTTTTCGTCATTTGCCTGGCGCTGCCGGCAAGAGCGGACTTCGACAAGGGCAAGAAGGCCTTCGACCGCGGTGACTACGAAACCGCGCTCAGCGAGCTGTTGCCCCTGGCAAAACAGGGCGATCCAAAGTCTCAGCACATCCTGGGCGAGATGTATGCCGACGGGCTTGGCGTCGACCAGGACTACGGCGCCGCCCTCAAGTGGAACAAGCTCAGCGCCGAACAGGACTACGCCCCGGCCATGGTCGATCTGGGCGACCTCTACTATTACGGCAACGGGGTGGCGGAGGATGAGGCCGAGGCCCTCAAGTGGTACAAGAGAGGTGCCGAGCTCGGCGATCCTGCCTCCGAATATGCCTATGGCCTCCTTTTCCATGACGGCTCGGCCGGGCTGAAGCAGGACTTCGGCACCGCTTTCAACTGGTTCTTGCGCGCCGCCGCCCAAGGCGATGCCGAGGCGACCAACATGGTGGGCTATATGCATGATTCCGGCGAGGGAATGCCGGAAGACCCGAAGGAGGCCTTTCGCTGGTATCGCAAGGCCGCGGAGAAAGGCTACGACATCTCCGAGTACAACATCGGAGTCATGTACCAGAGCGGGCGCGGGGTCGATAAGGATCCGTCCGAAGCCGCCCGCTGGTACCGCAAGGCCGCCGACCAGGGCGATGCGGATTCCGAGGCCGCCCTGGGCTATCTCTACGAGCAGGGCCTGGGGCTGAAAGCAGACATTGCCCAAGCCATTCACTGGTATCGCAGGGCTGCCCGCCAGGGCTCAAGCCGGGCCCTCAACAATCTGGGCGTGCTCTCCGAAGACGGCACGGGCGTGCCCCGCAGCCTGATCACGGCCTACGTCCTCTATACGATGGCGGCCAACAAGGCCAGCGACCCGGACGACAAGAAGCTGGCCCAGGACAACCGCAACGACCTGGCCAAGAAACTGACCCAGGAGGAGCTGGCGAAGGCCAAGGATGTCCTGCTGAAGTCCGCGGGGGATCCCGGTCTGGTCTTGCCGGACGAAACGGCGAGCGCCGGGGGCGGCAAGACGGGCGACGGCGGCGCCAGCAGCTCCACTAACAATTCGCCCGGCGCGGCCAATCGCTCGGCCACCCCGCCCAGCCCGTCGGGTACCGCCAGCAATATCGTCGGCAGCGTGAAGCTAGCCTTGGCGGCGCTGGGCTACGATCCCGGCAATCGCGACAACACCCTCTCGGACAGCGCGGCGACGGCCATCAAGGCCTTCCAGAAGGATCACGGCCTGCCGGCCACCGGCGAGATTTCGGGCGATCTGCTGGCGGCCCTGCTCTCCGCGCGCTTCGAGGCCGGGGACCAATCCGATTTGGCCAGCGAGGGCAGCAAGCTGCAGCTCTATGCCACCGGTTCTGGCTTCTACGTCACGGCCGCAGGCCACATCGTGACCAACCAGCATGTGGTGGACGGCTGCAAGGAAATGCGGCTTGCCGGGGGGACTGTGTTGCAGATGCTGGTCTCGGACAAGACCAACGATCTGGCCCTGTTGAAGGCGCCGCGGCCAGGTGCGGGGTTTGTGCGATTCCGCGATGGGCATGGCGTACGCACGGGCGAGAGCATACTCATCGCCGGCTTTCCCCTGCGTGACGAAATCTCGAGCGAACTCAATGTCACCACGGGCAATGTGAGCTCGCTCGCCGGGCCCGACAATGACAGGACCCTGATCCAGATCACGGCTCCCGTGCAGCACGGCAATAGCGGTGGGCCGGTGCTCGATTTGTCGGGCAATCTCGTGGGCGTGGTTCAGTCCAAATTCGATCCCAGCGCCCAGGCCGATTCCGACAACACGATCGACGTGCCCCAGAACGTCAATTTTGCCGTCAGCGCCAACACCTTGCGTTCCTTCCTCGACGCCCAGGACATCGAGTACGAGACGGCGCCATCGAAAGACGCGCTCAGCGCCGCCGCGATCGCCCAGCGGGCGCATGATTTCACTGTTTCACTGGAGTGCTGGCAGTAGGCTTCAGCCGGGCTTGCGCAGGACGAAGTGCAGTTCTTCTCCTTCACGCCGCTTTTCCACGATGACGCAGCCGGTGGTTTCGCAGAAATGGGCGAAGTCCTTGTCGGCGCCGGGGTCCGTTGCGAGCACGCGCAGCAATCCGCCCGGCGCCACATCCTTCAACACCCGGCGCGCCTTCAACACCGGCAGCGGACATTTGAGGCCGCGGGCGTCGAGGAGGGCTTCTTTCGGCTGAACCGTCATCCGTTGAATCCTAGCGACGAGCCCGGCCTTGCGCCATCGCGATCGCCGGCAACGGGATAGGCGGTCGTGTGGGACCGATGGAACCGGCGGGCATCGGATCTGCCCCGGGGGACTAGACAGGGGATTTGACGGGCCGGGCCATTCGCCCTTTCTATGGGGGAACAAGAATCAAAGGGATTCTCTAGGTGGCGCCGGTCGAGGAACGCATCGAGACGTCGCGCAGGCTGTCCGACGAGGCGAAGTTCACGACCTGCTACATGTGCGCCTGCCGTTGCGGGATCAAGGTGCACCTGAAGGATGGTCGGATCCGCTACATCGAGGGCAACCGCGATCACCCCGTGAACCGCGGCGTGCTATGCGCCAAGGGCTCGGCCGGGCTGATGACCCACTATTCGCCGGCCCGGCTCACCGCGCCGCTCCTGCGGGTCGGCCCGCGGGGTGCGGGCGCCTTCAAGGAGATCGGCTGGGACGAGGCGATGGCGATCGCCGCGGGCTGGCTCGGAAGCATCCGCGCCAGCGATCCCAAGCGCCTCGCCTTCTTCACCGGGCGCGACCAGAGCCAGGCCCTCACCGGTTGGTGGGCGGCCCAGTTCGGCACGCCCAACTACGCCGCCCATGGCGGCTTCTGCTCGGTCAATATGGCCGCGGCCGGGCTCTACACCATCGGCGGCTCGTTCTGGGAATTCGGCGAGCCGGATTGGGAGAATACGCGCTATTTCATGATGTTCGGCGTGGCCGAAGACCATGACAGCAATCCCATCAAGATCGGGCTCGGCAAGCTGAAGGGGCGCGGCGCCAAATTCGTCTCGGTCAATCCCGTGCGCACGGGCTATTCGGCCATCGCCGACGAGTGGCTCGGCATCCGTCCTGGCAGCGACGGCCTGTTCGTGCTCTCGCTCATCCATGAGCTGCTGAAGGCCGACAAGATCGACCTGCCTTTCCTCGCCCGTTACACCAATGCACCCTGGCTCGTGGTCCGCAACCCCGGCGGCGCCGACGACGGTCTCATTGCGCGCGATTTCGCCGGCCGGCCGCTCTGCTGGGACCGGACCCACGATGCCGCGGTGGATGCCACTTCCGCCGACGCCGCGCCGATGATGGTGGGCGAATTCACCCTGGCCAACGGCCAGCGCGCCGTGCCGGTCTTCCAGCTCATGGCCGAGCGCTATCTCGACGGGCGCTACGCGCCCGAGGCGGTGGAGCGCGAGGTGGGCGTCGCCGCGCCCGTCATCCGGCGCATCGCGGCCGAGCTCGCCCATGCCGCCTTCGAGGAGCAGATCGTTCTCCAGCAGCCGTGGACCGATTGGGCCGGCCGGCGCCACGAGACGATCACGGGCCGGCCGGTCGCCATGCATGCCATGCGCGGCATCTCCGCCCACTCGAACGGCTTTCAAAGCTGCCGGGCCATTCATCTGCTCCAGATGCTGCTGGGCAGCATCGATTGCCCCGGTGGGTTCCGCTACGAGCCTCCGTTCCCGCGCCCGATCCCGCCTCCGGTGAAGCCCTTGGGCGAGTCTCAGCCGGATCGTTCCCTCGGTGGCCCAATTCTGGGCTTTCCAACCGGCCCCGCCGATCTGCTGGTGGAGGCCGATGGCATGCCCAAGCGCCTGGACAAGGCCTATAGCTGGGAAGCGCCGCTGGCCGCCCATGGCCTGATGCACATGGTCATTCACAACGCCTGGAAGGGCGATCCCTACACCATCGACACCCTGTTCCTGTACATGGCGAATATGGGCTGGAACTCGGCCATGAACCCGGGCGAGACCTTGCGCAAGCTGACCGACAGAGCGGCCGACGGCGAGGGTTATCGGATCCCGCATTTCATCTATGCCGACGCCTATTTCTCCGAGACCGTGGCCTATGCCGATCTCGTACTGCCCGACACGACATATCTCGAGCGCTACGACTGCATCTCGTTGCTGGACCGTCCCATCTCCGATGCCAACGGCGCGGCCGACGCGATCCGTCAGCCGGTAGTGAAGCCGGACCGCAACGTGCGCCCCTTCCAGGACGTGCTGATCGATCTGGGGACACGGCTCAAGCTGCCCGGATTCGTCGAAGCTGATGGCAGCGCCAAGTTCCCCGGGCTCTATGCCGATTACATGGTCAACCACCAGCGTGGTCCGGGCCTCGGCCTTCTCGCCGGCTGGCGCGGCAAGGACGGAGACAAGAGCGGCATCGGCGAGCCGAACCCCAAGCAGCTCGACAAATATATCGCGAACGGCTGTTTCTGGCGCCATGAGCTGGCACCGAACCAGCGCTACCTGCGTCACGCCAACAAGGACTATCTCGATTGGGCGGCGACCATGGGATTCGTCGCGCAGCCCGACCAGATCGTTCTCCAGGTGTACTGCGAGCCGCTGCAGAAGTTCCGTCTGGCAGCCGCGGGGCACGGCGCGCTGCAGCCGCCCGAGCGCGACCGCGAGCGGATCGCCCGTTACTTCGACCCCCTGCCCTTCTGGTATCGCCCGTTCGAGCAGGATCCGGCCGATGGCGAAGAATTCCCGCTCCACGCCGTGACCCAGCGGCCCATGGCCATGTATCACTCCTGGGGATCCCAGAATGCCTGGTTGCGCCAGATCCATACCGGCAACCGGCTGTTCATGAATCGCCGCAAGGCCGAAGCCCAGGGGTTGGTTGACGACGATTGGGTCTGGATCGAGAGCCGCCAGGGCCGGGTGAAGGCGCAAATCAAATTGATGGAAGGCGTGAACGAGGACACGGTCTGGACCTGGAACGCGGTGGGCAAGCGCGCCGGCGCCTGGAACCTCGACCCCTCGGCGCCCGAGGCACGCCAGGGCTTCCTGCTGAATCATGTCATTGCGGAGTTGCTGCCCGCCCAGCCGGACGGCTACCGCTACGCCAATTGCGATCCCATCACGGGTCAAGCGGCCTGGTACGATCTGAGAGTTCGCTTGATCAAGGCGGAGGCCTCCGAAAAGCCCGAGACCTCACCCCGCTTCCCGCCTCTCGGCCGGCCATCGGGACTGCCTTCGCCGGCCAGGATATTGCGCTACGGCGCTGCCTTCCGGGGCCGGCGCGAAGGCGGGTCATGACCAGCCTGCCGCCTCCGGGGACGCGCAAGCTCGGCCTCGTCATCGATCTCGACATCTGCGTCGGCTGCCATGCCTGCGCCGTCAACTGCAAGGAGTGGAACAGCGGCGGACAGATGGCGCCGCTGACCGACCTCGATCCCTATGGCGCCCATCCGCATGGGGTCTGGTTCAATCGCGTCCACAGCTTCGAGGCGGGCGAAGGCGGCGAGGGACGCACCGTGCATTTCCCGCGCTCTTGCCTGCACTGCGAGCAACCGGCCTGCGTCGAAGTCTGCCCTACCGGCGCTTCGTACAAGCGGGCCGAGGACGGCATCGTCCTGGTCAACGAGGACCTCTGCATCGGCTGCAAGCTTTGCTCCTGGGCCTGCCCCTATGGCGCGCGCGAGTTCGACGAAGACGTGGGCGTGATGAAGAAATGCACGCTTTGCATCGACAAGATCTACAACGAGACCCTTGATGAGCGGGATCGCGTGCCGGCCTGCGTCGCCACTTGTCCGGTATCGGCCCGGCATTTCGGCGATCTCGGCGATCCGGGTTCGAGCGTCTCGCGCCTGGTCGCCGAACGCGGTGGCTACGAATTGATGCCGGAGATGGGCTACAAGCCGGTCAACCGCTATCTGCCGCCACGCCCCCGCAAGGACAGCGCGGGCTGCACCGGCGCCCCGGCCGCTCTGCCTACCCCGACCGCCGGAGCCGAAGCCAATCCCCTGCTCCGCTGGATCGATCGAATGCTGAGCCGCTAGCTCATGCATCCCGCCGGTTCGGTCATCTGGTTCACGACGCTCTCGGGTGCGGGCTACGGGCTGTTGTTCCTGCTGGGCCTGCTGGCCGGCACGCCGCTTCTGCCCGATAGCCGCTGGTTTGCCTTCGCGACTTTGGCGCTGGGACTTGGCCTGGTGACTGCCGGGCTCGTCTCCTCGACCTTGCATTTGGGCCATCCCGAGCGGGCCTGGCGGGCTTTCTCTCAGTGGCGCTCATCCTGGCTATCGCGCGAAGGCGTGCTTTCGGTGGCAGGCTACTTCCCGGCGGGAGTCTTCGGCATCGCCTGGGTGTTCTTCAGCCACCGCCTGGCTTGGGCCGGCTGGCTCATGGCGGCCTTCGCGCCTGCCACCGTCTATTCCACGGCCATGATCTACGCTTCGTTGAAACCGGTTCCGCGCTGGTACAATCCCTGGGTCGCGCCCAACTACCTCTTGCTGGCCTTGATGACGGGCTCGCTGCTGCTGAGGGCCCTCGTCGCTCTCTTTGGCCTCTCCCCTGGCGCTCTGAGAATGCTGAGCACGGCCGCGATCCTCGTTGCCGCCGGGGCCAAGCTTGCCTATTGGTGGCATATCGGAAGAGCAGCACCGGCGGCCACGGCCGAGAGCGCCACCGGGCTGGGCGCGCTGGGCCGCGTTCGCCTTCTGGAAGCGCCGCATACGGAGGAGAACTACCTCCTGAAGGAAATGGGCTATCGCATCGCCCGCAAGCATGCGACGCGCCTGCGCGGGATCGCCTTTCTTTTTGCGTTCGTTCTGCCGCTGCTGCTGACCGCGACGGCGCCCTTGCTTTCCCCCGCGCTCGCCGCTTTCGCCGCCGTGCTCGCCGCCGCCAGCGCAATGCTCGGCGTGCTTGTGGAGCGCTGGCTCTTCTTCGCCGAGGCCAAGCACAGCGTCATTCTCTATTATGGCGCTTCCGCCGTCTAAACCAGGCTCGCCGGTCAACAACGGAAGTATTCCATGGACATCGTGACCCAGTTTCCCCGCCAGGTTCGGGAGATCGAGAACCTGTTCATCACCCTTGCCGACGGCTGCCGCCTGGCGG
>Ga0209415_10007840_pt1 | contig 18571 bp, 18 predicted proteins | sample PeaSoiSIISIP2007_FD_187696 | JGI IMG/M metagenome (GOLD analysis project Ga0209415, IMG submission 187696) | Peat soil microbial communities from Weissenstadt, Germany - SII-SIP-2007 (SPAdes) (version 2) | ecosystem: Environmental > Terrestrial > Soil > Wetlands > Peat | place: Germany...
CGCGCCGCCCAGCATGGACAGGGGCAGCAGCCGGCGGTGGTCCGGACCGAAGGCCAGGCGCAGCAGATGCGGCACCACCAGCCCGACGAAGCCCACGACCCCGCCCACCGCGGTGGCCAGGGCGGTGAGCACGGTGGACAGGGCGATGAGCTGCCAGCGCAGGCGCTTCACGTCCACCCCCAGGCTCTGGGCCGAGGGCTCGCCCAGGCTGAGCAGGTTCATGGGCCGGCCCAGCGGCAGCATCAGCAGGCAGCCCACCAGGATGGCCGGCAGGCCCACCCACACGTGCTCCCAGGTGCGGTTTTCGATGCCGCCCATGAGCCAGAACAGGATCTGCCCGCTCACCTGGAACTGCCCGGCGGAGAGGGCCAGCAGGAAACTGGTGCCGGCGCCGAAGATGGCGTTCAGGGCCACCCCGCTGAGCAGCAGATGCTCGGGGCTGGCGCCCCGGCGGGCCAGCATCAGCACCGCCCCGGTGGCCAGGAAGGCGCCGACGATGGCCGCGATCGGCACCGTCCACAGGCTGGCGGCGGCGCCGCCCAGGGCCAGGGCCGCCACCGCCCCCAGGGCGCCGCCGGCGCTGACCCCCAGCAGTCCGGGGCTGGCCAGGGCGTTGCGGAAGAAGGCCTGCATGGCCACGCCCGAGGCGGCCAGCCCGGCCCCCACGGCCACCCCCACCAGGGTGCGGGGCAGGCGGATGTCCCACACCACCGTGCGGGCCAGTTCATCGCCCCGCCCGATCAGGGCCCGGCCCACCGCCCCGGGCGTCAGGTAGGCGTCGCCCAGGGCCAGGGAGGCCAGCACCGCCCCCAGCAGCAGCAGGCTCAGCGCGGCGGTGGCGCCCAGCGTATCCAGGGTGCCCAGCGGCCGGGCCCTCACCGGAACGCCTCGGGATGCAGGGCCCGGGCCAGGGCTTCGTAGGCGTCCAGCCGGGCCTGGCTGGTGGCGGCCATGAGCGCGCCGGGCAGCACCACCACCCGCCCCTGGCGAAAGGCGGTCATGAACTTGTAGGGCGCCAGGTCCCGGAGCTTGGCCTGCATATCCAGCCCCGGCTCGCCGGGCGCCACCAGCACGTCCACCTTCCAGGTCAGCACCTGCTCGTTGGGGGTCGGCGCGTGGCCCTTCAGGCCCGCCTCCGCCGCCACGTTCACCGCGCCGGCGTGCTCGCAGAGATCCTGGAAGGTGGTGCCGAGCCCGGCGGTGAAGGGGTAGAAGCCCACCGCCAGGACCCGCACCGGCCGGCAGCCCTTGAGGCGGGCGTCCAGGGCCTGGACCCGGGCCTGCCAGGCCTGGATCAGGCTTTCGGCCCGGGCCTCCCGGCCCAGCGCCCGCCCGATCCGCCGGGCGTTGGCGTATAGCGCCTCCAGGCTGTCGAAGTGGTCCACCTGCAGCACCGGCACCCGGGCCCGGCGCAGCAGGGCCACGGTCTCGGCCTGGGTGTACGAGGCCACCAGCACCAGGTCGGGCCGGAAGCGCAGGATGTCCTCGGCCTCGCCGTTGCGCAGGCAGGGCTGCTGGGCGGCCTCGGCGGCCAGGGGGCTGTAGCGGGCATCCCGGGCCAGGGCGCTCAGGGCGGCGATCTGGCCCGGGGCGGCGATGGCCAGCAGCAGATCATCGGTGCCGACCGTCTGGCTCACCACCCGCCGAGCCGCCGCCACCGGAGCGGGGGCCGGCACCGACGCCGCCGGCCCCCCGCCGAAGGCGGGCAGGGCCAGCAGGAGGGGCAGCAGCAGCGCGCGCATCTACAAACGGTAACGCACCTCGAGGGTCACCGTGGGCGGCTGGGCCGGATTGCCGTAGGTTTGCTCGGCGTCGTTCTGGAAGTCCCGGGAACGGTCCAGCCACTGGGCCGCGGTGGTCCGGGGCTGCATCAGGTGATCGCCCCGCAGGCTGACGCTCAGCTCCGGGCGAACGCTCCATACGGTCCACAGACTCAGATCGTTGAAGTGCGCCTTGTAGCCCATGCCCTCGGGCAGGGCGGCATCGTAGCGGGGACCCATCCAGGACCAGCGGCCTTCCAGGCGGAAGGCGCCCAGCACCCGGAAGGCGTGGGCGCCCAGGGTCTGGAACGGACTGCGGGTGATGCTGTCGGCGCTGCTCAGCTGTTCGCCGGATGGGGCCTGCAGATCCCGGGTCTCCTGGTTGCGGTAGAAGCCGTCCAGGCCCCATGCGGCCGTGGCGTAGCCGCCCTTGAGTTCCGCGGACTGGATGCGGATCTGGTGGCCGTTGCGGTAGATGCCCGAATCGTAGCCGCCCCAGGCGGCCACCGGCACGCCGCCGTTCGCGTCGTACCAGACCAGGTTGGAGAACAGGGTGCGGGACAGCTCCAGGCTGGCCTTCCAGGGGCCGGAACCGTAGCTCAGACCCGTCTGGGCGTTGCGGCTCTTTTCGTTCTGGAGCGCCTCGCCGCCGTAGTTGTAGTTGAAGATCGAGTTGTACAGGAGCGGGGTGCTGAACCCGGTGCCGGCGTTGGCGTAGACCCGGAAGCCTTCGGGCAGGGTCCAGTTCAGGCCCAGCTTGCCGGTGCTCTGGGTGGTGCCGTTCTCGCTGCTGCCGATGCCCTGGATGGGCACTTCCACCCGGTCCCGCTCGGTGCGCAGGGAACCCACCGCCCGCAGTCCGGGCAGCAGCTCCCGCTGGCCTTCCAGCAGGGCCGCCAGATGCCGGCCCGTGGCCGAGATCAGGTTGGCGCCGGCCAGATCCGGGCAGCGGCCGGTCTCATCGGAGCCATCCAGGCCGAAGGTCAGGGAACCAGCCGATGAGGGCTGCCAGGTGACGTGGCCCACCGCCTGGTTCCGCTGGCTCAGGAAGGGTGCCGTGGGCTGGTTGTCCGTGCTGTTGGGTTCCAGCCGGTTCTGCAGCACCTGGCCAAGCGTGACCTCGCCGGACAGGACCGGCGAGAACTGGGTGCGCACCGTGCCGCTGAGGATCTGGGTGCGGCTGAAATCCTCCCGGCCGGAAACGAAGTACGAGGCGTCGCGCGGCGTGGTGCCGTAGGCCGCGTAGCTGATGGGGATGGGCACGGCCGCGTAGTTGTTGAAGTAGGTGGCCGTGACCAGGGTGTCCGGCCCCAGCTGGCGGCCCAGGCCCAGGAAGGTGCCCACGCTGCGGTACGGGTTGGCGGGATCCAGCACCTGGTTCTCCCGCTCGGCCGCCACAGCCAGGCGGACCCAGCCCTGGTCCCAGCCGTAGGCGCCGCTCACCCCGCCGCGCCGGATGCCTTCGTTGCCCGCCCCGCCCCGCAGCTCGCCGGAGAAGCCCGCCGGAGCGCTGCCGGCGGAGTACATGGCCACGGCCCCGCCCAGGGCGTCCGAGCCGAACTGGGTGGAGCAGGGGCCCTGCTGGATCTCGACCCGTTCGATGCCGGCCAACTGCAGCACGCTGGTGTTGAACCCGCCCAGCCCGGAGGCGTCGGTGAGCCGCAGCCCGTCCAGGGTGACCACCGTGTCCTGGGCCCGGGCGCCGCCCAGGTAGATGGAGGTCGCCGTGCCCACCCCGCCGGCGGTGAACACCTGGCCCGGCAGGGCGTCCTGCAGCAGATCGCTCACGCTGTCGGCGCCGCTGGCTTCGATGGCCGCCTTGTCCAGCACCAGGACCGCATTGGGGGTCTGGGCCACCTCCACCGGCAGCGCCTCCGCCGTGACCGTGACACTGGCCGAGGCTTCGGACTGGGGCCGCGGCGCGTCCACCTCCACCGTGCCGGCGGCGCCCCACAGGCTGGCCCCCAGGGCCAAAAGGAAAGTGATCCGGGCTGTACCCATGACATGCTCCGCGCATGAGGCCGGAGGATGAAGCGGCCAGGCCCGGAGAAGGCCGACCCGCCCTGCCCCCACGGCAGGTTTGGGAGATGCAGGACCGGTCTCCGGGCTCGCACGCGACAGGCCCCTCGCGGCGCCCCCGGCGCCTTCCCGGGGATAGCCCCAGTGGCGCCAGTCAAGTCTCCCGGGCCCGTCGGGCCAGGGGTGCATACCGTTGCGGGGCAGCGCAGGAGTCTCACCTGCTTCCCGAACATCCTGCACAATGTGGACTACATGATCCCAGAGGTGGTCTGGGACGGCAAGGCGCGGTTGTGGAAGCACAGCACGCCCCGCTGCTCCTGGTAGATTTCCAGCTTGGTCAGGCCGAACGGCTGCCAGGCCAGATCCAGGGCCCGGTCCAGGGGCAGGCCCAGGTAGTGGGCGACGATGGCCCGCAGGATCCCGCCGTGGGCCAGGACCAGGGTCACCAGGTCCGGCCGCCAGGTGCCCTGGATGGCGGCCCGGGCCCGATCGGCGCACTGGAAAAAGGATTCGCCCCCGCCGGGCGGACGGCTTCGCACCGGATCCTTGAAGAACGCCTCGGCCCCCTGGATCTCCGCCCAGGGCACCCCGTCCCAGGCGCCGAAGTGCTGCTCGGCCAGGTCCGGCAGCACCCGGCAGTCCAGGCCCAGATCCCGGGCGTGGTCCCGGGCCCGGCCCAGGTTGGAGGTGAGCACCCGGTCGGCGCCCAGGGCCAGCAGCTCGGCCTTGACCCGCGGCCACAGGGCCTGCCCGGCCCCGGTGACCGGCAGGTCCAGCCGGCCCAGGGGGGCCCCCTTCAGGACGGCCTCGGTGGGCCCGTGCCGGAGCAGGTAGAGGGTGGTCATCGGGCCATCAGGGCCAGCAGCACGGCGGCTTCCACCAGCTGATTGCCCGCTCCCAGCAGATCCCCGGTCTGCCCGCCCATGCGGTGCTTCAGGTAGACCACCCACAGCAGCACCGCGGCCCCGGCCGCCAGGGCCGGCTGCCACAGATCCCGGAAGCCCAGCCACCAGGCGACCCCGTTGAGCAGACCCAGCAGCAGAGTGGACAGGACCAGCGGCAGCCGGCCGACGCCCTGGTGGACGGCCGCGGCCATGCCCTGGGAGGCCGGCGGCAGGGCCGTGAGCAGCACGGCCACCGACCAGCGACCCCAGACCATGGCCAGGGGCAGGGCCAGCAGCGCCCGGCGGTCCAGGGCCACCAGGGCCGCCCAGCGGAAGCTCAGCTGGACCCAGAGGGCCATGGCGCCGTAGGCGCCGATCCGGCTGTCGTGCATGATCTCCACCACCCGCTCCCGGGTCCAGCCCCCGCCCAGGCCATCGGCGGCGTCGGTGGCGCCGTCTTCGTGGAACCCGCCGGTGAGCAGCAGGCCGAACGCCACCGCCAGCACCGCGGCCACCGGCGCCGACCACCAGCGCAGGCCCAGCCGGAAGGCGCCGGCGGTGACCAGGCCCACCAGGGCGCCCACCAGGGGGAACCAGCCCACGGCCCGGCCCAGATCCTCGTTCCGGGTTTCCGGACCGGGGATGGGCATCCGGGTGAGGAAGCGCAGGGCCGCGAGCAGGCTCATGAACGGACGCCAGGCCATGGCGTCAGGACCGCTCGGCCCGGTTCACCCCGGCGTCGCCGAAGGTGGCCATATCGCGCATCATCGCGCAGGCGCTGCGCAGGATCGGCACTGCCAGGGCGGCCCCGGTGCCTTCGCCCAGGCGCAGGCCCAGGTCCAGGACCGGCTCCAGCCCCAGGGCGGCCAGCAGTTCGCCGGCGCCGGGTTCGGCCGAGCGGTGGGACCACACCAGGTAGTCGCGCAGCCGCGGCTCCAGGGCCAGGGCCACCATGGCCGCGCCGCCGGCGATGTAGCCGTCCACGATCACCGCCCAGCCCCGGGCGGCCCCGGCCAGCATGGCCCCGGCCATGGCCCCGAACTCGGTGCCGCCCACGGCGGCCAGCACCCCGATGGGGTCCTTGGGATCCGGCCGGTGGCGCTCCAGGGCGGTCCGGATCACCGCCAGCTTGTGCTCCAGGGTGCTGCCGTAGACCCCGCTGCCGGGGCCCACCGAACGGGCCGGATCCAGGCCGGTGAACACGCTCACCAGCAGCGCGGCGATGGCCGAATTGGCGATGCCCATTTCGCCCAGTCCGAGCAGGGCGAACGGCAGGTCTGGCAGGCTGGCGACTTCGTCGATCCCCGCCTGCAGGGAGGCCTCGGCCTGGGCCCGGGTCATGGCCGGGCCGACGCTGCAGTCGGCGGTGCCGCGCATGACGTTGCGCTGGATGATCGCCGGGTAGGTGCAAGGCGCAGCGACGCCCACATCGATGGTCCGGTGCTGGATGCGGTTGGCCCGGCACAGCACCGAGACCCCCGCGCCCCCGGCGGCGATGTTGGCCGCCATCTGCAGGGTCACGGAGACGGGGAAGGCGGACACGCCCTGGGCGGCGATGCCGTGGTCCCCGGCGAAGGTGAGGATGAAGGCCTCGGGGTCGGCCGGCCGGAACTGGCCGCTGATCCAGGCCATCTGCAGGCCGAGGGCTTCCAGGCGGCCCAGGCTGCCCTGGGGCTTGGTGAGGTTGTCCAGATGGGCCTGGATCAGGGGTTTCCGGGCTGGATCCAGCACGGGCAGGGTCGGCAATCGCATGTCAGGCTCCTTCTCGCTCCCACGGCGAGGGATTGGCCCCGGGCTGGTGTCCGGACTCGCACGCGACGGATGCCGGAACCGGCACCCCCTTCTCCTTCCCGAGGCAGCGCCTCAGTGGGTCCGGCTGGGTCTCCCGGCGGCCATGGCGGCCTCCGGGGTGCTTACCGTTGCGGGGCAGCGCAGGCTTGGAACCTGCTTCCCAGTCTCCGGGGCGATGTAGGGTCCCAGGGTTCCACCACCCGGCCCGGGTGGCAAGCCCTTCGGCGGACGCCCGGAACCGGACCCCGCATCCGTGGCCCGGGGCGGAAAAATCCGGCCATACTGTTGCCATGGCTCTTCGCTCCGCCCCCCAGGCTTCCCCCAAACTGCTGGCCCTCCAGCGCGATTTCCAGCAGATCGCCTCCATGGCTGGCTATCTGAACAGCGCGCTCGACCTGCCCCAGCTGAGGCTGTTCTTCACCCTGTATGGCCGGGTGCTGGTGGCGGACCCGGCCGAAGGCCTGGCCCTGACCCCGCGCCTGCAGGCCTGGGCCGAGCGGCTCGGCACCAGCCTGCGGGAGGACAGTTCCTCGGCGATCATGCCGCCGCAGATCACCCTGCCCCCGCCCCAGCCGCTGCCCAACGGGCAGGGCCACGCGCTGGTGGCCACCATCAGCTTCGCCACCAAGGTGACCGACAACAGCTACCAGCGGGTGCGCGGCGCCGTGCTGGCCGCCTACCAGTCAGCGGTCGCCCTGCGCGACAAGGGGGTCTTCGGGGACGGGCCCGCCCAGCCCGGGGACCCAGCCGACGTCATCTCCGGGGACGCGCCCGACGCCTGAGTCCGGCACCGGGCAAGCGTCCAGCCGGAGTTGCTCCGGGATCCGCGGCCGGGACGGCCGGCGCTACCAGATGACCGGCCGCTCGGCCTCGGGCGGCTTCATGGGTTCACCGTCCTGGATGCCAAAGGCTTCATGGAATTCCGGCAGGTTGGCCAGGGGGCCGTTGACCCGGTACTTGGCCGGCGCATGGGCATCGGTCCGAAGCGCCTCCCGCAGGGCCTGCTCCCGGATCTTCTGGCGCCAGGTCTCGGCGTAGCCCAGAAAGAAGCGCTGCTCCGGCGTGAAGCCGTCGATGGGGGCGGCTGGCCCGGCCGGCCGGACCGGGCAGGGCCACCGGCGCTCCCGGTGCCCATGCCCGCCCGGACCGTTCATGCGCTTCAGACCGCCAGCGCGCCGACCCCGCGGGTGGCGCCGAGTTCCTGGTTGATCTCATCGGCGACCAGGTCGGCCACGGGGCCGATCACCACCTGGATGCTGCCGTCCGAAGGCCGGACCACGCCCAGGGCCCCGGCGGCCTTGAGCGCGGCGTCGGTGACCGAGGGGCTGTGCTGCACCACCACGCGCAGCCGGGTGGCGCAGGCTTCGACCTCGAGGATGTTGTCCATGCCGCCCAGGGCCAGGATGTAGCCGTGGGCCCGGGTGCTTGCGGCGGCGGGGACGGCGGCGGCGGGGGCGGCAACCGCGGTTTCGGCCTCGGCCGGCAGCGCCTCCCGGCCCAGGGTCGCGAAGTTGAAGCGGCGGATGCAGACGGCGAACACCCCGTAGTAGAGGCCGAAATAGACCACGCCCACGGGAATCGCCATCCAGCCGTGCTGGGAGCGGCCGTAGGAAAGCACGTAGTCGATGGCGCCGGCCGAGAAGGTGAAGCCCAGCTTCACGTGGAGCAGGTTCATCGCCACCAGGGACAGCCCGGTCAGCACCGAGTGGACCACGTACAGCGCCGGGGCGGCGAACAGGAAGGCGAACTCGATCGGTTCGGTGATGCCCGTGGCCAGCGACACCACGGCCGCCGAGAACAGCAGGGCGCCCACCCGCACCCGGTTCTCGGGGCTGGCGGTGCGGTACATGGCCAGGCAGGCCGCCGGAAGCCCGAACATCATCACCGGGAAGAAGCCGGCCATGAAGGCGCCTGCGGTGGGATCGCCGGCGAAGAAGCGGTTCAGGTCGCCGTGGACCAGGCCGGCCGGGCCGGTGAAGTTGCCGAACACGAACCATACGAAGGTGTTCAGCACGTGATGCAGGCCCGTGACCAGCAGCAGCCGGTTCAGCACCCCGTACAGGAACAGTCCGGCGTTGCCGGATCCGATCACCCAGTGCCCGACCGCGTCGATGCCGCGCTGGACCACCGGCCACAGGTAGCCCATGACGAAGGCCAGGACCAGGGAGGCGATGCCGGTGGCGATGGGCACGAAGCGCCGGCCGCCGAAGAAGGCCAACCAGTTCGGCAGCTTGATCTCCCGGTAGCGGTTGTACATGGCGCCGGCGATCAGGCCGGAAAAGATGCCGCCCAGCACGCCCATGTTGATGGCGGGATTGATGGCCTTGGTGCCGGCGTCCAGCACGAAGTAGCCGACCGCACCGGCAGGCGCCGAGCTCCAGGCGGCGCACCACCTGCTTGATTCCGGCGATCTGGGCCGGGCTCACGGACAGTTCCCTCACCCCCAGTCCGAGCAGCATGGGAACCGCCAGCGGATCGGAAGCCATGCCGCCGCACAGGCCCACCCAGCGGCCATGCCGGGCGGCGCCCTCGGTGGCCGTGGCGATCAGGCGCAGCACCGCCGGGTGGCAATCGTCCAGCCGCCGGGCCACCGCGCTGTTGGTCCGGTCCATGGCCAGGGTGTACTGGGCGAGGTCGTTGCTGCCCAGGGAAAAGAAATCCGCCGATGCCGCCAGCTGGTCGGCCAGCACCGCGGCGGCCGGGGTCTCGATCATCACCCCCAGCTGGGGGCAGGCGTCCAGCCCCAGTTCGGCGGCCAGCTCGTCGAGGATCCGGCGGGTGGCCAGCAGATCGTCCAGATCGGTCACCATGGGCAGCAGGAGACGCACCCGGGACAGGGGCCGGAGCCGCAGGCAGGCCCGGAGCTGGGCGCGCAGCAGGTCCGGACGGGCCAGGCCCAGGCGGATCCCGCGCAGCCCCAGGGCCGGGTTCTCCTCCCGGGGCATGGGCAGGTAGGCCAGGGGCTTGTCGGCGCCCACATCCAGGGTGCGGATGATCAGGCAGCGGCCGCGAGCGCCGCCGTCGTCCAGGGCGTCCAGGACCGCCTGGTAGGCCTCCCGCTGCTGGTCTTCGCTGGGCGCGGTGCGGCGCGCCATGAACAGCAGTTCCGTGCGCAGCAGGCCGACCCCGTCGGCGCCGAAGCCGAGCAGGCCGGCCGCCTCGTCCGCCTGGGCGAGATTGGCCGCCACCTCGATCGCGACCCCATCCAGCGTCACGGCCGGAGCCGAGGCGGAGCGCCGCGCCAGGGCCGAGCGTTCCCGCCGGGCGGCGATGGCGGCCCGGGCCCGGGCCACCTGCGCCGCGCCGGGCTTCCAGCAGAGCGTTCCGCCGTCCGCGTCCAGCACCGCCAGGCCGCCTTCGGGCACCAGCCGGAGCCCCGCCCCCGCGCCGACGAGCGCCGGAACGCCATGGCCGCGGGCGAGGATGGCCACGTGGGACATGGGGCCGCCGCCCTGGGTCACGATCCCGGCCAGGCCGTTCCAGTCCAGGCCGGCCAGCTCGGCCGGGGTCAGGGCCTCGGCCAGCAGGAGGGCGTGCTCGGGCAGCCGCGGCGGCAGCGCGGCCGCGCCGGTGAGCAGCCCCACCACCTGGCGCTCGATGTCCCGGAGATCCGCGGCCCGTTCCGCGATCAGGGCATTGCCCGAGGCTTCCAGCAGCCGGATCTGTTCGCCCAGGGTCCGGTTCCAGGCCCAGGCCGCGCCCTTGCCGGCGGCGATCAGCGCCCGCGCCGCGTCCAGCAGCTCCGGGTCGTCGATCAGCGCCCGGTGCGCGGCGAAGATGGCCGCTTCCGCCCCGCAGCCGCTCTGGCCGGCCCGCAGCATGGCCGCGTCGATGGCCGCGGCCGCCCCGTCCAGGGCCCGGGCCAGGGCCTCCCGTTCCAGCTCCGGCCCCCGCCCCGGCTCGGGAAGGTCGGCCGGGTCCGCGGCCAGCCGGTAGTGGACGGTCCGGCCCAGGGCCAGGCCCCGGGAGGCCGTCACCCCGGACAGTTCGCCGTCCAGCGCCGGGCGGAGCGGATCCCCGGGCGCGGGGGCCGGACCAGGCTGGACCGTGCCGATGGCGGCCGGGTCCGGGCCGGCTTCCAGCGCCGCCACCACCGCGTCGCGGGCGGCGGCCGCATCGGGTCCGGTGGCGTGGACCTGCACCTGGCCGTCCTGTGCCACCGCCAGTCCCAGCAGCGCCACGACGCTGCGGGCGTTGGCCCGGCGCCCCGCGTGGACCACCTCCACCCCCGCCTGGAACCCCCTGGCGGCCCGGGCCACCAGGGCCGCCGGCCGGGCATGCAGGCCCTCCCCGTGCCGGACCCGCGCGCTTCCGAATGCGGAACCCATGACCCCGGCGCTGTCCGCCCCGGCCGGGCCGAGCGGCGCGTCGGCGCCGTCGCCCAGCTGCAGCACCCGGTCCCGGCCGGCCCGCACCGTGCCGGTGCCGTACCAGGACACCGGGTGCGCGTCGCTGTTTTCCACCACCAGCATGCTCAGGGCGTCCACCCGGTCCCGGTCCAGGGCCGCCAGATCGAACACCACCAGGCTTTGCCCGGCCTCCACCCGGTCGCCCACGGCGACCTGGGGGAAGAACCCGAGCCCTTTCAGCTTCACCGTTTCCAGCCCCACATGCAGCAGCACCCGGGCCCCGTCCGCCGTCTGGAGGCCATAGGCATGACCGGCCCGGTGCACCTGGATCACCGTGCCGGCGCAGGGCGCGGTGACCAGGCCCTGGTCCGGCCGGATGGCGATCCCGTCCCCGAGCATCCTTTGGGAGAACACCGGGTCCGGGACCGCTTCGATCGGCACGATGGTGCCGGAGGCGAAAGCGAGCAGGGTGAGAGCGGAACGACTCATGCGGGATCACGTCCATGGCGAGGCGCCACCCGGTCGAGGTCGGAAGACCGGATCGGTGATCGGCGCGCGGAAGGTTGTCAGGATTTTCAGGAATGATACCAGTTGAATACCAGATGGCCGGCGCTGTCAACTTTGTTTTCCGGCATTTTCATCGCCTTCGCAAAAAGTGGTGCTAGGGTGGTATTGCTCCAGCGGAAAGGGCCCCCTGGCCCCGGAACGCGGCTGGAGCGCAGGAAGGGATGCCGGCATGACCGTAACGCCCCAGGAACCAGGCAGCGGATCGCGGCGGATGGAAGGCACCATCCTGACCCCCGATGGCTGGATCCGCGGCGCGGTCACGTTCGATCAGCGCATCCGGGCCGTGCTGGGCGAGCCCTCGGCCCAGCCGGAACCGGGCCGGCCGGTGATCCTGCCGGGCTTCATCGATCTCCACGTGCACGGGGGGGGCGGCGCCGATCTCATGGGCGGCCCCGGGGCGGTCACCACCATCGCCCGGATGCACGCGCGCCACGGCACCACCAGCCTGCTCGCGACCACCGTATGCGCCAGCCGGGAGGACCTGCGGCGGGTGGCGGCCGAGGTCGGCCAGGCGGTCCGGTTCCGCGGCCAGGGCTGCGCCCGGGTGCTGGGCCTGCACCTGGAGGGGCCGTTCCTCCATCCCGGCAGGCTGGGGGCGCAACCGGACCAGCTCCGCCCCGGTTCCCTGGACGAGGTCCTCGAACTGGACCGGCTGGCGCCGGTCCGGATCGTGACCCTGGCGCCGGAGCTGGAAGGCCACCTGGACCTCATCCGGGCCCTGGCCGCGGCCGGCATCGCGGTCCAGATCGGGCACAGCCAGGGCGACTACGCGGCGGGCTGCGCGGCGCTGCAGGCGGGCGCCCGGGGCTTCACCCATCTGTTCAACGCCATGACCGGCATGCACCACCGGGAGCCGGGCATGGTGGCCGCGGCCATGGCCCACGCCGAGTACGCGGAGATCATTCCGGATCTCCTCCATGTGCATCCGGGCGTCATCACCGCCGCCCTGCGCGCCATTCCCCGGCTCTACTGCGTCTCCGACGCGACCGCGGGGGCCGGCATGGCCGACGGTCCCTACCGGCTGGGCAGCCAGCAGGTCAGCAAGTGCCGGGGTGCCGTCAGGCTGGCCGACGGGACCCTGGCCGGAAGCACCCTCACCCTGGACACGGCCCTGGGCAACCTGCTCGCCATCGGGCTTCCGCTGGAGGATGCCGCCCGCCGTCTGTCGCTTTATCCTGCCCAGTACCTCGGCCTGGCCGACCGGGGCCGCATCGTGGCCGGAGCCTGGGCCGATCTGGTGATCCTGGACCCAGGCCGTACCCTTTCATCGGTATACATCGAAGGAGCCGCCATTGACCTCGCTGATGCTTGAAGAAACCTGCGCGGCCCCGCAAGCGGTCGCGACCCTGCTCGAGGCCAATCTGGCCGAGACCGTCGCGCTCGCGGCGATGCTCCGGGCCACCCCCCCGGCCGGCATCGTGACCCTCGCCCGGGGCAGCTCCGACCATGCCGCGGCCTACCTGGCCTACCTGCTCATGGCCCGTTCCGGCCGGCTGGTGACCTCCCTGTCCATGTCGCTGGTGACCCTCTATCACGCCCCCCTGGACGCCCGGCGGCTGCTGGCCATCGCCGTGTCCCAGTCCGGGCGCAGCCCGGACGTGGTGGAACCGGTCCAGCAGCTGCGCCGGGAAGGCGCCACCACCCTGGCCCTGGTGAACGATCCCGGCTCCCCCCTGGCGGCTGCGGCCGAGCGGGTGCTGCCGCTGCACGCCGGCGCGGAGCGGAGCGTCGCGGCCACCAAGAGCTTCATCTGCAGCCTGGCGGCCGGCGCAGCCCTGACCGCGCACTGGTGTGCCTGTGCCGATCTGCTGGCGGCCCTGCCGGCGCTGCCTTCGGCGCTGGAAGCGGCCCGGTCCATGGACTGGTCCGCGGCGGTGGAGCCGCTGGCCGGCTGCGAACGGCTGATGATCGTGGCCCGCGGCCCCGGACTGGCCATCGCCCAGGAGGCGGCCCTGAAGTTCAAGGAGACCTGCGGGATCCAGGCCGAGGCCTTCAGCGCCGCGGAAATGCGGCACGGCCCCCAGGCCCTGGTGGAGGCCGGGTATTCCATGATCGCCTTCGCCCCCAGGGGTCCCTCCCAGGCCGGGATCGTCCAGCTGGCGGCCGAGATGCGGGCCCGCGGCGCGCGGGTGTTCCTGGCCGCCCCCGCGGACATCCCGGAACGCGAGCTCACCCTGGCCACCACCGGCTCGGAATGGCTGGACCCGATCGCGGCGATCCAGAGCTTCTACCCCCTGGCCGAAGCCGTGTCCCGGGCCCGGTGCTGCGACCCCGACCATCCGCCCTACCTCCACAAGGTGACCATCACCCATTGAAAGCCGTCCATCCGGCCGATCAGCGGCGCAGTTCCACCACGAAGGCGTAGTAGTCGCTGCGGCAGAGGGTCTGGGTCACTTCCACGACCCTGCCGTCGGCCAGGTAGCTGGTGCGGGTCACGTCCATCAGGGCGAGCCCCACGGGAATGGAAAGCAGTTCCGCATGCCGGGCGCTGGCGTTGCTGGCCCGGAAATGCTGCAGGGCCCGGACCGGCATCAGCTCCCGCGCGGCCAGGTACTCGTACAGCGAGCTGCCCAGCTTTTCCGGATGGGGCAGGAAGGCGGCGGAAAGCACGCTGAATTCATAGGCCATGGGCACCCCGCTGGCCAGCCGCACCCGTTCCAGCCGGACCACCTCGGCCCCCGGGGAAAGCCCCAGCGACACCAGCTCGTCCGGCCGGGCCATGGCCTGGACCCGGCTCATCCAGCGGGATACCGGCTTGAAGCCCCGCTGCTTGAGTTCCTCGGTGAAGCTGGTGAGCCGGGACAGCGGCTGTTCCAGCCTGGGCGCGATGTAGTTGCCCGAACCCCGCCGGCGCACGATCAGCCCATCGGTGGAAAGCTCCTCGATGGCCTTGCGGGCGGTCACCCGGGAGATGCCGAACAGCTCGGACAGGGTCCGTTCCGAAGGAAGCGCGTCCTCGGGCTGGAACACCCCGTCCTTGATGGCCTTCATCAGCCCTTTGCGCACCTGCAGGTAGAGCGGCGTGCTGTCGTCCGCGTCCAGATGGATGGCCTCCAGGAGCCTGCTGGCGGGGTGGCGGTCCTCCGGTTTTCCCTTGGGTGGCATGTGCCCATGCTATCACCGTGCCGGGCCCAGGCAGCCGCGGGGTCCTTCCCCCGATTCATTCCGCCGTCCGGACCCGCGGCCGGGTCTGGCGCAGCTGGCGCAGGGTCCGGGGCCCGGGCCGGGCCAGCACCGCCCAGCTCTGCTCGCGCGCCTCCCCCCGCTCGTCCACCGCCCGGAGGGTGAACCGTTGCCGGCCGTGGGCCTGGGCATGGGTCGGCACCCAGACCAGCACCCGGCCCTCCAGGGCGGCGCCCTCCGGCGCCCGCACCAGGGTGAAGGCCACCTCCTCCCGGTCCGGATCCAGGACGTTGGCGGCGTAGCGATAGGTCTGCCCTTCCCGGGCCAGGACCGGCGCCAGGGTGGTGAACCGGGGCCGCGGACGGACCACCCGCGCGGGTTCGATCTCCGTCACCAGCTTGGCCCGCGCCGGCGGGACCCGGTCGGGCCCCCCGGCCCAGGCCAAGGTCACCAGGACCAGGGTCTGCGCCCCCGCGGTCCGCGCCGCCCAGCTGGATTGCCACCCCATGGAGCCCCCCCGCCAACGGGAATGCCGCCGACGCCATTAACTTACCATTGAATCTCCCACCCATGCCGAGGCCGACCAGACGCGTTGCCGGCGGCCATACCGGCAACGACCCAGGTAATGTCGGCCCATACGCCGCCCCCGGCAATGGCCGTATGAATATTATTTATATATATATTATTAAATTATTAATTAACCCGAATGAACCCAGGCGGGCGTGGCTCAGACCTGGAAGCCAAACCGGGCGGCAACCCGGGCGTAGACCGGCGTGGGCACGCCCAGCCGCTGCCCCATCCGGACCACCTCGAACAGCAGCCCGTCCATTTCGGTGGGCCCGCCCTGGCGGAAATCCCGGTGCATGGAGGTGGTGGCCTCCGGATCCAGGGCGTCCAGGATGGCCAGGTGGGCGGCCACCGGGTCCGTCTGGAAGCGGATGCCCATGGCCACGGCCAGCTGCTCGATCTCGCGGACCATGGCCACGAAGCTGGCCCGCACCTCGCCCTCGCCCTGGAAGGCCCGGGCCGGCTGGTCGAAGTAGGCCCCGCAGGCGGCCATGGGCGAAACGTAGGAGAACTTCAGCAGCGCATCCCGCCGGATATCGGCGGACAGCTCGCCGGAGATGCCGCAGGCGTCCAGGTCCCGGGCCACCTGGGCCAGCAACGGCGGGGCCTGGCCTTCGCGGACCCCGAACACCACCCGGAAGATGCTGCCCTTTTGCAGGATCACCCCGGGTTCCCGGATCTCCGCGGCGATGTAGATGCAGCCGTCGGTCACCAGCAGGTCCGGCAGCCGGGCCTGCATGCGGCCGCCGGTGCCGTAGAGGTTCAGCAGGGGGATCACCACCGTGTCCGGGTGGGCCACCCGCTGGATGAAGGGCAGGGTCTCCTCCAGGGAGTAGCCCTTCACGCAGTCGAAGATCACGTCGGGCCGGCCCTGGTAGTGCGCCATGTCCGTGGCCGCCAGCGGCCGCACCGTCTCATCCGGCTGCCCGGCCCGCGCCAGGCGCAGGCCGTCCCGCTGGATGGCCTCCAGATGCCGGCCCCGGGCGATCAGGGTGACTTCCCGGCCCCCCTTCGCCAGCCGGGCGCCGATGCTGCCGCCCGTGCCACCCGCCCCGATCACCAGATAGTTCAGCACTCCATGCCTCCATGTGCCCGCCAGCGGGCACCATGCCCTGCCCGGATCAGCCCAGGCCCAGCCCGGCCAGGAAGGCCTCGCAGGCCCGGCTGCGGTGGCTGAGCTGATGCTTGGCCTCGGCCGGCAGTTCGCCAAACGTCTGCTGGTAGCCCTGGGGCAGGAAGATCGGGTCGTAGCCGAACCCCTGGTCGCCCCGCGGCGCCGGGGCCAGTTCGCCCTCCACCACCCCGCTGAAGGTTTCCGGCTCGCCCGCCACCGGGGCCCAGGCCAGCACGCACACGAAGCGGGCGGTGCGCGGCCGGTGCGCCGGCATGAGGCTCAGCAGCAGCCGGTTCTTGGGATCGGGGGCCAGGCCGGGGGCGAACCGGGCGCTCAGCACCCCGGGCCCGCCCCACAGGGCGTCCACGCACAGACCGGAATCATCGGCCAGCACCCCGGCCACCGGGGCGGTGCCGTGCGCGGCCCACCAGTCCCGGGCGAAGGTGGCCTTCTGCAGGGCGTTGTCCTGGAAGAAGGCGCCCTCTTCGGGGATGTCCGGAGCCTCACCGGGCCACGGCACCAGCTCCAGGCCGGGCAGCAGCTGATGGAACTCCTTCAGCTTCCCTTGGTTGCGCGATGCGAGCAGGACGCGCATCTACGCGTACGGGTCAGGGAAATAGGGATCCGGATTGTACGGATCCGAATGCTCCGGCGGGGGCTCTGGATTCCAGCCTCCGACCGGCGGAGGAACCCATGGGGGGACGTCGTTGTTGCCAGACATACCATGCTCCAAGCACTGGGGCCTGCGACCCAGAACCCTAGAAGTTAGCACAATCGGTGTTGTGCGGCCAAACCCCTGGTCCGCATCCATATATAAATATTTTTTTACCTTCCGCCCGGATCATTTGAGCAGCTGGCCGCAGGCCCCCTGCACGTCCCGGCCCCGGCTCTTGCGCACGGTGACGAAGCAGCCCCGCGCCTTGAGACGCTCCAGGAAGGCCTGGAGGCGGATCTCGGCCGGCTGCCGGAACGGCGACGAAGGGTGCTCGTTCATGCGGATCAGGTTGATGTTGTGTCCCTGGCGCAGATCGCCCAACCAGTCGGCGAGCCGATCGGCGTCCTCCAGGGTGTCGTTCTCCCCGGCCATGAGCACGTACTCCACCAGCAGCTTTTCGCCGGGCGCCAGGGTCCACTGGGCCAGGGCCTGGCGCAGCCGGGCCAGGTTCCAGACCCGGTTCACCGGCATCACCCGGCTCCGGGCCTCGTCGGTGGTGGCGTTCAGGCTCAGGGCCAGCCAGGGGCGGGGCCGCATGGCGCTCAGCCGCTCGATGCCCGGCACCAGTCCGGAGGTGGAAACGGTGATGCGCCGGGTGGAGATGTTCAGGCCGGCCGGGTGGTTGAGGATCCGGATGGCCCGGTGGACGTTGTCCAGGTTGTGCAGGGGTTCGCCCATGCCCATGAACACCAGGGTCACCGAGTGGGACTGGGCCGGGCCCAGGGCCCGGATGAGGGCCAGCACCTGGCCGACGATCTCGCCCGCGGCCAGGTTGCGCCGGATGCCCATGGCGCCGGTGGCGCAGAAGGTGCAGCCCATGGCGCAGCCCACCTGGCTGCTGATGCACAGGGTCACCCGCGGACTGCGCACCTCCCGGGGCATGTGCACCGCCTCGATGCGCTCGCCGTCGGCCAGGCGCAGCACCACCTTGGTGGACCCGTCCTCGGAGGGGTGCGTTTCCAGGAGCTCCGGCAGGGCCGCGTCCGCCACCCCGCGCAGCCAGGCCATGGCCGCCTTGCCCAGCGCCGGTCCGCCCGGGGTCCAGGTCCAGGGCCGCTGCAGCCGGGAGAACAGCAGCTCCGCTCGGCCCGGGGCGCCCAGCCGCGCCAGGTCCTCGGGCAGCCAGCCGAAGGCCGATGGCAGCCCGGCCCGTTCCGGGGCGGGCGCATCCCAGGGTTGGGTGACCGGGTTCGACATGGCCCCAGTATACCGACGCCGGGGACCGGCGCCCGTGCGGCTCAGCACCGGCGGCTGGGGTGGCCGGGCAGGACAACTGAGCGATCAAACGTGCAAGCATGCCCATTCATACCCATGGCAGCCTGCGGTACCTGCTAAAATAAGCGAAAATTTAGAGCAGGAGCCCCATGCAGGAGGAGGTCATCCCATGAGCGCCGAGGTCATTCTTTACCGGACTGACGACGGCAAAGCCCTGGTCCGGCTCCGGGCCATGGGGGAGAGCGTATGGCTTTCCCAGATGGAAATCGCCGAACTCTTCGCCACCACCAAGCAGAACGTCAGTCTGCATATCCGCAACATATTTAAAGAAAGCGAGTTGTCTGCAGATTCAGTTGTCAAGGAATCCTTGACAACTGCCGCCGACGGCAAAAACTAATCTCTCATGAATGTCTCGTTCGCGCACTCCGCAAGGTTGCTCTGGCTGGCCTGGTGTGGCTGGGCCATGG
>Ga0209415_10007842_pt1 | contig 18569 bp, 16 predicted proteins | sample PeaSoiSIISIP2007_FD_187696 | JGI IMG/M metagenome (GOLD analysis project Ga0209415, IMG submission 187696) | Peat soil microbial communities from Weissenstadt, Germany - SII-SIP-2007 (SPAdes) (version 2) | ecosystem: Environmental > Terrestrial > Soil > Wetlands > Peat | place: Germany...
ACCTGCTCGCCCACGGTCAGCAGCGGATTGAGGCAGGTCGCCGGCTCCTGGAAGATCATGCCGATGGCGCCGCCGCGTACGTGGCGCATCTGCGCTTCCGGCAGCGTAATCAGATCCCCGTCGACGCCCTGCAGCCGGATGCTGCCGGCGGTGATGCGCCCGACCCGCCGCGGCAGCAGCCGCAGGATCGACAGCGCGGTGACCGACTTGCCGCAGCCGGATTCGCCGACCAGCGCCAGCGTCTCGCCGACCTGCACCGACAGGCTGACGCCGTCCACCGGCAGGATCGGCCCCGCGCGCGTGGCGAACTCGGTGCGCAGCGCGGCGATGTCCAGCAACGCGGCCACGCTCAGCCGACTTCCGAACGCGGGTTCAGCGCCGCGCTCATGCCGTCGCCGACGAAATTGATCGCCAGCTCGCTCAGCAGCAGGGCGATGCCGGGCGACAGCCACTGCCAGGGATAATGCTCCAGCACCACCGTCGAACGCGCCGCGTTCAGCATGTTGCCCCAGCTTGCCGCCGGCGGCGGGATGCCCATGCCGAGGAACGACAGCCCCGCCTCGGCCAGGATCGCCTGGGCGAGCTGCAACGTTGCGAACACGATCAGGATGTCAAAGCAATTGGGCAGCGCATGCCGGGTCATCAGGTACCACACGCCGCCGCCCATGCCGCGCGCGGCGACGACGAACTCCCGCTCGCGCAGTTCCAGCAGCCGCGCGCGCACCAGCCGTGCCAGCACCGGCCAGGACAGCAGCGAGATCACCAGGATGGTCGGCGCGATGCCCTGCCCGGCGATCGAGGCAAGCACCAGCAGCAGCACCACCGGCGGCAAGGTCATCGCCAGGTCGGTCGCGCGCATCGCCGCGGCGTTTGCCAGCGCCCCGCCGAACGCCGCCACCGCGCCGACCAGAAAACCGATCAGCATCGAGACGCAGACCGCGCTGCCGGCGACGACCAGCGAAATGCGGCCGCCTTCCATCACGCGCGCCAGCACGTCGCGGCCGACGCCGTCGGTGCCGAGCCAATGCGCCGCGTCGGGCGGGGCGTTCAGCGCGGTCAGATCGATCGCGTTCGGATCGACGCCGGGCAACATGCCATAGAAGATCACTGGCAGCAGGACCGCCAGCAGCAGGATCAGCCCGGCCATCGCCAGGGGATTGCCGGCGAAGCGTCCCGCGGCTTGGGTCAGCGGGTGGCCACGCCATGTCGCCAACGCGCTCATTGGTGCACGTTCATCGCAGCGCGATGCGCGGATCGATCGCGGCATACAGCAGGTCGGTCAGCAGGTTGATGATCAGCACGAAGGCGCCGATCACCAGCGCCGCCCCCATGATCAGCGGGTAGTCCCGCGCCTCGACCGCGTTCACCAGCAGCAGTCCCATGCCGGGCCAGTTGAACACGCTCTCGATGAAGATCGCCCCGCCCACCGCGGCGCCGAGATTGGCGCCCACCAGCGTCACCACCGGCAGCAACGCATTGCGCAGCGCGTGTTTGACGATCACCGAAAACTCCGCCACGCCCTTGGCGCGCGCCGTGCGGACATAGTCCTGCCCGAGCGCTTCCAGCAGCGCCCCGCGCGTGAAGCGCAGGGTCATCGTCATCTGGGTGATGCCGAACACCGAGGCCGGCAACACAAGGTGCGCCAGCACGTCGCCGGTGGTGACCGGCACACCCGGGGTGGCGAGACCACCAGCCGGCGCCCAGGCCAGGCGAACGGCAAACACGAACAGGAAGATCAGCGCGACGAGAAAGGCCGGCGCGGAAATGCCAATCGCGGACAGGCTGGCTAGCACGATGTCGAGCGCGCTGTTGGCCCGCACCGCGCTGATGATGCCGAACAGCATGCCGCCGATGGTTGCCATCACGAGACCGGTGCCCATCAGCAACAATGTCGGCCCGGCACGTTCCGCGACCAGCGCGCGCACCGGCGCGCGTTCGTGCTGGGTGGAATAGCCGAGATCGCCGTGCATCGCCGCCTTGGCCCAGGCCACGTACTGCACCGGCAACGACCGGTCGAGGCCCAGCCGATGCCGCAGCGCCGCCACGTCGGCCTCGCTCATCGGCACCGCGGGATCGATATACGCCGAGACCGGATCGCCCGGCGTCAGCCGCAGCAGGCCGAACATCAGCACGCTGAGCGCCACCAGCATCAGGCAGGCGGCGGCAGCGCGACGGGCGATGAAGATCGACACGGCTCAGGCGCGATGGTTGACCGCCGCGCCGGCGCGGCGCTCAGGCGGATGCGGCATCATGGGTGAGTTCGCGTCCGAGGGCTGCGGCGTGACCCTCAGCATGCATGAAGATTCCAATGGCAGTCCAGCGCTACCCTTCGCCAGCTTTGCTACCAATCTTCTTGGCCAGATAGCCGCCGAGGCTGGCGCCGAAGACGCTGGTCAACGTAGTGCTGACATCAGGCAGTGCGACATGCGCTGCAAGCTTGACCTCGGCGAGATCAAACCAAACGGCAACCACAAAGACGATAACTGCCAGTCCGGTAACGAGAAGCATTTGGATGTCTCCAACGTCCAGCTTGGCAGTAGTCGCAGGCCGCCCACCAGCAGCATTATTCGTGTCACTGTGCGACAGTTGTTCCAAAAGGTCGCTCCACGTGGGAGCATTTGGGGCTTCGCTCTTGGCCTTTAACCCGCTCGTGGCTTTCGCCCCGCCAGCGGTCGCGACGGTCAAACCGGTTAACGCGAGCAGATTGGCGGGAATGTCGACGCCAACGAGATAGTACGGGTCCCAGTCGCTGCAATAGAAACGCAAAGCTATCGTTGTGAGGTACGTTACCGCAACTGCGCCGAACCATAAGGTCGCCTGGCATTTCGAGTTGCTGTATCGCTTGTCCACCCCAACAAGCACACTGCCCGAGAAGCCCCACACGAGGAGACCGAAGACAACGGCCAACACAAACATGACCACGGTCCGCACAGTGCCACTCACGGCCTGCGTGGCGATCTTCACGTTGGCGGCATCGACCTTGTCCTGTGTGTCATCGGGGATGCTGACAGTATCTCCTGCAGCTAATGTCTGCAGCAGGCTCTTCGCGGTCTCGCCGGTCACGGTGATCGCCTTGGCGCCATCGCCCTCCCACGTCATTGTGATGTGAGCTTGATCTATCTGCTTTAGGCGGACTTCCTTGGCGCACGCCGGATTTGCCGCGGCAAACGCGAGCATCACGAAACACCACGCGGCACCGAGAATGGCTAGGCGCAAAGGCGACACATTTGGGTGATCACGCATTACGTACCTCCTCTGGGCTGGCGTTCATGCCTGCCTGATGCAGTCCGGCAGCTCTATGTCGGGAATGCTTTCGGTCTCACATCATCGGACACTCCCCGGGGGGGGCGCCCCAATCGATCGTCCGGCAGCTCATCCCTCATCGAAGGCCGTCGGAATTTGGCCGGCGTGTCATTGATCTAGATCAAAGTCCGGGCACTCTTGGACAAATGAACCAACGATCCCGAGAGGATAAGGAGAACGTTGCAGCAGAAACAAAAAATCTCCCCCCTCCCCTCGCGAGAGGGGGTCTCCTTCTTGCTTCGGCCCGCGCCTATGCTGACGCCCTTGCGCAAACCCTTGGCTCACGCGGCAAACGCCCAGGTCTCGGCCTGCTGGTCGAAGCCGCCGCCGGACGGCGCCGGCGTCCAGACGAAGTTGTTGACGTTCGACGTGATGATACCGTAACGGGTGCCCACCCACAGCGGCGCCCAAGGCAGGTCACGGTTGAACACCCGCGCCACGTCCTGGAAACCGGCGATCCGCTTGGCGTCGTTCGGCTCGCCCAGCGCCGCATTCAGCGCCCCGTTCAGCGCCGCGTCGCGAATGCGCATGATGTTGGCACCGTTGGGCGGGATCTGGCTCTCGTTGATGTACATGTTGATCGCGCCCGGCTCCGGTCCGTTCTGCGCGCCGGCATAGACCAGCGGAAACTGCGTCAGATCCGGCGGCCGCGCGTAGACGATGCCGTTATAGGTCGCGACATCCACCAACCGCGGCACGACATGGATGCCCACATCCGCCAGCATCGCCTGCATCGCCGCCATCAGGTTCTCGACCAGCGGCGTGTTGTAGTAGGTCAGCCACGCCAGCGGCTTGCTGCCGTTTATCGTCTCCCACCCAGCGTCCTTCAGCAATTGCCGTGCCTTGGCCGGATCATACGGATACGGATCGAGATCCTTCGGCGTGACGTTGCCGGCGATATAAACCGAGTTGGCCAGCTCCGCCGCGCCCTTCAGGATCGAGGTGACCAGCGCCTGGCGGTTGATCGCCTGCATCACCGCGCGGCGCACCCGCACGTCGCCCCACAACGCGGTGGCGTGATTGAAGCCGATGTAGTTCATCACCCACGAATTGCCGGGGATGATGCGGAACGCCGGGTTGCCCTGGAAGCTGCGCGCCTCGTCGGCCTCGACGTAGCTGAACTGGATCTCGCCGGCGCGCAGCGCATCCACCGCATTCGACGAGTTCTTGAAATAGCGGTTGATCACCCCGTCCAGCTTCGGCCTGCCCTTGCGATAGGCGGGGTTCGCCTTCAGCTCGACGAACTGGTCGGTCTCGTAACGCACGAAGCTGAACGGCCCGGTGCCGACCGGCGTCTTCACCCACCACGGGTTGCGGTCCAGCCCGTCGCGCGGCAGCGGCCCCAGCGCATGTTTCGGCAGCATCATGAGCTTGGTGATGATATCCAGCAGCGCACCGCTCGGCTTGCTCAGCTCGAACACCACGGTGAGCGGATCGGGCGTGCTGACGCGGGCGATGTCGGCCAGTCGCGAAGCGAAGATCGAGCCGGAGCGCGAATCCTTCGCCAGCTCGATGGTGAACGCGACGTCCTCGGCGGTGAACGGCTGGCCATCGTGCCATGTCACGTTCGGCACCAGGTGGAACGTATACGCCGTCTTGTCGGCGTTGGCCTCGATCCGCTGTGCCAGCGAGCCCTGGATCGTCTCCAGCTTGCCGTCATACAGCACCAGCGTGTCGTAATAGAGGTTGAGCCATTGGAAGCCCGCGGTCGCGGCGAGCGGGTTGAAGTTTTTCGGGTAGCCGCCCGGGCCGACGTCGAAGCCGCCGACCAGGACATTGCGGGACGACTGGGCGGAGGCCCGGCCGGCGGCGGCGGCGATCCCCAGGTTGAGAGCCAGCGCCATGCTGTCGCGTCGTGTGAGTGTGATCACCGGTCCGATCCTTTGCTTGATTTCGCGTTGCGGTTCGACCTGGTGAAATCAGTCGTCGCCGCAACAGAAATTGCATTGACCTAGGTCAACGACACCGCCTGACAGGGCGCTATGTTTCGTCCAACGTGGCGCGGGCAACTCCCTGCCGCGGCCGCTAGGATTCGGACATGGACGCATCAGCATTCGTCGGCGTGGACGTAGGCTCCGCCAGCGTGCGGGCCGGGGTGTTCGACCGCGCCGGCACCGAGCTGGCCTTCGCCGTCCGCCCGATCCAGCAGTTCAACCCGCGCGCCGACGTGTTCGAGCAGTCCTCCGCCGACATCTGGGCGCAGACCGCCGCCGGCGTGCGCGCCGTCCTCGCCCAATCCGGCGTGGCCCCAACCGCCATCGGCGGCATCGGCTTCGACGCCACCTGCTCGCTGGTCGCCGTCGGCGCGGCCGGCGCGCCCGTTTCGGTGGCCGAGGACGCCGACCCACAGCGCGACATCGTCATGTGGATGGACCACCGCGCGGTGGCCGAGGCCGCCGCGATCAACGCCACAAACGATCCCGCCCTGGCCTATGTCGGCGGCGAGGTCAGCGTCGAGATGGAGCTGCCGAAGATCCTCTGGCTGCGCCGGCACTTCCCCGAGCGCCACGCGGCCGTGCGGCGCTATTTCGACCTGGCCGACTACATGGTCTGGCGCGCCACCGGCGCCGACATCGCCAGCGTCTGCACGCTGACCTGCAAGTGGAACTACCTGGCGCACGAGCAGCGGTTCAGTGCCAGCCTGCTCGACGCCGTCGGCCTGTCCGACCTGCCGCGTCTCGTCCCCGCCGAGGTGCGCCAGCTCGGCTCCGCCGCCGGGCGCCTCGGCCCGCAAGCCGCGGCCGATCTCGGCCTGCCCATCGGCACCACGGTCGCCACCGGCATCATCGACGCGCACGCCGGCGGCGTCGCACTGCTCGGCGCCGCGCCCGAGGGCGGCCTGGCGATCATCAGCGGCACCTCGTGCTGCCATCTGGTGGTCAGCCGCCAACCGATCATGGTGCCGGGCGTCTGGGGCCCGTATTTCGGCGCCATGCTGCCCGGCTGGTGGCTGAATGAGGGCGGCCAGAGTGCCGCTGGCTCGCTGATCGACTGGACGCTGCGCCAGCACGATGCCTGGCCCGCGTTGCAGGCGGCCGCAACCGAAGCCGGACGCAGCGTCTACGAGATCGCCAATGACTGGGTGGCGGCGTTGCGCACGCGCGAGCCCGAACCGACGCGCAACCTGCACGTGCTGGCGGACCATCACGGCAACCGCTCCCCGCGCGCCGATCCGCTGGCGCGCGGCATGATCGCCGGGCTGACGCTGGAGCACGGACCCGACGCCCTGGCGCGGCACTACCTGGCCACCGTGCAGGCGCTGGCCTACGGCACGCGCCACATCATCGCCAGCCTGAACGCCGCCGGCCACCGCATCACCCGCGTGGTCATGACCGGCGGCGGCACCCGCAACGCGCTGCTGCTGCGCGAGCACGCCGACGCCACCGGCTGCGACCTGCATCTCGGCAGCGAGGAGCAGGCGGTGACGCTCGGCGCGGCGATCCTGGCCGCCACCGCGAGCGGCGCCTTCGCCGACCTGCCCGCGGCCGCCGCGTCGATGGCGCATGTCGGCGGCACGATCGTTGCCGATCCGACGCGGCGCGCGTTCCACGACGCGAAATACGCCGTCTACCTGGCGCTGTACGACGACTGGTGCCGCTACCGGCGGATGATGGATGCAACGACGTAGCCCCCGAGGCTGGGCCATGCGTGTAGGGCGGAAAAGCGCAGCGCATTCCGCCGAACGGTGGCGGAATGCGCTGCGCTTTTCCGCCCTACACGCAGCGAGCCGCCCCGCCGAACCTCCGAATCGAAGCATCGAAAGGTGATCGCCATGCTGTCCCTGCAACTTGCGCAAGCCGAACCCCAGATCAGCGTCGGCCGCAACGAGGTCCTGCTGGTCACCAACGCCGACCTGCGCGAATCCGCCAACGTCGAATGCTGGCCGGTGCAGGACAAATTCGAGCACAAGCTGCACGACGTGCTGGCCGAGAAATTCGGCGTCACCGTCCGCCGCGCCCATCCGGTGAAGGCCGACAAGGGCCACGGCTTCATCAGCAGCCAGCGCGAGGGCAGCGACCTGTTCGCCCGCATCGACCCCGACGCGCCGGTGATCGTGCTGCTGACCGCCTGGCAATACTCGCACCACCTGGCCGCCAGCCTGCTGCATCACCGCGGCAGGATCCTGCTGCTGGCGAATTTTGACGGCACCTGGCCCGGCCTGGTCGGCATGCTGTGCCTGGCCGGCACGCTGACCAGCCTGGGCAAGCCGTGCGCACGCCTGTGGTCGGAAAACTTCGACGACGCCTTCTTCCTGGCCGGGCTGCGCGCCTGGCTCGACACCGGCCGGATCGAACACGACACGCGCTATCTGCATCCGGTCGCCGCCGACCATCCGGTGCTGCGCACCCCGGCCGGCGCGATCGGCCGGCGCGTCGGCGAGTATGTGCTGCGCCACAAGGAGATCATGGGCCTGTTCGACAGTTTCTGCATGGGCATGATGAACGGCGTGTTCCCGCAGCGCGCACTGGCCGAGATCGGCATGCCGATGGAAGCGCTGTCGCAATCAGCATTGTTGGTGGAAATGGCAGCCGTGCCGGCGGACCTGCGCGAGGCCTGCCTGCGCTGGTACGAAGCGCGCGGCATGAAGTTCGCCTTCGGCGATGATCCCGCCACCGAACTGACCCGCAAGCAGGTGCTCGAGCAGTGCGCCATGCTGATCGCGCTCGGCCGCTTCGTCCGCCGCTTCGGCCTCACCGCGGTCGGCGTGCAGTACCAACAGGGGCTGGCGCGCTCCTGCGCCGCGTCGGACTTCGCCGAGGGCGCCATCGGCTCGGCCGAACGCTTCCCGATCCCCGACACCGACGGCACCATCATCCGCCCCGGCGAAGCGATCCCCTGCATCAACGAGGTCGACATGGGCAGCGGCATTCCGCAGACCATGCTGTGGCGGCTGCTGACCTCGCTCGGCCTGCCGGCGGAGACCACGCTGCACGACGTGCGCTGGGGCAGCGAATTCGGGGGAAAATTCTACTGGGACCTGGAGATTTCCGGCGCGGTGCCGTTCGCGCACCTGTTGGGCGGCATCGCCGGCGCCACCGGCTACCGCCAGCCGCCGATGTATTTCCCGATGGGCGGCGCGACGATCACCGGCCAGTGCAAGGCGGGCAGCTTCGTCTGGGCGCGCGCGCACTACGAGGGCACCAGCGTGATCATGCACATCGGCACCGGCCACGCCGCCGAGCTGCCGGGGGAAGAATTCGAGCGCCGCCGCCGCGCCACCACCTACCAGTGGCCGCTGATGAACGCCGTGCTCGACGGCGTCGGCCGCGACGACCTGATGGCCGGCCACCAGAGCAACCACGTCACCGTCGCCTATGTCGACGCGGCGCAGTTGCACGACGTGGTGCGCGCCTTTGTTGCGCAAGCGCTGACCCAGGGCATCAGCGTGTTCGCCGCCGGAACGGTCGGCGATTGGCTGGGCAGCACCGACTGATGCGCCGCATGTGATGGAGGCGTCGCCGCGCCGTCGCTTTCGGCGGCGTGGCGTGCGGCCAGGCGCTGGCATCATCCGCTCACCAGGCTGACCCCCACCGCGACCAGACCGGCGGCCACCGCCTTGCGCAGCAGGTTCGCCGGCGACAGGTCCTCCTTGCCCAGGCCCGGAGAGACCACGGACAGACCGCAGCCGAACAGGAACACGAACAACGCGCCGGTGCCGCCGATCGCCTGCACCAGGCTCAACGGCGCCAGCAGCAGCGCGTAGCGTTGCGCCAGCAGGCCGCCGAGGTTGATCACCTCGTTCGCGGCATTCACCGTCAGCACCACGGCCGCCTTGCCGCGCAGCATGGAACTGAATTCGCGCCAGGTCGCTGCCCGCGCCAGCAGCGCCAGGGTGAACAGCGCCTGACCGACGCCGGTCCAGGCGGTGGTCGTCCAGAACTCGTCACGAATGGCGAACAGCTTGAAGATCGCGGTGCTGAGCGCGACCATCAACGCGGCGCCCAGCATGAGCCCGGCCAGCCGCAGCTTGAACCTGCCGCCGCGCGCGCCGCCGCCCAGCGTCAGCAGCACGGTGGCGGCAACGATCACCGCGCCGCCCAGCATCTGCCGCCCCGACAGGGTCTCGCCGAGCAGCAGGTAGCCCAGCCCATAGCCGAACAGCGGCGCCGCCTGGAACCAGGGCACGACGACCGACGCCTCCTCGGTCTGCAGCGCGCCCAGGTAGAGGAACGTGGCCAGCATCGACAGCACGCCGGAGGCGAGGATCAGCAGCACGCTCGGCAGTGACAGCACGAGCAAGCCGGGACCAAGCAACCATATCGCCAGCGCAAGCAGCAGGCCGGTCACCCCGGTGAAGACCAGCAGGACGGCGACACTGCCGGTGTGGAAGTAGTGATCGACCAGATACTTGTCGATGTGGGTCGATCCCGCCCACAGCACCGGTGCCGCGAAGGCAAAGCTCAACCACAGCATGGAACGTGCGAATGGAACCGGGTCACTCGTAGCGCAACGCCTCGATCGGGTCGCGCCGCCTGGCGCGGGGGGGGGTAATAGCCGAAGAAGAGTCCGACGGCGGCCGCGAACAGAAGGCCGCCTTGCGCCCTAACGCTTCTGATAGAAGCCCGCTCCGATCAATACGATACCAAGAACCACGGCACCTCCGCTAAGCAGCGGCGGGACGACGTGCGACGTGCTTTCCGTGGTCTGGATTTTCAAGGCCCCGAGCTTGGCCACGTCCTCGGTGTGCTGGGTCGTAAATATCGGGATCGCGAACCCGAGCAACCCGAGAAGAACCAGGACCACCCCGGCAAGCGTCAACCCACTCATCGAACGACCCACGAGAACCTCCATTGGGCGAAACGCCGCCGCACAGGCGGTGCCTCGGACGTCGTCATTCGTAGCGCAGCGCCTCGATCGGGTCGAGCCGCGCCGCCTTGCGGGCGGGATGGCAGCCGAAGAAGCTCCCCGCCGCGGCCGAGAACACGAAGCCAAGCCGCACGCTTCAGCGCTCAGTGCATCCCGCCGCGCGCCGACACCGGCCACAGGCACTCCACCCGCCCGCCGCGCACGCCGACATACCAGTCGTAACGATCCACCGTCGGATCGCAGTGCCCCGGCACCAGCCGCAGCTTCTCGCCGAGCTTCGGGGCCGTGGTCTCCGGCGCGACCTCCAGCTTGCCGTGCTCGTCCGAGGCGCCGACGTAACGGATGTCCGGCCGCTGCCACACCACCGGCAGCCCGGAATCCACCGCCACCGCCTTGTGCCCGGCATCCAGCACCGCGATGTGCTTCTGCGGCACGCTCATCACGGTGGCCAGCACGAACAGCGCGTGACGGAACGTGCCGATCGGCGCGCCGGCGCCGTCCAGGTTGCGCGCATAGTCGGCATCCATAAACACGTAGCTGCCCGCCTGCATTTCCGTATACACGCCGGAAATCGATTCGATCTCGAACGTTCCGGTCCCGGCGCCGCCGACGATCGGGCAGTCCAGCCCCTGCTGGCGCAACTGCTCCACGGTGCGGCGCGACGCCTCCACCGCGCCGCCGATCGCGGTGCGCCGTTCCGACACCGTGCGCTTGTGCTGGGCGCTGCCGTGATAGGCCTGCAGCCCACCGAACACGAGATGGCGCGACGCCGCGATGCGCTGCGCCAGCGCCACCGCGTCTGGCCCCGGCGCCACGCCGCAACGACCGGCGCCGACATCGATCTCCACCAGCACCGGCAGCCGCACGCCGGCGTCCGCCGCCGCCGCCTCGATCGCCGCGACCTGCGCCGCGTCGTCGGCACACACCGCCACCTTGGCGATCCGCGCCAGCGCCGCCAGCCGCGCCAGCTTCGAGGCGCCGACGATCTCGTTGCTCACCAGGATGTCCGGCACGCCGCCCCAGGCCAGCGCCTCGGCTTCCGCCACCTTCTGCACGCATTGGCCGACCGCGCCGCGGGCGATCTGCAGGTGCGCGATCACCGTCGATTTGTGCGTCTTGGCGTGCGCCCGCAGTTTTGCCCCGGTGGGTGCCAGCAGCTCGGTCATGTGGTCGAGGTTGTACTCGAACGCATCCAGGTCGATCAGCAGCGCTGGGGTATCGACCTCGTCCTCACGCATGCCGGGGCGGGCGGGCGGTGGCTGCAACATGGCGGTCATCCTTTACCAGTGCGGCATGCGCCGCGGGCTTTCCAAGGGCGGTGCGTGGCGCCCGGCGCGATCCAGACGAAGGCCGCAGTCTTGCCGCGCGCGGTCGCCACGACAACCCGCCGCCGCGCATAAGGCGGCTCCTCGAACACTCTTAGCCGGGCCAGCGCCGCGGCGGAGGATTCTAGCACCGCGCCCAACACGCGCCCTGTCCGATCACGCCGCAAGGTCGGCCAGGGCGTCCCGCGCAAAGCAACGCGCCGCCAGCCGGTGAGGCGCGCCGGGATCATGCGCGCGGGCAAGGTTGGCCCACCGCGCCTGGCGAGGGTCGCGGGATCCAGCAGCATCCCATACAGAAACACCCGCATGAAGCGATGTTGCCACGCCCCCAACACGCGTAGGGCGAAAAAGCCATGCCCCGGACTTGATCCGGGGCATGGCTTTTCCGCCCTACGCGCCGCGCCGCAGTGCCGCCAGCACCGCGGCCCGCACCACCTCCGGCTGAGCTTCCAGCGCGCCCAGCACATCGCGCAACGTGCCGCGCAGCGCGTAGACCTGATCCAGCAACGACAGCACCAGCGGCATCGTCTCTTCGCCGACCTCCATGGACCGGCGCAGATCGTGGATCAGTTGCACGCGCGCAACGTCGATCGCCTGGAACTCCCAGCCCGCCTCGCCCCCGCCTTCGCCAGCATCCGGGCCGCTCGCGTCGGGCTGCACCCAGCCCCGGGCGACCCAGCTCGTCAGCTCGGCTTCCGGCAGATCGGCGAACAGCGCGACGACCGAAGCGATGCGCATCACGTGTCCTCCAGCCCCTCGCGCGGATTGAAGGGATGCAGCGGCGACCAGGACTTCAGGAAGTCCGCCAACGCCGGCTCCTCGGTCGGCGGCAGCACGACGCGGAGCTGCACGAACTGGTGGCCCTGGTGGATGCCGCGCCCACGCAGCCGCAGCCGCGTGCCGGAACCCGAGTTGGGCGGAATCGTCAGCCGCACCTTGCCCTTGATGGTCGGCACTTCCAGCGTGGCGCCGACCACCGCCTCCTGGATGGTGACCGGCAGCTCGATGACGATGTCGTCGCCCTCGCGACGGAACAGCGGGTGCGGCGCGACGACGATCTCCACCAGCGCGTCGCCCGGCGGGCCGCCGCCGAGCCCCGGCATGCCGTGGCCCTTGAGCCGCAGCACCTGGCCGTCGCGCACCCCGGCGGGGATGCGGACGTCCAGCGTCTTGCCCTCCGGCAGGCTGATGCGCCGGAGGGTGCCATTGGCGGCATCCAGGAAGCCGACGGTCAGCGTGTAGTGCGCATCGCTGCCGCGGGCGGTGAAACGCTGGCCGCCATGCCCACCGGCGGCGTGGGCGCCGAATGCCTGGGCCAGGATGTCGTCCAGGCTCTCCGCACCGAACCCGGCCTGCCCGTGATAGCGCTGCTGGCCCGGCGCGTCGGCGAAGTCGCGATAGAACGGGCGCTGCGGCGGCACCTCGTTGCCGGAGGCGTCGATCTCGCCGCGATCGTAACGGGCGCGCTTGTCGGCGTCCGACAGCAGCTCGTAGGCCGCGCTGATCTCCTTGAACCGCTCCGCCGCTTCCGGCTTGCCGGGGTTCAGGTCGGGATGGTGTTTTTTGGCGAGTTTCCGATAGGCCGCACGGATCGCATGCGCGGTGTCGGTCTTCTGCACGCCCAGGATTTCGTACGGATCTTTCATCTAAATGCGCACACCCGGTTGACCACTCCGCGCCATACGCGGCGCCAAAACCTGAAATCCCGCGCCGCCGTTGCGCAGCCCGTGCGACCAACGCAGGCTCGGGATCACAATGAAAGCCGCCGAGCGGGCAACATCAAGTCCCCGCGCACGTCGGATCAAGTCCCCGTCCAGACCGGCGGGCGCTTCGCCAGGAACGCATCGATCCCTTCTTCCGCATCGTGCGCCAGCATGTTCCGCGTCATCACCTCGGCGGCGTAGGCATAGGCCGCGTCCAGCGCCATCTCCGCCTGGCGATAGAAGGCCGCCTTGCCGGTCGCCACGGTCAGCGGGCTTTTCGTCGCGATCTGTCCGGCCAGCGCCGCGACCGCCACGTCCAGCTCCGCCTCCGGCACCACCCGGTTCACCAGCCCGATCTCGCGCGCCCGCGCCGCGTCGACCCACTCGCCGGTCAGCAGCATCTCCATCGCCGCCTTGCACCCCACCGCGCGCGACAGCGCGACCATGGGCGTGGAGCAGAACAGGCCGAGATTCACCCCCGGCGTGGCGAAGCGCGCGGTGTCCGCCGCCACCGCCAAGTCGCAGCTCGCCACAAGCTGGCAGCCCGCCGCGGTCGCCACCCCGTGCACGCGCGCGATCACCGGCTTCGGCAGCCGCACCACCCGCAGCATCAGCCGCGCGCATAGCGCGAAAATCGCCTCGTAGGCCGCGCGCGTCGGCGTGGCTCGCATCTCACGCAGGTCGTGGCCGGCGCAGAAGGCCGGCCCGGCGCCGCCGATCACCACCACCTGCACCGCCGGATCGGTCTCGATCCGCGCCAGTTCCGCATCGAGCGTCGTCATCAGCTCCATCGACAGCGCGTTGCGCGAAGCCGGCCGGTTCAGCGTCAGCCAGGCGACGCCGTCGGCGTCCCGGCGCAGCAGGATCGGGTCGGCGGCCGGCGCGGCCCGCTCCGGGGCGTCGATCGTCATCGCTGGCATATTCATCGCTCGCACTCCGCCGGCGTTCGTCGCAGCATGGCGCCATCCTAGACCCGAGCGGAAGGACAGGCCATGGAGAGCACCGACATGGAGACGCCCGACACGCAACCTCGCGGCGAGCTGGCGCTGCGCATGGTGGCGATGCCCGCCGACGCCAACCCCGCCGGCGACATTTTTGGCGGCTGGATCATGTCGCTGATGGACCTGGCCGCCGGCACCGCGGCCGCCGCGCGCGCCAAGGGGCGCAACGCCACCGTCGCGGTGTCGCATCTGAGTTTCCTGCGCCCGGTGAAGATCGGCGACGTGGTCTGCGTCTACACCGAGGTGATCCGCGTCGGGCGGACCTCGATGTCGCTCGCGGTGGAGGCCTGGGCGCTGTCGCGTGGCCTGGGCGAGCGGCACAAGGTGACCGCCGCCGAGTTCGTCATGGTGGCGGTCGACGCGCACGGCAAGCCGCGCCCGGTGCCGCCGGCGTAGAAGGCAGGCCGTTGCCTGGACAGGCTCGTAGAGCATGCTCTGGCTTCCTGTAAGATATCGGCATGTAGGTGGATGGCCGCGACGCTCGGCGACTACTGCCCCGGCTCGCGCGACGGGCGGCGCGGATCAAGTTCCGCGATGTTCACAGCCCGATATCCAAGGCTTCTGTATCCGATACCCCGCTTGGTGGCCATCTTGGCCAGCATCGGCTCGTTCTCATCGACGTAATCGTAGATGATGACGTCACGCTTCGAAGCATGCAGCCGATGCAGTCGGCCGGCATATTGGGCGAGCGTTCCGCGCCAGGAGATCGGCAAAGTCAGGAACAGCGTGTCGAGCCGCGCATCATCGAAACCCTCGCCGAGATAGCGCCCGGTCGCCACCAGCACCCGTTCTTCCCCGTCCGGGATCGCCGCCAAAGATTCGCTTGCCGCCTGCGATTGCCTTGCTCCCATGCCGCCACGGAGAACAACCACATTCCTTGCGAACTTCGACAGGCGGTTCGCCAGCGCATCGAGATGATCCTTGCGTTCGGTGATGACAACCGGCGAGCGGCCCGCTTCGAGCACTGCCAGGATGTCGTTGAAGATCAGATCATTCCGTGCGGGGTCCTGGGCGAGCTTGGCATAAAGCTCCTGGATGGTCGGCTTTTCATCGGGACCGCTACGGGCAAATCGGAACTCGGTGCGCCGGAAAGCGACCTTATGGTCGAAGGGCCGCGCCGCGGCCTGCTTTCTGGCGTCGACACGATAACGAACCGGGCCGCATTGCATGAAGATGATCGGGTGGTGGCCATCCTTTCGCGTCACCGTCGCTGACAGCCCGAGGACGTAGCGGGCCTTGGCCTCCCGCGCGATGGCCTCAAAGCCCACGGCCGAGAGGTGATGGCACTCATCGACGACAACATGGCCGTAACCAGCAACCAGGTCGGCGACGATGCCCTTCCGAACCAGGCTCTGCATAAGGGCGACATCGATGCTTCCGGTCGGCCGTTTCTTGCCGCCATGGATGATACCCACGCTGCTCGTCGGAACATCCAGAAAGGCCTGAAGGCGCGCCACCCACTGCTCGAGAAGCTGGCGGCGATGGACAAGGACCAGCGTGTTCCGCCCGCGCGCCGCGATCATTTTCGCCGCAACGACCGTCTTGCCGAATGCCGTGGTCGCGGCAAGCACCCCGGTTTCATGATCGAGCAGGGCGGCCGCGGCTGCATCCTGTTCCGGCGTCAGCTCGCCAAGAAACCGTGCCCGGAGGGGCTGCCCTTGCTGGCGTTCGTCACGCAGCTCGGCAGCAATACCTACTCCGCCGAGAAGACCCAACAGCTCGTCGAGGCATCCCCTTGGTAGGGCGACGTGCTTCGAGAATAGTTGGGCACAAGATATGATTCGAGGCTTGCCAAACGTCGGCAGGCGCATGGCTTGTGCGGCATAGAACTCGGGGTTCTGGAACGCAGCCAGCCGCGCGATGCGATTCACCAGGGCCGGCGGAAGCTTCGACCGGTCGATGTAAACCAGGTTACCCAGCACGACCTCGACCGAGCCGGGAAGCACACCCTCGATCGCTGGTTCCTTGCTGCGACGAGAGGGCATCGCGGCCCACGGTTCATCATCGTCATCCGTCGAAGGAATCCGCACCCCGATAATCTGCCCCGCGGCGGCAGCTTCGGCCACGATCGAAGTCAGCTCCCCCCGCGACAGATGGCCGATCGTTGACAGGTACGCCCATTGATCTCCGTAGGGACGGAAATCGTCATCGACAAAGACGCTGTTGCCCACCTCGCGCGGCCGGTTCTGCAGCGGCAGCGCGATGAGATTGCCGAACCCGCCTGCCGGCATCGTGTCCTGGCTCGGAAAGAACCGATCATACGACTCAAAGCCGATGTCCGGGCACCGGTCCATCGTTGCGGTGACGAGGAGCGCCCCAAGACGCCGTGCTTCCGCCGCCGGCACCGGTTCGCTGAAGAAAATCCAGACATGCGCACCATTGCCCGAACGCGATCGTTCGATGGCGACGGGGACGCCTTTTGCCCGAGCGGTATCGCGGAACGCAGCGACATCCCGTATCCACGAATTCTTGTCAAAATCGGCGGCAAGGAACCAGCAGGTCTCGTCCGGCAGCATCGGATAGACACCAGCGGTGAAATCCGCCGAGCTTCCGGGTGCCCTCCCGACAAGATGGGACCGTAGCATGTCGTCGCCGAACGGGACGAATGCCTGATTGGGGCATTCTCCGCACTTGACCAGCGGCTTTCCGCAAATTCCTCGGACCCACACATTCCGACATACTGGTGAATAGCCCGACCTCCCGGTCTTCGGGTTTTCCCAGCGCCGCGGCAACACCTCCTCCCGCCCGCGGAAAAGCCTGCGGAAGAGCGCGATCTTCTCGGCGGTTGGCGAGGCCATCGTCACACGTGCGGCGACTTGGGGCGGCGGTTTGGCCGTTTGCCTGGCTTGCGCGTGTTCCAGCGCACTCAACCGGTCGGCCATCTCCGAACGCTCCCGGTCGAGCGTCGTCAATCGGTCTTTCAGGACCGCAATCTGTTGAGCGACGTCGTCGGCGCTGGTGATGGTATTGTGCCTTCTGGCTGTGGGACTTCCATGCCCGACTGATCTATCCCGCACGTTATCGGGGAAAACGATTCCAATTCTACAGGTTCGCGACCAACAGCAAATATCGAAGCGTCTTGCCATGACGCAGTCGGGCCGAGCGCCGCACGGCGGTACTGGATTGCCTCATGATACCTGCCAGCATCACCGACTCTCCTGTGCCTCCAACTGCCTCGGATCGATCGGCGTTCGCGGCACCACCAGGTAGACCACGGCGGCGACCACCGCGACCCCAAGCCCGATCACCAGCGCGAAAAAGAACGACCCGGTCGCCTGCACGATGAACCCGGTGGCAATCGAGGCGATCGCCCCGGCGGTACTGCCGACGCAGTTGTGCATGCCGCCGAGCGAGCCGATCGCCTCCTGCGGCGCCGCCGCGGTGACCAGCACCCACGCGGCCGACCCCGACACATGGCCGCCCCAGGACGCGATGCTCAGGAACACCACCACCGCCGGCAGATTGCCGACCGCCACCAGCGCCAGCGTCGCGGCCGCCAGGGACACGGTGCCGACGATGCACGGGATGCGCGCCGAGTTCATCGGCGAGAATCCGCGGCGCGCCAGCAGGTCGGCGAACGCCCCACCGCACAGGCTGCCAAGCACCGCGCAGGTCAGCGGAATCATCGCCACCAGCCCGGTGCGCGCAATGCTCAGATGGTGCTCGATCTCCAGGTAGCCGGGCAGCCACACGCGATAGATCGCGTCGAGGTAGTTGTAGCCGACAAACCCCACCAGCACGCCCCAGGTGGTGCGCAGCGTCAGCAGCCGGCGCCAGCGCGCAAAGGTCATTTGTTGCGCCGGCGTCGCGGGCGCCCCCTCGCGCAGATAGGCGCGTTCGTCGTCCGCCAGCGCCACCGTGCCGGGGTCGCGATAGAACACAAACCAGAGGGTGCCGGAGACAATCCCCGCCAGACCCATCAGAACGAACATCGCCCGCCACCCGAAGGACAACATCAGCCAGGTCAGCAAGGGCGCGGCGATCGCGGTGGCGAACTGGAACGATCCGGTGAACATGCCGGTCGGCAGCCCGCGGTCGCGCGGCCCGAACCAGCTCCGCACGATTTTGGCGCAGGACGGCACCTGCGGCGCCTCGCCCACGCCAAGCAGCAGGCGGCACGTGAACAATTGCCCAAAACTGCCGACCAGCCCCGCGCATCCCTGCATCACCGACCAGAAGATCACCGCGCCGCCGAGCATCCGCCGCGGCGCCACCCGGTCCATCACCAAGCCGAGCGGCAACTGCGTGAAGGCGTAGGCCCACAGGAACGCCGAGAGCAGCACGCCCATCTGGCCGATCGAAATGCCGAGATCATGGCGGATCAGCGGGTTCGCGATGGTGATCGTCGCCCGGTCTAGCCCATCCTATTCACCGCATAGCAGGGATTCGCTGACGGGCATGGTACAAACGTCTGGAATCGCATAGAGATT
>Ga0209415_10007843_pt1 | contig 18567 bp, 18 predicted proteins | sample PeaSoiSIISIP2007_FD_187696 | JGI IMG/M metagenome (GOLD analysis project Ga0209415, IMG submission 187696) | Peat soil microbial communities from Weissenstadt, Germany - SII-SIP-2007 (SPAdes) (version 2) | ecosystem: Environmental > Terrestrial > Soil > Wetlands > Peat | place: Germany...
CTGTACAGCGTGCAAGGCCAGTACGCGCAGGCCGAGCCGCTCTACAAGCGCTCGCTGGCGATCATGGAGAAGGCCTTGGGCCCGGATCATCCCGATGTGGCCACGAGTCTGAACAATCTGGCGCGGGCGTACAGCGCGCAAGGCCAGTACGCGCAGGCCGAGCCGCTCTACCAGCGCTCGCTGGCCATTCGGGAGAAGGCCTTGGGCCCGGATCATCCCGATGTGGCCACGAGTCTGAACAATCTGGCGGGACTGTACAGCGTGCAAGGCCAGTACGCGCAGGCCGAGCCGCTCTACAAGCGCTCGCTGGCCATTCGGGAGAAGGCCTTAGGCCCGGATCATCCCGATGTGGCCACGAGCCTGAACGATCTGGCGGCACTGTACAGAAAAACGGGGCGCGAAAAAGAAGCGAAAGCGCTTGAAGATCGAGCCAGGGTGATTGTGGCGATCAAGCGTTAAGTCCGCGCCGAATTTTTTAGGCAACGAAGCCGAGCCATTTTCCCCCTTCACCCGGAAGCTCCCAGCCCGCCCTCGATTTATCCACCGATTCGGTGCATAACCCTGTGCACAATGGGTGCTCAAAGCTCAATACCGTCGAACAATCACCAACCTGAGCGCGCTGCTGTCAAAATGTCCGCTGCGCAGGGCAGGGAGCCTCGACCAATGACGACCCGCTGGTCGGACGTGCAACGCGTGTACTCGGCGGACCTGCAGGATCACTGGACCCGTTCGCAAGCGCTCGGACTCGATTACCCGCTCGATGTTTTCGAGCAGCTCTTCTTCCGACCATCACGGCTGTCAGTTTCAATTAACCGCTGCACTTTCTTCAATTAATCACTGCACATGAGCACCGTGTGCTGCGCTCGTCGGCACATGGACAAGTGGCTGATTCTAAGAGTATAAGGCACCAAACTCGGCTGTGAGTTCTAGCTATCCGTGTCAACATTACCAGCTAATCGTTACAGGGCGAGTCGGACGGAAATCCCGATAAATGCAGCGTCTACGTTGCCGACGGCTGCTTCAACCGGGAAAACCCGGAAAATTGCATTTTGCCGGGTTTTGTTCCTTAATCGTGTCAATTCTTGAACCGCGGACTGGTCAGGGAAATGACCCGAGTTCAGCGCATCTCGAAACGCAGGTCCGCTCGAGGCCCTGAGCGGATATCTGCTCCGTCGGGCGATCTTCCCAGGCAGGCTGAGCTCCTCAACATACCGAAATCGGAGTGGGAGCTGGCGCGGCGCCGCCTTCGCTTTGTGAAGATGGTTACGCGTCGCAGGCGAAGCTCGAGGCTCGCATATATCGCGGTTGCCAGGACAGCCGGCGTTTGCCTTCGGACACTCTATCGGTGGGTCGAGCTGTGGCGGCGGGATCCGACACTGACGGCGCTGCTCGGCGGCGCCTCCGGGCCCAAGCGCGGAGGCCATCGTCTAGACCTCGAGCGCGAGGCCATCGTGGATCGGGTGCTCGATGACTGGTTCTCGAGCCGCGAAGTGCTTCCAATCGCGCGCGCCGTCGAAGAGGTGGATCGGCGATGTCGCGCTGCGGGATTTTCGGGGGTCGCGCGCGGTACGCTCGAGAGGCGACTGCAGGCACGCGGCGGCCCAAGCCGAACCCGGCCTGCGCCACGTCATCCAGATAACATTCCGGTTACTCGCCGGGCGCTCGGCATCGTCCAGGTCGACCATACGCTCGTCGACGTCATCGTCGTGGAGGAGGGCACGAGGCGCCCTATCGGCCGACCGTGGATTACGGTCGTCTTTGATGTCGCGACGCGGGTGGTGCTCGGATTTCACGCGACGCTCGAGTCTCCGTCCGCGACGTCGGTGGCCATGGCGCTCTCAATGGCGTGCCTGCCGAAGGGGCCGTGGCTCCGTAGCGTCGGTGTCGATGTGGAGTGGCCGATGACTGGCCTGCCCGAGGTTCTTCACCTGGACAATGGCCGCGAGTTTCACAGCGAAGCACTTCGGCGCGGATGTGAGCGCCACGATATTCGGCTCACGTACCGACCGCCCGGCCAGCCCCATACTGGCGGCCATATCGAGCGTTACCTGGGCACGCTGATGCGGCGGATCCACGGTCTGCCCGGTACGACCTTGTCGAATCCGAAGGCGCGGGGCAGTTACCCGAGCGAGAAGCGATCGTCCCTGACGCTGGCCGAACTCCAGTCGTGGCTCACGCTGGAAATCGCGGGGCGATATCACTCGGCGGTCCATCGAGGGATCCACTTGAGCCCGGCGGCTGCATGGCAAAAGGCCATCCGGGGTCGATCGGTGCGTACCCCAATGAGACCGAAGGAGCTGGCGATCGATTTCCTGCCCGCAGTGCCTCGAAAGATCGGTCGCTCGGGGTTTCAATTCCTCCACATCCGGTACTGGGACCCCCTGATTCCGCGGCTTTTCACTGGCTCTGGGCGCACCTGGGTACGCTATGATCCACGCAATCTGGCACGTGTGTTCGTTTCCATCCCCGGCCGAGATGAGTACATGTCGGTGCCCTACGCGGATCTGAGACGCCCGTCGATCAGTCTCGGCGAGCAGCAGGCCGCTGTCCGCGAGATCCTGGACCATGGACGACGCTCTGCCAATGAAGAAGCGATATTCGCGACCATTGAGCAGCAACGCCATCTCGTCGACAGAGCGCTCCAGAAAACCCGCAATCGTCGCAAAGTCGCTCGCCGGCCGACCGCGTTGCCGGCTCCGGCAGCCTCGCCCGCCGCTACTTCGGTGAACTACAACAAGCCCGCCGTTCCGTTCCCGGGGGAGACCTGGAGCTCATGACGGCCGCTGCGCTGCGCAAACATCGGAACGCCGCGGCGACGGTGTCCCCCGAATCCGACCGGCGCGTCTCACAACTCTGGATCGACCGCTGGGTCAGCTATCCAAGGGCCGTCCGCGTCCTGCAGCGCATGGCGGAGCTCCTCGCGCTTCCCGCCCGCGTCCGTATGCCGAACATGCTCGTCCATGGGCCGAGCGGCGTCGGCAAGAGCATGATCATCGCCAAATTCCTCCGTGACCAGCCATCTGTGATTACCCGCTCCGGTCAAGCGCGCACGCCGGTCGTTGCGCTCCAGATGCCGGCGATGCCCACTCTGCGAAGCTTCTTCTCCCAAGTCATTCGGGCGCTCAACACGCCCGTGATCACTGGCTCTCCCCTGTCCGAGCTCGAGTTGGATGCCGTGCGCAAGCTGGAGGCCGCCAAGCCCCGCCTTCTCGTCGTCGATGAATGCCATCATCTGCTCGCCTGCACGCCCCGAGATCAACGTGCGGCGCTCAATACGCTGAAGTACCTATCGAACGAACTGCAGATCTCGATAGTGGCCTTGGGCACTGACGAGGCCCTTCACGTCATGCGGACAGACCCGCAAATCGCAAGCCGCTTCGATCGCTACGCGCTGCCGATCTGGGAGGCATCGGATGAGCTGCGCAGCTTTGTCGCGGGCTTCGGCGAGCAGCTGGAACTCGATACCAGATCGATCGCCGACAGCGAAGTCGCCATTGAGTATATGCTCGAGATCACAGGTGGCGTGACGGGCCAAATCGTCGAAATGATTCGGCTTGCAGCCCGGGGGACGCTTAGACATCATCGCAAGAAGGTGACACTCGAAGATATTCAGGCGGCCGGAAAGGAGTTCGTCGGGGATCTCAACTCAGCCTGAATTACAGTTAATCGTGTCATTGACGCGGTTAGCTGGAGAATTGCAACCAATAACTGAAACTGACATACGCCAAGTCAGATAAATATTGGATCACTGACCCGCAGGGGATCGCGTGGGAGACGTTTCATACGCTCGAGAGCATCCCGGTTTTTGGAGACGACCACATGGTCAAGCCGGCGCAGACCGCATGTTGCGTGCCACTCGCCTCGATCAAGCAGAAAGATCCTGCGGCCTGCTGTGCTCCAACACGCAGCGCGCAAGCCGCGTCAAACTCCTGCTGCTGAGAGGTGTTTGTGGCCGAAAAGATCTACAATGTGCTGTTCGTCTGCACAGGCAACTCTGCCCGCTCGATCATCGCTGAGGCTCTGCTTAATCGAATCGGAAATGGGCGGTTTGTCGCTTATTCAGCCGGAAGTCATCCGAAAGGCGCCGTCCATCCATTCGCCCTCAGCACGCTGCAAAAACTGCAGCTGCCGACCGAGGGTTACCGCAGCAAGAGTTGGGATGAGTTTGCTAAGCCGGGCGCTCCTCCACTCGACTTCGTCTTTACTGTGTGCGACAAGGCTGCCGGTGAAATGTGTCCCGCATGGCCCGGGCAGCCCATGACCGCACACTGGGGGGTACCCGACCCCGTAACCGTCGAAGGTACCGATGAGCAAAAGGCGCGTGCGTTCCTAGACACCGCACTGACGCTCAAGCGGCGCATCGATCTCATGCTGTCGTTGCCATTGAGAAGCTTGGATGCGATCGCCATACAGCGCGAAATTCAGGAGATTGGCAAGCGTTGACTCTTTGGCAGTCCTGATTCTTATCCGCAGCGCTCGCCACGGTTGTAGGCGTATTGACTGGAGTGCCCGTGCTGCTGCTGGTGGTCAAGGTTGTCAATTCGAGCAAGGGATGGTACGAGGTCGGCAGCGCTCAGCGTTCCCTGTGAGCGGCAATGGTCGACGCGACCACGTGGAGCGTCGCCGGGACGCGCTGCTAGATCTCAGTCTTGCCTTCAGCACCAGTCATCGTGCTGCTTTGATCGAGTCGTCGCCGTTCCGGCTCAGGGCGCCGGCCGGTCGCGATTTGGTACGCCGCCTCGGCGATGTGGGTGGCATGATCGCCGATCCGCTCGATGTTCTTTGCGCAGAACAGCAGGTGAACAAAACCGATCGTCTGCGTCGGATCCACGCTCAACCGCGCAACAAGATCCCGGAAGATCGTCGTGTAGAGTTCATCGATCTTCTCATCCTGTTGACGCACGACCATCGCTTGTTCGGCGTCACGCGCTACGAAAGTGTCGAGCGCGAGTTTGAGGTGTTCTGATGCAAGGGCCGCCAGGCGGTCAAGACTCTCCACGATGTCCTCGGGAAAAGCCCCGCTCGCGACGGCTGTGGCACGCTTGGCAATGTTCTTCGCAAGATCACCGATTCGCTCGAGGTCCTCGGCGATCCGAAATGTGGCCAGCACCTCGTCCAGATCCGTCGCGAGCGGCTGGCGGCGCGCGATGACGGTAGCCGCCGCGGTGGACAATTCCGTACGCAGGGCATCGAGTCGGCGGTCTTGATCAATAACTTTCTGTGCAAGCGACCAATCGCCATGCAGCAGCGCTCGAGTCGCATCTGTGAATTGCTGTCCGGCGAAAACGCCCATTGCTCTGGTGTTGCGTGTGAGCGCCTTGAGTTCCTGGTCAAAAGCTTTCACGATGTGCGGATGATTCACGAGAACGTCTCCGTCACGCTGGTGTCCTACTAGCCGAAGCGGCCTCGGCGACGTCGAGCAGGCGGTCGGAAAGCGCCACGGCAGACAAGTACCCGTGCGGCGACAGCCAGGAGCAGGATCCCCGAAACAGATCCTGCCAAGGCACCTTGCCATCCCCTGACCAAGGCGATCGCGAGCACGACCGAGAGGGACTCGACGCACTCGATGGCTGAGGCGAAGAAACCCGCGAGAGCGGCCGCCCCGACGTGCACGAACGCCAACCCATCCACGACCTATGACCTCCCTCGGAGCGCGTCGATTCCCCAATCTGGGCCGGACACAGCGCGGCCCGCCCTGTGATTAGCCATGCCCAATATCGCTAAAGTCCTGGGTCTACGGTGTAATGCAGTTCAGCCGTCAGTCACGGCACCCTCACTCGCTGTGCCAACCAGCCGGGCGTATTTCCCAAGCACGCCGCGTGTGTAGCGCGGCGCCGGCTGTCTCCAGGCAGCGCGGCGCCGCTGCAAATCTTCATCCGAGACGTGCAGGTGAATTGATAGCCTGCCCGCATCGATCGTGATGGAGTCGCCCTCTCGCACCAGTGCAATCGCGCCGCCCTCGAAGGCTTCGGGCGCAACGTGCCCGACGACCATGCCCCAAGTGCCGCCCGAGAAGCGCCCATCGGTAATCAGGCCGACAGATTCGCCAAAGCCTTTGCCGATCAACGCCGAGGTTGGCGCGAGCATCTCTCTCATGCCCGGACCGCCCTTTGGCCCTTCGTAGCGGATGACCAATACATCTCCGTGGCGGATCGTATCGCCGAGAATGGCCGCCATGGCCAGGTCTTCGGAGTCGAAGACGCGCGCAGGCCCGGTGATATCGGTCTTCTTGAGCCCAGTGATCTTGGCGACGCAGCCCTCGGGTGAAAGATTACCTTTGAGAATCGCCAGGTGCCCCCGGCTATAAAGCGGGGTTGCAAAGCGGCGGATTACTTCTTGATTCGCCGGCGGCTCGCCCGGAGTGTTCCGCAGATTCTCCGCAACGCTCTTGCCAGTAATGGTCACGCACTCGCCGTGCAGCAGGCCGTGAACCAGCAATATCTTCATCACTTGAGGTATACCACCGGCAGCATGCAAATCGGTCACAGCGAAACGACCCGAGGGCTTCATCTCGCACAGCACTGGCACGCGTTGACGGATCGCTTCGAAGTCTTCAATCGCCAGAGGCACATCCGCGGCGCGGGCAATGGCAAGCAGATGCAGCACTGCGTTGGTAGAGCCGCCTGTGGCCATTACGACGGCGATCGCGTTTTCCAGTGATGCGCGTGTAACGATGTCGCGGGGTTTGAGGTTACGTTGAATTGCCTGTACCAGAGTCTGTGCGGATTCAGCAACCGAATCCGCTTTTTCCGGATCAGGATTGGCCTGGGTCGAGGACGACGGCAGCGACAGGCCAAGGGCCTCGATCGCACTGGACATGGTGTTGGCCGTATACATGCCGCCACAGGCGCCGAAGCTCGGGCAGGCATTTCGTTCGATGCCGTCGTAGTCTTCTTTGCTCATCTTACCGGCGGTGAATGCACCGACCGCCTCGAACGGCGAGATAATCGTCAGCGGCGTGCCCTTCCAGTAGCCGGGCTTGATCGTACCCCCGTAGCAGAATACGCCGGGGATGTTCATACGCAGCATCGCCATCATCGCCCCAGGCATATTCTTGTCGCAGCCGCCGATCACCAGCACGCCGTCCATGAACTGCGATTGCACAGCCGTCTCGATCGCATCGGCGATGACCTCGCGCGATACCAGCGAGAACTTCATTCCCTCCGTACCCATCGCGATCCCGTCGGTGACCGTGGGAAAGCCAAAGCTCTGGGGCATCACGCCGGCTTGTCTGAGCGCGGCTTCGGCCCGCGCGGCGAGCGGCCCCAAGCCTGCATTGCAGGGATTCATGGTCGAATGCCCATTAGCAACGCCAACGATCGGTTTGCCGAAATCGGCATCGGTGAAGCCGACCGCGCGCAGCATGGCGCGATTGGGCGATCGCGCGATGCCGTCCGTGATGGTGCGGCTGCGGCGGTTTGCGGTCATGGTGATGCTCATCCATTCACAGAGGCTTGTGGGAGCCGGAGAGTCATAGCGACCATTCAGGCCACATCGAGACCGGGAAGCGACGGCGTGCCGGTCATTGCACGATCAGAATCGGGCGATGCGAGTCACCCATGACCTGCCTGACCGTTGATCCCGTCAGCCAGCGTTCAATGGAAGAAATGCCGCGGCAGCCAGTGACAATCAGATCGGCATCAATAGAGTCGGCACGAGCGACGATTTGTTGTGCGGGCTGTCCGACTGCTGTCAGGAAGTGAATGTCGATTGCATCTCCATGTGCGCGGCGTCGAAGCCGCAGGATCGCCTGGTCAGCCCTGTGGATGCCCTGTTCTACCTCCGCGGTCAGTTCCACGTCGTCCCCGATCAGCGGTCGGTGAACGACGGAAATGACATCAATTTTTGCGCCAAACTTTTTGCCGAACAGACGTGCGTACTCGAACGCGTTGTCCGCTGGTTCCGATGCGTCATAAGCCAGCAGAATGTGCTTGAACATGATTACCCCCGTTTGCAACTCGGTCGGCTTGATAGCGCTAAGCGATCGAGCCCAATGCTGGCGGATCCTCGTCATCCGGATTGATGACGGCGAAATGCGCCGGAATCTTGGCGTAGAACAAGCGAATCTTTTCTTCGCGAATCAGCTTGAGCAGTTCCTGGGCTTCTTGATCCGTCACGATGAACTCGACTTCGACGGCAACCGTGCCGGCGAGCTCGAAGAAAGTCTGCTCGTGCAGCACGTGATGACGACCAAATCCCGCGACGGCGCGAAAGGCGGAGCCGCCGCGTATACCGAGACTGCTGGCCTTCTTGAGTAGCCATTCCCACATGAGAACACCGTGACAGCGATGGTTCTCGTGGACGTAGAATCGAAGAAATGAGCCGTTCATAGTGGCCCCCTTGTATCTTATTAGTACTGCTGTTTGGCCGGAATGACGCCGCGTACGCCCCCGCGAGGATTCGGTACATCGCCGCGGTAGCGGGGAATCAGGTGCAGGTGTGCGTGCGCGATTGTCTGACCAGCCACCTCGCCCACGTTGACCCCCAAGTTGTAGCCGTCGGGATGGTACTTGGCGTCAAGTACCGCCTTGGCCTCAGCGACCAAGTCCCAGATTGCGTCAAGTTCGGCGGGATTTAACGCGAAGAAACTCGCCTCATGACGCACCGGAATGATGAGCAGATGCCCCGGGTTGACCGGAGATGTGTCCAGGCGCACATAGGCCAGCGTGTCGGCCAACAGCGCGCCGGCGGTTCCGCAGAATGGGCAGGGCGTTTCCACCGCTTGAGCCCCCTTTAGCCTTTCGCCCATGCGACCGTGGCCATGCCGGCGAAGGTCATCAACAGAGAACCACCCAAATGCGCCATAATTGCCGTACAGGTCCAGAGCGTCCGTCCTTGCTGCACTAGAGTCGCCAATTCCGCCGAGAAGGTGGAGAAGGTCGTCAAACCGCCGCAGAAGCCGGTCATGACGAACAGGCGCCACTCCGGCGCCAGGGCAGAAACAGAGGCGAAGAACGCGACCGCGGCACCGATGATATAGCCGCCCACCAGGTTGGCGGCAAGGGTACCGAGCGGGATCGTCGGAAAAAGAGCGTTGAATCGCGCGCCGAACCACCAACGCAACAGCGCCCCGCAGCTTGCGCCGATGGAAATGGCGACGACAGATTTCCACATGCACCTGTCCTTTGAAAGACACTACTTGGGGACAGGTCGCGCAGCACCCTACGCTCCCGTGGCCCGGAAACGCAGGCATCATCAGCCGCTCGAGCGGCGGTTCACGGAGGCATGCCATCTCCGCAGTGCATAGTGTTTCAGAAAGGCTCGCAGGACACAACCAAAGCCGTCGGTCTGGAGTTCGGGGCTCACACATTGACGCCAGAGTCGCAGCGGCTTATTTTTCACGCTCAGTGGGGATGGAGTTCCCCGGCAATCGCCCCATGGGCTGATGACTCCTGCAGTAAGTATTCCGGTGTACTTCAAGGGAGCCATCTATGCCTGATCGAAATCTCTTTTCTGCGGTACCGAAAGTGCCCGGTCGGCCGCCGAAGTATCTGGCGCCATTTCATACCGAACTCGCCGCGCGCCTTCGATCGGGTTCTCACCTGATTCTCCACGGACCACGAGGAACGGGCAAATCGACTCTGCTTGCTTCGATGCGGAACTATTACCGCTCGCAGTCGGTCCCGTGCGCCATTGCGCCGCAGACCTTGGGGCTGCCGGATGTTGTGACAGCGCTGTCGCAGGCGTATCCGCGAACCAATCTTGAAGGACTGGGTAGGCGCGCTATCGGCATGCGGCTGCGCCTAGTTGCCGAGCGCGTTCCCGGGGTAGTGCTGCTGGACCATACGCGCGAAGTGACTACCGCCATGATCGGGTTTCTGCGCCACCTGCGCGGCGGTATCGTCGGCGCGCTTTTGGTGGTCGACATTGATTCGGAGTTTGAACGAGAGCGTCTGCGCACCTGGCGGCGTCACGCGCTGTGTGTGCGCATGCCGCTCATGCCCAACCCTCGCTTGCGTCGCCTGCTGCAGTCCAGCTGTTCCGCGTGCGACTTGCCCGCTCTTGAGCCCGCACTCACGCGACAGATCCTGCACGCCGCGCGCGGCCGAGTCGGGTGGCTGCGCGAATGCATACACCTCTTGAAGACGCCGGATTACTGGAGGGGGGGCCGCCTGCATATTGGCGCGGTCTGTACCGATAGCGAGATTGCAATCCGCGAAGGTCGCCGCGGGCCGCGCTTTCGGCTGCGTCGAGGATCGTCATGGCACAGCCTCTGACGGCATGCGAGAGCGGTGCTGCCCTCGCGCAGGTGGCGCTCAGGACCCTGACGCCTGAGCGTGCAGAGCCTTCACTGCCAAACCGATCGGCAGCAGCGCAAGGAGCTGAGTCAGCGCCGCGACCAATACCGTTGCCGACAGCGAATAATCGTAGAATGCGCCGAGCGTAGCGCTTCCGGCAAACCAAGCAAAGCCGAATATCGCCGTGAAGATGCCGTACGCCCGCGCGCGCCTGTGCGCGGGCACCATGTGCGCGACGGCTGCCGACATGACTGTCTCATGAATCCCGACGCCCACACCCCAAAGCACGGTACCGATCAGCGCGGACCAGAATCTCCCGAGAAAGACTAGCGGCGCGTAGGCGGCGATGAGCAACGTCGAGGGTATGAGCACGGTCAGTCCGCGACGATCGTACCAGCGACCGGCGGCCAAGGAGCCCGTGCCGCCGGCAGCCGTTGCCAGCGCATAGAGCACTGGCACGCTGGAAGCGGGGACCGTCCTGGCCACGGCGAAGTGATAGGAAATCAGGGAATAGTCCGCAAAACCAAAGCCCACCCGTGCCGCCCCGGCGGCGTACAGCCAGAAAGCGCGCGGCAGCCGGCCACTGACGAGAATGCCAGCGCCGCTGCCATCGGTGGTACGAGCGTCAATCGGTACGGCAATCCTTCCGGCGCTCGGATAGCGCAGCCGCACCGACGAGACTAGCAGCACCGTGACCGCCGCTGGTACCAACATGCAGGCGAAAGCGGCATGGTAGCTGTGCCGCCGCGCGAGCACGAGTGCTGCGAGCAGCGGCCCGATCACGGCGCCGCTCTGATCCAGAGCCTCGTGCAGGCCGAAGGCCCAGCCCTGCCAATGGCTTCGCCGGCTTGCGAGAGCATCACATCGCGCGGTGGATTACGCGTCGCTTTGCCGATGCGTTCAAGAACAATCAGAGCCGCCGCGGCCGGCCAGTTGCCGACCAGCGCCAGGGCCGGCACTGCGGCCATCTGCACGACGTAGCCGGCCAGAGTGATCGGCCAATACAGGCGACTGCGGTCGGCGATCCCGCCATGTACCCATTGCAGGGTGTAACCCAGAAGTTCACCGCTACCGGCGATCAGGTAGGGCCCGGCGATCGACCGCATGCTCTAATAGGTCATGTCAGGGAACAGAGTAACGACGCCGAATGAAACGACAAAGCTCGGCGCCGCAGTAGGAGTCAGCGACGCGGGCCCAGGGACGGGTGGCGCCAACTCAGTGCCCTCGTGCCCGAAGTGCATCCGTCGCATTATCAAGAGTCGCGCCGAAGATCCGCCGATACAGGTCTTCGCCGTGGCTCGTTGGTAAGGGCTCGCCTACCTCCAGGCAAAAGGTGCGCCGCCCGTCCGCCAACCTTTCAGCCCGAAGAAAAAGAGCCGTGTCCATGTTCGTGCGGTAGAATCCATGTGCCAGATCGAACATGTGGGTGACGTAGAACACCTTGATCCCTGCTTCCAGCAGCGCCCGGACAATTTGCCGCGCGATCTCCGAGCCCTCTCTCTCGTTGGTGGATGAGAATGATTCATTGAGCAGAACGATACTGTGAGGCCTCACATGGTCGATCAGTGAGCTCATTCTGCCGAGTTCTTCATCGAGCTTGCCGCTTCTCATGGTGGCGTCTTCTTCACGCTTGTAGTGCGTAAAGACGCCGCTGCAGACATTGGCCCGAAGGACCTGCGCCGGCACGAACATGCCACACTGCATCATGAGCTGGGCATGACCAACGCTTCGCAGAAACGTCGACTTGCCGCCGCGGTTGGCGCCGGTGATCATCACCAATAATTTGTCATCAGCGTTGACCGTGTTTCCGCTGACTCTGACTTCGAGGCTCAACGCCAGGCAAACATCATAGAGTCCCTGGCTGTAGAGCGCGGCTTTGCCTATGCTTAAGGGTTCGGGAAAGCAGATGGGCTCGCTCTTCCGGGCGAGCCGGTCGCGCAGATTCAAGCAGGCGATGTAAAAGCCCAGCTCCGAACGCAGCATGTCAAAGAAGGTCAAGATATGATCGGTCGACTGAGCAAGCGCCCCGGCGACCAGGCTGATTCCCCGGCTCTTTAGTTCCTCCAACGCCCTGAAGCCGCTTTCATCGCGATCGGCAACTTGATAGACGTAACGGGAGCGCTCTGAGCCATGCAGCCGCTCGATCCAGCCCCGAAGTCGCTGCGCCCAGCTCGGCTTTGCATTCGAAGACTTGCGAAGTACGTAGGCGGTCCCCTTATTGCCCGGACCGAGTTCGGCACTCATCAGTACGCCGTCTCGAAACGCCAGTCGTCGCAGATGGTCCTCGACAACGCTCAGGTACTCATCACCCAGCTCCCGGGTCAGCATGCCAAAGAGTGCCGTCAGGCCTTCGGAGCGAAATTCTGCGCCCTGCTTATCGGCGATGTGCCTGAGCCTTTTGAGCGGTCCCGCCAACAACCGCAGTACCTCGACTGCCCGATGCAGCGTTGCGTCCGGGTGTCGGCGCAGCGTTGTCCAGCGCCAGATCTTGCTCTCGCCTTCAATGGCCTCCACGACGATGGCGTATATCTGCCTGATGACCGCGGGGCGCTCCAAGCAATCGGCCAGGACGTGCTGCCGATACAGGATCGCCTCCGGTTCCTGCAGACTCGTCAGAACCGCAGCCCTGGCCACCTGCAGTAAGAACTTGTCCGCGCCGGCCATCGCGTCGAACAGGATGTCCAGCTCCAGATCCTGCGTCAATGCCGCCGCGTGCACTGGCGGAGCCACTTTCGGGTCAAAATCCCGATCTCGATACATCAGATGAGCCTTCACGTGCCGAGGCGCTCCTTGAGGCTCTGGTAAGTGAGGCGGTACTTCTTGGCGATCGCCAAAGCATAGGCAAGCCCGTCTGCGGGCTGTCGGATGACCTTGAATGTCCGCAGCGACGGATCCTTGGGGTCCACCGTAGCGACCATGCTGACGGTGATGTCGCTTAATGAGGCCAATTCATCCAGGAATGTCACATACACACACAGCATGCCGCGCTGCATGATCTGCCGCATGATTTGATCGCCGAGCACTAGGGCGTCACTGAGCGTAGTGGAACCCAGGCTTTCGTTCATTACGAGGATGCTATTGGGCGTTGCGCGCTCAAGGATCGCGTGAATCCTAAGCAGTTCTTCCTCCAATTTGCCACTCAGATTCTTGAGGTCTTCCTCTTTATCAAAATGAGTAAACAGCCGATCGAAGAGAAACAGCTTGGCTTCGCTGCCCGGGACCGGACAGCCCAGACTCGCCAGGTAGTGCAGTTGTCCAAAGATTCGGGCGAAGGTTGTTTTGCCGCCTTGGTTTGCTCCCGATACAACCATTATGCGTTCCGGATCCTGCAGGTAGAAGTCGTTGCTCACCACAGACTTCTTTTCACCGCTGAGCTTGTTGGCTAAAGCAAGGTCAAACACTTCTCGGCCGTAGATGTCCTTGGAGCGGTCGCTGACCGTGGGATAGCAGAAATGCAAGCCGATCGGCCTAAAGCGCTTGATGTGATCAATGCAGGCGATGTAAAAGTGCACTTCCCGGTCGAAAGCGCGAATCGTAGCGTCCAAATAATCGCGATGCCGACTACAGTACTGATCCAAAGAAGCAAAGACCTCGGGATACAGCAGCACAACGCGGTCCAATACCGCGGCTTCTATCTGATTCATTTCCGGTCTAGAGGACAGGTCGAACCGGTACTCCTGCACTGTGCCCTGCTTGAACTTCTCGAACGTCTGCAACACATCCGCGCCGTAGTCAACCAGCGCCTCATACCGGCCGACATGGATGCGCGGACCCTCGATGTAGAGGCAATATCTGACTGCTGACAGACTGGCCTTGAGCTGCCGCGTGGCGGCGAGCAGTGCCAGAAACTCGCCGGACGTCGTGTAAGAAGTCAGATATTCGCGGAACGAGACCAAGCCGCGCGACCGCGGATCTGCGACGGTCAAGTCACGGGTCAGACGGCCGACGGCGTCGCAATAAACGTCCACGGCGTCGAGGAACCAACGTTGCTTCTGGTAGATATAGCGAATCTTGTCTGCCTGACGGAGCTGCTCGCGCATCGATCGCATCTTCTGGGCGAACGTTTCGATGTGTCCGAGCAGCGCTGGATTATCCAGATCGCGAAATATGTCGTGGCGATAGTTAACGGTCTCAACATGAAGCAGAGGCGTACAAAAGAGAGGCTGCAGGTTGTATTCCTCGCGTCCGGCCGTGATGGAGGCGATGATCTGGTCCAGATTAAGATCAATGAGAACCCCGAGGGCTTCGCGCCCCTCGAGCACGCTGCCGGCATCGGGTCGATCGAATACGATGCTGCGGAAGCCAGAGTATCGATTGTGGAGCTGCGCACGCGTCGCTGCAACGATGCTGTCCGGATCGTGTGACGGTGCATCCATACGGCGTGCAGTCATCAACGGCCGAAAGTTGCGGCGCCGCCCAGCTCGCCTTCAATTTCGAGCAGGCGATTGTATTTGGCGATGCGCTCGGAGCGGCACAGCGAGCCGGTCTTGATCTGTCCGCCACTCATGGCCACGGCGAAGTCGGCGATGAAGCTATCCTCGGTCTCGCCCGAGCGATGCGAGATGACGAAGCCCCACCCCGCGGTGCGGCAGAGCTGAATCGCATCGATGGTCTCGGTCACCGTGCCGATCTGATTGAGCTTGATGAGCGCGGCGTTGCAGCTCTTTTCGACAATGGCGCGCCGGATGTAGATTGGATTGGTCACGAGCAGGTCGTCGCCGACGATCTGAATGCGGGAGCCCAAGGCGGCCGTCTGCGCCCGAAAGCCGTCCCAGTCGCTCTCTGCAAGCCCATCCTCGAGTGATACGATCGGATAGCGATCGAGCCATGCGCGGTACAGCGCCGTCAATTCATCGGAGGTCTTGACCCCCTGCCGGCTGCGCGTCAGGTGGTATTTTCCGTTCTCGAAGAACGAGGTGGCCGCAGGATCCAGAGCGATGGCAATGTCTTCGCCGGGACGGTAGTGCGCCCGCCCGATCGCCGTCACGATCAGCTCGCAGGCCTCCTCGTTGCTCTTGAGTTGCGGGGCGAAGCCGCCCTCATCGCCGACCGCGGTGCTGTGGCCGCGCTCGTGCAATAGACTCTTGAGCGATTGAAATGTCTCGGCGCCGTAGCGCAGCGCCTCGCTGAAACTCGACGCCCCGAGCGGCACGATCATGAATTCCTGAAAGTCAAGGCTGGAATCGGCATGTCGGCCGCCGTTGATCACGTTCATCATTGGTACCGGCAGGTGCCGCGCGCCAGCGCCGCCGAGATACGCGTATAGGGGCAGGCCGCAGGCAGTTGCGGCGGCACGGGCCAACGCCTGCGATACGCCTAGGATGGCATTGGCGCCGAGCCTGGATTTATTCGCGGTGCCGTCGAGCTCAATCAACAAATGATCGAGCTGCGCTTGCTGCGTAGCGTCGCGGCCCACAAGCTGCGGGGCGATGAGCTCGTTGACATTGGCGACGGCTTGTCGCACGCCCTTGCCGCCGTAGCGAGGTGCATCGTCGCGCAATTCGATGGCTTCGTTTTCGCCGGTAGAAGCCCCGGAAGGCACGGACGCCGTACCAATAACACCATTTTCCAATTGCACCGATGCGCGGACAGTTGGAGTGCCGCGCGAATCTAGAATCTCCATGGCACGAATCAGACGAATGCGAGCGTTCATGCGGTTGTCATCCTTTCTGTTGGTCACTCAGATGTCTGCACCGAGAGCAGCTAAGGTTGCGGCGCGTGCCGGGCGCTAAGCGCCAGCCTGGTCGGACGGAGTCAAGCAGTGTGCAGCATCTGCGCTACATCCGTCCGAGCATTCGGCGCGATCTGTAGGCATCATCAGCCCCGAGGGCAGTTATTTTTGCAGCGGGAGGTATGCCATCTCCTGCGGGGACACTGTAGGCCAACTGGTCGTAACGGCGCAAGTCGTGGCCACCGAGCGATGTGCTCGTATCAGTGCAGTAATCGAGTTGTTACCACCGATCGCTGCGAGTGCACCGGCCGCCAGAGCGCGTGGGTGATAAAGGGATTGCGAAGGACCGCGCAGGAACGTCTCGAGAGCCGGGATTGCGGCTTCGCCCAGTGAGATGATCTTCGGCAGCACAAGGGGACCAGCATGCAGGTCCTGCAAGCACGCAACCAGCCGCTGCGCAGCCAGCCTTGTCACGGTTGCCGAGTCGTTCGCGGCTACCGGTGTCATTGCGCGAGCTCGCGTACCCGAGCTTCGAGTCCGGAGATGTATGCGATGGAGTCGCCGATGGCTGCGTCGCGGACCGACGTTTGCGTCTGGCCTTGCGCATAGCGATCCACGCCACGGCCAAAGGCCTCCTCGATGCGCCCAAGCGTTGATTGCGTGCTGGCGAGCAGACGAGTGCGAAAGTCCTTGATACTCCGACGAAGCCGATCTTCGATGTCCGCACGCAATCGGCCGGCATGCAGGTCTATCAACTCTCTGGCGAGTGCCTTGAGCCGTCGCAGGACCAATGGACCACCGAGGGACTTGGGCAGCGCTAACAGTGCAGACGATGACAAAATGCGCAGGCTCGTCGGCTCGCTCCAGAATTTGTAGTTGAAACCCGATTCGTAGCGCCACACGGAGCTCGTTTCAATGACTTCAAGGGCTATACCTAACAGTTCCCCGCAGTGACGCAGTAGATCATCGAGGCTCTGCTGCGTGCGCGACCAGAAGCGCGCGCACAGTTCATCGAAGGCACGGGAAAGCTTGGGCTCCTCAAGCGCAATCCAGCCGTCATACGTGGCGCGCACCTCCGCAACGAGCCGCTGCTCCAGGGCCGTCTGCATGGATCGCAAGGGCAACGTTCGAAGCTCCTCGAACCAGGCGTCCATGGCCTGCAAAACGCGCTGCTGCTGTTTCTTTTTGAAGCACTCGAGTTCGGGTTCCACCTGCTCTTTGAGCAGCGTTCGAGTGTGCGCCTGCAGCAACACGCAATGTTCTGATTGCGCGTGCAGAGTTTCTTGCCTCTTGACTGCAAGGGTTTGCAGGCTCGATTGCAGCTGCTGCAGCGGCGTGTTCAACGCGCCGCGCTCGAGTTCCAACATGAACCTGGCCTGCGAGAGTATACGTAGCAGAGCCCCCGCCACCGAGCGTCGCCAGACCGTGTTCCTGTCAGTGAGCATGAATGCCCGTAGCGCCTGCTCGAAATGCTGAAACCCGTCATCGATGCCCGGGTCGGCAGTCTCCCCGCGCTTGAGTTCCAGCGCTCGTCGCGCAGAGACCGGGAATATTGGAACGAGGGCGCCGAGTGCCTCATGCGCGACGGTCGCGCAGAACGTGATCGATTCTGCAAGTTCCGGCGGGCTCAGGTAGTCGATCTTATTGAGCAGAAGAAAGATCTTGCCTGCGTACTCGCGAATGCTACGCAAAAACGTCAGCTCCGCTTGACTCAGTGGCTGCTCAACCGAGGCGACAAAGATCACGGCATCGGCCTGCGGCAAAAAGTCGCGTGTCACGCCACTGTTGTGCTCGTAGATAGAGTCGATCCCAGGGGTGTCGATGAGGCGGACGCCGTCGGCCAACCACGGGCACGGGTAACGGATCAGAACCTGCCGGACTTGCTTCACGTTGCGCGGATTTCCGCGCTCCGTGACGTAGTCTTCCAGCGACCCCAACGGGATCTCGCGCCGCTCACCGCCGCGAACCTCGATGCTGGCCGAAGGAGTTAGGCCGAATCGGACTACCGTCACCACTGAGGTCAGTGGAACGACCCCTACCGGCAAGAGAGTCTCGCCGAGCAGCGCATTGATGAGGCTGCTCTTGCCGCGCTTGAATTGGCCCATCACGACCAAATTGAACGCGGCATCGGTGAGCTTGCGATGCAGCCAATTGCAGGACTCGACGTCGACGCCGGGTAACCGCGCTGTCTCTTCCAAGCACCGCGCCAACTCGATAGCGTCGCCGGCGCGCGCGGGTGCAGGCGCGGTGAGGCTCGCGGCCTGCAGCGTGGCGTGTGCGGACAAGTAATTATCGGGCATGACACTCCCACCGTGCGCACCCAGGGCGCACGAAAACAGCAGGAGTCATCAGCTAATGCGGCGGTTCGCGGGGGACTCCATCCCCGATCGCGGACAGGCTTGAGATTACGGATACGCTGTGGATACGTCAAATTCGGCGGCGGTAGCCAGCTTGATCGCGTGGACAAATTGCCGGAGGATGGCGCCAAGAGCCCCAAGACGCCGATGGCAACGGTCGGGCTCGGGGAAGCGGCAGGCCAAGAGCCGAGCGAGTGCACCGCCATGAACGTTGATCGGGTCGGCCGATGTGAGCCATTGCTAACCGAGCCATTGCTAACCGAGCTGTTCATCGCGGCCACGATCATCGCTGCGTACACAC
>Ga0209415_10007844_pt1 | contig 18566 bp, 18 predicted proteins | sample PeaSoiSIISIP2007_FD_187696 | JGI IMG/M metagenome (GOLD analysis project Ga0209415, IMG submission 187696) | Peat soil microbial communities from Weissenstadt, Germany - SII-SIP-2007 (SPAdes) (version 2) | ecosystem: Environmental > Terrestrial > Soil > Wetlands > Peat | place: Germany...
CCGGCAGCAGCACCCGGCCTTCCAGGTCCTCGGCGATGGGGTGCCAGTCGATGTCGAAGTAGGCGGCGAACCGCGAGCCCGGACCGTTCTCCAGGACGTCCAGCCACCAGCGGTTGTCGGCGCCCATGATCCCCATGTGGTTGGGGACCACATCCATGATCTGGCCCATGCCGCGGGCTTCCAGGGCGGCGGCGAAGTGTTCGAAATCCTCCGGCCCGGCGAGCGGCTTGAATCGGTCGCCAAGCGCGCCGACCTGCAGATGTTCGAGCAGAAGCGCATCCACCACGCCGCGCAGGACGCCCCCCGCGCGACCGCGACGGCAGCGTGAACGAGGGTTTCAGCCCGGCGGAATGAACACGTACGGCTTGAACCGGTCGGTCTCCTGCTGGCCGACATACTTGCCGATCTCCTTGTCGAACTGCGCCCAGCTCTTCCACGGCCGGTATTCCATGAACTCCGCCGACATGCGCGAACCGACGCCGGGGATCAGCAGGAACTCGTCGCGCGTTCCGGTGTTGAGGTTGATCGGCACGAACGCCTTGCCGTAGAACGCCTTGACCTGCTCCGGCAGCAGCTTCTGATCGAGCAGGAACCGGTTCAGCTCGATCGCGGTCTTGAACGGGCGCCGCTCCATCATGCTCTTCACGATGGCCGGCGTCATGCCGGGAAGCTGCGCGAGCTCGCTTTCGGCGGCCGCATTGGGATCGATCAGCTTGCCGACCTGCGCGATCGCGACGTCGCCCGGCACCGCCAGAATGCCGACCAGGACGCCAATGAAGGCCGCGACGAACCATCCGGTTGCTCGCATCGTCATTTCATCTCACCTTTTCGATGGCGGGGATCCGAGAACACGTAGGCTAGGCCGAGCAGGCCCAGTTGCAGCATCATGCCGGGGGCGAGCAGGGGAGGAGCCTTGGCACGCAACACCTTCTCGACGAGCTCCCACGTGCTCATGTCCGGATTGAGATCGAGCTGAAACTCGGCCGAACCGAGGAAGTGGGCGACGAAACCGACGAAGCCCGCCAGCACAAACAGCCCCATCACGATCTGCAGCGCTCGCCGGCTCGCCGCGTCGCGCCGCCTGAACTCGAAGGCGAGCACCGCGATCGCGGCCGCGATGAGGACCAGGGGAACGAACTGCAGCGGCTGCTCGTAGTGCTCCAGCAGCACGAGCTCCGTGATGGTGCCGAGGAGGCCGAGCACCATCACGCCGAGGATCCAGCGGCGCAACAGCTCGACGCGATCGGCGCCGACGCCGTCAAGGCTTCGCGGCGCGTCCATGCTGGGCTCTCCAGCTCCCGTCAGGGGCGGCTACGGGCCTCTTTGACCAACTCGGTCACGTGGGTGTTGTACTTAGCCATCACGGCGTTGACCAATGCGGTCGCCTGGGCGACGTCCGGCATTTGCGGCATCAGCGCCCGCTCGATGTCGATCATGCCCTTCTCGATCGCCACGTAGTCGTCGGCGGAGCGCGCCTTGATGAGGTCCTCGATGCTGTCCCAGTTGGTGTCGAAGGCCGCGAAGGATTTGCGCGCCTTCTCGAAGTTGCCGGCCTTCAGGGCCGGCGGCACCTCGCGCAGGTGCGCGCGCACGATGCGCAGGCGCGCGATGTCGTCGTAGAGCGGATTGAGGGGAGGCGCCTTCGCGATCATGTCGATCGCCTCGTCATACTTGACGAGCATCGCCTGCGCATCGGCGAGCACCGCCGCGGTGTCCGGATTGGGGGCGTCCAGCGCCTTTTCGATCTTGGCCTGGAGGACGTGCTCCAGGACGTCGTACATGTCCTTGCTGCGGGTGTTGATGTACATCTCGATGCCGTTCCAGCCGGAGTCGTAGGCCTGGAACGCCGCCTTGGCGCGCGCGGCATCGCGCTGCTGGAGCGCCGCGATCGTGTCGACGAGGGTCGGCCGCACGGCCCTGATGCTGGTGACCTCGAAGCGCTCGCCGGGCTTTGCGGCTTCCACGGCGGCGGCCGGGGCGGCCTGGCCGATGACGGCGAGCGAGGCGAATAACGCGAAGCCAAAACGGCGTAGCGTGGTGTTGCGTGGTGTCATGAGCTGCCTCCGAGATCGCACTTTGGTCGTTTGCGGCGAGTCTAAGAAACTTATCAGGACAAGTCTAACCTGAAATTTCCGTCAAGGATTGCCGGCCTCGGCCTCCGTCATGAGCCATTCCCGGAACGTGGAGACGGGCCGGCGCGTCCAGTCGGCGCTCCTGCAGACCACGTAGTAGCCCTTCGTCAGCTTGCACCAGCGATTGAACGGGAGGACGAGCTGGCCGTCGTCGAGATACGGCCTGACGATGACATCGATTCCGAGCGCAATGCCGAGGCCGGACGCTGCAGCCCGGTAGAGAAGGTGAAAATTGTCGAAGGCGTGGCTCACGCGCTCGGGTCGCTTGATCCCGGCGGAACGCAGCCATTCCGCCCACAGGTCGTGCTGGTGCATGATTCCCAGCAGCGGAAACTTGACGACATCGTCTTCGGTCCGCAGCCCCGCGTCCTCCGCCAGAAGTTCGGCGCGGCAGACGGGGCTCGCTTCGACGTCGAGAAGACGTTCGGTGCGCACACCCGGCCAGTTCCCGGTTCCGAGCCAGATTGCCAGATCGACGTCGCCCTTTTCATCGAAGTCCGTCGTGCCGTTCGTGCTCTCCAACTCGAAATTGATATCTTCGTGTTCGGCGCGAAATCGATGCAGCCGAGGCACCAGCCAATTGGCGGCGAGCGAAGCCGGCAGGCTCACCTTGACGGAGCGGCGGCCCGCCTTGGTGCGGATGCAATCGCTTGCCCTTTGCAGCCCCTCGATCGCGGGTGCCAAGCGCGACACATAGACTTCGCCCGCATCGGTGAGCTTGAGGCTTCGATGTGTTCTTTGGAACAGCGCCACACCGAGATCCATCTCGAGGGTCTGAATGCGGCGACTGACGGCCGGAACCGTGAGGTTGAGCGTGGACGCCGCTGCCGTGAAGCTGAGGGACCGTGCCGCGACCACGAACGCTTCGATCGATTTGAAGGGAGGTATTCGAGCCTTCATTCGTCCTCTCCGGTGAATGTTGACGATATGGGCGCACTCCGTTGATTTCGCAGAAATTCTTTCACCGCGATGAGAGCAAGCTTTCGATTGATGCCTGAGAGACAGGTCGCGGCTTGGAACTGCGTCGGCCGTGCGCGAAGGGCTAATCATCTCATCCCCACCGCCCCTACAACGGGGCACGGGATGATTGGTTGCAGTCAATTCAAAACCGGGATTCCAGACTGCAATTGTGACGGGCCGTGAGCTTGACTAGCCTTCGTGTCGCGGCGGCAAGCCGTACGGGGGCGGGCGTTCAAATCCAAGAAATGGAGAATGCGATGACCAGAAAAACCAAGCGGATCACCCTTGTCGCTGTAGCGGCGCTCGGCACGGCGCTCGCGGGCGTCGCGCTCGCGCAGGATCTCGGAGTGACCGTCGGGGTCGGCGCCACGGTGGGCGTGAGCGGGCTTTCCGGCCTCGTGAGCGGCCTCCTTGGCGATATCACCGGCCTCCTTGGCGGCCTCACGGGAATTCTGTAGTCGCCGACGGCAAACGGCTCGCATCGGACCGCCGGGCCCAAAGCCCCGGCGGTCTGTGCGCTCGCGGTGCCGCGCGATCCACGGCGGCGTCGCGCGGACCGATTGTCGGGATGAGACCGGATGGGCGCTTTCGATTCGAAGCACTTTGCGTCATCGAGGCCCTTCGCATCGAGGATCGATGCATTCGAGCCGCTGCCGCAGTCGTCGCCCGATGTACCTGTTCTGCCAGGCTGGACGGCGCCGGCGGACGATGAGGCGGCTGCGATCGCGCGCTTGCCCGGATGGTGGCGACGCAAGTGGGCGATGCTGGCGGCAGTCGCGGCTGCACTCGTGGTGGCCGCCTTGTGGATGCGGGGCAGCGCGAAGCCCGCGAGCTATCTCGCGGTTCCGATCGACCGCGGCGACGTGGTGCGGATGACGACCGCAAGCGGCATGGTCAACCCGATCGAAACCGTGCAGATCGGGAGCTACGTCTCCGGGCGCATCCAGGACCTGTCCTGCGACTACAACAGCAAGGTCGTGAAAGGACAGCAGTGCGCCAAGATCGATCCGCGAAGCTATGAAGCGGCGGTCCGGCAGGCCGCGGCAGCCGTTGCGACCGCGCGGGCGCAGCTCGCCAAGGACGAGGCCAATCTTGCCTACATGGAGGCGGTGTTTGCGCGCAACCGCACCCTGTGGGATCGGGGTGCGGTGTCGCACGATGCGGCCGAGAACGCGCTCAACACCTTCCGGCAGGCGCAGGCGCAGGCCGATCTCGACCGCACCCTGATCGAGCAGCGCGAGGCCGAATTGTCCGCCGCACGCGTCAACCTCGACTACACCGACATCATTTCCCCGGTCGACGGCACCGTGGTCTCCCGCAATGTGGCCATCGGCCAGACCGTAGCGTCCAGCTTCCAGACGCCGACCCTGTTTCTCATCGCCACCGATCTGATGCACATGCAGATCGACGCCAACGTTACCGAGGCCGCCATCGGCGAGGTACGAGAGGGCCAGAAGGCGACATTCACCGTCGAGGCGTTTCCGGACCGGACCTTTACGGGCGTCGTGACCCAGGTCCGGCAGGCACCGATTTCGGTTCAGAACGTGATCTCCTACGACGTCGTCATCGATACCGACAATGCGGAACTGCTGCTGCGGCCCGGCATGACCGCCACCACCCATATCGTGGTCGCCGAACGCACCGACGTGCTGCGCGTTCCCGAATCGGCGCTGCGCTTCGCGCCCGCCGCCGAGCGCCCCAATGCGGGTCAGGGCAAGCAGCGCACGGTGTTCGTGCTGCGGCACGGACATCTGGTGCCGGTTTCACTCGCTGCCGGGCTCGCCGATGACAACTTCGTGGAGGTGACCGCCGGCGCGTTCGAGCCCGACGATCGGGTCGTCGTCGCGCGCGATGCCGCGAGCCGCCTCCCGGCCGCGGCGCAGATCGCCGTTCAGCCGTAGCCTCCCCGCCGTGAGCGATCGTGCCCTCATCGATGTCGCCGGCCTCCGCCGCACCTATCGGATCGGCAACGTCGCGGTCGAGGCATTGCGCGGGATCGATCTGCGGGTGCAGCGCGGCGAGTTCGTCGCCATCATGGGCTCGTCCGGCTCCGGCAAATCGACCTTGATGCACATTCTCGGATGCCTCGACCGGCCGTCGGCCGGCCACTACCACTTCGAGGGCGTGCACATCGATGAGCTTTCCGAGCGGCAGCTTGCGGCCATCCGCAGTCGGCGCATCGGCTTCGTGTTCCAGAGCTTCAACCTGCTTGCCCGCGCCGACGCCGCCGCCAACGTGGCGCTTCCTCTGCTCTATAGCGACGGACATCTCGCTCAGCGCGCCCGCCTCGGCCGCGCCCGCAAGGCGCTCGAGCAGGTCGGCCTGGCGGCGCACGCCGCCAAGAACCCCAACCAGCTCTCCGGCGGCCAGCAGCAGCGGGTGGCGCTGGCGCGCGCCCTGATCAACGCCCCGGCCGTGCTGCTCGCCGATGAGCCGACCGGCAATCTCGATTCCGCGACCTCTCGCGAGATCATGAACGTCATCCGCACCCTCAACCGCGAGCGCGGGGTCACCGTCATCCTGGTGACCCATGAAAGCGAGATCGCGCGTCACGCCGATCGGGTCGTCACATTGCACGACGGACGGATCGTGGACGACGTTCGCGTCCGCGGCACGCCGGTGGCCGTGATCGGGCCTCAACATGGGGCGTCCGTCCGCGACGGCGCAGGCGCGCATCGCGCCGCCGCGGGCATGACCTGGCCGCTGCTGGCAATGACGCTCGCTGCCGCCGCGAGCGCGCTCGCCCGCAACAAGCTGCGCGCCGTGCTGACCATGCTCGGCGTCTTCATCGGGGTCGCCGCCCTGGTGTCGATGATCGCGCTCGGGGCGGGCGCCGACGAGGCGGTGAGAAAGCAGATCGCCAGCCTCGGCACCAGCCTGTTCGTGGTCCTGCCGGGAGCCAGCACCGCCAACGGCGTGCGCGCCGGCAACAGCAGCGCCTCGACGCTGACCATTGCGGACGCCGACGCTATCGAGCGCGAGGCCGCGGCGGTCGAACGCGTCAGCTACATCGATCGGCAGATCGCCCAAGTGCAATACGGCAACCAGAACTGGACCACCGCCATCCAGGGCATTACGCCGGCCTATCTCGGCATCGTGAACTGGCAGATTGCGGCGGGCCGCGGCCTCACCCGCGCCGACGACGAGAGTACCGCCATGGTGTGCATGATCGGCGAGACCGTCTTTCGCAAGCTGTTCTCCGCCGACGATGATCCGGTGGGTGCCATGCTGCTGGTCAAGGGCCGGCCGCTGCGCATCGTCGGGCGACTCGCTCCCCGCGGCCAGTCGAGCTTTGGTACCGACCAGGACGACGTCGTCCTGTTGCCGTTCCAGACGGCGGAACGCCGGGTCATCGGCGTCGCGGTCCCGGCGCAGGCGCCGTCGCCCGTCACCACCCGTTTCCCGCCGGCGGTAAATCCCTACGGGCTGCAGCCGAAGCTTGCCGGCGTCGTCAACCTGATCTTCGTCGAGGCGCGGGCGCCCGATCTGGTCGATCAGGCGATGCGCGACGTCACCGGCATGCTGCGGCGCCGTCACCTGATCCGCGACGGCGAAGCGGAGGATTTCAACGTCCGCAACCTGAGCGAAATCGCCGCGGCAGCGCAAGGAACCAGCCGGGTCATCGCCCTGCTGCTTGCCATCCTGGCGTCCGTCTCGCTGCTTGTCGGCGGCATCGGCATCATGAACATCCTGATCGTGTCGGTCACCGAGCGCACGCGCGAGATCGGCATCCGCCTGGCGATCGGCGCGCGGCGCATGCACGTGCTGCTGCAGTTCCTCATCGAGGCCGCGCTCGTGAGCCTCATCGGGGGCGCCGCCGGGCTCCTGGTCGGTGTCGCCGCCACGCTCCTTATTTCCTCACTGGCAAGCTGGCCGACCGTGCTTTCGCCTCCCGCCATTCTGGGCAGTCTCGCCATCTCCGCCATGATCGGCGTATTTTTTGGCTATTATCCGGCCCACAAGGCGGCCCGGCTCGATCCCATCGAGGCGCTGCGCTTCGAATAGGTGTCATCGGCGAGAGGGGCGTCTATGCTGGCCTGGCGACGTGCGATGCGGTACGCGAACGCTCGCGCGTCGCGGAAATGGCCAGAGGCGGCATAGAGGACATGACGGACACCTATTCGGCCGGCATCAATCGCCGGCGCAATCTCGGATTCTTTTTCGACGACGCCTGCGCGCGCAGTCCGGACAAGACTGCCATCATCGACCTGTTCGACGGGCGCGAGCGGTCCGTCACCTATCGCGCGCTCGATGCCCGCATGGACCGCGTCGCCGCCATGCTGGGGCGGCTGGGCATCGCGGCCGGCGAGCGCGTCGGCATGCTGGTCGGCAATCGCCTGGAGTTCATCGAGTTCTTCTTCGGCGCGATGCGCGCCGGCGCCATTCCGGTGCCGCTCAACACCCGCCTTGCGGCCGACACGCTCGCCTACATCTTCGCCGACGCCGGCTGTGTCGCAGCCCTCATCGAGCCGCGCTGCAACCCGGATGCCGTCGCGATTGCGCAAGGCGTGTCGCTGCGCCATCGCCTCCTGCTCGACGATCCACGCGCCGGATTTCTCTCCTACGAGACCGAGATGGCGCGCCCCGCCGCGCCGGTCGAGCCGCCGCCGCTCGACCCCGATGCCCAGGCGTTCCAGCCCTACACGTCGGGCTCGACCGGCCGCCCCAAGGGCGCCATCATGACGCACCGCGGCATGCTGTGGTATGTGGCGCACAATCAGCGCTACTGGCCGTCCTCGCCGGAGGATCGCGGCCTCATCGCGCTGCCGCTGTTCCACAAGAACGCGCTGCGCGGCACCGTGAAGCCGATGCTCTATGCGGGCGGCTCGTTCGTGCTGATGCCGGCCTATGAGCCCAAGGCGTATCTCGCGGCACTGGCGAAATACCGCTGCACCTATTCGCGCGGCGTCGCGGCGGTGTTCGCCCTGGTGCTGCAGCATCGCGACTACATCGACACGCTCGATCTCAGCGCCTTGCGCGGCATGACCATCGGCTCCGCCGTGGTGACGCCGGAGTTGCTCGACGCCGTCGAGCGCGCGCTGCCCGGCGTGAAGACCTCGGAGAGCTACGGCCTCACCGAGGGCGGCAGCCCGTTCCGCGCGCCGATCGACGGCCGCAAGGTGCCGCGCGGCAGCGTCGGCGTTCAGGCACCCGACATCGAGGTGAAGCTCGTCGATGCGCAAGGCCACGAGCAGCATGACTTCGGCGAGCTCATGATCCGCAGTCCCTATGTGTGCCTCGGCTATCACAACCAGCCCGAGATCACGCGCGAGAAGCTCGACGACGGCTGGCTGCGCACCGGCGACGTCTTCCACAAGGACGCCGACGGCTTCTACTTCTTCAAGAGCCGCGTCGACGACATGTTCAGCTGCGGCGGCGAGAACGTCTACCCCAAGGAAGTCGAGAACCTGCTGTTCCGGCATCCCGACGTCGTCAATGCCGTGGTGGCGCCGGTGCCGCACAAGGTGAAGGGCTTCGCCCCCGCCGCCATGGTGACGCTGCGCGAGGGGGCGCGCACCACCGCGGACGAGCTCAAGGCATTCTGCATCGCCAAGGGCCCGCTCTACTCCCATCCGCGCCACGTCGCCGTGGTGCCCGCGCTGCCGCTCAACGGCGCCGGCAAGATCGACCGCGCCGCCGTGCAGGCGCAGCTCGCGGCGGAATTCCGGAATCGGCCGGTCGAGGTGTGGTGAAGTTACCTCACCACGCGAATGCGGTGTGCCTCGCTGTCCGACACATAGAGGACGCCGGCGCCATCGACGAACACCCCGTGCGGCCGCGCGAGGGCGCATTGCCGCGGATCGGGCTCGGGGCCGTCGCCTCTGCGGCCGGTGCCGAGCAGGGTGGTGATGATGCCGGTATCGAGTGCGATGACGCGGATGACGTGGCTCTCGGTGTCGGCGATGAAGAGCTTGCCGCCCCCGTAGGCGAGCCCTTTGGGGCCAGCCAGCTTGGCGAGGCGGGCGGGGCCGCCGTCGCCCGCGTAGCCCTGCTCGCCGGTGCCGGCGAGATGGTGGATCGTGCCGGCTTTCGAGGCGATGCGGTAGATCGCGTTGCCTTCGCGCAGCGCGAGGTAGAGATTGCCCTCGGGATCGAAAACCATGGTTCGCGGCCCGTTCAGCGGCGCGGTCTTCATCGGCGCGCCGTCGGGTGTCGGCTGTCGCTCGCCGGTGCCCCCATAGGTCTCGATCATGCCGCTCACAAAATCCACCTGCCGGATGCGATGGTTGCCGATGTCGCAGACGAGCAGCTTGCCGCGCGGATCGACCGCGATGCTGTGGGGCTGGCGCAGCTGCGCCTGCGTCGCCGGTCCGCCGTCCCCGGAAAAGCCTGCAACCCCGGTCCCGGCGAATGTCGAGATGACGCCGGTCCTGGCGTCGACCTTGCGCACCACGTGATTGTCGCGCTCGGCGATGTAGATGTTGGCGGCGGCATCGAAGGCGATTTCGTGCGGCATGTTGAGGGCGCCGGCGGTCGCCGGTCCGCCGTCGCCGCGATAGGCTCTCTCGCCATTTCCCGCGACGGTCGTGGTGAGACGGGTCTTCAGATCGAGCCGGCGGATGCGCTGATTGTCCAGGTCGCAAAAGTACAGCGCCTGGTCCGGCCCGATCACCAGGCCGTAGGGATTGTTCACCTCGCGATCCGAAAAGCCCCGGGAGCCGACCCCGATGAGCGTGGACACCGACGGCGTTGCCGACACCGCCGACGACGGGGCCAAAGCAAGCAACAATATCCCGAGGGCTTCACGGCGGTTCATGGCGCGATCCTATTTGCGGCGGTTAGCCAGAGCGAATTCCGATCATACTAAGCCATTTCTCGAGAGTCATGGCCGGGACGGATCGAGCTAAGCCGGCTACGCCCCGCAAGGGCCACTGCGGCACTTTCGAGCACTCCACATTTCCGAGTCTTGGGGTACACTGCGCCCGGGGCCACCCCTACGCGGAAATGCGATCGCAATACCCGGACTGCGCCGAAACGCCCCATGGATTTGGCGTTCGGCACGTGTGGGAGTGATGCTTGGTGCCTGTCGACCGTGGGGGCCGTCGCGCAATATGTCCATATCCAGCATAGCGCTCGGCAATCTTCGCGCCGCCGTCATCCTGATCGTGCTGGCGTTCCACTCCGTACTGGCCTATCTCGGGTCCCTGCCGGCTGCCGCGCCCGCGTTCAATGCGCCGCCTTATCGATGGCAGGCTTTTCCGATCATCGACAGCGAGCGATGGTTCGGCTTCGACCTGTTTTGCGCGCTTCAAGACGTCTATCTGATGTCGTTCATGTTCTTCCTGTCCGGCCTTTTCGTCTGGCCCAGCCTCGCGCGCAAGGGCAGCCTCGGATACCTGCAACCGCGTCTGCTGCGGCTCGGCTTGCCGTTCGTAGTGGTGGTCTACCTGCTGATGCCGGTCGCCCTTTATCCGGTCTATCTCGTCACCGCCGCCGACCCCGGCCTCGCGGCGTTCTGGGAGGCGTGGCGCGCACTGCCGTTCTGGCCGAGCGGGCCGCCGTGGTTCTTGTGGCAACTGCTGGTGTTGAACGTCGCCGCCACCGGCGTCTACGCCTTCGCGCCCCGGTGGGGAGACGCTCTCGGCCGCTTGGCCGCCAGCGGCGGCGAGCGCCCCGGGCGGTTCTTTGCCGGCCTCGCGATCGCGTCCGCCATCGCGTATGTGCCTTTGGCCATCGCGTTTACGCCTTGGGAATGGGTCGCACGCGGGCCGTTCGCGCTCCAGCTGTGCCGGCCGCTGCATTATGCCGTCTATTTCTTCGCCGGTCTCGGCGTCGGCGCCTATGGCGTCGACAAGGGTCTGCTGGCGGCCGACGGGGCTCTGGCGCGGCGCTGGGCTCACTGGCTCGCCGCCGCATCTGCCACCTTCCTGCTGTGGATTGGTGCGACCGCACTGACCTTCGGCCGCGATGCCGTCCCGCTGTGGCTGCAGATCATCGCCGATCTCGGCTTCGTGCTGTGCTGCGCCAGCAGCTGCCTTTGCTTCGCCGCGATATTCCTGCGTTTTGCCAGGAGCCGCTCGCGCATGCTCGACAGCCTTTCGCGCAGTGCCTATGACATGTACTTGATCCATTACGTGTTCGTGGTCTGGCTGCAATATGCGCTGCTGAGCGCGCCGTTGTTCGTGCTGGCGAAAGCCGCGATCGTGTTCGGCGGCACGTTGATCCTGAGCTGGGGCGCGTCCACGGCCTTGCGGCGCGTCCCGATCGGCACGACACTGCTGGGCGCCGAACGATGAGCGTCCCGGCGATGGCGAACCGGCGGTCATATTGACGATGTCGTTGATTTTCAAGCTCGCCTGGCGAAACCTCGTGTACGACCGGCTGCGCTTTGTCGCCACCTTGACCGGCATCGTGTTCTCGATCGTCCTGGTGACCGTGCAAATGGGCCTGTTCATGAGCTTCGAGCGCATGGTCAGCGAGATGATCGACCATGCCGCCGCCGATCTCTGGATCGTACCGCTCGGCACCAAGTGCTTCGAGGATCCCTCCCTGGTCGATGAGCGCCAAAGGTTTCGCGCGCTGTCGGTCGCAGGCGTCACCGAGGCGCTGCCGGTGGTGATCGGCTTTGCCCAGTGGCGGCTGCCGACCAGCGGGACGACGCCGGTCTTCATCGTCGGTTCGGACACCCGCGGGGGCGCCTTGCGCCCGTGGAACGTGGTCGAGGGCAACGCCGATGATCTGGCGACCCCCGGCGCCGTCGTCATCGATCAAACCTATTTCGACCGGCTCGGAACCAAGGGCCTCGGCGCCGGCGCCGAGATTCGCGATCAAAAAGCCGAGGTAGTGGCGGTGACCAAAGGCATACGGGCGTTCACCACGACGCCCTACGTCTTCACCTCGCTCGACCGGGCGCGCGCCTATGTGGGAACGCCGCCCGACAAGGCGTCGTATTTCCTGGTGCGCCTCGCCCCGAACGCCGATGCCGAAATCATCCGCAACCGGCTGCGGCGAATCCTGACCGATTCCGAGGTCCTCACCACCGCCGAGTTTCGACGCCGCAGCGAGTCGTTCTGGCTGTTCGGCACCGGGGCCGGCGCCGCCCTGTTCGCGGGCGCCCTGCTGGGCCTCATCGTCGGCACCGTCATCGTGGCGCAGACGCTCTATTCGAGCACCAAGGATCACATCAACGAGTTCGCCACGCTGCGGGCCATTGGGTCTTCCGCGAGCTATATCTACAAGGTTATCATCCACCAGGCGATCCTGAGCGCCGCGGTGGGCTTTTTCATCGCGGCCGCGATCGGCTTGAAAATCGTGGATGCGACCGCGGATTCGGCATTGCCGGTGGTCATCACGCCCGTCATGAGCCTCGGCCTGTTCGCCCTGACGGTCGTCATGTGCGTGCTGTCGGCGATTGCCGCCATCGTGCAGGTGATGCGGATCGATCCGGCGGTGGTCTTCACGCGATGATGGAGCCGGTGATGCAGGCCATCGACGTCGCGAAAACGCTCGGTCGCGGGGCCGGCCGGGTGCAGGCGCTCAAGGGCGTCAGCTTGTCGCTGGCGGGCGGCGAGCTCGCCATGCTGATGGGGCCGTCGGGCAGCGGCAAGACGACGCTGCTCTCGATCCTCGGATGCATCCTGTCGCCCACCAGCGGCACGGTTCGGGTGTGCGGCCAGCCGACCGCCGGGATGAAACCCGAAGACATCGCGAAGCTGCGGCGCGAGAATGTGGGCTTCATCTTCCAATCCTATCATCTGTTTCCGACGCTCAATGCCGTCGACAATGTTCGCATCGCGCTCGATGTGCGCGGCGAGATATCGCAGACCGCCGTCGCCAAGGCCAAGGAAGCGCTCGCGACCGTCGGGCTTTCGCACAAGGTGAAGTCGTTTCCGCTCAGCCTGAGCGGCGGCGAGCAGCAGCGCGTCGCCATCGCACGCGCCATCGTGGGCAATCCGTCCGCGATCCTGGCGGACGAGCCGACATCGGCGCTGGACAGCGAGAACGGCCAGGCCATCATGAAAGTGCTGGCGCAGATCGCCAAGCAGCAGGCGCGCGGGGTGTTGGTGGTTTCGCACGACCCGCGTATCGTGCCATTTGCGGATCGCATCATCCGCATCGAGGACGGGCGTATCGTCGGCGAGGAAACGGGCGGCGCGCGACTCAATTGAATGGTCGGGCAGGGGACGCATCGGCTGGGCGCATCAGCTGGACGCACCAGCTGGACACACCGGCCGGCAGCATCGAGAGGGGGGCATGATGACGGCCAAACGCGAAATCATCCTTCTGGTCGCTTTGTGCGTGGTGGCGGTCGCCGCCACCGCTGCGATCCTCGCTCCGCGGCTGGGGGTGGAGGCGACCGCCCGTGCGGTCGTCGCTGATCCTCCCGACAGCAAGCGCTGGCAGGCGGTTGCCCCCGGCCGCATCGAGCCCCGGTCGGGTGAGATCAGGATGGCGGCTCCGGTGATCGGCCGCATCGGCGAAGTGCTGGTCAAGGTCAACGACAAGGTGTTTGCCGGCGAGCCGTTGATCCGCCTCGTGGACGAAGAAATCCGGGCGCGGTTGCCGGTGGCGGAGGCGCAGATCGCCTTGCGCATGCGGGCGCGTAACGACCAGTCGGTGTCGAACAAGGCCGCCAATCGGCGCGACGCCGAGGATGCGGTGGCCGAAAGCGAAAGGTCTATTGTCGAAGCCCAGGCCGCGCTCGACCGGGCGGCGGCGGCGAAACGGGCCAACAATGGGCCGGATAGCGAGATCGAGGCGGCGCGCGCCGGCCTCCGCCGCGCGCAGGATCGCCTGAAGCAGAGGAAGACCGAGCTTCGCCGGGTCGAGACCGATGCCGGCGCCCCTTTGCCGGGCCAGACCGATGGCCAGCTCAATGTGGCGCGCGCCGAGCTGCTCGGGGTCGAGGCTGCGATCGAAAAGATGACGATCCGGGCGCCGATCGCCGGCACCGTGTTGGCGATCAACGCCAAGACGGGGGAGTTGGCCGCTCCGTCAATGGATCTGCCGCTCGTCTTGCTGGGCGATATCTCGGCGTTGCGCGTGCGCGCCGAGCTCGACGAGCGCGACCTCGGCGAAATCAAGGTTGGGCACGCCGCGCTGGTGCGCGCGCCCGCCTTTCGCGACCGCGAATTCGCCGGCAAGGTCGCCGCGATCGCCCCGATCGTGCAGGCGAGCCGCATCAGCACGCGCGAGCAGCGCAATCTCACCGACGTCAGCGTGGCGGAAGTCATGGTCGACCTGACGGATGCGGGGCCGCTGGCGGTCGGCATGAAGGTCGACGTCTACTTCCGCCTGGACACACCGAAGTGACGGGTCTTTTTGACAAATAGCGGTCAAAATTTCGGCCGATAGTTGAACCTCCCAGGTTGCGCTATAGTTAAGTGGTAGTCGAGAGATGTTCGTCGTGGAGCGCTATATGAGAATGGCTGCCGGACTGTTCTGTGCAATGTTGGGGGCGCTGGCTGCCGCCACGGCGGTCGCGCAGACGCCGCCCGCACCGACGCCGACCGCGCAGGTTCCGGCCGGAACTTTGCGGTATGCGATCCTGCGAAACGGCGACCAGATCGGCACCCACACGATCGAGATCGGCCGTACCGGTGCGGAAACCAACGTGCGCATCACCACCGACCTCACGGTGACGGTTTTGATGATCACGGCCTACCGGCTGCAGCACAGCGCCACCGAGCGTTGGGTGAAGGACCAGCTGGTCGCGTTCAATTCGACCACGGACAACAACGGCACGCGCCACAAGGTCACCGCCACCGGGGGAGCATCGGGTCTGGAGGTCAACGTGGACGGCAACACCAGCAAGGTGGACAAGACCGTGGTGCCGGAGAGCCTGTGGAATCCCGAGATGCTCAAGCGCAAGACCGCGTTCAACACCCTGGACGGCCTGGTCGAAACCCTGACGGTGACCGACGCCGGCACGGAGGACCTGAGCATCGACGGCCGCGCCATCAAGGCGCATCACTATGCCCTCAAAGGTAAGTTTTCGCAGGACGTCTGGTATGACGAGCGCGGGCGCCTCGTGCAGGTCAAGCTGATCGGCAGCGACGGATCGGTGATATCGTACAAGCCGATTTAGAGTAAATGAGGTTCGGCAGAGTCTTCGGATTTGCGATTGCTTTCGTTGCAGCGCTGTCGGTTGGCGGTTGTACAAGCAAAATTCTCGCAATACGAGATGCCATGTCTTTTTCCGTCATAGAAGGCAACAGTGACGGGAAGAAAGTGCTGGTGATTTCTGGACTTTCTGGAGATAGCGCCATGGGCGTGTACAAAATCTCCTCGGAAAGGCATGGGCGCAAATTGTTGATCAGGGTTCACGAGACTCTGGTTAGGGGAGAACTGAACGGGAATTTCAAATACAGTGTAGCAATCAGGGACAACATAAATTACGTGTGTTTTGGTAGTCTTTCAGACGTGGTTTGGCATCGCCAGTGAAATCTACGCCACCACCTCACCCCCCTGCACCAGCACGCACCGCGCCCGGTGCCCGTCGCCGACCGCGACCTCCGCCGGCACCGCGCTCTCGCACACCGCCTGCGCCCGTTCGCAGCGCGGCGCGAACGCACATCCCGCCGGCAAATTGGCGAGATCGGGCGGCGCGCCCGGGATGGCGGCGAGGCGCTCGCCCTTGGCGAGCGTGCTGCCGGCGCGGGACGCCAGCAGGCCCACCGTATAGGGATGCGCGGGCGTGCGGATGACGTCGCGGCATTGGCCGGTCTCGACGATGCGGCCCGCATACATCACGGCGATGCGGTCGGCGATCTCGGTGGCGACCCCGATGTCGTGGGTGACGAAGATCACCGCGAGGCCGAGCTCGCGCTGCAGCTCGCGCAGCAGCAGCAGCACCTGGATCTGCACGGTGGCGTCGAGCGCCGTGGTGGGCTCGTCGGCAAGCAGCACCTTGGGGCGGCACGCGAGCGCAAGCGCGATCATCGCGCGCTGGCGCATGCCGCCCGACATTTCGTGGGCGTAGTTGTCGAGCCGCCGCGCCGCCGACGGGATGCGCACGCGCTCGAACAGCATCAGCGCCCGGTCGCGGGCGGCGCTCCGCGAGACGCCCTCGTGCCGCATCACGGCCTCGGCGATCTGGTCGCCGAGGCGGTAGACCGGGTCGAGCGCAAGCCCGGGCTCCTGGAAGATCATCGCGATGGTGCGGCCCCGATAAGCGGTGAGATCGCGCTTCGACAGGGCGCGCACGTCATTGCCGTCGACCACGACCTTGCCGCCGATGACGGCGCGGCGCTCCGGCAACAGCCGCATCAGGGCGCGCAGCGTCACGCTCTTGCCGGACCCGGACTCGCCGAGCAGCGCCAGCACCTCGCCGGGACGCAAGGTGAGGTCGACGCCGGCGACCGCGCGCAGGGGTTTTGGGCCGCCGTGGAAGTCGACGGTGAGGTTTTCGACGTCGACGATCGGGCCGCTCGCGCCGCTCATGCGGCCTCCGGCGCGGCCTGCGGATGGCCCGAGCCCGGCGTCGCCATCAGGCAGGCGACGCGGTGAGCCGCCCCGATGTCGGCGAGCGGCGGCGCGGTCGCCGCGCACACCGGGGCCGCGAGCTTGCAGCGGGTGTGGAAGCGGCAGCCGCTCGGCGGGTCGATCGGATTGGGCGGGTCGCCGAACAGCGGCGCCTCGGTAGTGCGGCGGTCGGGGTCCATCGACGGCATCGAGGCGAGCAGCGCTGCGGTGTAGGGATGGCGCGGATCCCGGAGAATGACGTCGCAGGCGCCGACCTCGGCGACCTTGCCGAGATACATCACCATGACGCGGTCGGACATGAACCGCACCACGTTGAGGTCGTGCGAGATGAACATGTAGGTGAGCCCGAACGCGGCCTTGAGGTCGACCAGGAGGTTGAGCACCTGGGCCTCGATGGACTTGTCGAGCGCCGACACCGCCTCGTCGAGGATGAGGAGCCGCGGCTGCAGCGCAAGCGCGCGGGCGATGTTGACGCGCTGGCGCTGGCCGCCGGACAATTCGTGCGGATAACGCGCCGCAAAGCGCGCCGGATCGAGACCGACCCGCGAAATCAGATCATGGGCACGCGCGATGGCGGCGCGCCGGGCGAGGCCGTGCACACGCGGCCCGAACGCCACGGTGTCCTCGACGGTGAGGCGCGGGTTGAGCGAGGCGTAGCTGTCCTGGAACACCATCTGGACTTCGCGGCGATAGGTGGTGAGGTCGAGCGCGCGGGTGCCGACGGCTTCGCCGTCGAACACGACCTCGCCGGCATCCGCCGCGATGATCTGCATGATGAGCCGCGCCACCGTGGACTTGCCGCAGCCGGATTCGCCGACGATGCCGAGTGTCTCGCCCTTGGCGACGTCGAACGACACGCCGTCGACGGCGCGCACCGCGCCGCGCCGCGCCCCCGCCTTGGCCCCGCCCCACGCCCGCCGGCCGCCGAAATGCTTGACGAGGTCGCGCACCGCGAGCAGCGGCTGCGCCGGGCCGCCGCGGTCGCGCGACGCGATGTCGGTGCGGAGTTGGTCCATCACTTCACCTCCATGGCCGAGCGCAATCCGTCGGACAGGAGGTTGAACGAGATCGAGGTGATGAAGATCATGGCGCCCGGCAGCGCCGCCACCACCGGCTGGACATAGATCGCGGTGCGCAGCGTGTTGAGCATCAGGCCCCATTCTGGCTCCGGCGGCTTCGAGCCGAGGCCGAGGAACGACAGGCCGGAGGCGAGGATCATCGACACGCTGATCAGGCTGGTGGCATAGACGAAGATCGGCCCCAGCACGTTGCCGAGCACGTGCACCCGGATGATGGCGAGCGGTCCGGCGCCTGAGACGCGCGCCGCTTCGACATAGTCACGGGTGCGGATCTGCGTGGTCACGGATTCCGCAATGCGCGTCACCTGCGGGGTGAACACGATGGTGAGGGACACGATGGCGTTGAGGATGCCGGCGCCGAGCGCGCCCGACAGCGCGATGGCGAGCAGCACCGAGGGAAACGCGTAGAACACGTCGACCGTGCGCATGATCAAGGTGTTGAGGCGGCCGCCGACGAAGCCCGCCAGGATCCCGATGGTGGAGCCCGCCACGAACGCCAGCACCACCGGCATGAGGCCCATCAGCAGCGACAGCCGGCCGCCATAGACGAGGCGGGTGAGCATGTCGCGGCCGAGCTCGTCCGAGCCGAGCCGATAGAGCGCATCGCCGACCGGCCGCAGCCGCCGCAGCATCGAGCCGCGATAGGGATCGGCGAGCCCGAGCCACGGCGCCAGGATGGCGCCGAGCACGATGGTGAGAATAACGATCGCCGCAATGACGGCGACCGGATCGCGCATGAGGCGGCGGCCGACGCCCGCCCAGTAGCCGCGCCCGATCCGCCGCGCGGGCAGCGCAGGGGCGTGGCCGAGATCGGTGACGACCGCCATGGCTCAGCTCCGCTTGATGCGCGGGTCGAGCGCGGTCTGCACCACGTCGACGGCGAGATTCAGCGCCACGAAGAACAGTGCCAGCACCAGGATGGTGCCCTGCAGCAGCGGCAGGTCGCGCTGGAAGATCGCGGCGTTGAGCA
>Ga0209415_10007845_pt1 | contig 18563 bp, 17 predicted proteins | sample PeaSoiSIISIP2007_FD_187696 | JGI IMG/M metagenome (GOLD analysis project Ga0209415, IMG submission 187696) | Peat soil microbial communities from Weissenstadt, Germany - SII-SIP-2007 (SPAdes) (version 2) | ecosystem: Environmental > Terrestrial > Soil > Wetlands > Peat | place: Germany...
CCGGTGATCGCTCGATCGGCGGGCGTGTTCTCCCGGAGGTTCGCGTCCAAGAGCAGGAGGGGTACCCGGCCGACCTGCACCTTCCAGAGCTGGACGTGGACGGCGCCGTGCGGGTACTGCACGTGAATGACCAGTCGCTTGCCGTGCGCGTCGAGCACGGGGCTGACGGGCATGCGTTGCCAGTCGTTCGTCGGGTAGCGCTCCCCCTGCCAGCCGTCGGTGTTGAGCGCCTGCCGGAAGTATCCTTCGGCGTATCCAAGGCCGACGCCGACGAGCGGCAGCCCGAGATCGCTCGCCGTCTTCAGGTGGTCGCCCGCCAGCACGCCGAGGCCTCCCGAGTAGATCGGCAGGCATTCGTGTATGCCGTACTCCATCGAGAAGTAAGCGATGCGGGCGGCGGCGGCCTCCGGAAAGGACTTCGTGAACCACCCCTCGCGCTGCATGTAACGCTGGAAGGTTTGCCAGGCGGTGTCGAGATGGCTCGTGAAGGCGTCGTCGCCGACGAGCTCGTCGAGCCTCCTCTGATCCACGCGCGCCAGAAGGTCGATGGGGTTGCCGTGGACCTTCTCCCAGAGATCCGGATCCAGGCGAACAAACAGCTCCTGACCCACGGCCGACCACGACCACCAAAGGTTGTACGCGATGGCCCGGAGCCGCTCGAGCGTCGGGGGAAGACGGGGGACCACCGTGAAGTGCCTCAGCGTGGGCATAGAACCGTCCTATTTAACCGACAGCGAACTCGCGTTCAATCGGGGCAACGAGCTATCACACAGCGCAGGATGGCAAGGATAGGCGCAAGGACACGCGCGAGGCTGGCCATCCCTCGGGGCGCGCTCGTCCTCATCAAGGAGGTCGCCCGCCACGTTCTCCGCAGGCCGGTCGTAGGCATCGCCGCCGCCGCCAGGACGGGCGACGGCCGCATTCTCCTCGTTCGCCGGGCTGACGTGGACCAGTGGGCCCTTCCGGGCGGAACCCTCGAGTGGGGCGACACGCTCCGCTCCACCGTCGCCCGGGAGCTGGAAGAAGAGGCGGGCGTGGACCGCTGCGAGATCGGTCGCCTGGTGGGGGTGTTCTCGCGACCCGACCGGGACCCGCGCTTCCACGGCGTCACCGTCGTCGTCGCGTGCGACATCGACCCGCCGGTGCGTGAGCCGCTCAACCCCCTCGAGATCACCGAGGCACGCCTGTTCGAGCCGTCGAAGCTGCCGGAGGTCTTCGCCATGGGCATGAAGGACATGCTCGACGCGGCCCTGCGGGCAGGCGAGCCGCTGCTCGAATGACCTGGCGCGGCCCCCCTGAGCTGGACGGCGACCGTCACGAGTCTGGCTCCGGTCACTGAACCGATGTATCGTTGGTCGGGTCTTGTCCCTTCTTGGCAAGCTCTCACGGCTCTCCTCTACGCTGCCTGCGCCGCCGCTCGAGCCTGGCGGTCGGCCTGAGGCGGTGGACCTGCCGTTCACGACGGTCGACACTCCCAGCGGCCCGCTTCACGTCCACACCCGTCGCCTCGGAGAGTCGCACCTCATGGGCCGGGGCATGGTTTCGTGTGCACGCGACGCCAGCGCGGAGCTGCTGGCTCTCCTGGCGCTCGACCCCTCCCTGGCTGCGTGCGATCCGGCCCGAGCGCTCTTCCTAGACACGGAGACGACGGGGCTGGCCGGCGGCACCGGCACCGTCGCCTTCCTCGTCGGGCTCGCGTGGTGGGACGGCGGCGGCCAGAGGGGGCTCGTCCTCGAGCAGCTCCTCGTTCGCGCCCTCGGTGAGGAGGCGCCGATGCTCGAGCGCTTGCGCGAGCGCGTCGAGGCCGCGTCGATGCTCGTCACGTTCAACGGCAAGAGCTTTGACCTCCCACTGCTCCGCACCCGCTTCGCGATGGCTCGCGAGTCGCCTCCGGCGGAGCCGCCGCATTTGGACCTGCTCCACGTCGCCCGGCGCGTCCACGGCAAGCGCGCCGGGGAGAGCTGCCGCCTCGTTGCGCTCGAGCGCGGCGTGCTCGGCTTCGAGCGCGTGGACGACGTGCCGTCGAGCGAAGTGGGCGCTCGCTACATGCATTTCCTGCGTACGGGCGACGCGGGCGCTCTCCTGGGCGTCGTGGAGCACAACGCATGGGACGTCGTCGCGATGGCAGCGCTCGTGGGGCTCTACGGCGAGCCGGGGCACGGGTCTCTGACGGCGCGGGATCTGGTGGGCGTCGCCCGAACGCTGCGGCGGGCAGGGTCGCTCGACCGGGCGATGGCGGTGGCCGACGCCGCCGTCGAGCGCGATGGCTCGACGCCCGAGTCGCTGCGGGCCCGCGCCGAGATCGCGAAGGCCGGCGGCGATCGCGAACGCGCGCTGGCCGACTTCGAGGCGCTCGCCGCGACGGTCGACGATGCGTCCGTGCGCCTGGAGCTGGCCAAGATCTACGAGCACTGGCTGAGAGCGCCGGTGCGCGCCCTTCGGTGGGTCGAGCAGGGAACGGGCGAGAGCGCGGAGAGCCAGCGGCGGAGAGCCGAACGGCTGATCCGGAAGGCGGAGCGAGCGTAGCGGCCTACCCCGCGGCAGCCACGAACGCCGCGTCGAGCGCTTCGAGCGCCGTCTCGATGTCCGCCTTGCCCACCACCAGAGCCGGCGCCACGCGCAGAACGTTGCCGAAGAGGCCGCCGCGGCCGATGAGCAGCCCCCGCTTCTTCGTCTCCTCGAGCATCCGCAGCGCGGCCTCCGGAGAGGGCGTGCGGTCCCCCCTCTTCTCGTCGCGCACGAGCTCGAGCCCTTGCATCAGGCCACGACCGCGAACTTCGCCGATCGTCGCGTGCTTCGCCTTCAGGGCCTCCAGTCCTCCCCGGAGGACCTTCCCCATGGCCGCCGAGTTCTCCACGAGTCCCTCCTCGACGATCGCGCCGATCGTCGCGTTGGCCGCGGCGCACGAGATCGTATTTCCTCCGAAGGTCGAGATGTTCCCGCCCTTCCAGGCGTCGGCGATGGGCGCCGTCGTCACGACCGCGCTGATGGGATAGCCGTTGGCGATTCCCTTGGCCATCGTCACCACGTCGGGCACAACGCCCTCCTCGTGGTCGATGCCCCACATCTTGCCCGTCCGCCCGAAGCCGGTCTGGACCTCGTCGCAGATGAAGATGCCGCCGTAGTTCTTGACTATGTCCACCGCGAGCTTCATCCAGCCTGCCGGAGGAGTCACGAAGCCGCCAACGCCGAGGATCGGCTCCACGATGATCCCGGCGACGCTGCCCATCGTCGTGGTCTGGATCAGCTCCTCTATGTCCTGCGCGCACTTGATGTCGCAGCTCGGGTACTTCAGGCCGAAGGGGCACCTGTAACAGTAAGGCGCGTGCGCGTGCTTCACGCCGGCCACCTGGGTCGGGATCACACGGAACTTCGCGTTGGCCGTCAGCGACTGGGCGAGCAGCGTGCGCCCGGAGTACCCGTGTCGCAGCGCGATGAGCTCCTGTTTGCCCGTGTGCGCCTGGGCGAGGGCGACGGCGGTCTCGTCTGCCTCGGTGCCGCTGGCGCAGAAGAAGGCCTTCTCGAGCTTCCCGGGCGCGAGCTTGACGAGCCTCTCGGCCAGCTCCACGACGGGCAGGTTCGGGTAGACCTGAGACACGTGACCGAGCCGATCGATCTGCGCGCGCACCGCGGCGTTCACCTTCTCGTTCGCGTGGCCCACGCTGACGGTCAGGATTCCCCCGAAGAAGTCGAGGTATTCCCTGCCGTCGAAGTCGCGGACGCGCGTGCCCTTGCCGGTCTCGAGGGCGACGGGCTCGTTGTAGTAGGCGCCGGTGCTCCCGAACATGTACTGCCTGTGCTTCGCTGCGATGTCCGCGTTGGTAAGCTTCTTTTCGGTCACGACGTTCTCCTTGGCGATCAGCGGAGAATTGCTCGCACCGCGGCACGCGTCTCGTCAAGACTTGGCGCCCAGCAGTCGGCCGCGAGACGCTGCCGGTGCGGCGACGGGGCGGTGGAGCACGATGGACCGGCCTGCCTCGCGACCGCGGACCCACGCGTCGGTGCGCTGCCGGCCCGCGTGGCGCACGTGCCGGACGTGGGGGTGGCGCCTGCGGAAATAGCCGACGAGGTCGCCGTCCCTCACCCACACCAGACCCTCGCTGCGGCTCGCGGCGTCCTGCCGGACGAGCCGTTCGGAGAACCCCGTCATGACGCCAGCAAGATACGTGCGTCGCTCGCGATCCGACGCGATGCCCGCGGCGCGGCGATGGTCCCTCCACAGGCGCTCCGCGGTCTGGTGGAGGAACGCGTGGACGTACTCGGCGATCGACAGATTCGCGCTAGTGCCGCATATCTCGAGCACGCTGCCGCGCTTGCCCTCGAGAGGGCGATAAACCGGGATCCAGATGGCCTCGACGAAGAAGTGCTTGCCGAGGATCATCGCGACGAGGCGCTCGTGCTCGCTCACGCGTCCGCTCGGCTGGCCGATCTGCGCGAAGCCGTAGTCGCGCGCCGCATGCGCGCGCACGGCCTCGAGGTTGTGCCGGAGCATGAGCCGCTGCGCCGCGGCCATCGCCGCCTCCGCCTCGTGCCGGTTGGGGCTCTCGGCGAGCGCGAGCAAGCGCGCGATGCGCTCGACGACCTTCTCCTGCGCTTCCGTCGATTCGGCGCGGCCCTCCGTCGCCGGCATGCCCGACGCGCGCGCGTCGACACCGAGGCGCGCGCACGCCTCGCGGAAAGCGCGTCCATGCGGCGACTGCGACGCCTCCCCGAGGATCTCGTGCACGTACTGGTGCGCCATCTCGTGCTTTAGCACCTCGACGACGGCCCCCCAGGGCTGCTCCAGCACCAGCGCGCGGGAGACCTCGAGGGTGCGCGTCTCGGCCATCCATCGCCCCAGCGTCGCGCGCGTCGGCACGAGCTCCAGGGTGGGGGCGGTCAGCGCGCTCCGGAAGTAGGCCTCGTTGATGTGCCTCCAGGCGGCGACGAGCTCGCGCGTCAGCGCGGCCTCGAGCGCGGCGGTGAGCTCCCGGTCGCCGCGCCCGCGCGTCATGCGCCGGCCTTAGCACGTGGCGCGATCGACGTCACAGCGAGCCTCGGCCGCGGTGGACACGGTTCTTCGAGCCGCTGTACCGTTGAGCGGCATGGCCGCGGCTTTCCAGGGGTTCGAGGAGTTCGACGGGCTGGGCCTGGCGCAGCTCGTGAGAAAGAGGGAGGTGGCGCCAGCGGAGCTCGTCGAGGCGGCGCTTCAGCGGATCGAGGCAGGCAACGCCCGCCTCAACGCCGTCATCCACCGAATGTACGATTCGGCGCGCAAGCGCGCGGCCGGAGCCCTTTCGGGGCCTTTTGCCGGCGTCCCCACGTTGCTGAAGGACGCGCTCGCGGCTTACGCCGGGGAGCCGCTGAGCGCGGGCTCCCGCGTCTACGCCGGCTGGAAGCCGGATCGGCATTCCTATCTCGTCGAGCGGCTCCTCGAGGCGGGGTTGATCGTCGTCGGCAAGACGAACGTTCCCGAGCTCACGATCGCTCCGGTAACGGAGCCGGACCGCTTCGGGCCGACGCGCAATCCCTGGAACCTCGGTCGCACGCCCGGCGGCTCGTCGGGAGGAAGCGCCGCAGCGGTCGCGGCGCGCTGGGTGCCGCTCGCGAGCGGTGGAGACGGCGGTGGAAGCATTCGAATTCCTGCTTCGTGCTGCGGTGTGTTCGGACTCAAACCAAGCCGCGGCCGCAACCCGTGCGGCCCTCTCGAGGGCGCGCCTTGGGAGGGCTTCTCGGCCGAGCACGCGATCACGCGCAGCGTTCGCGACAGCGCGGCGATTCTCGACGCCACCTCCGGGCCCGCCGTCGGCGAGTTCTGCACGGCGCCTCGGCCCGAACGCCCCTTCCTGGAGGAGGTCGGACGCTCGCCGGGACGACTCCGAATCGGAGTCACGATCGAACCGGTCCTGAGCGCGAGCGTCCACCCGGACTGCCGTGCCGCCGTCGAGGACGCGATGTCTCTGCTCGAGAAGCTCGGACACCAGGTGGAGGACGCGAGGCTGGACTTCGATGGCGCCGCGTATCGTCGGGCGAATACGACGATGATGTGCGGCATCGTGGCGGCCGACGTTCGCGACGCGGAGCGCAGGACAGGGCGGAAGGCGAGCCGAAAAGACCTCGAGCCCGCCACGTGGCTCTTGCGCACGTTCGGAGAGCTCCTGACCGCCGGGGCTCACGACGCAGCCGTCCGCGAGCAGCTTCGCCTCGCCAAGTCGGTGAGCGCGTTCGTCGAGAGGTTCGACGCGTGGCTCTCGCCGACGCTCGCGGCTCCGCCGCCGGCGCTCGGGTCGCTCCGGCCCCCTGGAATCGACGACGTCGTGAATCGGTGGATCGATCAGCTGGAGCAGACCAAGCTGGCGCCTCCGGTGGAGGCTCTCGATCCCGCCGCCGAGCCCCTTTGGTCTTTCATGCCCTACACGTCGCTGGCCAATGCCTCCGGGCTCCCGTCCATGAGCGTTCCGCTCCACTGGAATCGGGAGGGCCTGCCGATCGGCGTGATGTTCACCGGCCGCTACGGCGACGAGGCCGCTCTCTTCCGCCTCGCCGCCCAGCTGGAAGCGGCCCGCCCCTGGGCAAGCCGCAGGCCCCCCTGAGGGCAGCCGCGAATGTGCAGGTGAGACAAGGAATGTGCGGTCGAAGCAAGCGGCCGAACCAAAGTGCGAACTCTCGGCGCTTCGCAGTTGGCGCGTCGCCGCGCAAACGATAAAGCTCCGCGGCGAAGGCCGAACGGAGCGGCCTCACGGGTGAGGAGCGATGCGAACCGCTAGGCGAATTTGGGCTTTCCTCGGGCTGGGGGCGCTCCTTGCCGGAGGTTCGACTGCGTGCAGCTCGAGCAGCGCGAAACCGGGGAGCTCCTCCGGCGCCGACCCTGTCTCGGACGCGGGCTTGATCGAGGGCGGCTCGCCGGTCGTCACGATCGGCGACGGCCAGCTGCAAGGACACGTCGACGGGGCCGTGTACGCGTTCCTCGGGATTCCGTACGCCCAGCCGCCCGTCGGCACGCTGCGGTGGAAGCCGCCGCAGAAGCCGGATCGTCGGCGACTCGCTCCTCGTCTGCTCGACCTACGACTCGGCCCTGCTCGCCGCGAATCAGGGCGTGCCCGTCTACACGTACAACTTCGATATCCCCGTCGAGATCTCCGGCGTCGTCGGCAGCGGCCCGGGCGAGCTGTACCTCGGAGCCTCCCACGGCTCGGAGCTGCCCTACGTCTTCGGAACGTCCCCACAGTTCTCTACCGACGCCATGCAGGCCGGTATCAGCAAACTGACGGAGAGGTACTGGACCCGCTTCGCCTCAATGGGCGACCCGAACGGCGGCAGCGACCTCGCATGGCCCAAGTTCTCGGCCACGAGCAACGAGCGAATGCAGTTCACCCTCCAGCCGAGCGTCGTGCAGAACTTCCGGGCCGCCGAGTGCACGTTCTGGATCGGGACGTACGAGGCGTCGTTCGCCGGCGCGACGTCAGGGCTGTCTTCGCCTTGATGGGCTGCGCCCGTGGTGGCGCGGCGACGCACTCGACTCGTTCGGGACGATTTCCAGGCCTCCGTGGGTCACCCCGCGCGTGGCCAGCAGCCGCTCGGCGACGACTTGCAGCTCGTCGCTGCGGCCCCGGAGCACGATCACCTCGAGGCACCGGTCCTCGTCCAGGTGGACGTGCAGCGTGGCTCGAACCTGGTCGCCCAGGCGGTGCTGGAACTCGGTGAGCCGCTCGGTGAGCTCGCGCACGTGGTGATCGTAGACGAGCGTGAGCGTCGCCACGGCCGGGACGCCGCGCGGGACATGCGCCCGCACCACCTCCGCCCGCACCAGATCGCGGAGCACCTCGGAGCGGGTGACACCGCGGGCCCCGACAATCGCATCGAGGTCGCCGAGGAGCGATCGCTCCATCGCGATGCCGAAGCGGACCAGGGTGTGCTTCATCGGGGGACAGAGTACTCCAGTCGGCGAGCCGCCAGCAGCGGCGTCTCGACGCGCCCCGGCGCGGCGCGTGGCACGCTTCGATGCCGGAGTGCTACGCGGACCCGATGCGGCGGTGCTAGCGTTGGCGCCGGTGAATCGCTCGCTGAAATTGGCTTCCCTCGGCGCGAGCCTCTCGGCGCTCGGCGTCTCGACGGCCATTCACGCCGCGATCTTGCTCGCCCCCGTGGGTCATCGCGATCCGTCCGGAGGCACGGTCTTCGACGCCGAGGGCGTCGACATCCTGACGGACCCCGCGCCGCCTCGCGACACGCCCGAGGCAGAGCCGGCCGTCTTGCAGCCCGGCAGCCCTGCCGCGCGCAGGCCCGCGCACACGCATCCGTACCGCGTGGCCCGGAGCCGCGACTGGACGCCGAACGACCCGAGCATCGAGCACGCGCCCGCGTCGCCTCCGGCGACGGCCGTTGCTCCCGCGCCTTCGGCACCGCTCGGCGCGACGATCGACGACGCGCCCCGCTTCACGATGGCCATCGGCGCGGCGGCCGGCGATGCCTGCGGGGTGGTGTCCGCGTCGGGCTCCGCTCCGGCGCGCGAGAGCGAAGACGCACCGGTTGCCGAGGAGTCGGTCGATGCGCCGGCCCGGCTCGTACGCGGCCCGGCGCCGGCGTATCCCGACGCCGCGCGCGCGGACGGCGTCGAGGGGGATGTTCGCCTCGAGCTCGTCGTGGACACTTCGGGCGCGGTGGAGAGCGCGCGCGTGCTCCGCGGCGCCGGCCGCGGGCTCGACGACGCCGCGCTGCGAGCCGCGCGGCAGTTCCGGTTCGCGCCGGCGACCCGACAGGGCCGCGCGGTCCGCGTTCGCGTGGGGTGGTCGATGCAGTTCCGGCTGCGGTGAGCCTTCGCGCTCGCCGCGGGACCTACCGGTCACGGGCAGGGAGCACGCCGGAGAAAAGCCCGCTCGATACCCACTCCTCGAACCAGCCCATGACCCGCCTTCCGACCTCTTCCTCGCTGAGGCCCACGAACCCTGCCTCGGCGCGCGAGAGAGCCTCCTCTAGCGTCTCGCCCGCCACGAGCCCCGCGAGCGCATCGTGCATCGGAGGCGTCAGGTCCATGCGCCACAGCGTGGGCCCGCTGCGGTAGACGACCGTCGCCGACGCCGCCGCCTCCGGCACCCGCGGGGCCTCCCCGTTCCGGACCGCCTGGAAGTAGCGGTTCACCGGGTACTCGAACCGGAGGAGGCGCGCGGCGGTGTTGGCCACGAGCCGCGCGCCGGGCCACGCCTCCGCCGGGACGTGCCCCAGACCCTCGAGCGTGAGCGGTCCTGAGCTGGGCGCGTGGATCACCTCGACCACGGCCCACTCGAGCGCAGCCAGGTCCGCCGCGAAGCCTCGCGGGAGCGGCGCCGGCGCCGCCGCCGAGCGAAGCAGCGCGGCCATGCGCCGCCCGTAGTAGTTCAGGCTCGGGCCGTCCGACGGGTGCGTCGCGATGTAGACGCGGCACAGCCCGTCGAAGTCGTCCTCGCCCAGCGCATGGCGCAGGACCGGGTAGTCGTCGGCCAGGCACTCGACGAGCCGCGCATGGTAGCCGCGCCGGTAGATTTCCAGCCGGTCCATCGCGCAGAGCCGGGGCCCGCGCGTGAGGATGCGGTCGACCTCGTCCACGCCCGCGGGAGAGGGTTCGGACTCGGGCGTCATGACGGCGGTCGCGAACCACTGCTGGCGTCCGCGCAGGGAGGCGTCGCCGGGGGCCGCGTGGTCACCGCGGACCGGCGCGGTTGCCCCCACCCGTCCGGGCCGTCTCGAAGCCTCCGGCGTGGCGCTCGCGCGCTCGTGCAGGACACCCTGCTCGACGATCTGTCGGCTCACGCTGCCGCTCCGATGAACCGCCGGGCGCGTAGCGCCTCGGCGTGCGTCTCCTCGAAGCTCGGGATCTCGGCGTCCCACTCGAGCAGGACCGACACGCCGCCGGCCCGGCGCCACGCCTCCCCGAGGAGCTTCCACACGTCGTCGTCGACCGGCCCGATGTGCGAGTCGATGATGTGCGTTCCGTGGTCGGTGTGGCCGGCGACGTGCAGCTGCACGACGCGATCGTAGGGGACGGCGTCGAGGTACGCGCGCGGATCGAAGCCGTGGTTTCTGGCGGAGACGAAGACGTTGTTCACGTCTAGCAGGATGGCGCAGTCGGCCTCCTCGGCCAGGCGCGCGAGAAACTCCCACTCGCGCATCGAAGCCCCCGCGAACTCGACGTACGTGGACGGGTTCTCGAGCGCCAGCGGCGCGCCGAGGAAGTCCTGCACGAACCGCACGCGATCGACCACGTGACGGAGCGTCTCCTCGGTGTACGGCAGGGGCAAGAGGTCGTGCGTGTTGCGACCCGCCACGCCGGTCCAGCACAGGTGGTCGGACACCCAGCGCGCGCGCGTCCGGTCGCGCAGGGCGCGCAGCTCGGCGAGGTACGCGCGGTCGATCGGGTCGGTGGAGCCGATCGAGAGCGCCACGCCGTGCAGCGCGACGGGGTAGCGCGCCGCGACCGCGTCGGCGAAGTGCAGCGGCCGCCCGGCCGTGTGCATGTAGTTGTCGCTCAGGATCTCGAACCAGTCGACCTGGGGCCAGGCGTCGACGATGTGCCCGTAGTGCACGGTGCGCAGGCCGATGCCCACGCCGAGATCGGGGAGGCCGAAGCGATTGCTCACGACCCGGCCTCCCTTTTCTCCTGGAGGCGATCAGCCCTTGCAGCCGCCCTGGCCCTTGCAGTCGTTCTGGGCCTTGCACGCGTGCTTCTCGGTCTTGCAGCCGCCCTGGCCCTTGCAGTCGTTCTGCCCCTTGCATGCGTGCTTGGCCGGGGTGGCGGCAGCGGCGCCTGCGGCCGCGCCCCCGCCCGATCCCTCGGGAGCCGCAGGGGCTGGGGTAGATGCCCCGCAGCCCGTCACGCCCATCAGGATCCCGCCCACAGCCGCTGCGATCATCGAATTGGTCATTCTCATGGTCGTCCTCCGAAGTGCGCTGGAGATTACGCTCTATCCCCCGCCTCGTTACACAGGAATTTCAGCGACCCCCGATCGCACGGCGCACGGCGGTCAGGGGAGCCATATCGTCGAACGTCACGGGATTGCCTCCTGTCCCTCCCCGGACGCCCAGACGGGCCCAGAGGGCCGGCAGATCGACCGTCCCTGCAGCCAGGGCCATCGACGCGTACAGCTCGCGCAGCACGCTCGTCCCTGTCGCACGGTCCCCGACGTCGATGAAGCGGTCGATGTCCCAGCGCGCCTCCACGTCCGCCCCCGTGGCCACGATGGCGCGCACGACATCATCGAGTCCCCGCGCGTTGGCCGTCCGCTCGCGGATCGTCACGTCGGCAAGCAGACAGAACAGGGCGCCGCCCCAGTACGTGCGCCCCCAGGTGTGCGTCCGGGCCAGCCCCTGGTCGCCCGGCTGCGGGAGGCCCTGGGGGAGCCCCTCGACGAGATCCCCCCACAGCTTCTCGGACGTCAGCAGCCCCGCGCGGACCCGGATGACAGGTTCGACGTAGGACGGCAGACCCTCGCTCAGCCACTCGTCATCGCGCGGCAGCGACGGGAGCAGGACGTGCAGCAGCTCGTGGATGAGGACCCAGTCGTCGCGCGTGCTCGCGGCGCTCGTCCCGTCGCCCGGGCGGACGAGCACGCCCGGACCGCCTGCGCCGAGCGTCACGCCCCGCGTGTGGCCGGCGGCCCCGCCCCTCAGCACGACGACCAGCGTGCGATCGACCGGGAACCGGTGGACTCCGGCGTAGGCCGAGATCGCTTCGGTCGCGCGACCGACCCAGGCCGCGACGTCGGCGTCCGAGAGGGGGAGCCCGTGCGGCGCGACGGCGACATCGATCCGCGACGTGCCGCTCCGGATGGTCTCGAGGTGGAAAGCCCCGAACACCGCGAAGCTCGAGCCGTCCAGGTCGTCGGTCGACGCCTCGAACGTGCCTGGCGAGCCGTCGGGCGCCGGGCGTGTCCCCGCGATGAAGCGAACGGGGTCGGAGACCGTGACGTGGAAGCGGAACCGACCCTGCGTCGCGCCCGGGCGCAGCAGCCACGTGGACGGCGGCGCCACGACGACGTCTCCCGAGGCGATGGCCGTCTCGGCGTCGTCCAGCGCCGTCGCGGCCCGGCGCAAGGCGAAGCGGTACCGCACGCGACACCCGCCGCCGCGGCACGGAACGACCCACGCACCGCCTTCGGCCCGCGCAGGCGCCCAGTCCCGTCCCTGCGCCTCGCTCTCATAGACCACGTCGGCCACGAACGGCAGCGCGTCGTCGTCGATGCGGAGCTCGTCGGAGCTCCCTGGCGCGAAGCGCGCCTCGACGACGAGGTCATCCGCGCTGGCGGCCACCTCGTACTGCCACACGACGCGCGCTGGATCCGGCGCTGGCGCCAGAGGTACCCTCTGCGCGCCGCACCCGAGAATTGCCGCGCAAGCTGCCAGCGAGGAGCACGACCGCCGTAACCCTCGGGCCGCGGGCGCGTAGTCCACGGTGCCTCTCGGGGCAGGGAGGATGATGCAATGGATCTCGTCGACACGCTCCGCACCCGTGCCATGGACATCCTGGGCAGGCTGGCGTGGCTGGCTCCGCTCGTTGGTCGCCTGTCCGTGGGGCTGCTGTTTATGTCCACCGGATGGGGCAAGGTGCACAACCTCGACAAGGTGACCCACTTCTTCGAGTCGCTCCACGTCCCCGCGCCGGGGTTCAACGCGGTGCTCGTGGGCTACAGTGAGCTCGTCTGCGGCACGCTGCTCGTCCTCGGGCTCGCCACGCGCCTGGCCACGCTTCCGCTCATCACGAGCATGATCGTCGCGATCCTCACGGCCAGGCTGGCCGACCTGCACAACCTCTTCGATCTCGTGGGCTTCGACGAGTTCACGTACCTGTGCGTCCTCGTCATGATCGCCATCATCGGCCCGGGGAAGATCGCCGTCGATCATCCGCTGGCGCGCAGGCTCGGCTGGGCCAAGGCGTGAGTCACTTCGACTTCGCGACGTGGACGCCATTCCAGTCCTCGGGGGCGCCGAAGTGGCCGACCATCACCCGCGCGGTGTGCAGGCCGAAGCGCGTGAACAGGGGCGGCAGCCCGGCCCAGGCCTCGGAGGCGTAGAGCTCGCTGGTCGCTCGCATGCAAGCGAGCGCCGCGTGGCAGGCTCGACGCGCGTGATCGGGCAGCGGGGTGGGCGCGTTCCAGAAGGCCATCACGGCGTCGCCGATGAACTTGTCGACGGTGCCCCCCGTGGACGTCACCGCGCGCGTCATCGCCTCGAGGTAGGCACCGAGCGCCTTCGCCAGCGCGTCCGGCGCGAGGCGCTCGGCCAGCGTGGTGAAGCCCTCGATGTCGGTGAACATCATCGATATCTCGACCAGATCGCCGCCGAGCTCCGGCTCGCGGTTGGACTCGTAGAGCTGGCGCACCAGATCGATCGGCACGTATTTTCCGAGCGCGCGCATCGACGTCTTCGCTCGCTCGACGCCCTCCATGACCTGCGCGATGTCCCGCAGCGGCGCGTCGGTACGGGCGGGGGTGAAGTCGAAGCGGCGCATCCGGCCGGTCGCGTCGACGATCCGCCCGAGCGATCGCCGCAGCTGCAGCAGCACGTAGCCGCCGGCGAGCAGAACGGCGGCGGTCAGCGCGAGGAAGGCGAGGAGAAACCGGTCGCGCAGGGAGCGCAGGTCGCGGGTGTAGTACGCCTCGGGGACGATGACGCCCGCCACCCAGCCCTGCGAGCCGTCGAGCGTCCGGAACGTCGCGAGGTAGCGCGCCCCTTCGACGTCGAACGCACGGGAGCGCAGCGGAGGCTGCAGGGCGGCCCTGACCTCGGGGGGAGCGCGGGTCGAGACAACGCGCAGATCGTCGCCGTCGAGCACGACGCGATCGCTCGGATCGACGCGGGCGACGAGGCGCCCCTCGGAATCCGACAGGGTCACCCGCCGGGGACCATCGCCGTCCTGGACGCGAGGCAGCTCGTCGATCGTCCGTGCGAGCAGGCCGACGCGAAGGACACCGGCGAGGTGGCCCGGGGCGTCCTCGACGGCCTTCTGGACCGTGACGACGACGCGCCGCTCCGCCTGCGGCATCGCCGCGTCGAGCTCGGACCACGAGAGGTCGCTCCAGATGGCCTTGCCGCGGTTGCTCCGCGAGGCGGTCGTCTGGAACGTGGGGTGATCGGTGGGGTCCGGCACGGCGGCGCCCCGATCGAAGGGCGTCCCGAGCAGGCCGCCGCCGCGCGGCCGGCGGCGGACGTCGGAGAAGAAGGTCCCGTCCACGGGCCAGATGCGGCGGGTGACGACCTCGCTCCCGGGATCGGACGAGGCCCTGAAGACGGATATCTGCCACCGTCCGCCGGGAGCGACGCGGACTCTCCCGTCGGCTTCGAACCCCAGGCCGTCGGCGCGCGTCAGCGTGATGTCCGAGAGGGTCGGGTGATCGAGCAGCTCCGAGAAGAGCCAGGCCTCGACGGAGTCGGGGGTGTCGCCGCGCAGCGCTCCCGTGTAGAGCGCGCGCTCGATTGCCTCCAGCGAGCCGGTGGCGATGCCCAGGTCCGCGGCCAGTCTGGCGCCGATGCGCCTCGCCTCGGCGTCGCGCAGCGCGTCCGATCGGTCGACGATCGACCGCTGCGAGGACCGCAGGAACGCCCAGAAGGTCGCGCCCGTGCAGACGGTGACGACCAGCGTGGCCCCGAGGAAGAGCCGGACGAGCGTGAGCCGGGGCGGTCGCCGCACGTGAAGACGGCCAGACTAGAGCCGTCGCGAAGCGGCGAACAGATCCCGGATCAGAGTCCGGTCGCCACCGGGTCGCCCGTGTAGACGGCCTCGAAGTCGGAGCCGCTCAGGTGGCGGAAGTCGCCGACGACCTCGCCGATGATCGTGTCCTTGCCGTCGGGCGCCATCGCGGTCCAGCCGTCGTTGCTGTCGCCCTGGAAGAACCAGTCCGATCCGTTGTCGGCGACGATGAGGCCGTACTTCTTCAGGCCCGCCATGATGATCTGCGACGCCGCCGTGTAACCGGACGTGGACACGCTTGCCTTGAGCCGCAGGCGCAGCCCCATGGGCGGATACGCGCTGCCGAGCGGCTTGGAGCTCGCCGCGTGCGTCGCCGGAGGGATGTAGCCGTTCTGGGTGGTGTTGAACGTCACCCGGACCGCGTGCGTCACCGCGCCCGCCTGGACCTCGGAGAGCCTCACGAGACCCGCGAGGATCGAGAGCCCGGCCGCGTCGGCCGACGTCCAGCCGGCGGTGCGCAGAGCGTCCGAGGTGAGATGGTAAACCGCGCCGTTCGCGCACTGAAACGGCGGCTTCGAGACGACCACGCAGTTCCACGCCTCGTACGACGTGCAGCCGCTCGCGCCTTGCTGCAGCACCAGCCCGTGCTGGTCGCCCGGCAGGCTCCCCGGCGTGCCGCCGGCAGGGGGATTGCCCTCGATCTCCATCCCGACGAAGAACGGATAGGCGGTCGCGCCCATGCCGGCCCCGGTGGTGACCGGGTTGGCGCCCACCCATCCGCCGGGACCCGGATCGCTCTCGCTCGCGTACAGGGTGAGGTCCGTGGTCAGGTCGGGCTGGCCGGCGTCGACGGTGTTGAAGGGGATGCCGCCGATGTCGGTCGTGTAGCCGCCGAAGTCGGGATGCAGCGCCGTGCTCTGCGGCAGCTGCGAGTCGTACGTGTGGATGACCTGGACGTCGGGGCCGTCGATCTCGACGTTCCACGGGTTGTCGGGCGGGAATATCTCGCATCCGGCGACCGTGGTGCCGACGCCGATCCGTCCCCCTGGAACCCCGCCGACGGATCCGTCGCCGGTGGACGTCGAGCCCGAGTCGCCCCCCGTCGTTCCCCCCGCGTCCGTCTGCGCGCCGGACGACGACCCGCCGCCGGAGCTTCCGGAGCTCGCGCTGCCGCTGCTTGTGCCAGTGGAGCCGCTCCCGCCTCCCGACCCACCACCGGACGACTGGGACGCGGCGTCATTCGCGCCGGCGTCGCCCTTCTCGTTGACGCTCGAGCAGCTCGAGGAGACCCCGGCGGCGACCGTCAGCGTGGCGGCTGCAAGGAGCGCCCGATGCCAAAGCGGTGACATACTCACTGTTCCCTGACCCAGGACACAGCGAAGCGAGGAGGCCGTCAAGCGATGTCGCCCGACCCGGGGGCGAGTCGGAAATACGAGCCACCCGGAGCGCGCCCCGATACTAAATGCACATCTCGATGTCCGCTCCTCTCCGCACGGCGTCCGCGATCTTCGCGCTCGGGCTCCCCGTCGCCGCGTGCGCCGCCTCCGGAAAGAGCGAGCCGTCGGACTTCGGCGGCGCGAGCAGCAGCGGCGGCGGCACCGCGACCAGCAGCGGCGGCTCGACCAGCGGCGGGCCGCTGGACCTCGGCGGCGGGGACGGGTCGTCGGACGCCAGGGCGCCCCGCGCCCAGCGATGCGACGAGGCCGGCCGGTGCTCCTGCTTCAACATTGCCTCGATCGGTCATCCCGGGTGCACCGGATGCGAGGGGGCCAGCGGGGGAGGGGACACGACCGCGTCCTTCGTCGACTACCTCAACCAGCACAGCAGCGCGAACGTCGACCTCTATGCCTCGAAGCCCGCGCTGACCGCCGATTTCCTCGCGAGCTACGACGTCATCATCTTGCAGGGCCTCTTCGACGATTGCGGCACCGTCGGTGCCGTCGGCGGCAACTCCTTCTGGACCTTCGGCTCCGACGAGATCACGGCGCTGACGACCTGGGTCCAGAACGGCGGGGGCCTCATCACGCTCTCGGGCTTCGTCGCCGACTCGACCGAGGTCACGCCGATGAATTCGATCCTCGGACCCGTCACCGGCGGCGCCCTTGCCTACGGGACGGCCGACGTCTGCAACCAGACGGGCGTCTACTGTCAGGGCGAGTCCACCTCGCTGGGAGGGTGGGCCCAGGACGCGATCGGCACGGGCGTGAACGCGGTGGGCTGCTTTCACGGTCGCCCCGTCGACGTGTCGGCAAGCAGCGCGGCGGTCGATGACCACGACGTCGACTTTCCGCAGGACGTCAGCGCGGCTCACCAGCAGGTCGGAAAGGGTCACGTCGTCGTCTACGAGGACGAGTGGATCACGTACACGAGCCAGTGGCCGGGTGGCAGCGCCGGGCCCACCTGCGAGCAGGGCTGCGCCGCCGACGCGCAGCCAGGCGCCGTCTACCAGGTGCCCCAGCTCTGGCAGAACATGATCAACTACGCCGCCTCGGCGACGATGTGCCCGATGTTCACGATCACCGTCTTGCAGTGAAGCGGTGTACGCTCGAGGGGAGCCACGTTTCGAGCACGCAGCGAGATGAGATTCCGCAAGAAGCTTCCGGTGCGCCGGCTGACGTCGGCGCTCGGGACGCTGGCCGTCGCCGCCGGCTTCTCGGCGAGCTGCTCCAGCTCCGGCTCGAACGCCGGAAATGCCAAGGGCGATGCCGGCGCGAAGGATGCCACCTCTTCGTCGTCGTCGAGCGGCGGCGCGGGTCCGGAGAGCGGCCCGGGCCCGGACGCCGGCTCCTTCGACGGCGGCCCGGACTGCGGTTCCGGCGACGGAAGCTCCGGGACCGGTCCGGCGAGCAGCTCGGGGTCGGGCACCGAAGGCGACTCGGGCTCGCAGGCTCCGAGCTGCGCTGCGGGCGGCGCCGGCCTGACCAACTGCGGCGCGGGGAGCGAGAGCTGCTGCACGAGCCTCGAGGTGGCGGGCGGGACCTACTACCGGACGTACGTGAGCTCCGGCTGTGGCCCGACGGGCGAGGCCGATCCGGCGAGCGTGAGCGGCTTTCGCCTCGACAAGTACGAGGTGACCGTGGGTCGGTTCCGGCGGTTCGTGAATGCCTGGGACGGGGGAAGCGGGCTGGACGGCGGAGCGGGCTACGAGCCGTCCCCGGGCTCGGGCAAGCACGCGCACCTGAACGGCGGCCAGGGTCTGGTGAACGACGACGACGACGCGGGGGTCGACTACGAGACGGGCTGGCTCACATCGAACGACGGCAACGTCGCGCCGACGGACGCCAACCTCGCGTGCGATCCGACGTACGCGACGTGGACGCCGTCGGCAGGCAACGGCGAGAAGCTGCCGATCACGTGCGTGAACTGGTACGAGGCGTACGCGTTCTGCATCTGGGACGGCGGCTTCTTGCCGACGGAAGCGGAGTGGGAGTACGCGGCGGCGGGTGGAAGCCAGCAGCGCGAATACCCGTGGGGGACCGCCGCTCCGGGGACGAACAACCACTACGCGATCTACGACTGCGACTACCCGAGCGGCCCGGGGAGCTGCGGCGATGCCGGCAGCGGGAGCGTGGCCAACATCGCGCCCGCGGGGAGCGCGGCGCTGGGCGCCGGGTTCTGGGGCCAGCTGGACGTGGTGGGGAACGTCTGGGGGTGGAACCTGGACTGGTACGCCCCGTACAGAGGTCCGTGCACGGACTGCGCGAATCTGACGGCGGCGGTGTTCCGGGCGGTCCGCGGCGGCGATTTCAACAGCGGCCTTTCATACCTGCACCCCCCGGTCCGCTTCTACCGTATCCCGTCGAATCACGACTACTTCGTCGGCTTTCGGTGCGCGCGAGCTCCGTGAGCGCGTGCTGCGCTACTCGCACACGGGCGTTGCCGGCGCGGAGATGACCTGCACGCTACCGCCGCCGCCGCCGCCGCC
>Ga0209415_10007846_pt1 | contig 18563 bp, 20 predicted proteins | sample PeaSoiSIISIP2007_FD_187696 | JGI IMG/M metagenome (GOLD analysis project Ga0209415, IMG submission 187696) | Peat soil microbial communities from Weissenstadt, Germany - SII-SIP-2007 (SPAdes) (version 2) | ecosystem: Environmental > Terrestrial > Soil > Wetlands > Peat | place: Germany...
TCGACGTGGGTCGTGATCTCGAGGGTCGCCATGGGGTGGACCTCCACTTGGCTCAGATGAAGACGACGGGGCCGTCGGCGGCCGTGATCAGGAAAGCCGCCACGCCCTCCACCCCGTCGACGAGGGGATCCAGGTCGGGGGCGTCGAGGTGCAGCAGGTCCATGGAGAGCGAGCACGCCTGGATGTCCACGCCACCCAGCTCCTTGGCCTGGCGGAGCGTCTCGGCCCAGGGGGCCTGGCCGGCCTCGCTGAGGGCGTCCACCGCGACGCGACCGGCGGCGCCGGCCTCGGGCGCCAGGCCGTGGTCGTCGGCGATGTGCGCGGCACGGAACGCGTCGAGGGCCCAGTACTGCAGGAAGATGTTCACCGGTCGACCCAGGGCGGCCGCCCCGGCCGTCAGCACCGCGGCCGCCTGGAGCTTGTCGTCCGTACCCGAGAACAGGACGAGGTTGAGGGGGCTGAGTTCATCCATCGACGGTCACCTCGAGGTTGACGGGACGGGAAGGGGAGACCGGCCGCCTTCGGCGGCGATCGCCCCGAGGCGGTTGAGGCGCCGCCGGAGCACCGCGCGCATCAGGTCGCAGGCGACCATCACGTCGGGGTCGACCAGCCGGTAACGGACCTCGCGGCCGTCACGTTCCGCCTCCACCACCCCCGCGGCCCGCAGGACCGCCAGGTGCTGCGAGGCGTTGGGCTGGCTCATGCCCATCGCTTCCGCGAGGTGCCCGACCTCGAGCGGCCCCTGGGCCAGGGCGTGCAGGATCTCCAGGCGTTTCGGGCTGGCCAGCGTCTTGAGGACCTCGGCCTGCAGGATCGTGATGTCGTCCATGGCCTGACTATCGACATATGCGCACGTGCCGATGAGTGCCGAGCGGCCCCTACGCGCGGGCCGCACGTCACATGGCGGCGCGACTCGACGCGCCCGTGCATCCGGCAGCCGCGTACCGTTCAGGTTGACCGTCCCGGCGAGCCGTTCGGCACTGGTCGTCGCGCACGCCTCGCGTCACGATCGGGGCGTCAGCACCAGGGAGGTGTCGCGATGTCCCGCAACCCGGCCACTTCACCCCTTACCCGCACGCGGCTCGTCGCCGGCCTGGCCGTGTCGCTCCTCATCGGCTGCACCACCGCCCCGACCACGTCGCCGACGGCCACCCCGAACCCGACACCCACGACCACCGCGACCGCGCAGTCGACGCCGATGCCCACCCCCACCTTCACCGCCACGGCGACCGCCACGCCCTCTGCCTCGGCCGAGCCGACCGATGCCCTGGGACCCTACGTGTGCGGCACCACCATCAGCCTGCCGGCCGTCGGCACCGGTCAGGCGGCCACGACCGACGTCCGCACGGGGCTGCATCCCGGCTATGACCGGCTGGTCTTCGAGTACGCCGGCGGGCGACGACCGCAGCTCACGATCACCGTGGTGGCGCCGCCCTTCAGCCTCGACCCGAGCGGCTTGCCGCTGACGGTGCAGGGCACCCAGTTCGTTCGGATCCGGCTCGATGGCATCGTGGTCGGGTATACCGGCGCCACGAGCTTCAAGCCGGGTGGTCCGTTCATCACCGACGTGGAGCGCCAGGGTGAGTACGAGGGCCAGCAGAGCTGGATCGTGGGTCTCGCGGCGGGCGTCTGCCCGCGCGTCTTGGGCCTGACCGGGCCGAGCCGCTGGGTCGTCGACTTCGGCCGTCCCTGACGCTCAGGTCTCCTCGCCGGGACGCCCTCAGTGACGGGTCGGTAGCATCAGCGGCACCGTGCCGTCGACGGCTGCACCCATGGTGGTCCACGGGTCGCTGGCCCGGGCGAGCCTGAGCATGGCGATGTTGTCGACCTCGGTCGTCGCTTCGAGGTCGACGATGCCGTGCGCCCGGGCCCAGGCGAGCCCGGCTGCCAGCAGCGCGGCGCCCACGTGGTGGCCCTGGGCCGCGTCGGACACCACGACCGCGAACTCGACTCGCTCGTCGCCGCAGGGCTCCAGGCAGAGATGGCCGACGATCCGGCCTGGCATATCGTCGTCCTGGCCGACGGCCACGAAGCCCTCGCGGCGGTGGTGGTCGACATGGGTGTACGACTTCGCCTCGGCGGGCGAGATGCCCGCCCGTGTCGCCATGAACCGGTGGTGGCGGGCCTCGGGCGACAGCTCGGCGTAGAAGCGCTGCAGGTCGTCGGCGTCGCCGCAACGCACCGGTCGCACGTCGACGTGCGCCGCGGGATGCGTGGCGGGCGTCATGGGACGAGCACGGCCGTTCCTTCGAGGCTGCCGGCCCGCAAGCGCTTCAACGCCTCGAGCGCGTCGGCCAGGGGGAACTGCTGGGCGTCGGTCTGGAGGGGGATCCGCTGGGCCAGGTCCAGGAACTCCCGGCCGTCGTGACGCGTGAAGTTGGCCACGCTGCGGATGCCGCGTTCCCACCACAGGAGGTCGTAATCGAACGCGGGCATCGCATCGAGATGGATCGCATTGATGGCCAGCGTGGCCCCGCGGGCCAGCGTGGCGAGGGCGGCCGCCACGACGCTGCCGGCCGGGGCGAATGTCACCGCGGCGTCGAGCGGCGCCGGCGGCTGCTCCGCGTAGCCCCCCACCCACGCCGCCCCGAGCGCCTCGGCGCGTTGCCGCTCGACGTCCGAGCGGGTGAAGACGGCGACCTCGCAGCCCCAGTGGCGCGCGACCTGGATCGCCAGGCGGGCCGACGCCCCGAAGCCGAACAGGCCGAGGCGCCCGCCCGGCTCGATCCCGCTGACCTTGAGGGCCCGGTAACCGATGATGCCGCCACACAGGAGCGGTGCGGCCTCGACATCGCCGAACGACGAGGGCAGCTGGTAGACGTGATCAGCGGCGGCCGTGACGTAGTCGGCAAAGCCGCCGTCGCGGTCCCACCCGGTGAAGCGAGCCGCCGGGCAGAGGTTCTCGCGGCCCGCTCGACAGGCCTGGCATGTGCCGTCCACGTCGGCCACCCAGGGCACGCCGGCCCGTTCACCGATGGCCCATCCCGTCACCCCCGCTCCCAGGGCCACGACATGGCCCACGACCTGGTGGCCGGGCACGATCGGCAGACGATGGGCGGGCAGGTCGCCCGTGACGAGCTGCAGGTCCGTCCGGCAGACGGCGCACGCGGCGACCCGCAGGAGCAGCTCGCCCGCCCCCGGCGCGGGCTGCTCGCCCTCGGCCAGGCGGAGGCGGACCCGCGTCAGTGCGCCCGGCGCCGCGAGTTCCAGGCGACGACCCATCCGGTCGTCGCTCATCGCGTGCGTGCGCCCACGGGGTGGGCCGCTGGCCGGGCCTCCTCGTCCATGGCCACGAGACGCGTGCCGGCCCGGCCGGCGAGCACGGCGACCGCATCCTCGAGCGCTCCGATCGCGGCGAAGCCGCCCGTGCGGCGCACGAACGACGCCGCGGCGGTGACCTTGGGGCCCATCGAACCGCTGGCGAACGTCCCGTCCGCGACGCCCGCGGCCGCTTGGGCGAGGGTCAGGACCGGGATGCCCGCCTCGCCGGCGGTCCCCCGGCCGAGGCGGACGGAGGGGACATCGGTCAGCAGGAGCAGCGCCTCGGCCCCGACCGCCTCGGCGAGCAGCACCGCGGCCAGGTCCTTGTCGACCACCGCCTCGACGCCGACGAGCGCGCCCCTGCCGGTCCGCGCCACGGGGATGCCACCGCCGCCCGACGCGATGACGATCACGCCGCTGGCGACGAGCGCCCGCAGGCTGGAGGCCTCGACGATCTCGAGGGGTTCGGGCGAGGGCACGACCCGCCGCCAACCGGTGCCATCACGCGCGACCGTCCAGCCTCGCGCATCCGCCAGGCCCCTGGCGGTCGGCTCGTCGTAGACCGGTCCGACCGGCTTCGACGGTGCGGCGAAGGCAGGGTCGGCGGCGTCGACGACCGTCCGGGTCAGGACGACCGTGACGGGCCGGCCGCGACCCACGGCGGCAAGGCGTGCCGTGAGCGCCTGGGCCAGCAGGTATCCGATCTGGCCCATCGACTCCGCCACCAGCACGTCGAGCGGTGGCGGCGGCACGGTGGCGGCAGCCGCGTCGGCCTCGATGGCGAGGAAGCCGACCTGCGGCCCGTTGCCGTGGGTGAGGACGAGTCGATGGCCCATCCGCTCCAGGTCGACCAGGGCCCGCGCAGCCCCCAGCAGGTTGTGGTGCTGGACCTCGATCGAGCCGGCCTCACCCCGCCGGATGAGGGCGTTGCCGCCCAGGGCGACGACGACACGCATCACGGGCGCCGCTGACCGTCGGGGTCGCCGGTGAGCACCGAGTAGAGCAGCGCCGTCTCCGTGTGGAGGCGGTTGGCGGCCTGCGGCCAGACGCGTGAGGCTGGTCCGTCGATCACCTCGTCGGTCACCTCTTCGCCGCGGTGCGCCGGCAGGCAATGGAGGAAGATCGCGGCCGGCGATGCCCGGCGCATCATGCGGGCGTCGACCCGGTACCCGGCGAAGGCGGCCAGGCGGGCGGGTCGTTCGGCCTCGTGGCCCATGGAGGTCCAGACGTCAGCGTAGACCGCGTCGGCACCCGAGACGGCCTCGGCCGGATCGTGCGTCAGGGCGATCGCGCCTCCGGTGATGAGCGCCTGCTCGCGGGCCGCCGCGACGATGGACGCCGAGGGCTCGTAGCCCCTTGGAGTGGCGACCCGCAGCTCGAAGCCACCCAGGCCGGCGGCCTGGATCAGCGAGTGGCAGACGTTGTCGCCGTCGCCCACGAATGCCAGCCGGACGCTGGACAGCGTGCCGAACTCCTCTTCGAGGGTCATCACGTCGGCCAGGGCCTGGCAGGGGTGGTGGTCGTTGGTGAGGGCGTTGAGGACGGGGATCGACGCCGCCGCGGCCAGCTCCTCGACGCTCGCCTGGGCGAACGTGCGGACGGTGAGACCGTCCAGGTAGAGCGACAGGGCGCGGGCCGTATCGCCGATCGTCTCGCCACGGCCCAGCTGCAGCTCGTCGGGACGCAGCACGATGGGCAGCATCCCGAGCATCCAGGCGGCTGATTCGAAGCTGACCCTCGTCCGCGTCGACGGCTTGTCGAAGATCATCCCGATGCGGCCGCCGGCAAGGCAGTCACGGAAGGCCGCCGGCTCTCGCTTGAGCCGGGCGGTCAGGTCGAGCAGCGAGCGCAGGCCGGCCGGCCCCAGGTCGGCGAGGGTCAGCAGGTGCCGCGGCGACGCCACCGGCGCCGCCGCCTCGGCGATCACGGTCGTCATGGCGTCACACCCCGGCCAGGACCGGCGGGCGGGCCATGCGGGCGACCGGCTCGATAATCTGGCTCAGCGGCATCCCGTCCACCTGGACGAGGTCGTAGCGCACGCGGGTGATCGGCTTGTCGAGCCGGAGGACGCGGGTGAGGTCGATCGGGGTGGCCGCCAGGACGAGGTCGGCGTCGACCGCGTTGAGGGTCGCCTCGAGCTCGCCGACCTGTGTCGGCCCGTAGCCCATGGCCGGCACGAGCGGCTCGAGCCTCGGATACCGGTCGAGGACCTCGCGGATGGAGCCGACGGCTGCCGGCCGCGGATCGACCAGCCGGGCGGCCCCGAACCGCCGCGCCGCCACGACCCCCGCGCCGTAGGCCATCCCGCCATGGGTCAGGGTCGGGCCGTCCTCGACGACCACCACGCGCCGTCCCTCGATGGGCGGCCCCTCCAGGGTGAGGTCGGAGCGGGCCGCCAGCACCTCGGCGGTGGGGTTCAGCTCGGCGATCGTGGCGCGCAAGGCCGCCACGTCGGCCGGATCCGCCGAGTCGACCTTGTTGATGATGACCACGTCGGCCATCCGGACATTGGTCTCGCCCGGGTGGTAGCGGCGCTCGTCGCCCTGGCGCAGTGGGTCGGCCACCACGATGAAGAGGTCCGGACGGTAGAACGGGAAGTCGTTGTTGCCACCGTCCCACAGGATGACGTCGGCCTCCTGCTCCGCCTGGCGCAGGATCGCCTCGTAGTCCACCCCGGCATACACGACCGTGCCGGCGTCGAGGTGGGGCTCGTACTCCTCTCGCTCCTCGATCGAGGTGTCATAGCGGTCGAGGTCGGCGTAGGTCGCGTAGCGCTGCACGCGTTGCGCCACGAGGTCGCCGTAGGGCATGGGGTGGCGGACCACCACGGGGGTCAGGCCGCGCTCGGCCAGCAGCCGGGCTAGGTAGCGGGTCGTCTGGCTCTTGCCCGAGCCCGTCCGCGTCGCGCCGACGGCGATCACCGGACGGCGGCTCTTGAGCATCGTCCGACGCGGCCCCAGGAGGACGAAGTCGGCGCCGGCGGCCAGGACGCGCGAGGCCGCGTGCATCACGGTCTCGTGGCTGACGTCGCTGTAGGCGAACACGACGGTCGCGACCCGCTCATCGCGCATGACCCGCTCGAGCTCCGCCTCGGCCACGATCGGGATGCCCTGCGCGTAGAGCGGCCCCGCCAGCTCAGCGGGGTAGACGCGGCCGGCGATGCCCGGGATCTGCGTCGCCGTGAAGGCCACCACATCGCTCGTGGGATCGTCGCGGTAGACGACGTTGAAGTCATGGAAGTCGCGCCCCGCGGCCCCCATGATCACGACTCGCGTGCGGTCCATGTCGTCTCCTATCGGCTCTTCGTACCTGATGGGCGCAGAGCGTCACTCGGGCTCGTAGCCTGAGGATGTGGCGCGCGACCGGCCGCCGCACCGGCCATTGGATGCCGCGCAGCGTGACGAACGGCCCCAAACCGGGCGTGGAGACGGACGATCCGAGCGTCACCCCCGGGCGGGCCGGACGGCCCTCGACGGGCCCCCGGCGAGCGGGGACACTGGTCTGGCGTGACCGGATCGGTCCGCGGCATCGAGGGCGACGCGCCCTCCAGCCACCGGAAAGGGGCATCGATGCTCGAAGCGCCGCGGACCCGGCTCGTCGCCCATCGTCGCGGCCGCGAGCTCATCGCCCAGCCGCTACTCAACAAGGGCACCGCCTTCACCGATGAGGAACGCGACGCGCTCGGCCTGCGCGGGCTCGTGCCGGCGCGCATCACCCCGATCGCGGAGCAGGTCGCGCTGGAACTCGAGCACGTCCGGCGCAAGCCCGATGACCTGGAGCGGTACATCGGCCTGGCGGCCCTCCAGGACCGCAATGAGACGCTGTTCTACCGCGTCCTTGCCGAGAACCTGGAAGAGTTCCTGCCGATCGTCTATACGCCGACCGTCGGGCGGGCCTGCCAGGAGTTCAGCCACATCCTGCGCCGCCCCCGCGGCGTCTGGATCACCCCCGCCGACGTCGGTCGCATCGACGAGATCCTTCGCGCGGCGGCCGACGACCAGATCCGCCTCATCGTGGTCACCGACAACGAGCGCATCCTGGGCCTGGGAGACCAGGGCGCAGGGGGCATGGCCATCCCGATCGGCAAGCTCGCCCTCTACACGGCCGCGGCGGGCATCTATCCCGCCTGGACCCTGCCCGTGTCACTCGACGTGGGGACCGACCGGGAGGAGGCCCTCCACGACCCGCTGTACCTGGGCTACCGCGCTCCGCGCCTCCGTGGCGCCGCGTATGACGAGGTGCTCGAGGCGTTCGTCCAGGCGGTGGGACGCGTCTACCCGGCGGCCGTCGTGCAATGGGAGGATTTCAAGCAGCACAACGCCCTGCGCATCCTGGAGCGCTATCGCCACCGCCTGCCGAGCTTCAACGACGACGTCCAGGGCACCGGGGCCGTGGTCCTCGCGGGGATGCTTGCCGCGCGGCGCGAGCTGGGCGGCCTGGCCGGCGAGCGCGTCCTGTTCCTGGGGGCCGGCGCCGCGTCCATCGGCATCGCCGGGCAGCTCTGCCGGGAGCTCGAGCGCGAGGGCGTACCCGCCCGCGTCGATGGGCCCACGATCGCCCTCATGGATCGCGGCGGCCTCGTCCACACGGAGCGAGCCGAGCTGGCCGACGACAAGCGCGCCTTCGCCGTGGACCCGCACTGGTTCACCGAGGCCGGCCTGGCGCCGGAGGAGCTGAAGGACCCGGTCGCCATCGCCCGGGCCATGCAGCCGTCGATCCTGGTCGGCACGACCGGATGCCGCGGGGCGTTCACCGAGGCCCTGGTCCGCGAGGTCGCCAGCCACGCCGCGCGGCCCCTCATCCTGCCCCTGTCGAACCCGGGCGACCGGGCCGAGGCGCAGCCCGACGAGATCGCCGCGTGGACGGATGGCCGGGCCCTCGTCGCCACCGGCAGTCCCTGCCCGCCGGTCGACTACGGCGGTACGCGCCGCACGGTGGGGCAGGCCAACAACGTCTTCATCTTCCCCGGGGTCGGCCTGGCCGCGATCGTGGCCGAGGCCCGCGAGGTCACCGACGACGCCTTCGGCGTGGCCGCCCGTGAGCTGGCCATCCACGTCTCCGCTGAGCGGCTGGCCTCAGGCGCGATCTACCCGTCGATCGGCGAGCTGCGGCACGTCGCGCGGGCCATCGCCGTCGCGGTCGTGCGTCACCTGCGGGACACCGGCTACGGTCGCCAGTTCCGTGACGAGGAGATCGAGCCGGCCGTGGAGCGGGCGATCTGGTGGCCGGACTACCTCCCGGTGGTGGCCGGGACCGTGGACGCCGTCTCGTCCTCGAGGAGCGGGATCAAGTAACGCTCCTCGCGCTCCAGGTGCGCTCGCAGGAGCGCCTCGAGGCCGAACAGGTGGCACTTGAGTTCGAGCAGATGGGTGCTCGCTCCCTCGCCGTGCAGCGCCTGCTGATCGGCACCGACACGGGCGGCCATCTCGCGGATCTGATGGTGGTCGAAGCGGGCGAAGCGGGTCACCCACGGTGAGCCCGTCCGGGCCTCGATCTGCGGATAGAGCCACGACTCCTCCCAGGCCACGTGGGGCTCGAGGTCGCGGTCCAGCCAGCCCAATATCTCGAGGAGGTGGCCCGACAGGTCCGGCTCCACCCACCCGCCGATGCCGCAGGCCACGTCGCGGATCCGGTCGATGCCGCGGGCAAGCTCACGATGCTCATGCTCGGTGAAGGCCCAGATCGCCCGGGGAGTGCCCGTCCTGTCTGCCATCGTTCCGTCCTCCCGGTCGGGATCGTCGTCGCGGCGATCTCCGGCGCGTCTACCATCGCCGCCAGGGCAGCCACGGGGCAGTCACGAAAGTCACCATCGAACGGGCCGTCCGACACCTTCCCGCGCCGACCGGCCGACCCCTCAGACGCTGCGGTTGGCGATCTCCAGCTGGTGCCTCGTCCAGCCCGCGAGGTTGGCCAGGCGGCGGCCGTCGAGCCGCTCGCAGGCCCAGTTCCAGTGGATGGACACCGTGTCGCCGGGCTCGAGGCGGTCGATGAAGCCGGTGCCGTCACGCCAGGCCTGGACGCGTTCGATCTGCGGTTCGACAAGGGCCAGGTGCCCGTCCACGAGGCGGATCGGCACCACCGATGCGACGAGCCAGTCGCCCTCCACGGACACCACGCGGCCCCAGCGGATCCGGCAGTCGTCGATGACCTTAAGGACGTCGGCGACGGGGTCGCTGCGCAGGAGGCCGGTGCGTGGAAAGACGTCCAGGACGTGGAAGGCGTGGACCGGCTTGGCCCCCGCTTCGGGCGTCTCGGCCAGCCAGCGCCAGGCGTTCGCCCGGAGGCGGGGACGGAACCGCGCCTGGAGCGAGGTCCCGACCTCGACCGGCCCTACGTGGTCCAGGAGGGTGTTGCCCAGCCAGTAGGCCTCGACCACCTGTGGGTCGAGCGGATCGGCGCGCCCGTTGGCCTGGGCGATCAGCTGCAGGTAGGGCCAGGCGCCGTCGAACTGCCGCGCCAGCGCCCGCAGGTCGCTCTCGTGGCCCCCGTCCACGGCGACCTCGAAGAGCTCCCGCGCGTCACCCGGGCCGCAGTACCCCAGCCGGTTCGGGCCGAAGGCGTACCGGGCGAACAGGAGCGGCCCGGGCACTTGCCCGGGCGGATCGGGCCTGGCCGCTGGAGCCGGCGTGCCGGCCCAGGCGGGGCCTGCCTCAAGCATCGACGGTGACGCTGGCCGGCGTGGTCTCCGACGCGGTCCGGACCAGGGTCCCGGCCCGGGCACCGGCGAAGGCGGTCAGCCCGACGGCCGCCGCGATCAGGAGGTAGCCGGCGACGAGGGTGACGGACGGCGCGCCCCCGTTGGACAGGGCCTGGAGGGCGCCGGTGATGACGGCACCGCCGACGAGGACGCTCGTCACGACGGTGGCCGGGGCCCGGCGGAGTGCGCCGAACCAGGCCGCGACGTACCCGGCGAGGACGACGCCGGTGAGCAGCACCCAGCCCCAGGCGCTCGCGCCGAGGGCCAGGATCCCGCCGGCCTGTCCGGTGATCAGGACGAAGCTGACGAGGGCCACGAGGCCGATCCCCAGCCGCCCGGCGGCCACGATGGGGGTGGCCGTCGTGCGCAGGAACCGCCGCACGACCACGACCTCGCCCGCCCAGAGGAGGGTTGCGACGAGGATCAGCGTCTCACCGGTGCCCCACACGACGCCGCGCGGGGGCAGGACGATGAACTGGCCGACGACGAGGACGACGAGGGCGACGATCTGGGTCCACCCCAGGCGCTCGCCGAGGAACGGCACGGCCAGCATGGCGACCCACACGAACATGGTCTTCTGGATGAACGCCGCCGACGGCGCGCTGGCCATCGCCAGGCCGGTGAAGAAGAGCAGGAAGGCGATCCCGCCGCCGACCACGCCGACGACCGTCAGGGCCAGCCAGCCCGTGCGCCGGACCTCGCGGACCTGGGCTGGCCGGACCGACGCGGCAGCCAGCAGGAGCAGGAGGGCGGCCGCGACGCCGTTCTTGAGCGTCGTGTACACGGCCGCGTCGGGCACCTGCTTGACAGCGAAGGCATTGAGCCAGATGGCCAGGCCGCTGATGCAGGCCGCCACGACGGCGAGCACGATGCCCCATCCCGTCGTGTCGGGCAGGTTCGCCAGGAGGCGTGGCGTGCGGGTGCGATGGTCGTTCATCGTGGGGCTCCAATCGGCTGGGGTGGCTCGGAGGGTCGGGCCGCCGAGGCCAGCTCGACGGCATCAGTGATCTCGCTCGCGGTGTCGGCGTCGAGCCGGCGGATGACGAGGCTGCCGGCCACGATCACCCATTCTCCGACGCGCACGTCGGGCTCGACCAGGATGGAGACGACGCGGCGCCGGCCGTCGACCTCGATGGCCGCCTCCGCCCCGTGGACCGCGGTGACTCGGCCGGGGGCCATCAGGCACATGCGGCGGCCCCCCCGGTGACAGCCTGATCGCTGCGGGCGTGCTCGATGGCCTCGCGGATCGCGCTCGCGAAGCGCGGCATCGCCGCGGCCACGGGGCCGCTGAGGACATCCCCCAGCGCGAAGCGCGTGCCGCCGAGGGCCACGACCCGCCCGTGCAAGGGCCGTTGCCCGATCAGCGCGGCGAGGGCCACGACGCCGGAGACCTCGAGCGCGTGCGACGAGCGGGGACGGATCGTCCCGGTCTCGAGCAGGTCGGCCAGGGGCAGTTCGACGACGGCGCCGGGTTCGATCCCGGTGGCCACGTCGACGATCACCACCGTTGCCTCGGGCGGGACCGCCAGGAGGTCCTCCACGTCGAGTTGCCCGACGGCGCGCAGGTGGACGCCGGGGGGCAGCTCGGTCCGCACCGCCTCGCAGGCGGTCATCGCGGCGCCGTCGTCGCCCCGGTCGGGGGAGCCGCAGACGAAGACCTCGACCTCGACGGCCGGCGCCATCACCCCACGTCCTCGACGTGCAGCTGCAGGAAGTGGGTGGCGCAGCTGATGCACGGGTCGTAGCTCCGGATGAGCTGCTCGATGCGGTGGGTGGCCTGGTCCGAGGGCAGGCCCAGGACCTGCGGCGCGAAGATCGTCAGGTCGGCCTCGATGGCCGCCTGGTTCTGGCTCGTCGGGGGCACGATCCGGGCGTCCGCGATGAAGCCCCGCTCATCGAGGGCGTAGGCGTGGAAGATCATGCCCCTGGGCGCCTCGGTGGCCCAGGCGGCGGTGCACGGGCCGGGGGTCCACGGCGTGGCGGCCCGATCCGGCGGCTGGTAGGCCTCGACGATGTCGAGCGCCTCCGCCACCGCGTCGACCAGCTCGATGGCGCGGGCCACGATGCTGCGGTAAGGGTTGGTGCGGATCTCCCCCGCCAGTCCCGTCCGGGCCAACGCGGCGGCGGCCGTCGGATGCAGCTGGTCTGCCGCGAGGGTCAGCCGGGAGCCGGGTCCCACGAGGTAGGGCCGGCCGTCCCGGCTGCGGGCCTGGAGGGCATGCGACCAGGCGACCTGGCCCTCCTGGAACTCGCTGAGCCAGTCGGTCGGAGCGAGGTCGAGGCCGTCCGTCGAGACGATGCGGCCCTCGTTCATGGGGTACTCGGTCGGATGGCGCAGCGCCACCATGCGGGCTTCGCGCTGGAAGTCCGGCGGCACCAGGCCGGCCACCAGGTCGACCGTGGCGAGGGCGATCTCCAGGGCCGCGGCCAGCGGCTCGCGCAGCGACGTGATCTCGGTTTTGAGGAACGTGCGGGAGAAGCCGCCGACGCGCACCGACACGGGGTGGATGGCGCGTCCGCCGATGAGCTCGACGATCCGGTTGCCGGCCTTCTTGAGGTTCAGGCCGGCCTCGACCGCGGCGCGGTGGTCGCGGGCGAGCTCGAGCGCGCTGGCGTAACCCAGGAAGTCGGGGAGGTGCAGCAGGTAGACGTGGAGGGCGTGGCTCTCGATCCACTCGCCGCAGTAGAGCAGGCGGCGGAGGGCGCGGACCTGCGGGTCGATGGGGATGCCCAGGCCCTGCTCGAAGGCGTGCACGGCGGTCATCTGGTACGCGACCGGGCAGATGCCGCAGATGCGCGCGACGATGTCGATGACCTCGTCGGGCGTGCGGCCCACGACGAGCCGCTCGAAGTAGCGCGGCGCCTCGAAGATCTCGAGGTGCGCCTCCTCGACGGCCCCGTTGCGGACACGCAGGCGGAGCGAGCCTTCGCCCTCGACGCGGGTCAGGCCGGCGATGTCGACGACGAGGTCGCCGCTCGTGCCGGTCGGCAGGCCGGTGTCATGCATCGGGCCGCTCCAGCTTTGGTTCGCCAGGCCCGGGCGGTCCGCCGTGGGCGTCGATCTGGGTGCGGAACGGGCCCGACCAGGCGGTGAAGCCGGAGAACAGGCGGGCCACCTCGTGGGCCGACCGGTCGTCGGAGAACCAGGCGGCGAGCGAGGCCGTGTTGGCCGCCTCCCGCGGGCCGAAGCAGCCATAGCAGCCGCGGCCGTAGGCGGGGCAGATCGCGCCGCAGCCGGTCCGGGTGACCGGGCCCAGGCAGGGCAGGCCCTTGGCGACGGCGACGCACACGACGCCACGCCGCTTGCATTCGAGGCACACGGCCTCGTCGGGCAGCTGCGGCCGCCGGCCGGTCACGAGGGCGATCAGGAACTCGCGCAGCTGGGCCGGCGAGATGGGGCAGCCGCGCAGCTCGCCGTCGACGGCCACGAAGTCGGCGACCGGTCGCGCCATGGCCAGCGACTCCACGAACTCCGACTGGGGGTAGACGGCGGAGCGGATGGCGTCATGGTCGAACCAGTTGCGGATGGCCTGGATGCCGCCCGCGGTGGCGCACGCGCCGATGGTGATGAGCCGCGTGCTCACGGCTCGCAGCCGGGCGATCTCCTCGGCCTGCTCCTCGGTGCTGATGGAGCCCTCCACGAACAGGACGTCGAAGGGGCCCGCGGACCGTCGGGAGGTGGCCTCGGCGAACTCCACCACGTCCACCCGCTCGGCGATGGCGAGCAGCTCGTCCTCGAGGTCGAGGAGCGTCAGCTGGCACCCGTCGCACGAGGCGAACTTGACCACGCCGATGCGCGGGCGCCGGGGCGTGGCCGCGCGCGGCGAGTGTCGTGCGGGCGCCACCCAGGGTTGGCTCGTCATCAGAGGCCCTCCCGACCGAATGCGTCACCGAGCGCGGCCAGCGAGAAGACCGGTCCGTCGCGGCAGACGAAGAACGGCCCCAGCTGGCAGTGGCCGCAGGTGCCTACGCCGCAGGCCATGTTGCGTTCGAGGGTCAGCCAGGTCGCGGCCGGTCGCACGTTCAGGCGGCCCAGCGTCGTGGCCGTGGCCTGCATCATCCGTTCGGGACCGCACATGAAGGCGGTGACCCGTCCGCCGTTCCAGGTGGCCTGGTCGAACAGCTGCGTCACCACACCGACACGCCCGGTCCACTCCGGACCCGCGCGATCGACGATCTCCGAGACCTGCAGGTCGGCGCGTCCGGCCAGCGCATGCATCTCGTGCACATAGAGCCGATCCTGCGGCGTCCGCGCGCCGAGATACAGGCGCACGGCGCCGAACCGCGGACGCTCCTTCAGGATCATGTCGATCAGCGGCCGGATGGGTGCCAGGCCGATCCCGCCGGCCACGATCACGACATCACGGCCATAGGCCTCGGCGACCGGCCACCCGCGGCCCATCGGGCCACGCAGCGAGATCTCCGCGCCGAGCTGCAGGCTCGTGATGGCCGACGTGGCCGGGCCGACGGCCCGGATGGTGAGTTCGATCCCGTCGGGCAGCATCCTCGAGATGGAGATGGGCGGAACGGCGAAGGCGGGCAGCTCGACCATCACGAACTGGCCGGGACGCGCTGCCAGGATCGCCGCATCGCTGCAGGCGAGCCGGAGGGTCGTCGTGTCGGCCGTCTCGGCGGCCAGCGCGCGGACCGTCGCCACGGCGTGCGTGGCCGGCAGGACGGTCTCGAGCGGCGCGGGGGCGCGGCCGGCGGCGGGGGACCGCGGCCAGGGGATCGGTCCCGTCGGCGCGTCCGCGGGGGCGACGGCGCGCAGTTCCTCGCGCACGTCGATGCCCACGGGGCACCAGGCGATGCAGCGACCGCAGCCGACGCAGCCGGTCGAGCCGAACTGGTCCCACCAGGTGGAGAACTTGTGGGTCAGCCACTGGCGGTAGCGATCGCGGACCTGCGGCCGGAAGTTGGCATCCCCGGCCACCCGGCCGAAGCCAAGGCTGAAGCAGCTGTCCCAGGTGCGGGTGGTGCTGCCCTCGATCCCGTCGAGGTCGGAGGCGACGGCCACGCTGGTGCAGAAGCACGTGGGGCACACGAGGGTGCAGTTGGCGCAGGCCAGGCACCGCTCCGCCACCTGGTCCCAGCGCGGATGGTCGAGCGCCGCGCGCAGGCGTGCCGGCAGGCCCTCCGCCGGCACGGGGTCACCGATGGCCTCGCGCACGGCGGCGACCTGCTTCGAGGCGCGGTCCGTCTCGGCGGCCGCGGCGGGCCGCAGTCCGAGGCCCTTGATGAGGCGCGCCCCGGCCGGCGTTCCGCTGCGCACCACGAACCCGTCGTCGAGCTCCGCGAGCACGATATCGACGCCGCCGTTGACCTCGGGTCCGGTGCCCATCGACGTGCAGAAGCAGGTGCTGGTGGAGGTGGCGCACTCGACGGCCACGACCAGGGCCGCGTCGTCGCGAGCGGCGTGGTCGGCATCGCCGAGTGGTCCGGCCCGCATCGCGCGGGTCTGGATGGCGAGGGCGGCGACTTCGCACGCCCGCACCCCGACGAACGCCAGCCGCGGTGCGTCGGTCACGACCGACTCGACCAGGACCTGGCCCTCGTCGTGCCGGCCGCGCGTCAGCGGCACGAATGACGGGTGCGTGAAGCGCTTCCAGCTGGTGAGCGGGATCGTGTAGTCGAAGGCCCGCTCGCCGCCCGTCGAGCGCAGGCGGTACCTGCCCGGCGCCATGTCGGCCTGCCAGCCGACCGGCAGCTGGGCCGGCGAGGTCAGCTCGTCGTACACGACGGCCCCGTCGACGACCGTCGGTCCGACGACGCGTCGGCCGTCGGCCTGGAGAGCGGTGAAGAGGTGTTCCAGTTCGCCACGCGGCAGGAAGCGGCCGCTGTCGAGGGTCATGAGGCGTGATCGACGTGATAGAGGTCCAGCAGCTGGACCCGCGTCGCGGCAAGCCGTCGTGCGACCACCTTGAGCATGCGCTGGTAGACGGCGCTGGCGAGCTCGCAATCCTCGGCCATGGCGGCGAGCAGGCGATCGCGGTCGAACAGCAGGGCCTGGGTCGGGACGAGCGCCGTGCCCGTCGACGTGGAGCGTGAGCCGGGCATGACGGCCGACCAGCCGAAGACGTCACCGTCGTCGACGGTCAGGATGGTCTGCTGGCCGACGCCGGGCACGTTCAGTCGGAGGGCGATCCGCCCGCTGATGACGACGCCGAGCGCGGCGATCGGCTCGCCTTCCCGGATGACGTGGGTGCCGGCCGGCACGTCGGCGACCTCGGCGAGCGCCGCCAGGCGCTTGCAGACGTCGGGCGACATGCCCGCGGCGAACCGCGTCTTGCTGAGCAGGGCACGCTTGGAGGACCTCATGGGCCCATCCTGCCGGTCGGGCGGCGGCGCATCGAGGGCCATTGGTCACGCGTCCCGGTGACCCTCGGCGGTCGCTGGGGGGCCGTCCGGCGCCCATGCTCGCGATGGTCGGCGAACCCGGCCCCGCTGGAAGGAGCCTTCGATGCGCGCCCTGCTGGCCCTCGACGGGTCACCCTCATCACTCGCCGCGGCATCGCTCGCGGCATCGCTTGCCTGGCCGACCGGCTCGCTCATCGATGTCGTCGGCGTGGCCGCGCGGGCGAACGCGGCAGGTCCGGCCCGGCACGAGCTCGAGCCGATGCTCGACGCCGCCGCCGCTTCCTTGAGCCGTGAATCCCTGGTCGTGCGTCGCACCACCGTCGTCGGGCGCCCCGGCACGGTCGTGGTGGAGCGGGCGGCCGAGCTCCGTGCCGAGCTGGTGATCGTCGGCAGTCGCGGGCATGGGCCCTTGCGTTCCATGCTGCTCGGGTCCGTGTCGGCCGAGGTCGTCGACCACGCCCCGTGCCCCGTGCTGGTCGTGCGGCGGCCAGTGGCGGACTCGCTCCTCGTGGCGGTCGACGGCTCTCCGTCGGCCGACGGCGCGGTCAGGTACCTCATCGCCAACCGCATCCTGGCCGGACGCCCGGTCGAGGTCCTGAGCGTCGCCCCCGGCCCGGACCTGCCCGACGTGGCGCCGTTGCCGGAAGGGGCCGACCGTCCGCTGGAACCGGCCGAGGGCCGGCTGGTGGAGGACCGCTGGCGGGCCGAGGCCGTCGCGGCCAACGCCGCCCGGTCGTTGGACGAGAGCGGGTACACGGTGCGCTGGTCGATCGGCACCGGCGACGCGGCTCACGAGATCATCGAGGCCGCGGCGAACTTCGGCTCGGGCCTCATCGTCGTGGGCAGTCGCGGCCACACCGGCCTCACTCGCCTGTTGCTTGGCAGCGTCGCCCGCAACGTGCTCCTCCACACGGACGCCTCGGTCCTGGTGGTCCGCGAGCCGCTCAGGGTGGAGGCGCCCGAGGAGGCGAAGATGCCGGCGCGCGTCGAGCGGTCGGAGGCCGTTTCCGTCTGAGGTGATCGGGGGCCTGGGCAGGCCCCGGGGAGTCGGTCGGGCGGGGAGTCGGTCAGGTGCGGGGGCCGCCGGTCACGGCGAGCGGCTCACCCGTGGTGGCAGCGGTCGCCGCTGGTTCGACCGGCAACCTGTCTGCCACCGGGACGCGCGGCGTGTGGACCACCAGCACCGAGCACGGGGCGTGCGTGACCACGTTGCGCGCGACGCTGCCAAGGACGAGCCTGGTCAGGCCGGTCCTGCCCCGCGTGCCGACCACGATCAGGTCACTCCCCGTCGCCTCCACGGCCCTGATGAGCTGGTCGGCCGCATCGCCCTCGCGGACGCTGCCGGTCGCCACATAGCCCGCCGCGGCCAGGCGCTCGACCGTCGCCTGGACGAGCCCCTCTTCCTCGGCGCGCGTGGCCTCCTCCGAGGCCAGGAGCTGCGGCACGGTCGTCACGCCGCCTGCTTCGGCCATCCCGACCCACCAGGGGTACATGGACGGGGCGACCGAGACGACGTGGATCGGCGTGGCGCGGAAAGGGAGCCACTGGAGGACGAGGTCGACCGCCCGCTCCGCGCCGGCGGAACCGTCGATGCCCAGGACGACGCCCCGCAGCCGATCGCCGCGCGCGACCAGCACGGGCCGGTCGGACAGGTCGATCACCTCGGCCGAGACGGATCCGAGCACCATCGACGAGAGCGGCCCGTGGCCGCGGCTGCCCATCACGATCGCGTCGGCCTCCCACCGTCGGGCGTCGTCGGCGATGGCCTGGGCCGGTCGCCCGACCAGGACCGCCGTCTCCACCGCGAGGACCGGCCGGAGCCGTTCGGCGGCATGCTCGAGCGTGGCGGCTGCGGCCGCACGCGCCACCTCGTCGACATCGAACGGCGCCAGGGGCGCGACGATCGGCCAGGGATTACCCGCGCTCATGGCCACTTCGTCGAGGACCGTCACGACCCGCACCACGGAAGGGGTGGGCCACGGCTCCCCGACGAGGAGCTGCAGGGCGCGTTCGGCACAGGGGGAACCATCGGTCGCCAGCAGCAGTCGCATCGTCATCACCTCGGGACCCCGAGCCGGGCCATCTCCGTGACCGGCGAGACGCGCTCGTGGTCGTGTCGTCATGATGGGCGGCTCGCTCTTGTGTGGGCAGGGCCGTCCGGCCCGTTGTGGAAAGGGCGTACGACCCGCGCGCCCGTGGTCACGGGCCGCCATGCTCTGCGGCGTGGCGCCCCCGCTGGCGCCCGGGA
>Ga0209415_10007847_pt1 | contig 18561 bp, 17 predicted proteins | sample PeaSoiSIISIP2007_FD_187696 | JGI IMG/M metagenome (GOLD analysis project Ga0209415, IMG submission 187696) | Peat soil microbial communities from Weissenstadt, Germany - SII-SIP-2007 (SPAdes) (version 2) | ecosystem: Environmental > Terrestrial > Soil > Wetlands > Peat | place: Germany...
TGGGGTTATCATAATGATTTGACGGCGGAAGGAGAATTATGCCCACTCGGTTTTCGCATCATTCCAGTTGGTTTCACGCTGCATTTCTTACCATTGCTGTATGTATCTTCTGCGCCTTACCTGCACCTGTGGCGGCATACTGCCCACTCCCAGACATAAGGGTAAACGGCGAGTTCTTCAAAGCCTCTATTGTATTTACCGGGAAAGTGGTGTCTGCCCGCAACGTGCCAGACAAAGGAGAGCAGGAAGGCGGCTGGTTTTACAGATTACGCGTCATGGATACCTTTCGTGGCCCTAGTCTTCACGAAATCACGGTCTTCACCGGAGATGATAGCAACCGTTTTCCGCTCGTGTTTGGGCAGGAATATCTCCTGTTTGCTTACCGAGGTGACGGTCGATTGGTCATCGACTGTTGCGGTAATTCTGCGCCACTCTCGGAAGCAGGCGACTCGCTGCAAATTTTGAGGGCTCTTCTCGACCATAAGCTCCCGACGGAGGTCGAGGGATACCTCTTTGCCGAAAACAAGGCCGCCGACCTGTCCCACGTAACGGTCACGATTCACGGCACATTCCAGACGTACACTGTCACCACCGACAAGGAAGGTCGCTTCCGTTTTCAGGCACCGCCCGGAAAATATCAGGTGGATTTCGCCGCAAGGAAGTACTTTGTTACCGATACTGATAAGTTTTGGTACAACCCTCACGGATTTGTGCTCCATTCGGGCGAGTGCGCCTCGCTGGAGCTTTTCTACGCGACCGAGTCGGTTCCGCCAATACCAGTAACGCACCGAGAGTAACTACGTCGGTGTCGACGTTGCGTCTAACTCCCGGGAAGTCGGGTTACCGGAAAAGTGGAGATACCGACATGACCAATCAGTTTTTGAAGAAGATGGAAAATCACGCGACGAGGGAAGCAACCCGGGTAAAAGTAATCACGGTAAGCTCTGACTCATAGGCACCGCCATCGGTATTGTAGTAGTGGTCCTGGTGGCGCTTTGGATGGCTTATCACTCATAGTGGCCGTGTGATGAATCCACTTCAGGTTTTGAGATGTCGGATAATCGGAAACTGACCCATAACCGAGTTATTGAAGCGGTGCGCGATCGCTCACTGAGGTCATCGGCGAGCCTTCGCGAGACTCCGGTGCGGCAGTCGCAGAGCTGTGCTTATGGGCTAAGGTTTTTGGAGCCGGCTTCTGTGGAACCTTTTCGGCCGAAGCCGGAACTTGCGGAACTGACCGAGTTTGAGGACGCATTGTAGGCGCCAAATCTTCCGGACTCTTCGCCGGCATTTCGGCGACAGCCTGCGTAAACTTTGTCCGGATCCAGTCACGAAGCGAGCCTGCTCCAATCACAGCACTAACAAGCAAGAGAATCGCCGACGCGATGGCCAACAAGTCGCGCGGGTGGGCCGGTCGCAGGAACCAGTAAGAACGCTTCGGTTGGGCCGAAAGCTTCGTCCCCGCGCGAGCCACCAGATAGAGAGCGCGCGCGAAATCGTTGCCGGACTGATAGCGCTGGTCAGGACTCTTCGCGAGGCACCGCGCGATAATGCGATCGAAGGCCGCCGGAAGCGCAGGATTGATCTTGGTTGGAGGAATCGGCTTGGCCGTAAGAATTTGCGCGCAGACGTCTCCCAGTGAATCGCCCGCGAATGGCCGCACTCCGGTGATCATCTCGTACAGCACGACGCCCAGCGAAAAGAGATCAGAGCGTCCATCCTGCTTTCGCCCTTCAATCTGTTCCGGCGATAGATAAGCGGGAGTGCCCAGAACGCGGTCCGAGCCGGAAACCTGCGAAGCGAAACGCGCGACGCCAAAATCCACCAGCTTTACCTGGTCATTTTCCGTGACGCGGATGTTGCTGGGCTTGACGTCCCCGTGAATGATGCCGGCCCGGTGCGCGCAGGCCAGCGCCGAAGCGATGTCCGCGGCCCAAACGGCGGCGTTGGAAAAAGGAATCGTCGAGTGCGCCAGAAGCTGTTCGAGGTTTTTTCCCGAGACAAATTCCATCACCAGATAAGGCGCGCCACCGCTGTCCGTGCACACGTCATAAAGTTGGGCGATGGAGTTGTGCGAGATGCGGCCGATGGTTTGCGCTTCGCGGAGAAATCTTTCTTCGCCGTTCTTCCCGAAACCCTGCAGAAAGGACTTCAGGGCAACGGTCCGGCCAATGACGGTATCGCGCGCCTTGTCCACGCGGCTGGTCCCGCCGCAACCGAGAGTCTCGATGATTTCGTAGCGGCCAGTCTGGAGCGTAGGGCTCATGCGGAGCGCAGCAGTCGAGTAGCACGCTCGCGAAAGCTAGTGTGCTGCGGCTGGACCGGCGCCGCAGTCTTGCGGCGGGCCAGCGGATACAACTCGGAAGCAAGAAGATCGATGGACTGATAGCGGTGCGCCGGATCTTTTTCCAGCGTCTTGGCAACGATCGCGTCAAACGTCGTCGGCACGGAAGGATTCACTTGCGAAACCGGAAGCGGCTTCGAGGAAAGAACCCGTGTGCAGATCCCCTGCAGCGAGTCGGAGTCGAACGGGCGCTTGCCTGTGACCATTTCGTAGAGAACCACGCCCATCGAGAAAATGTCGGAGCGCGCGTCCTGCGGGCGGCCCAGAATCTGTTCGGGGCACCAGTAGGCGGGAGTGCCGAGCAGCGGCGTGTCCTTCTTGTCATGGCTGGCGAGGCGGGCCATGCCGAAGTCCGTGAGCTTCACGCGGCCATCATCGAGAATCAGAATGTTCGCGGGCTTGATGTCGCCGTGAATCACGCCGCGGCGGTGAGCCACATGAAGGGCCGAGGCAATTTCTCCTGTCCACGCGCAAGCGCGCGGCAGGGGCACGCTGCCCTTGGCGAGAATCTTGTCGAGAGGCTGCCCTTCCAGGAATTCCATCACGAGATAGGGCGTTTGCGAGGCTTCGTCGATGCCCATGTCGTGCAGCGTGACAACGCAGGGATGCGAAAGCTGGCCGACGACGCGCGCTTCCTGCAGAAAGCGGTCACGCCCCGTGCCCTGCGCCAGCGCGGGCGAAAAGAGCTTGATGGCGACGATGCGCCCGATCATGGGATCGTGCGCGCGCACCACCTTGCTGTTGGCGCCGGCGCCGATCACATCGATAACTTGATAGCGGCCTACTTGCATAGTGGCTCTTTCCCTCAGAAAGAAGCTGTCGAACTGCTTAGAGACTGCCGAAGGGGGTTGTTTCATTAAATGAAGCATGCGTGCTACTGGGAAGGGTACGGAAGTACTAGAGCAAACGATTTAAATAAGCGTGCTTTAATGCGCGAATCCGCGCGGGCCCTTCGCAGGCCCGCAAAAAGTCACTCGCTTTGACGAAACGGCACTAGCGCTGGAGCGATGTTGAGGCGCGTAGGAAAATCGCGGACGAAAGCGCTCATCGAGGGATGCCAGAAACCGTTGAATCCGAAATAGAACATTTCCTTCACAGCCTGCTCAGCTGGAAGTTTTTCATAGGCGATCCGGTAGAGGGCCACAAAAACGCCGGTCCGGTCATCGCCGTAGTGGCAATGCACGAATACTTTTTCCTGCGGATTGTCGCGAAAAAGCGCGAGAAATTTCGCGGCTTGTTCGTTCGTGGGAGCAGACCAACCGTTCACCGGGATGTGCACGAAGCGAATCCCCAATGTTTCCGCGCGTTTTTCTTCCCAGCTGATTTTTGGCTGGTCCTCGTCGCGCAGGTTTACGATCGTGGTGACGCCGAGTTTTTTTAGTTCGAGCAGGCCGGGTTCTCTCGGCTGCGCCCCACGCAACAGATGATCGTTGATCTTGCCGGAATTCGGAACGCCGGCGATGCGAAGTTTTTCTCCGAAGACGGAATGCGATGCGGATGGCGCGGCGGACTGCTCTTGCGTTTGCGCGCAGAGGTGCGCTGGAAGAAAAAAAGAAAAAAGAAGAGCGAGAAAGAGGGGCGCGCGCATCATCTTTAGGTTTGATGCGTGTATTCTAACGCGCGGGCAAAACGCGCGAAAGTTGTTGTGAGCGAGGTAGTTACCCGGAAAGGGTACCACTACAAATAGACGTGGTACGAAAACGTCAACCACATTTTGCGTTTTTCTCTTGACAGGAAATTCACGCGCCTTGATACTGCCATTCCAGATTCGGGGGACGTGGAAGCGCCAGGCGGACCGAGTCGAGGATTTCGAAGAGGTCCGTGATGTTTCCGCGAAGCCGGCCCGGGTTCTAAACAAAAAAATCGAGCGCGAAGTAGTTGCTCCGCGCCCGCATTTCAGGCGCGGGATCTGCTGTGAGGCTGTGTGAGACCCACCAGCCAGCGGCAGAGCATTGGCGTTTCGCAAGGTATTTTGCACGTGACCGCGCGGCGGTCGATGGAACGGTCGGCTGCTCAGCGGTCGCCTTTTTCTCTGGTCGTTGGGACGAACGAAGATGGGGAAGCAAGCTGCGGTGTTCTTCAGGGCTCTCCCAGCGCTCTGAGGGCTGCAGTGGAGTAAAATTAAGGGGTTCCCCGTGCGGCGGGAGCTCGAGGTAGCGGAGGAACAGGATGGCGACGGTGAAACAAGCATTGACTGGGAATTCCCCGATCACGGAGACGACTCCGGTGAATACGGGAACGGGAGCGCCCAAGGGCCTCCCCTTTGAACGATATTTCACGGACGGAAAGATGTCACCGTTCGACGCGGTGGAGTGGGAGAAGCGCACCGCCTTGATCGGAAATGAGAAGGGCGTGACGATTTTCCGCCAGGAAGACGTCGAAGTGCCGAAGGGTTGGTCGCAGACGGCGACGAACATCGTCACCAGCAAATATTTCCACGGCAAGCCGGGCTCGCGGGAGCGCGAAGGCTCGGTGCGGCAACTGATCAGCCGCGTGGTGAATACGATTGTGCGCTGGGGCCAGGAAGGCGGCTACTTCGCCAACGAAGCGTCGCGCGACGCGTTCCGCGACGAACTGACGCACTTGCTCGTCGAGCAGAAGATGGCTTTCAATTCGCCGGTTTGGTTCAACGTAGGCGTGCAGCCGAAGCCGCAGTGCTCGGCGTGCTTCATCAATTCCGTGCACGACAACATGGAATCGATCATGGGGCTGACGCGGACGGAGGGAATGCTCTTCAAGTGGGGTTCGGGGACGGGGACGAATTTTTCGTCGCTGCGCGGCAGCAAGGAAACGCTATCCGGCGGCGGCATCGCGTCCGGGCCGGTGAGTTTCATGAAGGGATTCGACGCTTTTGCGGGCGTGATCAAGAGCGGCGGCAAGACGCGGCGCGCGGCCAAGATGGTGATCCTCAATATCGATCACCCGGACATCGTGGAATTTATCGAATGCAAGAGGAAGGAAGAGCGCAAAGCGCAGGTGCTGATTGAAAACGGCTATGACGCCGGGATCGACGGCGACGCGTACAGCTCGATTTTCTTCCAGAATGCGAACCACTCGGTGCGCGTGACGGACGAGTTCATGCGCGCCGTCGTTGAGGATAAGGATTGGTGGACGAAGAACGTTACCGACGGGCAGCCCGCGGAAAAAATGCGCGCGCGGGATTTGATGCTCAAGATTTCGGATTCCACGTGGCACTGCGGCGATCCGGGCATGCAGTACGACACGACGATCAACCGCTGGCACACATCGAAAAATACGGCGCGCATCAATGCGTCGAATCCGTGCTCGGAATACATGTTCCTGGACGACACGGCGTGCAACCTGGCTTCGCTGAACTTGATGAAGTTCCTCGGATCGAACGGGCAATTTGACGTTACGGCGTTCAAGCATGCCGTGGACGTGACGATCACGGCACAGGAAATTCTGGTGGACAACGCCAGCTACCCGACAGACAAGATCGCGAAAAATTCGCACGAGTTCCGGCCGCTTGGCTTGGGCTACGCCAATCTCGGCGCGCTGCTTATGTCGCTGGCGCTGCCGTATGACTCGGACGAAGGCCGCGACATGGCGGGCGCGATTACGGCACTGATGTGCGGTGAAGCGTACGCGCAGTCTTCGCGCGTTGCGGAAAATATGGGCACGTTCCCTGGCTACGCCGTGAACCGCGAGCCGATGCTGGACGTGATCCGAATGCACCGCGATGCGATGCGCGGGATCAAGCCAGAGCACGTGCAGACAGAACTCTTCATGGCCGCGCAGGAATCGTGGGACAACGCGCTGGAGCATGGCGAAAAAGTCGGCTACAAGAATTCGCAAGTCACCGTGCTGGCGCCGACGGGTACGATCGGCTTCATGATGGATTGCGATACGACGGGCATTGAGCCGGACCTGGCGCTGGTGAAGCACAAGAAACTGGTGGGCGGCGGCGTAATCAAGATCGTCAACAACACCGTGCCGCAGGCGCTGATGAGGCTGCACTATTCGCCGGAGCAGACCAGCGAAATTGTTTCGTACATCGACAAGAACGGCAAGATCGAAGGCGCTCCGTATTTGCGTGCGGAAGATTTGCCGGTGTTCGATTGCTCGCTGGCGCCATTGGGCGGCGGGCGTTCGATCAACTGGACCGGCCACGTAAAGATGATGGCGGCGGCGCAGCCGTTCCTTTCAGGCGCGATCTCGAAGACGATCAACATGCCGCAGGATTCCACGATCGAAGACATCAGCAACGCGTACGTGGAGTCCTGGAAGCTGGGACTGAAGTCCGTGGCGATTTACCGTGATAACTCGAAGGGATCGCAACCGCTGAACGCGGGCGGAGGCAAGGAAGAAAAGAAGCAAGAGTCTGCGCCAGCGGCGGCCCAAGAGCCAATGCAGCGCGAACTCTTCGCGCGCGCGGTGCGCGAAAAGATGCCGTACGAACGCGCTTCCGTGACGCACAAATTCAGCGTGAGCGGCCACGAAGGCTACGTCACCGTGGGCATGTATGCTGATGGGCGGCCTGGTGAAATCTTCATCAAGATGTCGAAAGAAGGGTCGACGCTTTCGGGCGTGATGGACGGCTTGGCCTTGACCGTGTCGCTCGGCTTGCAATACGGCGTGCCGCTCAAAGTGTTCGTGGACAAGATGGTGAACACGCGGTTTGAGCCATCAGGCATCACGGCGAATCCGAATATTCGCTTCGTTTCTTCCGTGCTGGATTATCTGGCGCGCTGGCTCGGCGGACGATTCATCTCATCGGACTACCTGAAGCTGAATGGCGATGCGGCCGCTGTGCAAGCAGCGACACCGGCCATGCTGCTTCCGGCGATGGTCCAGACCGGAATGGCAGCACTGCCGGTCAGCAGCGCTTCGTCAAAACCGCGCGACGCGCACGAAGGTGCGCCGACGTGCTCCGAGTGCGGCATGCTGATGGTGCCGAACGGAGCCTGCTACAAGTGCGAGAACTGCGGCAGCACGAGCGGCTGCAGTTGAGGACATCAGGACGGCCGAGGGACACGAAACGATGAGCGCTCTCTCCTCCGGTTCAGGACTGGCCGCCAGGCTGGCTCCGGAAAAGCCGAAGGCGCACGGATTTCTGCATATCGTGCGGCACGGCGGCGGACCCAGCGCCATTTATGTCGTGACGTACCACCGGCTGGATATGGCAGGAGCCCTGCCTAAGCCGGCACTTGCAGAAGGCGCGCATGCGCTGATCGAATTGCTGGAGCGGATCGGCGTGGACTTCGGGCGGGCCGAGGTGCGCGGCGCGTTGGAAGATATACTGCGGCTCGGGTCAGCGAATATCCCCGATCTGTGGCTAAGCGACGAAGAGATGATGGAAAAAGGGCTCGTCGAGGGCTAAACCAGCAATACAGAAGGACTTAAAAAGCCGGAGGGCGATTCAGCCTTTCGGCTTTTGTATTTGTATTTAACCTGTTGGTTAAGCGCGGGGCCTCCCCCCTCCCCCTTTTTCTTGTAAGTGCGGATTCCAAACGACTTAGCGTGTCCCGCAACCCTTTTAGAATGAACACTTGCGGGTGGTTCCTGGAAGTGTTCATTACAAAGGTGTTATACCGCCATAAAAACCAGTGAAACACGGCAAAACGCGGAGTTGCGCGGTTATTGATTTTACAGGAGTTAGCGAATTCTGCCGGTAGTCTCGCGCGCAAATAACAAAGGCGGCAGCAGGGCTGCCGCAATCCAGATTATTCCAGTGAAGATATTACCATAAATGGTAGTGCCTTGTCAAGAAAAATCGCGGGAGCGTTCGACCTTGGGCGTCGATTGAGCTCCCAGCGGTTCGCGGAAAGGATCCATCGGAATCGGCGCGTACGCGACCTCGATGATCTCGAGACGCTCCGTCTTCGCTGGCGCGCGCAGTTCCACGCGGTCGCCGGGGCTCGCCTTCATCAGCGCATTAGCGAGAGGCGAGCGCCAGCTGATGTAGCCGCGGTCGAGGTCCACCTCGTCGATGCCGACGATCGAGACGACGTGTTCCAAGCCGGCGGCGTCCTTGTAGGTTACGGTTGCGCCGAAAAAGATGCGCGTCGCGGTTGACACCGGCCGCCGAGCGGCGGGATCGGTGATCACGGCAGCGTCGATGCGTTTCGTGAGAAAGCGAATCCGCGAATCAATCTGGCCTAACCGTCGCTTGCCGTAGAGGTAGTCGGCGTTTTCACTGCGGTCTCCATTGCTAGCGGCCCACGCCACGACCTCTACCACCGCGGGCCGTTCGCGCCTTAGTAGGAACACATGCTCGTCTTTCAATCGCTGCAACCCGGCGGGTGTGATGTAGTTCTTGAGCGTGGGCCCCGCTGGCTCAGGCCGAGGTCCTCGGAGCGGCCGCTTTTCTCGCATTTGCCAATCTGCCATGGGATTTCGTGTCCTTGCGGGTGACCCAATCTCGGAAGTTCCGCGCCGCGGTCCCGATAATTCCTCGCACGGTGAGCGTGACGTGTGCGGACGAGCTTTCGAATGATACACCGATGAGAATGGAGAAGGAGCGCAAGCCAGGTCTACTTGTGAACGCAGTCCTTCCGCCCTGTATCTGCGACGCTGGCAATGACCCATTGACCATCCGCACGAACAACGTTGAACAAATCGGTGCCGCAGTGGTCCACCTTGCCATCCACCAAAAAGTCGAACGGAGCCCACACCACCGCTAGATCGTGATCGATCCGCACCAGCGGATCATGAATTCGCTCTTGAATGCTCGTGGTTCCAGGCTTTCCTACCCGGTCCGCAAAATCTTCAAAAGTCATCTGACTCGGCTTGCCATCCCTCATCAGCACCATCGTCCCGCCGCTCAGCAACGGTTTCTTAATCGCCGCGGCATCGCGTTTTGCCATGCCATCAAACAATTGCGTTATGGGCGCGAGGACCGCCTGCTGCTCTGCGCTATCGCCAGAGAGAATCTCGCGGTCGAGCCCCGAGCGGGCGGGTGGCTGAGCATTTGCCGGATGCAACGAAGAAATCAGAAAAACGCCAAGGGCGGTTGCAACCGCAATAGAAAAAAACGAGAGGAGTGAACGGGAGGTGATTTTCATGGCAGCGATTCTAACCTGCGTTATCCGCGATTCCCAATAATTTTCCACCTCCCTGCTTCGTTCGTGTCCGCGAATTACGTGCGGGCCTAATGGACCGGCTGACCGTCTATGTGGCACGGGTGATCGGAACTTTCCGGTTTGCGACTAACCAGGCACTTGAATCCGCAGAATGCAACTCGCTTCAAAGTTTTCCGCCTTCAGAAAGCGCGAGCGCCTTTCGCAATGCCTTCAACACCTTGAGTCGCTTGCTTTCCTCTTGAAGGTACATCGGCAAACGTTCATACCATCGTTGCGAGTGCCAACGAAAAAAGCTATCGGACCCCGCCGGGATGGGAAGCGTGCTGCTCGGGTGCGTTTTCTTCTCAAAGAAGGCAATGTATTCCTGAATTTCGTCGTTGCTATAGAATTTGAACGTGAATGAGCACACGCTTACACAAATTAATTCCTGAATGACCAGCCCTCGCGCCGGAGATGGCAATGTCTCGGGCGGGCTATCACCGTATCGAGCACCTGCATACGGTTCTTTCCAGTATCGCGGCATAGCCCAAAGTGTAGTTCAGGGTCCTGCGAGGGTACCAGAACGAACATGTCCCGTAAGCCGGGCGGTCTCAAGGGGTCGACGCAACACCGGCCTCAGAGTCTAACTGCCGGAGTCTCAAAAGCTAAATCGCTTGCAAGTGTTGAGTCAAACGGAACACTGCCCTGGCTGGCTCTGATTGAGTACGTGCTCCCTTAGCGTATTCCGACGATTCCACGCACCGAATCCAGCAACTTGGCCGGATCGTAGCCCACGCCATCTTTGAACACGATTTCCACCTTTTCGATCTCGTTGATGTTCGCGGAAGGATCGCCGCGAATGACCACAATGTCCGCCGTCTTGCCAACCGCCAGCGAACCAATCGAATCCGCTTTGCCCTCGAACTCGGCGCCATTCAACGTAGAAATACGAATCGCTTCCACTGGCGTGAATCCCGCTTCTACCAGCAATTCGACGCCGCGCTGATCGCCGAAACCCGGCAAGGTGCCGCCGATTCCCGACGGGTCAGGTCCACTCAGGAGCAATCCGCCCGCTTGCGCGAACGCATGTTCCAACTCCATCTCCTTCTTAAAAATCGCCGCGAAACCGTTCTGCGGATTCGAGTGCACCTGCACGCGCGCCGTTAAGTAGCTCGACCGCGCTTCCGGCAACATGGCATCCAGCACGCGTTGCTGCAGCGGTGGCCGGCCTGGCACAAACTGCTCGAAAACAGGGAGAGTGGAGGTGATCGCAACGTGATGCTCGATCAACGCGTTCCACCGACGCTCATTCGCGTGTCTTGGGTAACTCGGAGCTTGAAAAGCGCGGGAGCAAAAGCAGGTAATCAGCGGTTGAGCGTAAAGATGACGTCGATGGTGGTATCAACCTCGACGGGTTGCCCGGAAAACAGAGTGGGTGAGTAGCGCCACCGGCTGACGGCGTCCATGGAAGCCTTAGCGAGGGAGCAGTAGCCTTGCAAGACAACGAGTTGGCTTACGGATCCGTCCTTGCCGATGATGGCGTGGAGACGAACGGTGCCTTGGAGGAGTTCCTCACGGGCAATATGCGGGTATTCCGGCTGAACTCTTTTTACAAGTCGCGCGGCGGTTACGTTGCCGCCTTGGCGAATACGCGTGCCTGGAGCATCGGCAGCGGACGAGTTCTGTTGAGTGTCCGGATTACGCACGGGCCGCGGACGATAGGGAAAGTGATTTGGGACTTTGGGAGCCAGGACGAAACGAAAGCCACCATCGACATAGACGAACGCAAAAAGGCGAAGGAAATGGTTGCCATTTTGAAGGCGGAGCTCGTAGAGGGGAACGGCCCGAAGGCGAAGTTGAAGTGTGCCGAAGGCAGATTCACCGGCGTTGTCGTCACACGTTTCCGCGAAGCGTGCGGCGGTTATTTCATCGAAGTGACCTTGAAGAGCCCCGAAAAAAAAGCCGAGGATCTCCGAAGGGATATGGTTTCGATCAGCAGTGTATTTTGCGCCTTCGTCGTTGGCGATGCCGGGGCCAAAAGCATCCAGGTACCAGGCCGCGGGATCCGGAAGAATCATGGTTTGTACCAGTGCAGTTGCGCGGGCGTTGTCGCCGCTCTTCTGCGCCTTGAGTATTTCCTTTGCGAAGTGTTCGAGGCCGCCGGTGGAATCTGGGAAATCGAGCTTCAGAGGAGTGGCCGGAGCCGCGGGAGTTTGTCCGGGGGCAGGGGCCTGGGCACACAAAGAAGGAGCGCCAAAGTAAAGAAGCGTGAGGGAGAGAATCAAAGCTGAGCAGACTCGAGAGGGCAAGGCGGTATTTTCCACGGGCTTGCCAACTATAGCAAGCGGCGGCGGCACGCAAACGGAGTGGTCTCGGGTGGGGGACCACAGAATAAAAACAAATTGAGATCAGCGGGGACGGGGACGGAGGGGCGGACGCGCGGTGAGGGCGCGGGGGCGCATGCGGAAGCGCGGGCTGAGAGGCGGTGGGACATTGCGGAGGAAGTCGCCGCAGCAGGGGCAGCGGCCGTCATCGACGATGGGACCAGTGGCGTCGGCGCGGAGCCAGTGGCCACGGGCTTCACACAACGGATTGATGCATTGCACGGTAAAACCGGGCAGATATTGCATGCGGACTCCCTCAGTGGCCAGCCAGCTTTGCAGCGCACGGTCTGGGGCGTGCGGAAAAGCTCCCCTTGGCGGGCCGGACAGAATTGATGGCGAGGATTCTGGCGGTAGTCGAGTGTGGTGTCAAGAGAAAAGACTACAATGGATTGTGGTGGGGTTGCGGGAAGGCAGTGAGCAGTGAATAGGGAGTAGTGAGTAGAAGGAATCCGCTTGGGCGAAGGGGAGGTTTTTTCAAGAAGAGGCGTGGAGGGACGATGAGGGGAATTGGGAGATGGAGCGTGGTGGGAGTGTTGGTTGCGGCTGCGAGTGGAGTGATGCCCGCTACGTTGCGGGCACAGGGGCCGGGCGAGGGGGAGACTTTGCGGGAGGTGCTGGCGGCGGAGAAGTTGCCGCTGGATGCGGAGGCGCTGCGGAATCTGGACGCGAAGATTTCGAGTGGGGCGGAGTTGAATGATGAGGAACAATTTGTGATCGCGTACTACGTACTAGACGCCACGGGACAGCTCAACCCCCCGATGTACGTTGATGTTTACAATCGCCCCGCGGGACGATGGAAGAGCGGGGAGATTCGAGCGGGTACGGCGAAGGAGGGGGGTGCGGACGGCAATTGCTTTGGGTCAGTGCTGGCGGTCGTGGCTTTTTCGGACTCCTATGCACTGGAGACGCATATCAATCCATCGGCGGGCTGCGAGCTCATTGTTTCGCGGGATTTGAAAGTAAAGGCAAGCCTGTATGGGTGGATCGTCGGGCACTTTGGGGATGGGGGGATCGTCTACCATCGTAGCCAGGTTCATTTCGCGACGGTTCATCCGGCGGAAATTGCGATTTATGATCCGGCGACCGGGAAAGAATTCAATATTTTACCTCATGCGCCATTCCAGGAAGTTCGCCTGCAAGTGACGCGTGAGCTGCGCGAGTTTTACAAGACGCATCAGGACTACTGCAAAAAAGCGGACGATCCGTGCGACCCGGAGGAATTTGACAGTTCGCTGGAGGGGAAAGTGGTTACGGATGACCGGGAACATGCGATGGCGTTTGTTGTTTCGTATGAGGTTCAGGGATATGGGCAGGACGAACACAAACCGGGCGGGCCGACGGAAGTGGTTTACGTGTACCGGCATGTGAATGATGAGGCGAGGATGGAGTATCGGGAGATGTTGTGGAGCGAGGTGAGAGAGCGGGCTGGGAATGCGCCACTGGAGAAATTGGTTGAGCCGACGATACTGGAGAAAATTTTCGCCGAGAAAGGAAAGTGAGCAGGGCACGAGCCCGGCAGGTTCAGCTCATGGATTCTTATTCAGCGTGAACTCAACGTCAATCGTCGTGTCAATTTCCACGGGTTCCCCGTTCATTAACGAGGGTTTGTAGCGCCACTTGCGGACTGCCTTCACAGCAGCATCAACCAAAAGTGGATCGCCCGAAACAACTTCGACGCTTAGCATGGAACCATTTTTGGCGATGACTACGTGCAGGTGCACTATACCTTCAACCCCTGCCTTCCTCGCTTTGTCGGGATATTTCGGAGCAACCTTTTTGATAATGGTCCCAGTCTTTAGTCCGGGGATATCTTCCCCGGAGTCTTGCGGAGACGCTTTGGTTTCTTTTATTTGTTGAGCCTTGGCTGCAGAAGGAAGGGAGAAGAACAGAAAGAGGAGGAGAAGCACGGATGTACGCATGATGCCTCCGGCTCGATTGCAGCGAGAGTGTAGCACGTTGAATTACGAGATAGCGATTTGGTTAGATGGAGCGGAGTTGCCGGGAGCGGATGGCGAAGGCGGAGATTAGAAACGCGGCGGCAAGGGCGAGGTAGATGAGGGCGTAGGAGATGGTGTGAGGGCCGCTGGCGGCGCCGGTGAAATCGAGGCCGGGCGTGTGATTCATTGGGCCGACGTACCAGATGGCGGTGAGGAGGCCTTCGAAGGGCTTGCCGGTGCCGCTGAAGGCGCCGAGAGCAAGAGCTAGCGCCGGGAGAAAAACTGCGCCAGCTAACCAAGCTAGGAGCCCCGCGGAATTACCGGCAAGCGCAAGACGTATGCCGGCGCCAGCGCCGGTGAGAGCGGCCACGGAAAAGCCGGCGAGAAAACAGGCGAAAAGCTGGCGCGGCAAAATATCGGCGCAGGAGAAAAGCAGAGCGCGAGTGCCGTAACGCGCTTCGCGTGAGCCCGTGGCGGACCAGACGAGGATTGGCCAAATCCAAGCGGCGCCGAGGAGTGGGCCGCGAGAGATTTCGAGTGGCGACGCAAACTGAGCGATAAGAAGTCCGGCGGCGATGACGTACCACCACCAGCGAAGACCCTTTAGAGCGAGGCGAAGTTCGGCGATGCAGATGCGGCCGAAGGCGGCGGTGTGCGCCGCGGAAGCGAGAGGCGTGAGATGCACGGCGGCGATGGCGCCGGTTTTCGCGAGTGAAGTCGTAGGTGCGCTGGATTGTTCGACGACGTGGGCGGGCGAAATGTTTTTTGCTTTGCGCACAGAAGGGAAGAACCAGCTCACGGGATCGAAGCGATCGAAGAAAAGGGCGGCTAGCAGGACGATGGCGACGGCAGCGAGCGTCCAGCCAAGACGCAAGAGAATGAGCTGACTGGTCCAGGGAACGCCTTGCCAGCGAAAGGTGTCAATGATTTTGGCGGGGGCGTCGGCGATGGTGAGAGAAAAACTGTCTGTATAGCCGGGAATGTTCGCTTTTGCGCCGGCGATCATGCTGTCGGCGATAGTCATGAGGCCCATGGGATCGAGGCGATGATTGCCGGAGAGTTCGGGAAGGCCGATGCCAAGGATGGCCCAGAAGAAAAACCAGGCTACATTGCCGAGACCGCCGCGAAGAAGCGGGAGCGTTTCGAACAGGAGAGCGAGCGCAGCGGTGAGGGCCATCGCTGGCAGCGCGACTACCAAGAACGGAGCGAGCAAGGCGATGGTGTCGAGATGCGAATCTTCCGCGGCGAAGAATTGCATAGCGACGGCGGCGATGGCGAGCACGACGACCATTGAAGAGAGGACCGCGAGATTGCTGAGGAATTTGCCGAGAGCGTAGGAAATTTTTGAGAGAGGGGTGGCGGCGAGGATTTGGCCGACGCCCGTTTGGCGGTCGCGGTCGATGGCGTTCTTCACTATGTAGAAACCGATGAGAGAGACAAAGCAGGTCGTGACCAGGGCTACGAGTGCGCCAATCCATGCGGAGGTGTAGACGCCGCGATAGTCGCCGAGGTGGAGAGTGATTCGGCCGGTGGCGGCGAGGTAGCCGAGGAAGACGGCGAATAAAAGTGTGAGAAGAAAACTGTAGCGGCGGACGCGTTCGAGGAAGTCGGCCCGGGCGATGGCGAAGATGGCGCGGGGAGCGCTCACGCGGCGACACCGGCTGCGTTCGCGGCGTTGTTGCGTTGGTTGGCGAGGACGGCGAGGTAAGCGTCTTCGAGAGAAGGATCGAGTGGGCGAGCGGCGGGGGACGGCGCAGTGTAGGCAACGACGCGAGCGTGCACGCCATCGCTGCGATGGGCGGTGTTGCTGACGAGGTGCTTTGCGCGAAGAGCGGGAAGCTCGGCGCTGGGGACAACGACTTCCCAAATTTTTCCTGTGACTTGCGAGAGGAGAGATTCGGGAGCGCCGTGAGCGAGAAGCTGGCCGTGCGCTAGAATGGCGATACTGGTGGCGACGGCTTCCACGTCGGAGACGATGTGCGTCGAGAGAATGACGATGCGCTCGCCGGAAAGTTCGGAGAGAAGATTGCGGAAACGGACACGTTCTTCGGGGTCGAGGCCGGCGGTGGGCTCGTCAACGATGAGGAGCTGAGGATCGTTAAGGAGCGCTTGAGCGATGCCAACGCGTTGGCGCATGCCGCCGGAATAGCCGCCGAGAGGACGCTTGGCGGCGTCGGCGAGATTGACGAGGGCGAGGAGTTCGGAGATGCGCCGGCGGGCAGCCGCGGCGGGGATGCCCTTTACAGCAGCGAGATAGTCGAGGAATTCGATGGCGCTGAGATTGGGATAGACGCCGAAGTCCTGGGGAAGATAGCCGAGAACGGAGCGAAGAGCGTCTGGATTGCGCGCGATGTCGGCGTCGTTCCAGAGTACGCGGCCTGAGGAGGGTTGCGTGATCGTGGCGAGGATGCGCATGAGGGTGGACTTGCCGGCGCCATTGGGGCCGAGAAGACCGAGGACGCCGGGCTTCATCGAAAGATGCACGCTACGGAGGGCTTGGACGCCGCCGCGATAGTTTTTGCTTAAATTTTCGACTGTTAATTGCATGGCATCCCGTCCTGCGGAGAGAAGCTTGCCGCTTGAGCTGAAGAGAATACGTGGAAGATAGACAAAAAGTTTACTGAAATCGAGAACGTTTACAGGCTAGCGGGAAGGAATGGGCGAGGGAGAGAGCTTCCTGGAGATTAGAATTGCGGCGGATTGGGTGGAGCTGCTGGTGGCGCGCTGGAAGCGGAAGATTGGAGAGCGGCGAGTTGGGCTTTCAACGCGTCGAGGGCTTGTTGCTTGCCGGTAATTTGCTGGAGCATGGCATCGAGTTTGGCTTTTCCGGCGGTGTCGTGAGAGTGATCGGGGTTGGAAATGTAGGTGTCTTGCTGCAAGGAAAGCTCACGCTGGAGAAGTTCCAAACCTTTTTGTTCTTCGGCAAGCTGTTGCTTGAGGGCGGCCAGTTCGGCGGAATCATTTGGCTTTTTCTCCGCTTCGGCGGCGGGAGCGGGTTGCTCAGAGGGAACGGGAGCGGCGTTGGCATCCGGTGCGCTGGAGGAATCCGCTGAAGGCTGAGCTGCACGAACTGGGGCGGCGGCCGGGGCCGCTTCGGAAGTGGGTGCAGGGGAGGGCTCATTGGCGGCCTGCGCAGTGGGTGCGGAGCGCTTTAGAGTGTCATCCGTTATGATCGGAGAAGGTTGCTTCTCGGCAGCTTTCTTTTTCTCGCGAGCGCGGCGGGCGGCGTCGGCAACGGATTGATTTTGCGAATCCTGAGTTTGCGCGCCCTGAGTTTGTGCGAAGGCTAGCAGAGGAAACACGGGAGCGGCGATCAGGACAGCAAGAGCCAAGCGCAAAGCGATGCGGCGTGACATGGTTTTCTACCCCTCGGGCGATGGGCCGTAGTAAATCCAAGCATACCGCTGCGCCTCTTCGGGGACAATCGGGGAGGACAGAGCTGCTACGAATGCGGCAACTGCCAGGAGGAGAAAGGAAGGCAGGTCAAGGCAGGGATCCTGTCGAATATACTCGTTTGGGTAGCTATAGAGGCTCAACCAAGGTCGCAGATGGGCAGAAATCGAAAAATCGGGCGGCGTGTAGCGATGCTCTTTGTGGCGGCCGGCTTGATGATCGGTCGGGCGGGAGCTTCTCGTGCCCAAGAGAGAGAAGCGCAGCAGCCCGGGGCGCCAAAGGCGGACTCACCGCGGGCTACTTTGCCGAGTACGGGCGCAGCAGATGGCGCAAGTGCATCCAAATCAGGAAATCGGAACAAAAGAGCGGAGTCGAAAGAATACCGGTTTTGGGATAAGGAAAACGATTGGTTGTTCGCGGGAGTAGGGGCTTCGCGGACGCTGGATTATTTTTCGACCTTGAACATGCGGCGACGCGGACGGCAGGAGATTTTGTTGACGAATGACGCCGTGGACAATCAAGCGGGCTTTGCGGCGATAGAAGCGTCGGCGACGGGAGTATCGATCGGCGCGTCGTACTTATTTCATCGGTATGGGCATCACAAGCTGGAGCGCTGGACTTCGATCGTACACATTGGACTGGCTACGACAGGTTCGGTGCGAAATTATTGCCTGAAGACAGCCCATTTTGCGGTTGCCCCAGGCTCGCCACAGTAGAACGCGGGAGTTGTCGGCGCTCTTTCGGGCCTCCGCATCCATCCTTCCTCTGTTTGTCACATCGCATCTTGCACGTTGGCGTGCCGTGCGGCATACTCCCGCCGCGTGCGGCCTTGGTCGGTAACGCACGGGTGGTTCGGTGGGATAGTTTGCGAGGAGGTCTGGATGGAGCGGTGTGTCCGTTTTCACCGTTTCGGCGTGCTGTTATTTATAGGCTTGGCTCTTTCCGCTGAGATTTGCGCGCGCACGCCAGTAGCGGCCGATCAAAATGCGCAGCCGCGTTTCGCGCAGAATTTGCCGGCGCCCGCCGCGCCTCCCCAAGCAGCAACCGCCCCAGCCGCGGCGACTCAACAGGCAAAAAGTGGGGAATACGTTCTCTCGCATGACCGCTACGAAAAAGCGGTTACGTATTCGCGCGCGGCGTACACCATGTATTTTGTTTCCGTGCTGCTCAACGTCCTGGCGCTCCTTTTTCTTTTGCGGCTTGGGATTGCGGCGAAGTTCCGTAATTGGGCGGAGACCGTCAGTGACAGGAGGTGGATACAGGCGCTGATTTTCGTGCCGCTGCTGGTTTTGAGCGTGGATTTGGTGGCTCTGCCACTGCGATTGTACGGGCATGTGCTTTCGCTGCGTTATGAGATGTCCGTGCAGAATTGGGGATCGTGGCTCTCGGATTGGACCAAGGAACAGTTGCTGATGGTGGGATTCGCGCTGATTTTTGCACTCATCCTCTCCTCGCTGATGCGGCGGAGCCCGCGGCGCTGG
>Ga0209415_10007848_pt1 | contig 18561 bp, 13 predicted proteins | sample PeaSoiSIISIP2007_FD_187696 | JGI IMG/M metagenome (GOLD analysis project Ga0209415, IMG submission 187696) | Peat soil microbial communities from Weissenstadt, Germany - SII-SIP-2007 (SPAdes) (version 2) | ecosystem: Environmental > Terrestrial > Soil > Wetlands > Peat | place: Germany...
CCGGGCTGGCCAGCAGGGCCGCGCACTGCGCGGGATCGGGCCGGTCCTGCTGCCCGGACTAGGATTCGCTTATGCAGCAGCTCACCGGCCTTGACGCCGCGTTCCTGGCTCTCGAGACAGCCAACACCACGGGCCATGTCGGCGGGGTGTGCGTGCTGGATCCCACCGATGCGCCGAGGCCGCTGACGCTGGCCCGGCTGACCGAGGTGTTCGGCGAGCGATTGCCTCTCGTTCCCGTGCTGCGGCGCAAGCTCCTTGACGTGCCGCTGGGCCTGGACCAGCCGTACTGGATCGACGATCCGGACTTCGATATCGAGTACCACATCCGCGAGATCGCGCTGCCGCGCCCCGGCTCGGACGCGCAGCTGACCGAGCAGGTCGCCAGGCTGCACGCGCGGCCGCTCGACCGGAGCCGGCCGCTCTGGGAGATCTACCTGATCACGGGGCTAGCCAAGCGCCGCGCCGCGGTCTACACGAAGATTCACCACGCGGCCATCGACGGCGCGTCGGGCGCGGAGCTGCTCACCGTGCTGCTCGATCTCGTTCCGGACGGACGCGAGCTGCCGGCCAGCGAGCCGTTCAGGCCGGCCGGGCCGCCGAACCCGGTCATGCTGGCCGGGCTCGCGGCCGTCCGGCTGGCCTGGCGGCCGGTGCAGACCGTGCGGGTCGCCAACGAGCTCGTCCGCGTGCTGCCGACCCTTGCCCCGGCGCTCAGCATGCTGGTCGGCGGAATGCTCGGGCTGAACCGCGGTGACGGCTCGGTGATCCCGACCGCGCCCGGGCGGGCCCCGGCCACGCCGTTCAACCGGCCGATCACGCCGCACCGGAGGCTGGCGTTCCGCAGCGTGGACCTCGGCACCATAAAGATGATCAAGAACGCTTTCGGCGTCTCGGTCAATGACGTCGTCATGGCCATGTGCGCGGGCGCGTTGCGGCGCTGGCTCGCCGAGCATGACGCGCTGCCCGACTCGCCGCTGATCGCGATGATCCCGGTGTCGGTGCGCGACCCGGCCGCCCAGGGCGCCCTGGGCAACAAGGTGTCGGCGATGCTGGCCACGCTGCCCACCCACGTCGCCGACCCCGAGCAGCGGCTGGAGATCGTGCACGCGGCGACCAAGATCGCGAAGTCGCAGCAGGCGGCGATTCCGCAGGGCCTGATCGACCAGATCAGCGACTTCGCCCCGCCGGCGCTGACCGCGCGGGCCGCCCGAGTGGTATTCGCGACCGGCGTGCTGCACCGGCTGCCGCCGTTCAACCTGTGCATATCCAACGTCCCCGGCCCGAACGTGCAGGTCTACCTCTGCGGGGCCAAGCTGCTCGCCCATTACCCGGTGTCGGTGATCACCGATGGCCAGGGCCTGAACATTACCGTGATCGGCTATCTGGGCCGGCTGCATTTCGGGCTGGTCTCCTGCCGTGAACTGGTTCCGGACATCGACGTCCTGGCCGGCTACCTGGTCGACGAGATGGAGCTGCTGCTGAAGGCTGCCGCCCGGCGCGCGGATTGATGCCTGCCGCTGAGCGGCCTTCCCGCCCGGTCGAGCAGTGGTGCCCTCCGTGCCCGGTACGCCGGGCGTAAGGTCGGGTGCCGTGTCCAACCGCGAGCTGGTGGTTCTCGGCACGGCGAGCCAGGCGCCGACTCGGAGCCGCAACCACAACGGCTATCTGCTGCGCTGGGATGGCGAGGGGTTCCTGTTCGACCCGGGTGAGGGAACCCAGCGGCAGATGCTGTTCGCCGGGGTCAGGGCGAGCCAGATCAGCCGGGTCTGCATTACCCACTTCCACGGGGACCACTGCCTCGGCCTGCCCGGCGTGCTTCAGCGGATGTCGCTCGACCAGGTGCCGCATGTCGTCGAGGCCTTCTACCCGGCCGAGTGCCGGGACGTGTTCGAGCGGCTGCGGCACGCCGCGCTGGCCAGCGAGGTCCTTCGTCTGCGGGAACGACCGGTCGAGAACGAGGGCATGATCGCCGGCGGGTCTTCGTTCCGCCTGGAAGCCCGTCGCCTGTCGCATAGCGTGCCGGCCATCGGCTACCGGCTGGTGGAGGCCGACGGGCGGCGGATGCTCCCCGAGAAGCTCGCGGCACTGGGCATCGCCGGCCCCGACATCGGCCGCCTTCAGCGCGAGGGGCAGCTTGCCGTGGGCGACCGCGTGGTGAGCGTGGAACAGGTGAGCGAGCCGAGGCGGGGCCAGCGTTTCGCGTTCGTCATGGACACCCGCCTGTGTGATGGCGCGTTCGCGCTTGCCGACCGGGCGGACATGCTCGTCTGCGAGGCCACCTTCGCCGACGCCGACGCCGCTCTCGCGCGCGAGTACGGGCATCTGACCGCCGGGCAGGCCGGGCGCATCGCGGCCGAATCACGGGCGCGGCTGCTCCTGCTCACTCATTTCTCGCAGCGCTACGGGGCGGATGTCGGCCGGCTGGCGGGGGAGGCATCGATGGCCTTTGGCGGCGAGATCGTCCTGGCCAGCGACCTGACCAGGATCGACGTTCCGCTCCGGGACAAATGACCGGCTGGCCGGCCTGGCTGGTCCGCCTCCGGCAGAGCGGCTGGTCCGCGTCCGGCAGAGCGGTGTCCTGCGGGAGATCCCGCCGTCACTTGCGGCCGGGAAGGCGCTGCAGGGTCCGCATGGCCGCGGTCATGGTCTTCGCGTACGCGGGCAGTGACATGAAGCTCGGCGGCGCGATCGGCACGAGGCGCTGGACCGACACGGTCTGGGCGCTGGTGTACTTCAGGATTCCGTGCTCGCCGTGCCTGCTGCCAGCGCCCGAGTCCTTCCAGCCGCCCATAGGGGCGTCCACGGAGCCCCATGTGGCCGCGTATGCCTCGTTGACGTTGACGGATCCGGCCTCCAGCCGGGTCGCGATGTCGCGGCCTCGGCCGGCGTCGCTGGTCCAGACGGAGAAGTTCAGGCCGTAGCAGCTGTCGTTGGCGCACCTGATGGCCTCGTCCGCGCCGTTGACCCGGTACAGGGAGATGACCGGCCCGAAGGTCTCGTCGGCGTAGAGGGTCATCTCGGGCGAGGTGCCGGTCAGGATGGTGGGCTCGTAGAAGTAGGGACCGATGTCGGGCCGTGCCTTGCCACCCGCGAGCAGCGTCGCGCCCCTGGCGGTCGCGTCGTTCACGTGCCGTGCGACGGTCTCGAGCTGCTTCGCCGAGATCAGCGAGCCGATGTCACGCCCGTAGTCGAGACTGTGGCCAAGGCGGAGCGCGGCGGTGGCTCGCACGAAGCGCGGGACGAACTCGTCCCAGACCGCGCCGTCGACGTACATCCGCTCCATCGAGATGCACAGCTGACCGGTGTTCGAGAAGGCGGCCCGTACCGCCCCGGGCACGGCCTTGCCGAGGTCGGCATCGGCCAGGACAAGGATCGCGTTCTTCCCGCCGAGCTCCATCGAGTAGTCGATCAGCCGCCGGGCGGCCTGAGCGGCGACAAGCCGGCCGGTCTGGGTGCTGCCGGTGAACATCACGAAGTCGCTGTGCTCGATCACCGGCGTCCCGAGCTCGGCGCCAGAGCCGGTCACCACCTGAAGCACGCCCTCCGGCAGGCCGGCCTCTTCCAGCAGTTCCGCGGCCCACAGCGCGGTATAGGGGGTCTGGCTGTCCGGCTTGGCGATGACCGCGTTGCCCGCGGCGAGCGCGGGCAGAGCATCGCTGATCCCGAGCGTCAGCGGGTAGTTCCACGGCGAGATCACGCCGACGACGCCCTTCGGGTGGTGGTACACCCATGTCTGGGTCAGGGCGGGAAGGGCTCCGGCGCGGCGGCGCGGCCGCAGGTAGCGGGGAGCGGTGCGGGCGTAGTACCGGCACACCTGGGCGACGTCGATGATCTCCTCGAACGCGTGCCGCCGGGCCTTGCCGTTCTCGAGCTGGATCAGGTCGAGCACCTCGTCCTGCCGGTCGAGCAGCAGGCTCGCGAAGCGGAGCAGCACCTGCGACCGCCGCGCGGCCGGCCGACTGCCCCAGCCGCTCTGCGCCGCCCGGGCCGCGTCCGCGGCCGCCGCGACGTCATCCGCCGTGCCGTGCGGGACATGCCCGAGTATGCCCCCGGTCGCTGGCATCTCGATCGGCACCAGCTCCCGTGGCCCGGCGGTAACGGCTCGGCCGGCCAGCCGGTCGAGCATTCCGCGGGTGACCCGCGGGCCGAGGACCCCCGGCTCAGTGCCTGCCGAGCTGCTCACCGATGTTGTCATTTCCGGCCTCCTGTCGGGCGTCGGTCGTCTGCTGGGCTGCTCGCGGTCGCGGCTACCGGATCTCGACGATCGGCAGCCTCAGCGCCGCCGGCGCGGATGCCGGGACGACCGGGCTCCGCGGCGCCGACGGCGTGACGCGCCGGTACGCCGCGCCGATCGCGGGGCGGGCATCGCTCTCGCCCTTGTTCGGCCACAGGGCCATGGCCCGTTCCGCCTGCGCCGTGATCGTCAGTGCCGGGTTCACGCCCAGGTTCGCCGAGATGGCTGAGCCGTCGACGACGTGCAGCCCGGGATATCCGTACACGCGGTGGTAAGGGTCGATGACCCCGCTTTCCGGGGAGTCGCCGATGACGCAGCCGCCGAGGAAGTGGGCCGTCATCGGGATGTCGACCATCTCGCCGACGCTGTTCAGCGGGAAGCCGCCGATACCGGAGGCGACGCGCCGCATCGCCTCGTTGGCGGCGGGAATCCAGGTCGGGCTCGGGACGCCGTGTCCCTGCGCGGAGGTCAGCTTGAACCGGCCGAGCCAGGTGCGCCCTGGCTGAACCGTGATCGAGTTGTCAAGCGACTGCATCGTGAGCCCGATCACGGCCCGCTCGGACCAGTGATTCATGCCCAGGTAGAGAGACGCGAACTGACCTGGGTGGCGCGCCACCTGCGCGAGCCATTTCGCCAGCCGCGGCACCTGCCCGTCGCCGTCGGTCATCAGCGTGCTCAGCAGCCCCATCGCGTTCGAGCCCTTGCCGTAACGGACGGGCTCGATGTGGGTGAACTCGTCCGGGTGGATCGACGAGGTGATGGCCACCCCGTGGGTGAAGTCATGCTTCTTCCTGTTGCGCAGCTTCGTCAGTGCGCCGCCGAGCGCTTCTGAGTTCGTCCGGGTCAGGACGCCGAGCCGGGCGGAGATGTCCGGCAGCGTGCCCGAGGCCCGCATCCTGTGCAGCAGCTGCTGCGTGCCCCAGGTACCGGCCGCGAGCACCACCTGCCCGGCGGTGAACGAGCGGGCGGTCCGCCCGGCGCGCCACGCGCCAGTGCGCACCGTGTCCACGGCGTAGCCGCCGCTGCCCAGCGGTCGCACCGCGACCGCGGTGACCTGCGGATGCACGGTAGCGCCCGCTCTCTCAGCCAGGTACAGGTAGTTCTTGACCAGTGTGTTCTTCGCGTTATGCCGGCAGCCGGTCATGCATTCCCCGACCTCCAGGCACCCGGCACGGCGAGGGCCAGCGCCGCCGAAGAACGGGTCGCTGACCTCGACGCCGGGTTCCTTGCGGCCCTCGGCGCCGAAGAACACCCCGACCGGGGCCATGCCGAACGTGCTCCCTACGCCCATCTCCTCGGCGACCCGCTTCAGGACCTCGTCCGACGGCGTCATCGTCGGGTTCTGCACCACGCCCAGCATCCGCTCCGCCTGGTCGTAGTACGGGGCCAGCTCGGCTCGCCAGTCGGTGATCTGCGCCCACTGCCGATCGTGATAGAACGCGTCCGATTTCGGCCGGTAGAGCGTGTTCGCATAGACCAGCGAGCCGCCGCCGACGCCGGCGCCGGCCAGGATGATCACGTCTCGAAGCAGGTGGATGCGCTGGATGCCCAGGCAGCCGAGCTTCGGGGCCCACAGGAACTTGCGGGCGTCCCAGGAGGTGCGGGGATAGTCGGCGTCCTCGAACCGGCGGCCTGCCTCAAGCACCCCCACCCGGTAGCCCTTCTCGGTGAGCCGCAGGGCGGTCACCGAGCCGCCGAAACCGGAGCCGATCACGAGCACGTCGTAGTCGGGCAGAGCAGCGGACCGGTTCATTTTCGTCAGCCTCTCCTATGCGTGCGCAGGCCATCGGGGGCTGCCGGACGGCCCGGACCCCGATACGACGGTCAGGAATAGGTCCCGCAGCCGGTCGGTGACCCGCTCTCCGGTCAGGTCCTCGGTCAGCGCGAGTTCCACCACGCGGGCCGAGGGAAGGTCGAGGCGGGTTCGAGCGGCGAGTTCCAGCGCGGGCGCGGTATTCGACACTCCCTCGACCGTGCTGCCGATCGAGCGGATCGCGCCTTCGACGGTGGCGCCCGAGCCGAGCAGCCGCCCGAACCGGCCGTTCCGGCCGTGGCCGCAGGTGACGTAGAGGTCGCCGGCGCCCGCGAGCCCGAGCACGGTCGCCGCCCGGCCGCCCTGCGCCTCGACGAGCGCCAGCATGTCGAGCATGCCGCGGGCGAACACCGCGGCCCTGGCGTTGGCGAAGCCGGCGAACGGCGCGCTCTGGCTGAGCCGGTCGGACAGGCCCTCGGCGAGCCCGACAGCGACCGCCACCACGTTCTTGAACGCCGCGGCGGTCTCGGCCCCGGCGACGTCGCTCGTGGTGAACACCGCCGTGATCGGCGAGGCGAGCGCTGTTGCCGCGCACCTCCTGGCCTGCTGGTCCACCGAGGCGCAGAGCAGGCCGGTCGGCGAGCCCGCGAGGATCTCGGCGGCGAGCGCCGGCCCGGCCAGCGAGACCACCGGAACGTTACCGAGCACTGCCAGCGCCACCTGGCTCGGGGTCTGCAGCGTGTCCTGAGCCCATCCCTTGGTGGCCAGCACCCAGATCGCGCCGGGTGCGCCGATCCGCGCCGCCTGGGACAGCACGCGTGGCAGCCCGGCGCTGGAGACCGCGACGAACACGATCCCGGCGGCCGGCAGCACGTCGGCCCAGTCGTCAGCGCTGTAGCAGCGGACGTAGTGATGGAACGGCTGCTGGAGCGACGGATGCGGCAGCCCTCGCCGCCACACGTCCACGACCGCCTCGTCGTGGTCGGTCGCGAGCAGCGCGGTGTCCGCGCCGTTACGAGCGCTGTGCACCGCCAGGGCAGTTCCCATGGCGCCCGCACCGATCACGGCAACGCGGCGGACATCTCCCACCCCATCAACTATCCGCGCCACAGCCCGTCGTGCCAGGGTCGAAGGACCCAGGCTGGCGGCCTTTCGGCCGCATTCCGGCGGGCGGGCCGTCTGTCATCGGCGCGCCTGCGGTCAGCTCGTCGTTGCCTTGTGGATCAGGCGGCCTATGCCGCGGATGGCCGCGCCGAGGTCGGTGCGGAATGGACTGTCGTGCACCAGGTAGGTCCAGGTGGCGGTGGGTCGCTTCAGCCCGGCGGCGTCGAGATCAATGCCGTCGGCATCGATCCGCGCGGTGCGGAAGGTCTTGGCAGACCGCTCCTCGACATCGCGGAGCATGCCGGTGAAGGCGCGCACCGCGTCGGTGCACAGGCGGTCGCGCAGCAGGTCGAAGCCGAACTCGCTCACCGATGCGTAGGTCACCTGCGCGGCATAGGCGTCCCGGCGTTCCCTCGGCGTCGACTTCTGGCCGATCCAGCCGACCGTCACGCCGAGCAGGTCGTAGACCGGGCGCATCCACTCGGCGTCGCGGCGTGCCAGGTAGTCGTTGACCGACATCACGTGCACCGAACGCCCCCGCAGCGCGAATCCCGCTGCGGCGATGGCGCCTGCCATCGTCTTGCCCTCGCCGGTGGCCATCTCAGCGACCCGCCCGGACAGCATCGCCAGCGTGCCGAGCAGCTGGACATCGTGGGAACGCTCACCGAGCCCGCGGCGGGCCGCCTCCCGGCCTAGCGCGCAGATCTCGACATCGTCTCCTGCGCCGCCCGCGACTCCGGTCAGCTCATCGTCGGTCAGCTCGCGGAGCCGCTGCTCACGTCCGGCGATCTCCGGCAGGATCGCCAGGTAGCGCGTGAGGCTGACCGTCCCCGGCTGCTGTAGTAGCCGCCGCACCCAGCCGGTGACCTGTACTCTCGCCACGGTCAGTCAACGCCTGGGCATGACCCCAAGTTGCGCTCAGCCAGGCAGCGATACCCAGGTCCCGGACGGTCGCGGCCCGGCGGGGTCGCGCTATGGCCGTTGCTCCTGCCCCGTGCCGCTGTCCGGGGTGATGACTCGGGCGTCCACCGGGTCGGCGTGAAGCAGGCCGACGAGGTCGGCGCGGCTGGTGAGCACCAGCTTCTGGTTCACGTATCCCTTGTCGGTGATCTCGCCGGCGTCCAGGCTGGCGGGACGTGCCATGACGAGAAGCCGCTCGATCCGCGCCGACGGAGCGGCACCGGCATTGAGCGTCGCCAGGGCGGCCGCGAGGTGGGCCGCCAGCGCCCGCGAATGCAGGATCTCACCGCCGGAATCGGGGCTGGCGCCGAGCACCCGTCTGGCCTCGGCGTCGTTCAGCCAGGCCAGCGCCGATACGGTGTCGCGGTTCTCCCCGGCGATGACCGCGTCGGCGAGCACCGGCGCGGCAGACAGCAGCGCGGTGCGGACGGTGCCGACGTGCACGAAGGTGCCGGTCGACAGCTTGAAGTCCTCAGCGAGACGGCCGCGGAACAGCAGGCCAGCGTTCGGGTCGGCGGGGTCGGCGAAGCTGGCCGCATCGCCGGGGCAGTAGTAGCCCTCCGGGTCGAAGGCCGTCTCGGCCAGATCCGGGCGCTTGTGATAGCCGGGGGTGACCGACGGTCCGCGCACGCGGATCTCGTAGCGGTCGCCGCCCGCGGGAACGAGCTTGACGGTCACGCCGGCCAGCGGCACGCCGATGCACCGCGCGTCGTCGTAGCCGAAATGCGCGGCGGTGGCCGCGGGCGCCGTCTCGGTCGTTCCCCAGGCCCCGGTCACCGGGACATCCCTGCTGGTCACGTCGCGGCCCAGAGCCTCCAGCCGGGCCCGCAGCGCTGGTGGCAGGGCGGCCGCCGCGTTGAAGATCAGGCGGAGCCGGGAGAAGAACCGCTCCGCCAGGTCGCGGTCCTGCTCCAGGGCGGGCACCAGCCGCGCGTAACCGGCCGGCACGTTGAACGACAGCGTCGGCGGCACCTCGCGGTAGTTCGCCAGGCTCTTCGCGAATAGCCCCGGCGCTGGCCGGCCCTCGTCGATGTACAGCGTGCCGCCGTTGAACAGCACCATGTGCACGTTGTGACTGCCGCCGAAGGTGTGGCTCCACGGCAGCCAGTCGACCAGGACCGGCCGCTCCCGTTCCAGGAACGGCCAGGCCTGGCGCATCATCTGCTGATTCGCGCACAGCATCCGGTGCGTGGTCAGGACGCCCTTCGGATCGCCGGTGGACCCCGAGGTGAACAAGATCTTGGCCACCGTGTCGCCGGTGATCGCGGCGAAAGCACGCTCGACGGCCTCGCCCGGCCGGGTAGCGGTCAGGGTGACGAGGGAATGCTCGGACGGGCCGCCCGCCGAGGACACGACGAGCGGGCCGCCGCCAAGCGCCGCCAGCGCCGGGCCGAACGGGCCCGCGTCCTCGACGTAGACCGCGCCCGGCCGAACCAGCTCACCGATCCGCCTGATCCGCGAGTGATCCCGGCTCTGCAGCGAATATGCGACGCTTACCGGGACGAAGGGGATGCCCGCCATCAGGGCGCCCATCGTCATCAGGAAATGGCCGACGGAGTTGCCCGACAGCACCAGCAGCGGCCGGTCCGCGGACAGGCCACGGCCGAGCAGTCCCTCACCGATCGCGTTCGCCGCCGCCAGGGCCGCATCGTAGCTCCAGGGCCGCCACTCGCCGCCGGGTCCGCGCTCGGCCACGAGCGGATGACCGGGATCGCGGGCGGCCCAGGCACGGAGCATCTCCCCGGCACTCACCGGATAGGCGCGCAGGGGTTCCGCCGACTCAAGCAGAACGGCGCCATCCGGCCGGTCGCGGCGGACGATCTCGGGGACAGCGAACAACTCGCCGGACATGAGCCCTCCACTAGCCGTCGGCTGTGATGCTGGCAGCATCGAAGGTATCCCGGCCGGCCACGCTGACCCGATCGAGCGCCCGCTGCCCGCGGCGCTCGCCATCACAGGTCAGCCGCGAGCCGTTCATCGAGATGATCGAGGACTCTGGGCCAGGCCTCGCGATGCCTTTCGGCGTCCGCCTCGTCGTAGAACCCGGAGTGCGTCAGCCGCACGCGGGCACCTGTGCCTGTGCCTGTGCCGGTGAGCTCGAGCCGGACCACGGTCTCGGCGCCGTTGGTACCAAGCCTTCCCGTCATCCACGTGAGCTCGACCAGGGCTGCCCGGCGGAGCTCGAGGAACCGGCCGTAGTGAGCGTGGCGCTTCCCTTCGAACTCGGTCGCGAAGAAGAACGGCTCATCTACCTCGGCGCGCATCGCGACGCTGCCTGGCTGGGCGAACCATAGGTCGAATCGCTCCGTCCAGGCCTGATAGGTCCTGTCCGCCGAGGCCTTCATGTCGCGTTCGATCGTGAACGCGTGGTCCTGGTCCTGCGGATCCGGCCGGGGAAGCCTCCCGGACTCCGGGGATTGCGTCGTCATCTGGCGGTCCCTGCTTCCTCTGATTCGCATTTCCCGAACGGGCTGGCGCGCTGCGCGGGCGGTGATTCGGGTACCGGCGTGGTCCTGCGCTGGAGTAGCCGATTCGGTGCGCAGTCTGATGCGGCCATTGAGCGCTGCTGGCCGAGCTAGGATACCGGGACCATGAGCCTCATTCTGGCGGGCTCTGCTGACCGCGGCCGGCTCGGGTGGCTGCGACCGGGCCGGCCGGGCTGGCCGGTCCCGGTCGGCGTCTTCCCGGCTGTGCTGGCGGTCGGCCCAGCCACCGGCAACGTCCTATGTCCCGTCGTCTTCTGCGGCGTCGTGATGCGGTTCCGCGTGTAGTGGTCGACGATCCTGCCCGCGGGCGCCAGACCGCCAGGCCGCCCACCCCGGTGTGTCGTGCCACGCCCGGTCCGCTCGGAGTTCCGTCGCGCGACGGCTGTGTGCCCGGTCCGGCGCGCCGTGCCAGCCATGGCGCCGGGCGGCGGTCGGCGTTGCTCGCTTGCGCAATAATGCAATCGACGGTCATAGTTAGCCGGCAAGGCGCTATCTGGCCACATGGTCATCGTTCGGACCAGGTGTTCTCATAAAAGGAACATAAGTGAAGATAAGAGTACGTTCCGGTTGCGTGGCGCTCGTGCTCGCCGCCGCCACGGTGACGGTACTGCCGAGCCTGCAGGCGTCGGCAGCGCCAGCCGCGCGGACCGGACAGGCCGTGCTGGCGGCACGCGCGTCGGGCAGCGGTCCTGGCCAGAACGTCAGCTCCGTCGTCGCGCCGTCCTGGCAGACGAACGGCACGGTGTGGGCGCTCGCGTCGGCGAACGGCGTCGTCTATGTCGGGGGCGGGTTCACGTCGGTGCGGCCGCCCGGTGATCCGCTGGGTACTGGTGAGGTGCCTCGCACCTACCTGGCCGCGTTCAACGCCAGCACGGGTGCCCTGATCGCGACCTTCGATCCGAAGATCAGCGGGGTGGGCGGCTGTAACCCGAATCTCCCGTGCGGGGTCACTGCCCTCACGGTATCGCCGGATGGCCGCACCCTGTACGCCGGCGGCGACTTCACCGGCGTGAACGGGTCATACCGGGCTCATCTGGCCGCCTTTGATACCTCCACCGGCGCGCTCGTCAGCAGCTGGAAGCCGGCCGCGAGCGGTGTGGTGCATTCGATCGCGCCAGCACCGAACGGGTCGACCGTCTATGTCGGCGGCGGCTTTACCAAGCTGGACGGCGTCGCGCGGGCCCGCGCCGGTGCCGTGAGCGCGGCGACCGGTGCCCTGACCGCGTGGGCACCGCAGCTCAACGGCGTGGTCAACGCCGTCGCGGTCGCGCCGGATGACTCGCGAGTGCTGGTCGGCGGGGACTTCACGTCCGTTAACGGCGTGCCGCAGAACGCGATCGCCTCGACGAATCCGGCCACGGGCGCGAGCGAGCCGTGGGCGGCGACCATCGTGCCGTACCGGCCGCCTGGCTGCATCGCCCAGGTCAAGGACATCGTGATCAGCGGCACCGTCGCGTACATCTCCTCCGAGGGCACCGGCGCCGGGTGCTTCGACGGAGACTTCGCCGCCCGGGTCAGCGACGGCGGCCTGGTCTGGCAGAACGACTGCCTGGGCGCCACTCAGGCGATCGCCGTGCTCAACGGCTGGCTGTACAAGGGCTCGCACGCCCATGACTGCGCCTACGCGCCCGGCGGCTTCCCGCAGGTCGCCAGCCCGGCTCCGGCTCACGGATGGATCACGCACCACCTGCTCGACCAGTCGCTGACCGATGGCTCGCTCGGGCACTGGACGCCGAATACCGACAACACCGATCTCGGGCCGCGGGCGATGGCGACCGGCGGTCAGGAGCTGTTCGTCGGCGGGGCTTTCACCACGGTGAACAACCGGCCGCAGCAGGGTTTCGCCAGGTTCGAGCCGGGCCCCGATACGACCGCGCCGAAGCGCCCGGCGGCGCCGACGGTGATCAGCACGTCGGCGGGCGTGGACTCGGTGACCTTCACCGCGGTCAGCGATCCCGACGACGGCACGCTGACATATGCCATCTACCGGGACGGCGGCAGGACGCCGATCGCCTCCGTCAAGGCGACGTCCTGGCCCTGGGCGGAACCGGTGCTGCATTACCGGGACGCGGGCGTCAAGCCTGGTTCCGCCCACACCTACGCGGTGACGGCCAGCGACGGAACGAGTGCCTCTGCGAAGTCGCCGGCCTCGGCGACGGTCACCGTCTCCTCGACGAGCCCGGCGCGCAGCTACTCCAGGACCGTTCTCGCCGACAAGCCGTCGTTCTTCTGGCCGCTGAACGAGCACTCGGGCACGACCGCACATGACTCCTCGGGCAATGGCTTCACCGGGATCTACGAACCGGGCACGACCCAGGGCGTGCCCGGTCCGATCACCGGCGACCCGGCCACCGCGACCGCGTTCGACGGGCACTCCGGCCTGGTGACGTCGGCCGGGCGAGTGGCAGGTCCCGGGGCGTTCTCGATCGAGGGCTGGTTCAAGACGAGCTCTAACACCGGCGGCAAGCTGATCGGCTTCGGCAGCAGCCAGACCGGGATGAGCCTGAGCTACGACCGGCACGTCTACCTGATGAACGACGGTCAGCTCGTCTTCGGCGTCTTCAACCACGGTCTCTTCACGATCGAAACACCACGGGTCTATAACGACGGACACTGGCACTACGTCGTCGCGACCCTCGATCCGAAAGCCGGAATGGCGCTTTACGTCGACGGCCAGCTGATCGGCACCAACCCGAACGCCGGGGCCGAGCCGTACAGCGGCTACTGGCGGGTCGGCGGCGACAGCCTGAAGGGCCTCTGGAACCTCGATTACTGGAAAACCAACAGCCAGGGCACGACGGAGCCGAACAGCTACTACGTCAGCGGCGACATCGGCGACGTCGCCGTCTACCCTTACGCCCTGTCCGCCGCCCGCGTGGCTGCCCACTACGCCGCGAACGCGCTGAGCCACTGACCCCGAGCCGGCGGTCAGGCCGGCATCCGGACGGCGCAGCCCATTGCTAGCGCGATGCCGGGAAGCCCTCAGCCATAGATTTCGGATAGATCCGGATAGCGGGCTGCGGGCGGCGGTGCCGCGGCCAGCTGCTGGGAACGCCGTCCGTGTCTGTTTTGTTATTTTCCCGCCTATGACGAGTCAGTAACGGTAATGTCCCCAGCGTCAGGCGCCGGATGCCGGGCAGTCAGGGTGGATCGGCGACGGCGCGCAGGCCGAGCATCGGAGTTGCATGCGATCGCGCGCCCGCCGACCGGGGCATTATTCACAGCGCGGACCGGAGAGTTCGCTGCGGTTCAGGATCCTCCGCGTCAGCGTGGGCATGGCGGTGCTGGCGGTCGCGGCGTTTGTGCTGTCCGGCGTCATCTCAGCCGGGCACGCGGCGCCGGGACGGCCCGCGCACCCCGCCGATCACCGGCATCCGGGACTGGCTGGCGCTAAGCCGGTCGTGCCAGTTCATGCCGGTCCGCCCGGCACGCCGGGCACGCATCGGCGGGCGTCGGCATCGCACCCGCGCCAGGCTCGCCGTGCTTCGGTGTCCGCGCCGTCGGCTAAGCCATCGCCCTCAGGCTCGCGTTCGCCGTCTCCGCGCCCGTCAGGACCGCCGTCTCATGGGCTGTTGCTTGGCCCGTCGCACGGCGCGCTGTTCGGCGCCTATGCCGCGCCTACCAGCGGGGATGACTACGCGGCGATGGTGGGCGCGATCGCGACGCTGGACAACCAGATCGGCCGCAAGCTGGCGATCGACAACCTGTTCGTCCGCTGGGGCCACCAGCTGCCGGTCCGGGTCGCGCGATGGGACCAGAGCCAGGACATCATCCCGATGATCTCGTGGGCCGGAGCCCCCGCGCACCTGATCACCTCCGGCGTCTACGACGGCATGATCCGGGCCGACGCCCTCCAGCTACGGGCGCTGCATCGGCCGGTCATGCTCCGCTGGTTCGCCGAGATGGACGGCATCGCCAAGCACTCGCTGGCCGAGTCCCCGGGCAGGTTCATCGCGGCCTGGCGGCACGTGCACGACATCTTCGCCAGGGCTGGCGCGGGCAATGTCAGCTGGGTCTGGTGCCCAAACGCGTTTCACTTCGCCGACGGAGTGTCGCAGGCCTACTACCCGGGCAGCGGCTACGTCAACTGGATCTGCGCCGATGGCTACAACTGGGCACCCGGCCGCCCGCGTGCCTCCTGGGTGAGCATCGCCCACATCTTCTCGGCCTTCTACCACTGGGGCCTGCGAACGGGCAAACCGATGATGATCGGCGAGTTCGGCGTCATGGAGCGGGCGCCGGGCCAGAAAGCGGCCTGGTTCCGGCAGGCCGATCAGCAACTGCGGACGCAGCTCACGGCGATCAAGGCGATCGTGTACTTCAACTCCGTTAATGCCGGGATGAACTGGCGCGTCACATCGTCCCGGGCATCGCTGGCCGCGTTCCGGGCCTTCGCCCGGGACCCCTACTTCGGCAGCCGCGTCCCGATCAGCTGACCCGGGCTTCCCGGCCCGGCCCGGGCTTCCCGGCCCAGCCCGGCCCGCGGGTCTTAGTCGTCGAGGCAGATCGCGGGCAACTACCGTGCGTGGGCAGGAGCTCGGCTCAGCTCACGATAGCGACCGCTTGCGGAGCTGACTGGTCACGACCGGGTACGCCGGGAGGAGCTGGGTGCAGTTCATGCAATGCGGCTGGCGCTCCATCGCCGCCATCTGCTGATTGACTGGCTTGCCGCACTGGGGGCACCTGGCGGGCACGAGCCAGGGCGGACCGGAGTCGACCGGAGTCGGCTCGTCGTCGTCTGGCGCCGCCGCCCACGCATCACCCGCGGCAAGATGGGCCGTCATGCTGTTGCGCGGATCGGTCATGTCGAAGCGGGTCTCGCCTGACGCGGGGTCGAAGATGAACCCCGTGACGTCGCCAACCGACGGATAGTACAGATCGTCGTCCCAGTGGTGGTGGTTCCCGGGGATCAGGCGGACCTCGGCCCGGAGCGGCATGCCGTCCTCGGGGTGGAGCTCCACGGTGACGAGCTTCGGATGCGGCGCCCTCGGGCCGGGCAGGACCTGCCTATCGAGAACGCTCCCGGTGACCTTCACCCACTGGTTATGCCGGTGGAACATGCGCACCCTCCCTTTGTCTGCACCCTCGTACCTTATGCCGCAGGTACCGGCCTCCTGCGCCGGCACCTGCTCCGATGGCCCCATGCACCTTGCCTCTGGCCCGCCGGGGCAGTTCCGAAGCGCCGCCGGAACAGCGCGGCCAGCGGCTTGCCGCCATGATCGAGTGCCTGCCACGGCAGAGCAGGCCAGGATCTGTGGCGGTGACTGGCCTGCCGGTGGCCATGCCCGGCCAGGTGATGCCAGGCTGGGGAAGCGAGCCGGCCGTCGAGGGAGCGAGTGTGATGAGTTCTGGTCTGCCCCGTCAGTATGCGCGGACCCGCCGGTTCTCGCTGGGGGTCCCGCATGCGTTCACCGTTGCCGAGGACGGCGAGCGGGTGGCATTTCTGCGTTCCCGTGATGGCGAGGATCCGGTGACGTGCCTGTGGGCGTTCGACGTGCCGGCCGGGGCCGAGCGGCTGATCGCGGATCCGGCTGTGCTCCTGGGGGCAGGCCCGGAGGACCTGTCACCGGGGGAGCTGACCCGCAGGGAACGGGTGCGGGAGGTAGCTACGGGGGTGACCGGGTACGCGACCGACCGGGCAGGGCGGCGGGCGGTCTTCGCGGTCTCCGGCCGTCTGTGGATCGCCGACCTGGACACGGGCCGCACGCGTGAGCTGCCGGCCACGGCACCAGCTGTCGGTCCTCAGCTGGATCCGGCCGGCTCGGCTGTCGCCTACGCGGCGGGCGGATCGCTGCGAGTCGCCGGCCTGGACGGCTCCGGGGACCGTGAGCTGGCCGGCCCGGAGCGGCCGCAGGTGAGCTACGGGCTTGCCGAGCATGTGGCGGCGGAATCGATGGGCCGGCACCAGGGGTTCTGGTGGTCGCCGGACGGATCGCGCGTCCTCGCCGCCCGGGTGGATACCACGCCGGTCCAGCGGTGGTACATCGCCGACCCGTCCGATCCTGGCCGGCGTCCGGCCGAGATTGCCTATCCCAGGGCCGGCACGGCGAACGCCGATGTGTCGCTGTGGATCATCGATGCCCATGGTTCCGGCCGGGTGGTCGTGGACTGGGACCGGGCCGGATTCGAATACGTCGTCGCGGCTGTCTGGGCGCCGGCCGAGCTGGCGATCGTGGTGCAGAGTCGCGACCAGAAGACGATGCGGGTCCTGGCCGCTGATCCGCTGACCGGCGCCACCCGCGTGCGCCACGAGGACACCGACCCGTACTGGGTGCAGATCGTGCCCGGGGTCCCGGCGTACACGCGCGGCGGGGCGTTCGTGTGGACCGCCGACAGCGGCCAGACCCGGCACCTGCTCATCGACGACGAGGTCATCACGCCCCCCGGCCTCCAGGTCCGGGAGGTCTGCGGCGTCGATGGCGAGACCGTGCTCTTCGCGGCGTCCGCCGAGCCGACCGACATCGGACTGTGGGCATACTCGGCGGCGGGCGGGCTCCGGCAGATCAGCGGCGTGCCCGGGGTCCACTACGGCGTCCGCGGCGGGGGCACGACCGTGATCGTGTCCGAGTCACTTGAGCACCACGGGGCGCGGGTGATGGTGCGTCGCGACGGGGAGTCGGCCGGGTTCATCGGGTCACTCGCGCAGGCACCGGTGCTCACCCCGCGTGCGGAGCTGTGGCGGGCCGGTCAGCGGGAGCTGCGCACCGCGGTGCTGCTGCCGTCGTGGCACCAGCCAGGCACGGGCCGGCTGCCTGTCCTGATGGATCCCTACGGCGGACCGGCCGGGCAGCGTGTCCTCGCCGCGCGCGACGGTTACCTGGTGTCCCAGTGGTTCGCCGACCAGGGATTCGCGGTCGTGGTCGCCGACGGCCGCGGCACCCCAGGGCGGGGCCCGGCCTGGGAACGGGAGATCTACGGCGACCGGGGATCACTGGCCCTGGAGGACCAGGTGACCGCGTTGCAGGCAGCCGCAGAGCGGTATCCCGACCTCGATCTCGACCGGGTCGGGATCCGCGGCTGGTCATTCGGCGGCTACCTCGCCGCGCTGGCCGTGCTGCGCCGGCCCGACGTCTTCCACGCCGCTGTAGCCGGGGCGCCGGTCACCGACCAGCGGCTCTACGACACGCACTGGAACGAGCGGTTCCTCGGTCATCCCGATGACAACCCCGAGGCGTACGACCGGTCCTCCCTGCTCGCCGACGCGGCCACATTGCGGCGGCCGCTGATGCTGATCCACGGCCTGGCCGACGACAACGTCGTCGTTGCCCACACGCTGCGGCTCTCCTCGGCGCTCGCGGCCGCCGGGCGGCCGCACACGGTCCTGCTGCTGCCCGGCGTGACCCACCTGGCGGCTCAGCCCGAGATCGCCGAGCATCTGCTGACCCTCCAGGCCGGCTTCCTCACCCAGGCCCTGGGCGCGCACCAGCCGGCCGTGCTCTCCCAGGGCGGCCCCGGACCGCGGCAGACAAACTGACCGCCGCCGCGATTCACCGGACCATCTGCCGGCGTCCCGGACGCCCGGGAGGCGTGCAGAAGGCCATGCAGATGCGGGACCGCGGAGTCGGCGCCCCAAGCCAGGCCGGGCGTGCGGATCGAGCCGCCGGGCGTGCGTCTGGTGCGGCGGAGCCTGAAGTATCGGGCCACTCCGAGGCTCCGCCGCGAGTGCGATGTCAGGTGCCTGGCAGGAGCTGGAGCGCTGGCGCGGGGACGGGCTCCGGGCCGGGGGGTGCGGAGCACGTGGTGGCGCTGGCCGCGTTGATGCGCTGCCAGGCGGTGGTGAACGCGTTCAGGTCGTCCTGGCTGCCGCCGCATCCGGTGATGACGGCTGTGAGCAGGGTGAGGCTGGGCAGCGCGGTGCCGTGCAGGGCGGCGCGGACGGCGGCGTGCCCGATGGTGTGCCTGGAGCGGGCGGCGATCGTGGCCCAGCACGGGTCCGCGGACCACGCCTGATACTGCCCGAGCATGGTGATGAGCTGTGCCGCGGTCCGGGCCGCGGCCGGGTCGGGCCGCTGTCCGGGCTGTCC
>Ga0209415_10007849_pt1 | contig 18558 bp, 12 predicted proteins | sample PeaSoiSIISIP2007_FD_187696 | JGI IMG/M metagenome (GOLD analysis project Ga0209415, IMG submission 187696) | Peat soil microbial communities from Weissenstadt, Germany - SII-SIP-2007 (SPAdes) (version 2) | ecosystem: Environmental > Terrestrial > Soil > Wetlands > Peat | place: Germany...
CCCATCCTGAAATGCTCCCCACAATGAATATCGGCGAGACCATCCGCAACTACCGGCTCCAGAAAGGTATGTCTCAGGGCGACATCGAAAAGCGAACCGGCCTGCTGCGCTGCTACCTGTCGCGCGTCGAAAACGGCCACACCATCCCATCGCTCGACACGCTCTCGAAAATCGCCGGCGCCATGGAACTCCCGCTGTCGCAGTTTTTCGCCGAACCCGGCCACAGCAATGGTTCCAAGGGCCTGCCCCAACTCTCCGACGACGAAGTCCGCTTCCTCAGCCAGATCCGCCGCTACTCCACCAGCCTGAACGACAGCGACCGCAAGCTGGTTCTCGCCATGGTCAAGAAGATGGCGTCAAATTCAGGGAAATAAGCTCTTGGCCTTTGGCTCTTAGCTCTTAGCTCTTGGCCTTCAGCTCTTGGCTTTTCATTCCTCCAAAGAACGCGCCGTCGTCCATCCGCGAAGACCCTGAAACTGTCGTGACAGTCTGCCACCGCCAGGTACGAAGATGCCGCCGGTGTGAGCCAATAGCCAAAGGCAAAGAGCCCAGAGCCCTTACTTTCGTCCCATGCCCCTTAGTGACCCACGGGTACCTCGTCTGCGCCTCTCCGCGTCACTACACTGTGCATGGAGACATCTGTGACCACCGACGAGGAACTGAATCTTCTCGACTCGCAACTGCGCCGTCTGAAAATCGAGTACGAGATCTTCTTCAGCAACCCGGCCAAGCGTCCTCCTTCCGACATCGAGTGGAAGGTGCTAACCCTGCTGCGCAAGTTCTCCGACGGCGGCCGCATGAATTTCTCCCAGCGCTACCGCTACAACGAAATGGCCCAGCGTTACGCCATTTACAGCGACCTGTGGCGCAAGAAGTCCCGCATCCGCGAGGAAGGCTACCGCCGTCCCCAGGACGCTCTCCTTTCCGTTCAGGGAGTTCGGGTCGCAGAAGACGAGCACAAATCACAGCACCACCCGGTCTATGGCGTAAGCCATGCCGCCGCCGCAGCCGCCGGCGCGAGTTCGTCTCCGCACTTCACGCTGCATAGCGTCGACCAGGCCGAGCGCGAGCAAGTCGAGCGCCTTTACAACGTTCTGGTCGCAGCCAAGAAGAAAGCCGGCGAGAAAGTCTCGGGTAACTTCGAATCCTTCACCGCGTTCGTCCAGAAGAAGACCGAAGAGATCCGCCATCAATACCACTGCGAGAACGTCGAATACTCCGTCGAACTCGCCAACGGCCACGTCAAACTGAAGGCTAAAGCCAAAACCTAGCGCGGGCGATGAAACCTATGAGGCTGTTGCGGCGCATTCTGACCACGATAGTCGTCACCCTCGGGGTCATCTTCGTCGCCGTCAGCTGGATCGGTCCGGTCGCGCTTTCTTTCTACGCCGCGAGAAAGGTACCTCCAGTCGCCAAGGTTGTGCCGGTTGACTTGAAGGACCATTCCGTTTCACGGGCCCCGGGAACGACGTTGTCGTACTTCGGCTATGAGTTTGAAGTTCCATGGAGCGATCTCGACGAGTCCAAGACCATCCTCTATCCCAAGGACAAGCCCGAGAAGACGCGTGTTGTCCTCACCTTCCGGTCGGGCCTGCGGCTTATGCTGACCGCTGTTCCGGCCCGGGAATTTGCCGGCGAGTTCGCCACCGACTTCAAACTGCCTGCGCAGAAATTCGAGGCCGTCTTCGGACGCGGCACGGCTACATCCGACTACACCTTCGTGAGGAATGTGTACGAATTCACTCCCGCCAGGATGCACTATTGGGCGCTCTCGTCCGCGGTTCACTACCGCGAACAAATGGTGCTCATGATCAAGTCGATCATGCTGGTGAAAGCGGCAGACACCGGCATCTTCTGCGTGCAAAACCAGGAGTATAAGGGATTTCAGCAAGGCGATCCCAAGGTCAGGCAGGACATGCTCGTTTTAGACTTGTACTCCGACGACAGCCACCCTGAAGTCATCTTCCTGCAGAAGGATTATCATGACTCGGCGGGCGTTACCCAGCCCGAGATCAACCGCATCGTTCAGTCTCTGCACCGAGCCGCTCCCAGCACAGTCGCAAGTTCAGAGAAGTAGTTGGATCCGCCTTGCAGCATCTACAGCCTTGCAGCGCCCAGTCCGACCCACGCTTAGTTCCTGTTAAAATCTGATGTCAACTTCCGAAAAGCCAAATCTCCATGTCCAAAATCCAGCGCGCCATTCTCTCCGTCACCGACAAAACCGGCCTGGTCGATTTCGCCCGCAAACTCTCCGCTCTCGGCATCGAACTCGTCTCCACCGGAGGCACCGCCAAGCTCCTGCGCGACTCCGGCGTCACCGTCAAAGACATTTCCGAACTCACCGGATTCCCCGAAATGCTCGACGGCCGCGTCAAGACGCTTCATCCCAAGGTCCACGGCGGCATCCTGCACCGCCGCGACGATCCCAAACACGTCGCGGCCGTCAAAGAACACGGCATTCAGCCGATCGACATGGTGGTGGTGAATCTGTACGCCTTCGAGAAAACCGCTGCCAAGCCTGGCGTCGCCTTTGAGGAATTGATCGAAAACATCGACATCGGCGGCCCGTCCATGATCCGCTCCGCCGCCAAAAATTTCCACGATGTCGCCATCTTGACATCCCCCTCCGACTACGACTCCATCGCCGACGAACTGCAGCGCGAAGGCGGCGCGCTTTCGCTTGCCACCAGGTGGCGCCTGGCGCAGAAAGCCTTCGCCACCACCTCCGCGTACGATTCCGCCATCGCCTCCACGCTCGAGCGCATCCCCGCGGATTCCTTTCACGTGCCGCAGGAAGCCGCCGAATTTCCCCCGACCCTGCGGTTCACGTTCCAGAAAACCCTCGACCTGCGCTACGGCGAGAACCCGCATCAGAAGGCCGCCATGTACTCCGACGGCTCGGGCCTCGGCGTGGCCAATGCGCGCCAACTTCAGGGCAAGGAACTCTCCTACAACAACATCGTCGATCTGCAGGCCGCCTGGGATCTCGCCCAGGAATTCGATGAACCCGTGGTCGCCATCATCAAGCACACCAACCCCTGCGGCACCGCCACCGGCAAGACTCTCGCCGAGGCCTACAAGCGCGCCCTCGAATGCGACCCTGTCTCCGCCTTCGGCGGCGTGATCGGCGTGAATCGCCCCATCGACGCCGAGGCCGCCGAGGAAATGCACAAGCTCTTCCTCGAAGGCATCGCTGCCCCAGCCTTCGACGATGCCGCCAAGTCCAGGTTCGCCACCAAGAAGAACCTGCGCCTCGTGCAGGTCACTGACCCAAGATCATGGAGCCCCGGACGCCCTCGTCCGGGGGCGGACCACGAAAACGGCGAGCGGACGAAGGCGTCCGCCGCTCCACGAGCATGGGTGCTAAAAAATATCTCGGGAGGCTTACTGGTCCAGGACGCCGACGACCGCCCCCTGCAAGACGCCGATCTCAAGGTCGTCACCCAGCGCCCGCCCACGCCCGAGGAAACCCGCGCCCTGCTCTTCGCCTGGAAAGTCTGCAAACACGTGAAGTCCAACGCCATCGTCTACGCCCGTGACGGCCAAACCGTCGGTGTCGGCGCCGGCCAGATGAGCCGCGTCGATTCCGCCAAGATTGGCGCCATGAAGGCCCAACTCCCCTTGAAAGGCACTGTCGCCGCCTCCGACGCCTTCTTCCCCTTCCCCGATGGCGTAGAAGAAATTGCCCGCGCCGGAGCCACCGCCATCATTCAACCCGGCGGCTCGCAGCGCGATCCCGAAGTGATCGCCGCCGCCGATCGTCTCGGCCTGGCCATGCTGTTCACCGGAGTCCGCCACTTCCGCCACTGAGTAAATTGTTGATTCCCTGATCGTTGATTGCTGATTGTAAAGATTTCTACCCACTAAGCCTAAGCTGGGTTTCAATCAGCAATCAAAAATCAGCAATCAGCAATCAGCAATCCCCGCCGGTCCCTGTACCTCCGGTTCCTCCACCACTCGCGCCCCTCGCAGTGTTTTTTCCCATCCCGCCAATCCTCGCGGTAGAATAAAGGCACCTTTCCCCCGGCGGCTTTGCATCCAAATAAGCTGAGGTTTCGGAAACGCGCTTCCAGCGCATCAGGTCAAGCATGAACCGAATTTTGCGTCTTTTTTTGATGATCTCGACGACGGCGGCCGCAACCGCCGCCGTGAGCCAAACCAGCCCATCCTCATCCCCGTCGAATTCGACTCCGCCCGACGCCAAGCCGGCCCAGTCCTCGCCGCGCAAAGTCGACAAAGCCTCCGCCTACTACCATTACACCCTCGCCCACATGTACGAGGAAATGGTTACCGCCTATGGCCGCAGCGATCTCGCCCTCAAAGCCACCGAGGAATACCGCCTCGCCATCGAGGCCGATCCTTCCTCCGAGTTCCTGACCTCCGGCCTGGCTGAGCTCTACGTAAAAACCGGCCGCATTGCCGACGCCGTCAAAGAAGCACAGGACATCATCAAGAAAGATCCCAAGAATCTGGAAGCCCACAAGCTTCTCGGCCGCATCTATCTGCGTTCCCTCGGCGACATGCCGGGCGGTACCGGCTCCGACAATATCCTGAAGCTCGCCATCGACCAGTACGAACAGATCGTGAAGCTCGATCCCGACAGCGTCGACGATCACCTGCTGCTCGGCCGCCTCTACCGCCTCAACAACGATCTTCAAAAGGGTGAAGCCGAACTCAAGACCGCCATCAGACTCGATCCCAGTTCCGAAGAGGCCGTAACCACGCTGGCCATGCTCTACACCGACCAGGGTGATACTGCGCATGCGCTGCAGGTTCTAAGCTCGATCCCCGACTCCGCCCGCTCGGCCAAGCTTTATGCCGCTCTGGGCTCCGCCTACGAACAGCGCAAGGATTTCAAGAGCGCCATCGATGCTTTCCGCCACGCCATCCTGCTCGATCGCGACAATCTCGACGCGATCCGCGGCCTGGCCGAAAACCTCCTGAACGACGGTCAACTCGACGCAGCTCTCGAGCAATACAAGGTCATCGCCGACTCCAACCCGGAAGATGCGCAAACCTACGTCCGCATCGCCGAGATTTACCGCCGCCAGGCCAAGTACGATCTCGCTCTCGAGAGCCTGAAGCACGCCGACACCCTGGTTCCCGACACCATGGCCGTTACCTACACCATGGCCGAGGTCTACCAGGCGCAGGGCCGTTACGACGATGCGATCAAGCTCCTGCAGGACCTGTTGAAGCGCACCGAAAAAAGCGAAGTGGGATCGAGCAACGACGACCGCAATAACCGTGCCATCTTCGTCGAGCACCTCGGCATGGTTTATCGCGAACAGGAAAACTACACTGCCGCGGTCGAAACCTTCCGCAAGATGCTGCCCCTGGGCGAGGAAAACGCCCGCCAGGGCTATCAGGAAATTATCGACACCTACCGCGAGGCCAAGCTGTGGCCCCAGGCCACTGCCGCCGCCAAGGAAGCCGTGCAGAAGCTTCCCGGCGATCGCGACCTCCGCATGGTGCTCGACGCGCAACTCGCCGACACCGGCGAACTAGACAAATCCGTGGCCGACATTCGCACCATGCTCAATGGAGGCCCCGAGGATCGCGAAGTCTATCTCCGCATCGGGATCATTTACACGCGGGCCAAGCGCTGGAACGAAGCCCTCGAAGCTCTCGCCAAAGCCGAGCAGCTATCGACCAAGCCCGAAGACAAGGGCTACGTCTCTTTCCTCCGCGGCGACTTGTATCAGCGCCAGAAGATGTTTGATCAGGCCGAAGCGGAGTTCAGAAAAGTGCTGGCTACGACCTCGCCCGCCGATCCGCAGAGCGCCGCTACCCTCAACTATCTCGGCTACATGAATGCCGATCGTGGCGTGAAACTCGAAGAGTCGCTCAACTACATCAAGCAGGCTTTGACCCTCGAGCCCAACAACGGCGCCTATCTCGACTCGCTGGGATGGGTCTATTTCAAGCTGGGCAAATACGATCAGGCCGAAGAAAACCTGACCAAGGCCGAATCGCACATGAGTTCCGATCCCACAGTCCAGGAGCATCTCGGCGATCTCTACCAGAAAATCGGCCGTCTGAAACTCGCCGCCGCCCACTGGGAACGCTCCGTCCAGGAATGGAACAAAACCGTTCCCGCCGAACAGGATGGCGAAGCCTTCGCCAAAGTCCAGCAAAAGCTCGACGCCGCCAAAGTAAAGCTGGCCAAGGAAGACTCCGCGAAGCAATAAGATCCACCGGTGATTGTGTGGGGCCGATTGTTTGTGTGGGGCCGGGTCTCTGACCCGGCCGCGACCCGCAGGGTCGCGGTTTCTGCCGCCAGCGTTTCGGGGCCCTGCCCGAAAAACCCAACGTCGCTCCGCGACGCGACCGGGTCAAGGACCCGGTCCCACACATACAATCATCAACCAACAATGCTATCCTCTCCCCATGCTGGCCGCCTACGCGGTGCACGTCGAACACTCCCGCGGACGCCGCTTCCCTGAGCCTCCCCACCCTTACCGCAACGACTTCCAGCGCGACCGCGATCGCGTCATTCACGCCCGCGCCTTCCGCCGCCTCGAAGCCAAAACGCAGGTCTTCACCCGCCGCTACTCCGACCACTTCCGCAACCGCCTCACTCACACTCTCGAAGTCTCGCAAGTCTCCCGCACCATCGCCGGAGCGCTCGGCCTCAACGTCGATCTCACCGAAGCTCTGGCTCTGGTCCACGACATCGGACACCCTCCCTTCGGCCACGCTGGCGAGAAAGCCCTCGACGCCGCCATGCGAGAGCACGGCCTCTTCTTCGACCACAACCTGCATGCGCTCCGCATCGTCGAAGACTTCGAACAGCGCTACGCCGCCTTCCGCGGCCTGAACCTGACCTTCGAAGTCCGCGAAGGCATCATCAAACACTCGCACGATTACAGCGTGCGAGAACATCCCGAGCTAGCCGAATATCTTCTCGACCAATGCCCGCCACTCGAAGCCCAACTGATCGACCTGACCGACGAAATCGCGTATAACACCGCCGACCTCGACGACGGTTACGAAGCCCATCTCCTCTCGCTCGACCAGGTTCGCGAAGGCATTCCTGCCTTCGAGAGCTTCTACCGCGAAGTCGAGCAGATCTATCCCGACGCGCCCGACAAGCTGAAATTCAACGAAGCTCTGAAGCGCGTCCTCAACCGCTTCGTCGGTGACCTCATCACCAACACGCAAGCCCGCCTGCAGCAAGCCGGAATCAAAACCCTCGACGACGTACGCCATCACCACGAACGCCTCGCCGCGTTCAGCCCCGCCGTCGAAGCCGAACGCAAACAGAGCAAGCATTTCCTCTACGAAAATCTCTATTACAGCCCCTCGCTGGCCGTAGAGAAAGACGATGCGGAACGGGTGGTCAAGGAGCTATTCACTTTCTGGATGGACCACCCCGAAGCCCTCCCGCATAACTACCGCGACAAGGTCGAGAAGAAGGAAGATCCTCTGCCCCGCGTGATCTGCGACTACATCGCCGGCATGACCGACAACTTCATCTTCGAGCAATACGAAAAGCACTGCGGCGGCCTGCGGTAATGCAGCGCAAACAACTCTGTCATCCTGAGCGACCGCAGTCGAAGGACCCCTACCATCCAGTTACAATGATCGCGCCGATTCAGGGAATTCTGACAAGACTCTTCTGGTGATGACGCGGGACCAATGAGTATTGGCTGTTCGCTAAGCCTTTGTGGTTGGAAATTCATCAAACTGTACGTATCTTCCCCAGTGCTCAGAAAACCACTCGCGGGCGTGTGCTGAAAAGAGTATGGACCTCTAGCCCTCGCCCCTGAACAGGTCCGAGCCGTTCCAAGTGCTCAGGTCAATCCGCAGTTCCTCATACGAATTCACGACGCTCCTCGGCCGAAGAATTGTCGCGGTGGAAGGAACCACAATCTCCCACAGCTCGCCCAGCTCTGTCGCGGCATTTGGGCTGTGCGGCCTTCCAAGGATGTAGTCTTCGGGTTCGCCCGACTCAGGGAACTCCGCAGGTTGCTCCGCATCAAGGTCCCAAGTTTCCCAAGGCAGCTCAACGACAAGCATTTTTTCCACGCGGAGGAAACTGAATCCAGAAAGGGCAGATCTCTCTAATAGTTTCTGCGCCTCAGAGGTGAGAACGATGTCGCCGATTCCTGGCAGTGTAATGGGCGGAATATACGGGCCTGACCTTTCGAGGGCCAGTCTCCCGTCCACCCTTGGCAAGTGTGCCGCCATTCCGTGTTGCAGGATGTGCCCGTAGTCTCCCCAACCACTCGGGATAATGGAACGCCCGCCAATCTTGAAGAAGCTCGCCGCCATCGAGTGGCGATTCTATCTCAGACTTTGACGAATCGAGTCGTGAATTGGCGGGCATTTCCGACTTACCTGAACCTAGCCGTCGAGTACCTTACCTCCCCGCCACCGCCGCCACCACATCAAACAAAATCCGCGGCCCCCGCCGCACTTCCTCCACCCGAATCCGCTCATCGTTCCCGTGCTCGGTATTCCCCTCTTCATCCGTCGCCGTATAAGGATTGAATCCGTACGAAATTATCCCCAGCGGCCGGTAGCGCTGATTCTCCGTATATCCACTGGTGATGTGCGGCACCACCGGCGTTCCCGGAAAATACTTCGCTGACACTTGCCGGATCGCAGCAAAAAGCGCGTTATCCGTCCCCGAATAATTCGCCACGCGAAACTCCGCATTCAGCGGCTCTACGCTCACGTCCGGATCATTCACCACCCGCCGCACCGCCGCCAGCACCGCCCTCGGATCGCCTCCCGGCAGAATCCGCACATCCAGATTCGCCCACGCCTCCGCAGGAATCACGTTGGTTTGTTCCGATCCTCCCATCATGGTCAGCGTAATCGTGTCGCGCAGAAGAAAGTTCAGCGACTCGTCCGTCTCGATTTCCTCCTGAAATTTCTTATCCTCGATCGCCTTCTTTATGTTGCGGTACTTTGCCGCCCGCTCCGGCGGCTCGTACGGCGCCATTTCGCGCAAGAATTCATCCACCACCGGCAACACCTGCAGCGGCGTTCGGTACCCAATTATCTTGTTCAGCGCCCGCACCAGTCGGTTCGGAGCCGAATCCGCGATCGGCCGCGATCCATGCCCCGGCCTGCCATGCGCCACCACGTGCAGCCAGTATGTGGTCTTCTCTCCAACGTCCACGCCCACATACTTCACGAAACCATTCTCCAGCAGGTTCTCCCCGCCTTCGTTGATCAGGAACTCCGCGTTCTCCAGCAAGTCGCGCTGGTGCTCGATGAACCAGTCCGTCCCCGTGTCATCAACCTCCTCATCCGCGACGGCTAGAAAAATCACGTCGCGATCCAGCACCAACTTCTCCCGCTTCAACATCACCATCACCACCAGTTGCGCCAGACCTTCATCCTTCATGTCCTGCGCTCCGCGCCCCCACAAATAGCCGTTCCGAATCTCACCGCTGAACGGCGGAACCTTCCAGTGCGATGCATCGCTGGTCACCACATCCATATGGTTCAGCAAAATGATCGGCCGCTTCGTCGGGTTCCCCATTTCTCCCTGGTTTTGGGAGAAGTGGGGATCTTCCTTTTCGTGCGAGGTAGCCGGCAGCCGCGCCCACAGATCCGCGCGCCCCGGCGCATATTCAAACACCCGAGTCTCAATCCCTTCCTGATCCAGAATCTTCTTGTAGAACTCCGCCGCCTTCATCTCGTGCCCCGGAGGATTCGTGGTATCAATCCGCAGATATTCCTGCATCCACGTGACGGCGAGATCGGAATACTGCTGCAGATGGTCGGCCGGGATTCGGGACGAAGCTGTCTCCAGTCCCTCACCCCAGAGCACCCCACAAAACACCAACGCAGTGACTCCCACCCTCACCGCAGCCCGACTCACACACCATCCTCCATTCCTCACCCAATTAGCCTCCAAACTGCCCCTCCTCGAAGACCTGGATTTCTTAGACCTGGATTTCCACGCAGTTTTTATATCAGGTTTCCCAAAATTACCCTCGGCTTGCGCACCCAGCCTATCTTTCCCGCCCGAAGGGTACTACAATGTCCATAGATATCAAGCATTTAGCTCTTTCAACCCTGGCGCCTGATTTGGCATCCCACATGTAATAGAAAAGGGCAGGTGCCGCCGTTACTTGGGTACCCACAGTTCAAGGCCAAGCGATGCGTCAGCGCGGGCCGGCTCAGCGAGACCCGCTGGCTTTCTGTACCGATCAAAGGGACGCAATCAAATTCCACGCACGCCCCAGGCGTGCCGGGGTAGCGCAAAAAGGCTGGCGCCAAAAGCTCAGCCCAACGCTCAGCCCCAAACTTGGAGGAAGTCATCATGAACAACCGCCTGCTTTTCGCCCTGCCCTTGGCCGCCGTTCTCGCTTTTCCAGCCATAGCGCAGACTACTCCGTCAACCTCTGATCAGAGCGCGCCTGCCGCCACCCAGCAGACTCAGTCCAGTTCGACCGATGCCGCCGCTACCGGCAAGGCGCCTCTGTCGCCCCCGTCCCGCGAAGGCTTCTGGGGACGCATCAATCCCTTCGCCCGCAAGAACTATGTCAAGCGGCAGACTGAGCCCATCCGCGACCGCGTCAACGAACTTGATGAACTGACCTCGGGCAACACCCGGGCGATCAAAGACACCGACGCTCGCGCCCAGGCTGGCATCAAGCTCGCTTCCGACAAGGCTGACACCGCCGATCAGCACGCCGTCGACGCCGGAAACAAGGCCACCATGGCGCAGCAGACCGCGCAGCAGGTCACCACTCGCGTCCAGACCGTTGAGACCGTGGTGGGCAACATCGACCAGTACAAGGCCTCGAACCAGACCGAGATCCGCTTCCGTCCCGGCCAGACCGTCCTCAGCAAGAACGCTAAGGACGCTCTCGACACCATGGCCAGCGGCGTGAAGGGCCAGCGCGGCTACATCATCGAAGTGCAGGGTTTCTCCACCGGCAAGGGCCAGGCCGCAATCACCACCTCGCAGAAGATGGCCGAGTCGGTGGTCCGCTACCTCGTCCTAAACCACGAGATTCCCGTCTATCGCATCTACCTCGTCGGCATGGGCAATGCCCCCGTTCCGACGGATGACGCTGCGAAGACCAAGCGTGTAAGCGGAGGCCGCGTTGAAATCAGCCTCCTGAAGAACGACCTGGAGCAGCTCTCCGCCAACTCCGGAGCCCCTGTCACCAGCGCCGATCAAGCGCAGCAACCCAAGTAAGGTCGTGTGGGGAGGGGGAGGGGTCTCTGACCCGTCCCCCGAGCGCAGCTCGGCCCGGTTTCGACTCAGAAGTTTGGGACCAACGGGCGCCTCGCCTATAAGTCCCTCCCCCAGAAAAAGCCTCTCGCGCAAGCGAGGGGTTTTTTCGCGCCTGGGCACGTCGTGACTTCTCCCAGCGAGGACCTCATTCCGAACGGAGCCGTTCTTCAGGCGCTCGGACCAATTGAGCCCTGCTCACTCTTCCGGTATCCTCACGTCCATACCGTAACCTCCATGTACGATCTCAAACTTGCGCTCCGCCAATTTCGGAAGTCTCCCGGCTTCGCAGCCACTGTGATCTTCACCATCGCCCTCGGGATCGGAGCGAACACCGCCATCTTCACTTTGGTCCACGCCATTCTGCTGAAGTCTCTTCCCGTCGCGAATCCCGCGACCCTCTACCGCATCGGCGACGTGGTGGACTGCTGTGTCAATGGCGGTTTCATCAACGACAACGGCGATTTCGATCTCTTCTCTTACGATCTCTACCGTCATTTCCAGGACACCACACCCGAGTTCGAGCAACTCGCCGCCTTCCAGTCCGGACACCACACTGTGAATGTCCGCAACGGATCGGCCGCCGCCAAGGCGGAAACCGCCGAATACGTTTCCGGCAACTATTTTCCCACATTCGGCTTGGGAGCCTATGCCGGCCGCACGCTTCTGCCCTCCGATGACAATTTCGGTGCGGCGCCAGTCGCGGTCCTGAGTTACCAGGCATGGCAAATCGCTCACGCGGGTGATCCCAGTGTGATCGGTGCCACCTTCTACATCCAGAACCATCCCGTTACGATTGTCGGCATCTCCCCGCCCGGCTTCTTCGGCGACCGCATCGATAGCAACCCACCCGCCCTCTGGATTCCCCTCAACATTGAACCCATCATCGAGGGCCAAACCAGCATTCTCAAACAGCCAGACACCAACTGGCTCTACGCTCTCGGTCGCCTCAAGCCGGGGGTCAATCCCGCCAGCCTGCAAGCCAAACTCACCAGCACTCTGCGCCAGTGGCTTTCCTCACAGACTGCCTACACGATTAACGGACGCGACACTCAAATCCCCAAGCAGTACGTCGTGCTGACTCCGGGCGGTGGAGGAATCCAGAACCTGCAGCAGGATGCCGGCGCCGGCCTGCATCTCCTGATGGCGATCTCCGGCCTGGTTCTGCTCGTGGCCTGCGCCAATATCGCGAATCTTCTGCTGGCCAAGGGTGCGACCCGCCGCGCTGAGACCTCCATCAGCATGGCTCTGGGCGCAGCCCGATCCCGCCTCATCCGCCAGATGCTGGTCGAGAGCCTGCTGCTCGGCTGCGCCGGCGGAGTGGTCGGCATCGCCGTCGCCTACGCTGGCGCTCGCATGATCCTGACTCTCGCTTTCCCCGACTCACCCAACCTGCCTATCCACGCCAGTCCCTCCCCAGCAGTCCTCGGTTTCGCATTCGCATTGTCATTGCTCACCGGGCTCGTCTTTGGAATCGTCCCCGCATGGATCACTTCCCACTCCGATCCTGCCGAAGCCTTGCGGGGTGTGAATCGCTCGACCAAAGATCGCGCTTCGCTGCCGCAACGCTCCCTCATCGTATTTCAGGCCGCGCTTTCATTAGTCCTGCTGGTCGGGGCAGGCTTGCTCACGCGCAGTCTGCGCAACCTGGAGCATCAGGACTTCGGCCTCGTTACCGCGAACCGCTACGTCTTCCATTTCGATCCTGCAGGTGCTGGCTACACGCCAGCCACGATTGGCGCGGCGAACGACCGGCTCGAGCGCGAGTTCTCCACCCTTCCCGGCGTCCAAAGCGTGGGCCTCGCCCTCTACAGCACCCTGGAGGGCGATAACTGGGGGGAAGGTATTTACGTAGAAGGCCGCCCTGCACCTGCTCCCGACGCGCAAAACAACTCCTCGTGGGACCGCGTGAGCCCGCATTTCTTCGAAACCGTCGGCCAACCATTGGTTCGCGGCCGCGGATTCACTGACCAAGACACGGCAACGTCCCGCATGGTTGCGGTCGTGAACCAGGCCTTCGTCAAGAAGTTTTTCCCCACGGAAGACCCTATCGGACGTCACTTCGGGACCTTCGATCAGAAGTATGCGGCCGACTACGAAATCGTCGGCATCGTCGCCGACGCCAAGTACAACAACCCGCGCGATCCTGTGCGCGCCATGTATTTCCGTCCCATGACCCAATGGAATACGACGGTGAAGGAACGCAGCTTCATCACCGCCGAGACCCGTTCCTTATTTCCCAACTCCATCACCCTGCGCTTCGCCGGCGAAGCCGCGAGCCTGGAGCCCCTTGTTCGCCGTACTCTCACCAATATCAATCCCAATTTCACCGTTCTCGATTTCAATTCGCTGGACTATCAGGTCGCCGGAAACTTCAATGGGGAACGCCTCATCTCTCGTCTCACCGCCCTGTTCGGTCTGCTCGCGCTCGTTCTGGCCTCGGTGGGTCTCTACGGCATTACGGCCTACTCCGTGGCTCGCCGCACCAGCGAAATCGGCTTGCGGATGGCTCTGGGCGCCAACCGCGGCAACGTGGTTGCCCTCGTGCTGCGCGCCGCATCCTTCCAAGTGGGGCTTGGCCTTGCCCTCGGTGCTCCGGCCGCGCTGCTGGCCGGGCGACTGATGTCGAGTCAACTCTACGGTGTCAAGACCTATGATCCCTTCACGCTCGTAGCGGCAGTAGTGCTCCTCTCCGCGTCTGCGGCGGTGGCCGGCTTCATCCCGGCAAGACGCGCGGCCAGCATTGAGCCCATGAATGCTCTCCGCACCGAATAGCTCCTTCTCAGCTCAAACCGCTTTCAATGCGGCGTCATCCCGAACGGAGCCGCTCTTCAGTGCGCAGTAAGGGATCTCGCGGGGGACCTCTCAATCCATTTCCCAATGCTCCCCCTCCCTGTGCTAACCTCGTCCGTCCTATACTCAAGGGGTCATTGAGGAGCCCAACCGAAAGTGGAACTCTACCGCTTGCTCCCACCCGAAGCCGTCAAGATCATCCTCGTTCTCTTCCTGTCCTTCCTGATCGGACTCGAACGTGAAGAACACAAAGCCTCCGGCAGTTCCTACTCCTTCGGCGGAGTCCGCACCTTTCCACTGATCGGATTCATTGGCTACTCCATTGCTCTTCTCTCCGGCGCACAGCTGCTCCCCGTGACTTTAGGCTTCCTGGTGGTCGGCGGATTCCTACTGCTCTCCTACTGGCACAAAATCTCGCACGCCGAAACCGCGGGTGTTACCTCCGAAATGTCCGGCCTGACAACGTACCTGGTCGGCGCGCTCGTCTACTACGATCATCTTTGGATCGCAACCGCCCTCAGCGTCGCCAGTCTCCTGCTGCTGGAACTCAAGGAAGGCCTCGAAACTCTCGCCAACCGCACCGCCCCGCAGGAAATTCTCACTTTCGCCAAGTTCCTGTTGCTCACGGCGGTCATTCTTCCCGCGCTCCCTCACGGGGAATTCACCCGCTTCCACATCAACCCTTTCAAGACCTGGCTGGTCGTCGTCGCCGTCAGCACCGTCTCCTACGGCAGCTACGTGCTGCAGAAAGTCACCAAAGAACACGGCGGAGTTATCCTCGCCGCCTTCCTCGGCGGCGCCTACTCTTCCACCGCTACGACCGTAGCGATGTCCCGCCGCGCCGCCCGCGAACAGCGCCCACACCTGTTCTCCGGTGGCATCCTCATCGCCTCGGGCATGATGTATCTTCGCCTCGCCGCTCTGCTCACCTTGTTCAGTCGCCCTCTGGCCGCGACGCTCGCTCCGGCCTTCCTGGTTCTGTCCGCAGCCGCCATCGCCACCGGATGGTTCTGGTCCCACCGCCCCGATCCCGTGGCCTCACAGATTAAGCGCGAATTCGAACCCGGCAACCCGCTCGAACTGATGGCCGCCTTTCTCTTCGCCATCCTCTTCCTGGCGATGCTCATCGCCACCCAACTGGTCGTCACCTATTTCGGGGGCTCCGGCATCCGAATCCTCGGCGCCGTCATGGGCGTTGCCGACGTCGATCCGTTCATCCTGGGAATGACCCAGGCCGCCGGCACACTCACGCCGGTGAATGTCGCCGCCAGCGGTGTCCTCATCGCCGCCGCCAGCAACAACCTGGCAAAAGGCATCTACTCCTACACTTTGGCCGACCGCCAAACCGGTACCCAAAGCCTCTGGCTGCTGGTGGCCCTTGCCGCCGCCGGCCTGGTGCCGCTCCTCTGGCTCTGACGGAATCACATCGCCCCTTTGGTTCGTCATCACCATTGGTTTTGTCGCTACCACTCCCTTGCCGTTGTCATTCCGACCGAAGGGAGGAACCTGCTGTTCGCCGTATGCCGCAAGACATGTGGCGCGGGCGCCCGCCCCGGTCAAGGTTGTTCGTCACAGGAAGTCGGCTTATTTCTCTGGAAGGCTGTGGAAAAACGGAAGCCGCTGCCTCCGGAGGAACCTCAGGGGCTGAAGCCCGTCTCATGCGGGGCGCCTACGCGGCCCTGAAAGGGCCGCTCTTTCACGGTGATGCAAGCATTTGTGACTTTTAAGCACCCGCGGGCATGGGGCGACGCGCGGGCGCGAAATGGCCTGGCACTGCCGATTGTGCACGCGGAGGGGGGAACTTCATTCCCTCGCCACAGTTTGACCCTCCCGCCCAGCGTGACTAGAATTCCGTCACATCGATCATCGGGGTTCTCCATGAAACGTCTTGCCGGGTTGCTGATCTTCTCCGTGACATTCTCCGTCTTTTTCACCCTCACCGCCTTCGCCGACGACGATAAAGAACATCACCACCACGAAGACCTCACCGAGACGCAACTCGGCACCGTGCACTTTCCGATCTCCTGCGCCGCGGCGGTGCAAAAGCCCTTCGCCCGCGGAGTAGCGCTGCTGCACTCGTTCTGGTACGAGGAAGCCGAAAAGGAATTCATGGAGATCGCCAAGGACGACCCGAACTGCGCCATGGCCCACTGGGGCGTCGCGATGAGCATCTGGCATCAACTGTGGAACGAGCCCGACGCCAAAGTGATCGCGCGTGGCCTGGACGAGGCCAACACCGCCCGAAAGCTGGCCGCCAAAGCCACGGCGCGAGAACAGGGCTACATCGCCGCCATCACGGCGTTCTACAGCGATTCGGAGAAGTCCGACCACGCCGCCCGCGCCAAGGCCTATTCCGACGCGATGAAGAAGGTCTGCGAGGCGAATCCCGACGACCACGAAGCGGCCACGTTCTACGCGCTCTCGCTGCTGGCCTCGGAGCCGCACGAGGACGCGACCTTTGCCAACCGCAAAGCGGCCGCCGCGATCCTCGAGAAGCTCTTCGCCACCGAACCCGACCATCCCGGGGTCGCGCACTACCTGATCCACGCCTACGACAAGCCACAGCTGGCGCAACTCGGCATTCCCGCCGCTCGCCGCTACGCTCAGGTCGCGCCCGCCGCTCCGCACGCGCTGCACATGCCCTCGCACATCTTCGCCCGCGTCGGGCTTTGGCAGGACGACATCAACTCCAACCTCGCCTCCATCGCCGCAACCCGCAAGACCGCGGCCATGCACATGGGCGGCGAAGGCCACCAGTTCCACGCCATGGATTTTCTCTTCTACGCCTACCTGCAGAGCGGTCGCGAAGCCGATGCTCGCGCGCTTATGGACGAAGTCAACAAGATGCCAGAAATGCACGACATGTACGGCGTGGGCTTCGACCCTCACCTTGCCACCGAAGCCACCTTTGCGGCCCTGTATCCGCTCGAGATGGGCGACTGGGCAACGGCTTCAGCTCTGACTCCCATGGACATTCCCGGCACGGCCAACGATTCCTTTGGCTATTGGGCTAAAGCGATCGGCAGCGCGCATCTCCGCAAGCCGGAGGAAGTCCGCAAAGATGTCGCCGCGATCGCAGCCATCCATCAAAAGTTTGTGGACGGCAAAAAGAAGGACTTCGCCGATGCCACCGAGAACGATCTGAAACAGGCGCAGGCGTGGCTGGCGTTCGCCGAAGGCAAGTACGATGATGCGGTAGAAGCCCTGCGTCCCATCGCCGACAAGGAAGACGCCATGGGGGACGAGCCCCAGGGCATCCCCACCCGCGAGATGATCGCCGAGATGCTGCTGGAAGCGAAGCGTCCGCAGCAGGCGCTGGCGGAGTATCAGATTGATTTGAAGTTCAATCCCAACCGCTTCAACGGTGTGGCTGGCGCCGCCCGCGCCGCTGAAGAGGCCGGCAAGCAGGGCGAGGCGAGTGAGTATTACGCGATGCTGCTGAAAGTGTGCGAGGGAGGAAGCTCCGCGCGTCCTGAGTTGGGCCGCGCTAGGGAGCTAGTAGCCCAGAAATGATTGATTGCTTCGATAAATGGACGACGGCGCAAAAATAGTGTCTCTCGTTGTCATCCTGAGGCGGGCGCATTTTGCCTGCCGAAGGACCTATGCAACCGTCGGGAGTGCATAGATCCTTCGCCGAGAAAAACCTTCGGCTCAGGATGACAAACTGGGATGGCAAACTAAGAAAACCACAGCATCTTGACGATAACAGCGGCGATCATAGCGGCCGCTCCCACCAAAGCATTGTACTCATGGTGTTGTACATACAATGCCGTCGAGAACCCCTCGCCCTCGTCTCCGCTGCGGAGCGGCGTAATCCGCGGCAACATCCTGGGGACCTGCCGCGCATACTCCTCAAACTCGGGGAACGTCTGCCGCAGGAAGGCCTCTTCATCGCGGATCACCGGCAGATAAATGGCGAAAAACATCGCCACGAGCACGACGCCTACCCACCAACTGCGAGCAGCCACCGCGAATCCGATCCCGATCAGCAACGACCCGAGATACAGCGGATTGCGCGTGTAAGCGTAGGGGCCCGAGGTTGCCAGCGCCTCGTTCTTGCGCACGTGTCCCGATGCGAGCGCGCGAATCAGCAGCCCCGGCACAATCGCAATCGCGCCCAGCGCAAGGAATCGCCAGGTGGGCCGCGCCAGCCAGAAGTACAGCACGGCAAACGCGAATCCCAGCGGCACCCGGATGCGGCGCGCAATGCGCGAGTATTCAGCCATGGGAAGCTTCCGCTATCCGGAAGATTTCGTCGGATGTCATTTCATCGTGGAGCAAAGAAAAAAGCAAGGCAACCCTCAGGGGGCTGAAGCCCGAATCTTTTGCGAGGCTCTTACGGCACGACTTAAGAGGTTGCGGAAAAACGCGCCGATCAGCGAACAAGCGACCACAGGGGCTGAAGCCCACGTTGATTTCACGCGCCTCACGCGGCCCTAGAAGGGCCACTCTTCCACGGTCGTGCAGGCAGTTGTAGTTTTACCGCAACGGCTTAAGCCGTGCCCTTCCCAAAACCTTTCTCCGCGGGCGATTCGTCGAGCAACCGGCGGGCTGCGTTC
>Ga0209415_10007851_pt1 | contig 18557 bp, 15 predicted proteins | sample PeaSoiSIISIP2007_FD_187696 | JGI IMG/M metagenome (GOLD analysis project Ga0209415, IMG submission 187696) | Peat soil microbial communities from Weissenstadt, Germany - SII-SIP-2007 (SPAdes) (version 2) | ecosystem: Environmental > Terrestrial > Soil > Wetlands > Peat | place: Germany...
CCCGCCAGCGGCGGGAGCCCGGTTCTGTATAGCACGCTCGAAACCATCACCATCGACTCTGCCGACCGGCGGGTTGCCTATCTCGCTCAAGGACGCTTCGAAGCGCCCAACTGGATGCGCGAAAGCAGCGCGTTTCTCTTCAACCGCGATGGCCGCATCGAGCGCTTGGCCTTCGGCAGTGACACGCCTGTACCGATCGATACTGGGATCGCAAACCGCTGCAACAATGACCACGGCATGTCCCCCGACAGTACGCTGCTGGCCATCAGCGACAATTCGCAGGACGAGCACAATTCGCGCGTCTATCTGGTTCCGCTGGCCGGTGGCACGCCGCGGCGCGTCACCCAGAATTCTCCATCGTACTGGCATGGCTGGTCGCCGGATGGAAAGACGCTGGCGTTTGTTGGCCAACGCAATGGCGACTTCGATATTTACACGATTCCCGTGACGGGCGGCGAAGAAAACAGGCTCACGACGGCCAAGGGCCTGGATGATGGCCCGGAATATTCACCGGACGGAGAATATATTTACTTCAACTCCGAGCGCACGGGCCACATGCAGATCTGGCGCATGAAGGCCGACGGCAGCCAGCAGGAGCAGGTTTTCTCCGATGATTTCAACAATTGGTTTCCACATATTTCTCCCGACGGCAAGTGGATGGTGTTTCTCACCTACGGCGCAGAAGTGAACGGCCATCCAGAGAATAATGATGTAATGCTGCGCCTGATGCCGCTGACGGATTCGAACGCAGGGGACAAGAAGCTCACGGTGTTGGCCAAGTTGTTCGGCGGGCAGGGGACAATCAACGTTCCCTCGTGGTCCCCCGACAGCAAGCAGGTTGCATTCGTCAGCTACATGCTGATTCCGTCGTCGGACGTGGAAGTAGGCAGACGAACCGGCGACGCGAAATGACCGGAACTTCGGGAGCCGGTTGGTGGGTTAGTTCTGTCTTCCTACCTTGTCGTCGAAGAACTTCGCCATCAGTTGGAGAGCTTCTTTGGTTTCGGGCAACTGGAAGTGATACCAGAAGGCGTGGGGCAGAGCCTCGAATACGGCTAGTTGGGCGTCATTTCCGGCGCGGAGCAGCGCCCGGTGGAAGAGGGCGGTATCGCTGAGCAGCAGATCGCGGGTGCTGGTAACCAGCAGGCTGGGCGGCATGCCGCGTAGGTCGGCGAACAGGGGCGAGAGGACGGGATCTTTGCGGTCGGTTTTGCCCACGTATTCATTGTCCGGGAGGTGGGATGGGTCGGTGGGCTGCAGTTCACCGGCGAATCCGTCGAGCGCGAAGATTTGGCGCGAGTCGCCGGGGCGGCTGAAATCGGCCAGCGTCGAAAACATTCCGAGCGCCGCTGGCAGCGGCAATCCCAGTTGTTTGAGGCGGACGGCGACTTCGCCGGTCAGAATGGCGCCGGCTGATGTTCCGAAGATTCCGATGGCCTGCGGCTTGTAGGTTTTGAGCAGGTCTTTATAGACGGCGATGACATCGTCGACCGCGGCGGGAAAAGGGTTCTCCGGGGCCAGGCGGTAGTAGACCGACACAACCTTGATCTTCGCCAAGTTCGCGATGGGGACGCCTTCGATCAGCGAACCGGAGTCGGAGTTGAATCCTCCACCGTGGAGATTGATGAGAACGCGCGCGCCAATGGCCTCCAGTTTCGCGTGTGGCGAGGCGGGCAGTGGCGCGATGATGTCCGCGCGCACGCCGGCGATTCTGGTTTCCTCCACGTGGACCGGATAAATCGTGAGTGCCTCGGCGGAATCCTGCGCGCGCCAGAGGTCGGTGCGTGCGCGCCGCTCGGCCAGCGTTTCCGGCCCGGATTTCCTTTGTGCCCGCGCCAGTGACGTCAACCACTTCTGCGCCTCCGGGCTGATCGTCGACGGCATGGGAACGACGCGAGTGACGTGCGTGGTCCCGTCAGGATCGAAGGTGGCGGAGTCCTGCTGCGCGGTGGGAGTTGTTTGCGCCGCGAGCGTTGGAGCCAGCGTGAGTATGGCGAGAGGAAAAAAGAGTGACATGCCGTTTTTCATCGGAATAGTTTTACCAGATGGCTCAAGACCGAAGAAAGGGAACATTGGAAGCGCCAACGGCTTCCTAAACCTTGTCGATAAACTCTTCTGCCGTCACGCCAGCCTGCTTCAGAATTCCCCGCAGGGTTCCGGTTGCGAGCTCTGCATGTAAAGGACGACGCAACCGGCCACATTCGTCGACCCGATACGCTTCAGGACGACGTGGCTCCCGCGCTGCCGAGCCTGAGTGAAGCCCAGCCGTTCGAGCGCGCGGATTGCTTCTGCCCCTGAGACCCGGGGCAGCTTAGGCATAGCGTGCCTCGAAAACGGTCACGAACGGGCGGCCGGAGTTTTCAGGAGGGAACTCCTCCAGATACAGCTCGGTAGCTTCCTTAAGGTTTGCAACTGCCTCTTCGACAGTTTTGCCCTGGCTGACCGTCCCCACTTCCGGGCACTCCGCTACGTACAGATCACGTTCCTTGTGGAGGACAGCAGTGAAAGTACCGATCGGCATGTTGGTAGACTCCTGGGGTCGCCGCCCCGCGCATCCGGATTCTATGCCAGCGTGTATTTCCCGCGCTCGATCACTTTCTGCGCGATCTGCTGCCTCAGTTCGATGGTGTTGAACGGCTCGTACTTTGAGAGGCGGCGCAGAATCGCAAGTTGAGTGCGCAGCATATCGCCGTCAGCCACGGCGGCAATCACTTTTCTGGCCGCGGATTCCACTTTCTCGAATGCCTGCGACAAGTAAACCCGCGTCATGGCGATGGGAAGCGCAGCGGCGGCTTCGCCTTTCGTCTCCGCAATTTTCTGCGCGCGTAGCACGGCCGTCTCCATGGCGTAGGCTTCGATAGTCATGTCGGCGATTGCGCCCATGATTTCCTGCTGTTCCTGAATCGCCTGCATGTATTTCTGGGTGGCGGCTCCGGCGGCAAACAGGCCAAGTTTCTTGGCTTGCGCGACGAGTTTGCGCTCGGCGGCCAGCGCGCCTTCGAAATCGTCGCCCGCCGAGGGTCCGGAGAGCACTTCTTCCATCAGCTTCTTGATGGCCGCCATCAGCGGTAACTGGCCGCTCATGGCGCGCTTCAGCAGGAAGCCGGTGATGATCAGCCGGTTGATTTCGTTGGTGCCTTCGAAAATGCGGTTGATGCGCGCATCGCGGTAGGCGCGCTCGGCGGGATACTCCTCGACAAATCCGTAGCCGCCGTAAATCTGCAGCGACTCGTCGACCACATAGTCGATCATCTCCGAGGCCCAGACTTTGATGATGGAGCATTCCACCGCGTATTCCTCGATGGCCTTGCGCGACTCCTTCGCCGCGTCCGGGCCGGATTTGTCGACCTCGTTGAGGGCCACATCCATCATGCCCACGGTGCGGTAGACCAGCGATTCGCCCACGTAGAGCAGGGTCGCCATGTTGGCCAGTTTTTCGCGAATCAGGCCGAAGTCGGCGATCACCTTGCCGAACGCCTTGCGCTGCTTGGCGTAGCCGATCGCGTTTTCGAGCGAGACGCGGCCCCCGCCCACGCACATCGCGCCCAGCTTGAAACGGCCCACGTTCAAAATGTTGAAAGCGATGATGTGCCCTTTGCCGATTTCGCCGAGCAGGTTCTCGACCGGAACCTGGCAGTCGTTGAGAATCACCGGACAGGTGGACGAACCGCGAATACCCAGCTTGTGCTCTTCGCCGCCAATGGAAATGCCGGGGAAGGTTCGCTCCACCAAAAAGGTGCTGAATTTTTCTCCGTCCACTTTCGCGAACACGGTGAACAGGTCGGCGAAGCCAGCGTTGGTGATCCACATTTTCTCGCCGTTGAGAATGTAGTGTTTGCCGTCCGGCGAGAGCTGGGCGCGGGTGCGGCAGTTCAGGGCATCGGAACCGGAGGACGCTTCTGACAAGGCATAGGCGCCTACAATTTCTCCGGCGGCCAACCGCGGCAAGTATTTCTTCTTTTGATCTTCGGTGCCGAAATAAACCAGGGGCAACAGGCCAATGCCGCTGTGCGCGCCCCATGTGGTAGCGAAGCCGGCATACTTGGCGATGTGATCGGCAATCACCGCGGCGGTGACTTTATCCATCTCGAGGCCGCCGTAAGCCTCGGGAATTTCCACTCCACTCAAGCCCAGCTCTCCCGCCTTTTTGACCAGAGCGCGCGAGATCGAGAAATCCTTGTGTTCGATTTTCTCGGCGTTGGGCAGGATTTCGTTCACCGCGAACTCTTCCGCGGTCTGCCCGATCAGCTGGTGCTGCTCGGTAAAATCTTCCGGCGTGAAGACTTCTTCAGGACGGCGCTCTTCCAGCAGGAAACTTCCGCCGGAGATTTTGGTGTTGGGAACTGCGGTCGTGGCCATGGGATCATCCTCAAATTAAGAATTGCTGTCAGACGCAGGAACGTTGGGGAATACAGCTCATTCTAATGCGCCGGGCGCAGGAATGATAGGCGGAGAAACCCGCGGGTTGTGTTGCAGTTTACCACCCGTGAGCGCGATCACACTCCGCGCGAGATCCCTCGCTTCGCCTGAAGAACGGCTGCGCTCGAGATGACGCCGCCGTGGGAAGGGGGGCGGTCAGAATCCAAACTGCACCACTACCAACACGCGCGCGATTTCGGAATAATCGCGGAATTTATCAGTGCAGTGAGCGGGCTGGAGACAAGCACCCGCTCGACTGCACTCACTGGCAGCTGACTAGGCCACCACGCTGAGGCCGCTGCTGGGGGAGGAGCTGCTTGCCGGGCCATTCAGGAGATTCAAGACGATCTGTTCGTTACTGTTCGCGTTGATGTTCAGGTTGATCTCGCCACCCGACGTAGGGTTCTGCTGGGTTCCGTAGCTGATGGAGAGTTGCTCGGCGCCGCTGTTGCCGGTGTTGTTGATATCGATGGTCAGCTGCTCCGGTGCTCCGGAGTTGGCGCCCAGGTTGATGATGATTTCAGGTCCCGCGCTGGAGGAGGGGCTTGAGGGCGCTGCTGCCGGGGCGGTCGAATTGCTGTTGGCGCCGCCGAGATTGACAACGAACGCGGGACCGGAAGAACTGGACGGGTTCGCGGCCTGTCTTTGGTTGTGGAATGTGCTCTGCAATGCGGCAAAGGCTTGCTGGGCACCGGCCAGATCGCCCGATTGCAAGGCCTGACCAATGACCGCAAAATCCTGCTCACGCTGGTTGTTGCGGAAGGGATCCGCGTTAGCGAAAGGGCCGCTCTGACCCAAGGTTTGAATCGCGTTAAACGCCTGCTGGGCGCCCGCCAGGTCGCCGGATTGCAGCGCCTGGCCTAGCTGTTTCACGTCGGCTTGACGCTGCTGGTAAAAGCTTTGCAGTTGCTGGTAGAGAGAGTTGCTGGATACGGCTGCAGTCGACATGAGTTTCTCCTAAGGATGGCTACGCATAACCAGGAATCCCTGCCTCTTGCTTCTCGGGGTTAGAGGACTGATCGGCAGCGGCCGCTGAGACTTTAGGAGAATTTCTGATTGAGTCCGGAACGGCTGCGGGCTGAGTTACTCGCCTGGCGAGTTACTACGCCTGTGGGTTACTAGGCTTGGACGGTTACGACAGGGTGTCGGCCAGGTTGAGCGTGAGCGCGGGGCGGGAAGCGTTCACGCGGATGTCAGCGGGGTGGTTCAGAATCCAATCCGCGCCCGCATCGCGCAGAGCGGCAAGTGATGCGGCTGTTTTGAACGCGATCACTCGGGCGCCCGCCGACTTTCCGGAGCGGATTCCCGCCGGGGCATCTTCGATGACGATACATTCGGCGGCGGAAAATCCGAGCACCGAAGCTCCCTTCAGATAGGGCTCGGGATGCGGCTTGCCGTGCGTGATGTCGCTGGAAGTGACCATCCGCGCGGGCAGTGGCAATCCTGCAGCCTTGATGCGGACCTCGGCCAAGGGGCGCGTGCAGGAAGTGACAATGGTCCAGCAAGGCGCTGGAAGGCTGGCGAGCAGAGCCAGTGCTCCGGGCAAAGGTACGACGCCCTCGAGGTCCTCGGTCTCCCGGCGTTCCACTTCGCGATTTTCAGCCTCGTGATCGGCGTGGGGAAGATATTCGCGCACCGTGGCCAGGCTGGGACGGCCGTGGGCGCGGGCTACAACTTCTTCCGGATTGAAGCCATGATCGAGCGCCCACTGATGCCACACGCGCGCGACGGCAGGGGTGGAGTCGATGAGCACTCCATCGAGGTCGAAAAGCAAGGCCCTACATTGGATTTGATTCATGCTCTTGAAAGAACTGGATCGGGGAAAGTTTTCGTGATGAGAGTCACCTGCCGCGGTAACGGCGATCACCGCATCGCTTGACGGAGTGGAGCATACTATCTACAAATGTGTTTTTGCACCAACCGGTTATGTTGTCGAAGTGCGCCAATCGCGTTTGTTCTGAAACCTTCCGGTATCTCCACCAGGGAAGGATCTTTCATGTCTCCCCCAGCCCCGCCATGCAGATGGCAGCAGAAGCGAAAGGGCTGGTCGCCGAGCGTTTCTGGCTGTGCGATGACTGCGCAAAAAAACTGACCGTCATCTGGGACGGAGCGCAAGCCAAGGTTGTGCCGTTACCCGAAAAACCTAAGGCCAACAAAATAGTACAGCCGAAGCCGGACGAGGCACCACTGCAGGAGACGGCAGCCGTAGAGGTGCCACATCCGGCGCGATTGCACCGGGGGCTGCACGCGGCCTTTGCCGGACGCAGACCTCGCTGAGATCTGGTCATTGCCGTCAACGCCCGACTCGGATCCTCACGACTGGACGATTTTTTCCAGGGCCGGGCGGTTGCGGATGATCAGGTTCGATCCCTTCAACTGCAGCAGCTGTTTTTTCTTGAAATCAGAAAATAGCCGGCTGACAGTCTCGCGGGTCGTGCCGATGATTTCCGCAATCTCTTCGTGGGTCAGGGTCATCTTCACCGGCGCCGATCCATCACTCTGCGCCGTCTTGGTCGACCAGGAGAGCAGAAGCTTGGCAAATTTCTCCGATGGAGACGAGGTCAGCCCGAGAGTGCGGATCTCTTCGTAGGCGGTGTAATAGTTGCGGCTGAGTTGCTCGGCCACGCGCAGGGCCACTTCACCGTGATCTTTCAGGAACTGCAGCAGGGATTCCCGGGGAATGAAATTGGCCTGGCCCGGCGCCATCATTTCGGCGGTCACTTCATAGGGACGATTCGAAACCACGGCGTTCAAGCCCAGCACATCGCCCGACTCGGAGAGTTTGGTGATGATGGTTTTGCCTTCCCGTGAAGAGGTGGAAAGCTTGGCTTTGCCGGCGCACAACACGAAAACCCCGCGCGGTTGCTGCCCTTCAATGAACAGCATTGCGCCTTTGGGATAAACCGCGGTTGATTTAATGTCGTTGAGGCGTTGAGCGGCGTGAACAGAAAGATTACAAAACAAATGCTCTTCCCTCACCGCACAGGTGAGGCAGTTATCAAGAATATTTAAGCCGTAAGGGGCGCGCATGAGCACTCCAATAACATCATTGTATACCTGATTTCATGCATGTGATCACCATCACGAGGCCCTGTGACCAGCGACGTAGTGGGCACACAGACGGAATTGGAAAATCAGGAGAGAATGGGGTTGTGTGCCCTGAAATGGCATGCGTCGCATGGCTGCGATGTGTGAAAAAATGAGTATGTAAGTAGTTGGGAGGCATCTTGTGACGCAGGCGGCAGATCCATTTCCGAACGGTGCGGGCAGCAGCCAGATTGTCGAGGACACCGGCACCGCGCGGGGAGGATTGGATGCACTGTTTCTTCCCCGCTCGGTGGCGGTGATCGGAGCCACGGAGCGGAGCGGAACGGTGGGCCGCAGCGTCCTCTCCAACCTGCTGGGCACGCGCTTTGCGATCAAGGTGTATGCCGTGAATCCGAGCCACGGCGAGGTGCTTGGGATCAAGACACACAAACATATTGGGGACGTTCCCAAGACCGTCGATCTCGCCGTTGTCGTGACGCCGGCGCCGAGCGTGCCGGGCATCATTGGAGAATGTGTGGACGCGGGTGTGCGGTCCGCGGTGGTGATTTCCGCGGGGTTCCGGGAACAAGGGCACGACGGCGCCGCGCTGGAAGAGGAAATTAAAAAACATCTGCGCCGAGGGCCGTTACTTGGTTCTTCCTCTGGGTCTATGCGCCTGATCGGGCCCAACTGCATGGGCTTCATGAATCCGTCGATTGGGCTGAACGCCACTTTCGCCAAATCGGTGCCGCTGGCCGGAAGCGTCGCTTTCCTGAGCCAGAGCGGAGCCCTGCAGACGGCGATTCTCGACTGGAGCGAGCGCGAGCATGTGGGCTTCAGCGCTATCGTTTCCACCGGGTCCATGCTCGACGTGGGATGGGGCGACCTGATTTACCACTTCGGCGACGATCCGCACACCAAGAGCATTCTCATCTACATGGAATCGGTGGGCGATGCGCGATCGTTTGTTTCCGCCGCGCGTGAGATTGCGCTCAGTAAGCCGATTATCGTGATCAAAGGGGGACGATCGGAGGCGGCTTCGCGAGCCGCAGCCTCGCATACTGGCGCGATGGTGGGAAGCGACGATGTACTGGACGCGGCTTTTCGCCGCTGCGGGGTGTTGCGGGTGCAGAACATCGCGGACCTATTTTATATGGCGGAGGTTCTGAGCAAGCAGCCGCGGCCGCGCGGCCCCAGCCTTACCATCGTGACCAATGCCGGTGGCCCTGGGGTGCTGGCCACGGACGCGCTGCTGGCGACGGGAGGAAAGCTGGCCGTGCTCTCCGCGAAGTCGGTGCAGGAACTGGATGGAATTCTTTCGCAATACTGGAGCCATAACAATCCCATCGACGTGCTGGCGGATGCCGATGCCGATCACTATGTGAAGGCCATTGAGGTCGCGGTCAAAGATCCCGGCAGCGACGGACTGCTGGCCATCATCGCGCCCCAGGGACTGGCGGATCCCACTCTGGTCGCCGAGCGCATGAAACCTTACGCGCGTGGTTCCGGCAAGCCCCTGCTGGCCAGCTGGATGGGAGGCGACGGGGTCGCGGAGGGCACGGCGATTCTCAACGCCGCCGGCATTCCAACTTTCTCCTATGCCGATACGGCCGCGCGCGCCTTCACGTATATGTGGCGCTATACCTACAACCTTCGCGGCTTGTACGAGACGCCGACGCTGATGGAGGGGCCGCATCTGGACCCGGACGCGCGCAATCACGTCCATGCCGCAATCGAGGCATTTCGCAGCCAGGGACGGACGCTGCTCAACGAATTTGAGTCCAAGAAGATGCTTGCGAGCTACGGGATTCCCGCGGTCGAAACCCGCGTCGCCGCCAGCGAAGAAGAAGTTCTGGCGCAGGCGTTGGAAATTGGCTATCCGGTTGTCTTGAAACTTTTGTCGAATACCATCGCCCACAAAACAGAAGTGGACGGCGTGCGCCTGGACTTGCGCAATGAAGAACAGCTGAGGGGAGCCTACCGGTCCATTGAGAAATCAGTTCGCGAGAAAGCCGGAGCCGGACATTATCAGGGAGTAACGGTCCAGCCCATGGTCTGGCGCGATGGGTACGAGTTGATTCTGGGCAGCAGCGTGGATCCTCAGTTTGGGCCGGTGCTCTTGTTTGGCTCGGGCGGAGTGCTGGTGGACGTCTACCGCGATCGCGGGCTAGCCTTGCCGCCGCTGAATTCCACGCTGGCGCAGCGGCTGATGGAACAAACCCGAATCTTCACCGCGCTGAAGGGAGTGCGCGGGCGCAAGGCGGTGAATCTGGCAGCGCTCGAAGCAGTGCTGGTGCGCTTCAGCCAGTTGGTGGTAGAGCAGCCGTGGATCAAGGAAATTGATATCAATCCGCTGCTGGCGACGCCGGAGCGCATCGTGGCTCTCGATGCGCGGATCATTTTGCATGACTCCGCTTTGCGCGCCGACCAGTTGCCGCGCCCCGCCATACGGCCGTATCCCTCGCAGTACATCACCGAGTGGCGCATGAAGGACGGCACGCCAGTCACGATTCGACCGATCCGTCCTGAGGACGAGCCCCTCATGGTGCGGTTTCACGAGACGCTTTCCGAGCGCAGCGTGTACTTGCGTTATTTCTGTTCGTTGAGCCTCAGCACCAGGGTCGAGCACGAACGGCTGGTGCGCATCTGCTTTGGCAACTACGACCGGGGACTTGCGCTGGTCGCCGATCACATCAATGCTGAAACCGGACAGCACGAGGTTTTCGGAGTGGGGCGAATCAGCGGAAACGGCAACCGGAGCGAAGCGGAAGCGGCAGTGCTGGTTTCGGATCGATGGCAAGCCAAAGGCTTAGGAACAGAATTGTTGAGCCGCGTGGTGCAGGTGGCGCGGGCGGAAGGGTTTGTCCGCGCCTATGGAGAAATCCTGCGCGACAACCTGGCCACTCAGGCTATCTTCAGGAAAGTGGGCTTCCAGCTGCGATCGATGGAGGACCCTTCGTCCGTCTCCGCTTCCCTGCCCTTGTGATGCGATGCGCCGAGAAAAGCGTCAACCACAGAGGACACAGGGGTCACAGGAAGACCGCCGGAGACCTCCTCTGTGGTCTTCTGTGTTTTCTGTGGTTCAGGCTTTTTCTTCGAGCTAAGCAGAGTTCCTTACGTCGAAACTGTTTTCGTAATCTCGAGCTGAGGCTCAAATCTCAGGGGCGTACCCAGGGCCCGCGAGACCAGACATAAGCTCTGTGCTTTTGTCAGGAGTGCGAGCGCACGGTCGCGCTCCTCGGCAGAACCGATCTTGAGGTTGGGACGGATCACAATCTCGGTGAAGCTGTATCCCGGATCGGTCTTGCGAATGGTTCCACTGGCTTCCACTTGCAAGTCGGTGAAATCAAATTTCGCTGCGCCGGCAATCGTGCGCAAGGTTGTGGTGTAGCAACCGGCCACGGCCGCGAGCAAAAGTTCTTCGGGCGTCCACCGGCCTTCGAGGCCGCCAAACTCCGCGGGGGCCGTGAAGTGGATCGCGTTGGGCGCGGAATCGGATTTAGCCAGGCCGGTTCGGCCCGCAGTCCACCAGGCGGCGACGCGATATACGTGATCTTCATTCGAACCCATATTCAGACCCATGACGATCAACCTCTCCCTTTGAGCAATGTGGTTCTGGTTGCGATGATGGTGCGTGAAGTCCCGCTGCTGTCCGGCTCCCGGGCGTGACGCAAACTGCGGCACTTTGCTCGATCAGGCGATTTGCTTCGCCGGGAGACCGCGCTCCTGCTCGATTCTCTGAATCTGTTCGCGAAGCCAGCGGCCCAGAGCCTCTTCCATCTCGACCTGGGTTCCCGTGCGGTAGAGATCGTCTACGGTCTGGCCGTTGGCGTTAATTGGGATGAACCGGCACGGCACCGACTCCGCTTGACGCGCCTCGGGAACGAAGGCCATGAGCAGGCAATGGTCGCAGGGATGCGGGCGGCCCGCATGACTGAAATTGGGGCAGATGGGAGAATCCTCAAAAATGGCGGGCGGCCGCCAGGGGGTGCGAGGAGAACGTCCGTAGCCTCCGTCTTGCAGGAAGTTCAGTTCGAACCGGAGGACTTCCAAAATGTCACGATTGTCTTGAGCCATAAGAGCAACCTCGATTGATCGTCAGAATGACAGAGCAGGCGCGGAAACTCCGTGCATTCCGTCACGGGGATTCGTGATTGCAGTCACGCAACCGGACCGCTGCTTACCGGCAATTCCTGCAATCTGCAGCCATTTTGGGTGAATTATGAAAAGGTCGGCGTGTGGAAAATCACATCCCGATGTGATTCCAATCACTCGCAGGTGACGCCGTACATCGCCCGCAGGCCGAGACCGCCGCTTTGAAAGGGCGCGGCTTCAGCCGCGCTGCCAAGCGGGCCGCAAACACGGCTTTACAGTTTGTTGAAAAACTCGATTTTGGGTGGCGCAGCGCTTTCAGCGCTGCGATAAGGCCCTTCTTAACTGCCCAGGGCTTTAGCCCCTGAGGCGGAAGACTGAATCTCTCATTCTGGATGGTGATTTATTGCTCGAACCCCCAAGACGCCACACTAATTCCTGGCATATTTCGGACCGGCGCTCGGGGACGGCGGGTCGGAGACGGCACGAATATAGGAAATCAGCGCCTGAATGTCGGATTTGCTGAGCGCGTTACCCCAAGCGGGCATCAGGGCCGATTTGTTGAGCGCCGCGCCGCCGTGGCTGATGATGGCGGTGAGATCGGCGTCGCTGATTTTGTTGAGCATATCGCCCTCAGTAAAAGGATGGGGCTTGACCTCGAGGTTGTCGTAGTTCGAGACCCGCTCGACCGTCGACTCCGGATTGTGGCAGCGCTCGCAGTACTGGCCGTTGAGCTGGCGCCCCAGAGTCTGCTGGTAGCCGAGCGCGATTTCTTCCAGCGTGAGCGGAACTTTCTTTCCAGCCTTGTTGGTGGTGGAGGCAGTCAGTTCGTAACGGCCAGCCATGCCTCCGAGAGAAACGTTGGAGGTGACTTGTCCGCTGGAGTCGGTGAGGGCGCTCGGAGGATCGAAGATCACTCCCGGCACAGCGGAGAATTCAACGAGAGCGCCGGCAACGGCAGTTCCCTGCTCATCGTTGACCTGCACGACGACCGGCTGCGGGAGTAAGCCTCCAGTTTGTGCGATCTGTTTTCCGCCGCTGGATTCGACGATGGCCGCGCCGAATCCTGTGGGCTTGAATACCGGGGTAGACGCGGCTTCGTGCGAGCAGGATGTGGCGAGCACCATGGCCAGCACAGCGCCGGCGAGCCTGACGATGATGCGAGAGCAGTGGGTCATTTCTTTGCCACCTCCTGCGTGCTGCCGGGTGCCCCATTTCCCGCCGCTTTTGCGGGAAGTGGGGACTTCCCGCCTTTCTGAGAGATCAAGAATGCCGTAAGCGCCCGCGCGTCTTCATCACTCATGCCACGGTTCGGCTCGATGGTGCCGGGACGCAGAGTCTGCGGATTCTTCATCCACTGGAAAATCCAGGCGGCAGTCAGGCGTGATCCCACTTGCGTGAGCGTGGGACCGATGTAGCCCTTGTCGGCCTTGGTATCCACGATGTGGCAGCCCTGGCAGGAATATTTGCCATAGTAAAGCTGCTTGCCGAGTTCGACCTGGCCGGGCGAGTAACCGCTGAGCGGCATGGAGTCGCGATCAACCGCGGGACTCTGGTAGACCGTCATCATGTAATCGGTGAGCTCGTTGATTTCGCCGTCGGTCAGATTGAAGCGCGGCATGCGGCGAATCAGCGACGGTCGTAATGTATTTGGGTTCTTCAAAAATTCGACCAGCCACTGCCGCTGCACCGAACTGCCTTCCCAGCTGAGATCGGGTGCCATGTCGCCGCCGCGGCCGTTGATGCGGTGGCAGCTGAAGCAGGCCAGATCGTTGATGAGTTTTGCGGCGTGGCCGGCGGGCTCGTAGTTGGACTCAGGCGTGGCCGGAACCGCCAGCGACGGCGGCAGACTGTGCGAACGATCACTCAAAGCCAGCAATGCCGTGGCCAGGGCATCGATCTGCGGCGGCGTGAAACTATACTGCGGCATCTTCAGGTTCTGGCCGAACGAACGCGGCTGCTTGATCTTCGTAGCAATGTAGTCGGGCAGCGTGTGCTGCATGCCTGGCAGGAAAACCAGTTGCGCGACCGGCTTGCTGCCGATGCGGCTGAGTTCGGGCGCGAAGTTTTCCGGTCTCTTGATGCCGCCGATCTCGTGACAAGATGCGCAGCCGTGGTCCACAACCAGTTGCTTGCCGTGCTTGATCTGTTCGGGCGTTGCGGCCTCGAGATGGACGTTGGCCAGCAGATCGGAATCGGTCTTCGCCAGCAGAAAACCGCTCAGCGTGGCCACCTGCGGATCGCTGAGGCGGTAATGCGGCATAGCCGTTCCCGAATCGTAGGCGCGCGGGTTGCGCAGCCAGGCCTGCAGCCACTCCGGCTTCACCTTGTTGCCCACGCGCGTGAGTTCTGGGCCGATATCTCCGCCCACCATATTTCCTGCGGCATTCTGCACCGCATGGCAGCTGGCGCAGAAGGATTCTCCATACAAGCTGGCGCCGGCTGCCGGATCGGAAGCAGGCTTCGCCGCGAGCGTTACCGTGTCTCCCGCGAGCGGGATGCTGTTGGCGATGAGGAATGCCGAAATGTCGCGGGCTTCGTCATCGCTCAACTGGAAATTCGGCATCGTGGAGGTCGGCGCGTAGGCCTGGGGATTTTTCAGCCAGGCATAGATCCATTCCCGCGTCGTCTTGTCGGCAATGTGCTCGAGTGACGGCGGATCGTCCACGGGCTTCATGGTGCTGCCGTCCGGCAACTTCACGGTGTGGCAGTGCACGCAGCCGTAGCGGGAAAGCAGAGCACGCCCTTGACTCAGCTGCGGCGCTCCGGGCACATTTCCGCGGTGGCATTGGCCGCACGACGACTCGATATATTTCGCCGGCAGGATGGGCTGCTCCCAAGCCAGCGTGCTGTTATGAGCTTCCGCCACGGTCGTGGCTGCGCCCTGTCCGCGATGGCAAACCGTGCAGCCAAACTGATCGAGTTGATGCGGGATGGCGGGATGTTTGCGAAATGGTTGGGTGCTGACGTCGGTAAGGCTGGCTTCCTTCAGGCCAACGTGGCAGCTGGTACAGCGGTCGACCACGCCGAGTTCTGGCAGCCAGATCTGTTCGATGCCGCCTTTCAGATGATGCGTCAATGTGACAGCATCGCTGCGGTTGCGAACCATCCGAAGATAGCCGTGTTGGTAGTGCCGCCACTCGCTGAAGAAATTTTTCGCGGGAGCAATCGCCAGCGAAGCCAGAAACACCACGCTGACCACGCCGAACGCGCGAACGCTGTCTCCGAATAATTTCTGCCAGAGCGACTTGAGGTTGTCTTTCATGAGTGCCGCGCCCTTATGCGCATAGTTACCAAGAACGACATCAACATCGTTAAGAACTCTGTTATGAACCTTGCCATGGCAAAACCCAAGCCCATCCCGGCCCGCGGAAGAATGTGCCAATCGCAGTGAGCACCACCAGTTCGAACAGGAACCACGTCATCACCCAATAAGAAAGAGGCCGCGCCGCCAGATAGCGACGGAAGGCCGACGGCGATTGCGGCGAACTCTGCGCTGCCAGCAGCATCAGGCCGGCCATGATTAATGTCGGGACCAGGGCCGCATAGACATCACGCCAGATCAGAAGAAGACACAGCAGCCCCGCCACCACATAGAAGATGCGAAGCCGGCGTTGCCGGTCTTTCAGGAAAAAGCCTTCAGCCTCGATGTTGACTCGGAAGTACGGAATCACGATCAGCGCCATGACCACCAGCCCAGGCACGAGCACGCCCGCCACCACCGGCGGGAAGTAATGCAGCATTTCCTGCAATCCCAGGAAGTACCATGGAGCTTTGGCCGGGTTCGGAGTGTGCGAAGGATCGGCCAGCCCTTCCAGCGGAGCGTTGAAGATCAGCGAGATCCACACCAGCGCGACGGCGAGCGTCATGATCGCAACGGCCGCGCGGAACAAGACTTCAGGAAAAGTCTGCACCTGATCTTCGGTTTCGGCTTTCACCTGCGCCGAGGTTCGCCGCGTAATGAACACGATGCGGCGCGGAGATTTCTTCGCGTTGGAGTCGACGCCAGCCGTGAAATCTTTGGAGTCCGCCATGGCTATTGCACCTCCTTCACGCCGGCAGTTTCCATCGTGGCATTGGCGCGTAGGGTTGCCGGTTCGCTGGAGTGGGCATAGAGCCCGCCGTCCTTGCGGATGCGCCAGAAGTGAACGGCCACGAAGAACATCGCCGCCAGCGGCAGAATCATGCAGTGCAGCACGTAGAAGCGCAACAGCGCATTGGCGTTGACCGAGTTTCCGCCCAGCAGCATGAAGTGAATCTTGTCACCCATGACCGGAACGGCAGACGCAATGTTGGAACCCACCGTGATCGCCCAGTAAGCCAACTGGTCCCAGGGCAGCAGGTAGCCGGTATAGCTGAGCAGCAGCGTGATCAACAGAAGGATCACGCCGATCACCCAGTTAAATTCGCGCGGAGTTCGGTAAGCCCCGCGATAGAACACTTTGAACATGTGGGCGAAAACCAGAAACACCATGGCGTGCGCTGACCAGCGGTGCAGACTGCGCAGAAATATTCCCGAGGAGACTACGAATTGCAAGTCCTTGGTATCGGCGTAGGCCTGCGGCACAGAGGGATGGTAGTAAAGCATCAGCGGGATGCCGGTGCCCACCAGAATCAGGAACGTCCCCAGAGTCAGCGTGCCCAGGTACCAGGTGGCGCTGAAGCTCAGCATGCGGGTGCGCACCTTGGTCGAGAACAGGTGCAGGAACACGTTCTGCTGAATGGCCAGCGCCCGCTTCAGCGTGCTGGATCCAGTGCCGCTACGGAAAATGGAGCGCCACACCCGCGTTCCGCGTAAGTCGTCGAAGTATTGGTCTATTGTTTTGGCCATTGCTTACACCCTCACGTAGGAATCTGGCTGCAGCGGGTGAACGTCGGTGGAGCGATCCACCAGCAAATCTCCGTCGTCGTTGAGCCAGATTCGCTTCCACGGCAGCGGCTTGGGCGCCGGACCATCGGTCTTGACTCCGTCGATGTTGAACTTGCTGCCGTGGCACGGACAGGCAATTCTGTTTTCTTCCGGCTTCCATGCCGTGAGGCAGCCCAGATGCGTGCATACCGCGCTCAGTGAGAAATAGCCTTCCTGCGAGTGAATGATGTAAATGCCCGAGTTGACGTCGAGCGTGACCGAGTCGAGTGGATAACGATCGGGCTTGCCCGCGTTGACCACCGGCGAAGGCTCATACAAAACATTCGGCTCAAGAAACTGATACGCGAATGCCGCCGTGCCCGCAGCGGCGATGCTGAGCGATCCCAGGCCAAGCTTGGCAAAAAACTGCCGCCGGTTCACTGATTCGTTCTTCTCGTCTTCATCAGCCATAAGTGCCCCTTACCGGGTGCCTCATTTCTCGCGTCCTTTGCGAGAAGTGGAGATTTTCTCTTATCGACTCACTTCTGCAGCCCCGCTCCAATCGCCGCCACCGAAATTATCCCGGTCGGTTCGGCGGGAATAAAGTTGTAGGACTCCATGGTGATGGTGCCTACCGGACACCGCATGGCGCAAAGCCCGCAGCGAATGCAACGCGTCTCATCCTTCAGCATGGCCGAGCCGGTGACCACTCCCAGTTCGTCGGCGGCCACTTCGTCGAACTCCACTCCGAAACATTCCTGGTTGTCGCGGATGTGCTGCACGGTTTCAGGCTCGAAGGCGATGCGATCCAGCGTAACCAGCTCCAGGCATTTCTCCGGGCAAACGTCGACGCACCCGCCGCACAGGATGCACATGCTGCCGTCTTCCGGCGTGCCTTCAAAAATCGTGTTGACCCAGCAATGCAGGCAGCGCTGCGCCTCGGCGACCGCCTCCGGCGCGTCGTATCCCACTTCCACTTCGGTCACGCCGGTGCGGCGTTCGAGCGGGAGCATGGGCACGGGCTGGCGAGTGATGTCGACGTAATCCAGCGGCATGGCGTGCCGCTTCAGCACTTCCACTTCAATGATGGGTTCGGGATGCTTCTGCCCGCGCAGATATTCGTCAATGCCGACCGCCGCGCGCTTGCCGTCGCCAACGCTATCAATGATGAGGCGCGGTCCGAAGACGCAGTCGCCGCCGGCAAAGATTCCGGGCGCAGAAGTCATCAGCGTCTGCGGATTCACCGCAATCAATCCGCGCGGAGACAGCTCGACTTTATCTTCCGGCGTAAAGAAATCGAGTCGCGGCGCCTGCCCGATCGCCATGATGATCGTGTCGCACTCGATCTGCGATTCGCTGCCCTCGAAGAATGCCGGATTGAAGCGTTTGTTCTGATCGAAGACCCACTTCGTTTTGAGAGTCTCCAGCGCCGCGACTTTGCCATCTTTACCGATGATCCGCTTGGGGCCGAGGCCGGGATGCATGATGATCCCCTCCTCCTCGGCTTCGACAATTTCCTCGAGCGCCGCGGGCATCTGGTCGCGTGGTTCCAGGCAGACCAGGTTCACTTCCTGCGCGCCCATGCGCAGCGCGGAGAGCGAGATGTCCACCATTTCTTTTGTAGCCACGGCCGTGACATTCTCGGCGGAAGGTTCGAGGTCCTCAATTCCCGCCGCGTGCTGCTTCACCACTTCGCGCGCCGCGGAACGAGCTACGTCCATGGCCACGTTCCCGCCACCGATCACAATTACTTTCTTGCCAATCGTGAATTTGTAGCCGAGATTCACGTTCAGCAGAAAATCGATCCCTTTGTGAACGCCATCGAGATCCACGCCGGGGATGCTGAGATCGCGGCTGCGGTGCGCGCCCACGGCGATGAGTACGGCGTCGAATCCCTGCTGGCGCAGATCGGAAATCTTGAAGTCACGGCCGGCTGCGTGATTCAGCTTGAGCGTGATGTCGCCGGTCTCGAGAATCTCGCGGACCTGCGCCTCCACGACGTCGCGCGGCAACCGGTATTCCGGGATCCCGAGATACAACATGCCGCCGGCCACGGGCGCCGCTTCGAAAATTGTTACGACGTATCCCATCAAGGCCAAGTCGTGCGCGGCCGAGAGGCCTACTGGTCCCCCGCCGACGACTGCAACTTTGTACGGCAGCTTCTTCTGCG
>Ga0209415_10007852_pt1 | contig 18557 bp, 16 predicted proteins | sample PeaSoiSIISIP2007_FD_187696 | JGI IMG/M metagenome (GOLD analysis project Ga0209415, IMG submission 187696) | Peat soil microbial communities from Weissenstadt, Germany - SII-SIP-2007 (SPAdes) (version 2) | ecosystem: Environmental > Terrestrial > Soil > Wetlands > Peat | place: Germany...
GCTATGATCTGATGGGATCTATAAGATGGTGCGATTCAACGCAGCACGTGGGAAGAGTTGGCGGATAAGGTACTAAAATCATCGGCATCAAAAGATCTCTGGAGCCTGCCGTAGCCACGGAGTTCAGACCTCTTCTGGCTGGCCTGCTGGAAGCGCTCAAGTATTTGAGGAGCGAGATCGTCAGCAATCTCAAAAATCGTGATATAGGTGTCCTTATGGCTGATATCGTCAACATCGCTAAGACCAACCTTCGTCAGGATTCCGAACGGCCTCGGCCTGAGGAAGTGTTTGGTAGTGGCTCTCAGAAATCTCGCTCCCCGTACCTGGGCGATATTGTTGTTTGTGGTGGTGCTGCCAATGGGAGGGAATTCGATGCTCATAGATTCAACAATTTTAGCCATTTCGTCGGCAGCAATATCAAATGTACAAGTTATCTCGATTGGTCTCTTGCTGTTCCTGTCGTAGTAGTCATCTTCAGTATTGAACATAGGGCGCAGATCAACAATTTCTCCTGATTTTAGGGTGTTGAAAAAACCCAAGACCGCTGACAGTAAGTTTGACTTTCCTGAGTTGTTCTTCCCGATCAGGACATTGAAATGCCCACAGGAGTCCATCTCAGCCTTGTCAATGCTGCGGAGGCCGGTCACCCACACTCGTCGAAGAAGCATTTGCCTTCCCTCCCGGGCAGTCAGAGCCGATGGGATGCACCGCCGACTCATAATGCCCGCTGCAAATACGGGCCGAATTAGCATCAGTTTGCAGTCGTGTCAATCTACTCGGCATTCCTTGCCCTCCGTCTCCCGGTCTTTGAGCCGCCAGCGTGATTCAAGCCGCTCATTCAACTTGCAAAACCCGATTTTGTGCGACCCCGTGACGGGGGTCTTCGTAGACCCTACGAGGAAGCTCTGAAACGCTTCACCGTCGATTACGTACCGAGGCTACGGGGCAGATGACCACCCTGGACACCCTGACCAATGCCAACGGTCAGGGTGTCCAGGGTGTTCACCCATGCACTCCCGATGGCGACCACCTACACCTGTTCAGAAATCCCCCTCGCTGACCGTCGTTGAAAGCTGGCTTTCAACCGTGGGTTTTGCCGGTCTGCTGACCGTACCTGGAACCATCGGTTTTCGTTTACAAATGCGAACCCAGCTCACCCCGCCCCGCCCGCCACCCGCGCAATCATCCCCAACACCGTTGGCGCGGTCAGCGGCTGCCGCTCCACCACCACCCCAAACGGCGCCAGCGCGTCGGCCACCGCGCTCGGCAGCGCGCCCACCGCGCCCATCACCCCGCCCTCCGACATGCCCTTCGTCCCGCTCAGCGTGCGCCGGCTGGGCGTGTGCATCGGCAGCAGCGTGATCGGCGGGATCAGCGCCGCCACCGGCATCGCATAATCGGCAAAACTCCCCGTCACATTCTGCCCATTCTCATCATAAACCACCTGCTCCTGCAGCACGCCGGCGATGCCCAGCGCCACCGCGCCGTGCTGCTGGCCGGCGACGATCGCCGGGTTCAGCACGCGGCCGCAATCCTCCGCCACGATGTAGCGTTCCAGCCGCACCACGCCGGTCTCCACATCCACCACCGCCTCGCAGACATGCGTGGCGTTGGAGAAGGTCAGCGGCGGCGGATCGTAGGCGCGGTGCGCCTCCAGGCCGGGCTCCATCCCCTCCGGCAGGCGCAGCGGATCCATGTAGGCCACGCGGGCGATGTCGCGCAGGCCCAGCCCGGCATCCGCCCAGTCGCCGCCGATCACCCGCTGCACGCGCCCCTCCCATAGCCGCAGCTCGTCGCCCGAGTTCAGCCCGAGCAGCGAAGCGGCAATCGCGCACATCTTGCGTTGCAGCGTGCCCCCCGCGAGCAGCAGCACGGAACTGCCGGCGGTGCCGCCGCGCGCGCCGCGGCTGCCCATGCCGTACGGCGCGATATCGGTATTGCCCAGATGCAGCCGCACGCTGTCGATCGGCACGCCCAGCCCCTCGGCCGCGGCCTGCGCCAGGGCGGTTTCGTAGCCCTGGCCCGACCCCATCAGCCCGACCGAGACGTCCACCGCGCCGCTCGGCGCCACCTTCACCCAGCCGGCCTCATGACCCGAGCCGGGAATGCCGGCGGCGCGGTAGAACGCCGAGCCGTAGGTGTTCGACTCCACCACGCAGCACAGTCCCATGCCGCGATACACGCCGCGCGCGCGGTCCGCCGCTTGGCGGGCGCGGAACGCCGGCACGTCGAACGCGGCCAGCGCGGCCTCCAGCGTCTCGCGCGGCGTCACGTCCTCCAGCACCGGGCCGGTGGGCAGCGTCCAGGGGTAGTCCGCCGCCGTCAGCATGTTGCGGCGGCGCACCTCGACCGGATCGAGGTTCAATGCCCGCGCCACCGCCTCGATCGTGCCGTCCATCACCCAGCTCGCCATCGCCATCGGCGCCCGCATCGGCGCGGCGCCGCATTTGTTGGTCAGCACCACGCGCATGTCGCATTCATAGTCGGTGATGCGGTACGGGCCGGTCAGGCCCAGCATCACCATGCGCAGCAGGTAGTTGGCGGGATAAAAGCAGTAGGCGCCGAAATCCTCGATCATCCGCAACGACAGCGCGGTGATGCGGCCGGTCGCGTCGGCGGCGGCACGCGCCTCCACGGTCTGCTCACGGGCATGCGCGGCGGCCATCAGGTTTTCCCCCCGGTCCTCGCGCCACCGCACCGGCCGGCGCAAGGCACGGGCCAGGGCGGCGATGGTCACGTCTTCACGGAACGGAATGATCTTCTGGCCGAAGCCGCCGCCGATGTCGGGGCAGATGATGGTGACCTGCGACTCGCTCAGGCCGAGGCGGGCGGCCAGCGCCGTGCGATACGGGTGCGGCACCTGGGTGCCGACGTGCATGGTGAGGTGCTGGCGGCCCTCGTCCCACACGGCGCAGCAGCCGCGCGGCTCCATCGGCGCGTGGGTTTGCCGATGTTGCACGAAGCGCGCCTCGACCACGCGGTGCGCCTCGGCGAAGCGGCGGTCCGGATCGCCGTGGGAAAAACTCTGGTGCGACACCAGGTTGTCCGGCAGCGCGTCATCCACGCGCGGCGCGCCGGGGGCGAGCGCGGCGTCGATGCTGGTCACGTGCGGCAGCGGTTCGTAGTCGACGCGCACGCGCTCGGCGGCGTCCTCGGCGGTGGCGCGGTCGGAGGCGACGACACAGGCCACCGGGTCGCCGTGGAAGCGCACCTTCGTGGTGGGGAGCGTCTCAATGGTGACCGGATGCAGGCCCTCGATCGGCGGGGCGAGGCGGAGCGGTTGGGTCCATCGCGCCAGGTCGTGGCCAGTGGCGACCGTCACCACGCCTTGCAGGGCGAACGCGGCGGTGGTGTCGATGGCGACGATGCGCGCGTGGGCGTGCGGCGAGCGGACGAAGCGTGCATGCAGCGCGCCGGCAACGGGAAGATCATCGATGAAGCGCGCGGTGCCGGTGAGGAAGCGGCGGTCCTCGCGGCGGAGAATATCGCGGCCGATCGGGCCTTGCTCGGCGGTCATGCGAGAGGTGTAGCGGTCCGGGGGATCGCAGGGAACCATACGGAGCGTTGGGCAGGCTAATCTTTCAGCACGAATGTGTACAACCTGATCGAACCGTCGGGCTCGGTGCGTCGGTATACGCCCTGGACCTCGCTCTCGAAACCAGGAAACCGGTTGGCCGCACGCTCGAACAGCAACAGGTAATCAAGCATAGGCTGCGCGCGTCCGCCGAGGCGTTCGCCCGGCACCACCGTCGCTATGCCTGGCGGATAGACCAGCATCAGGTTCGCGGCGACGCGGCCGGCGATACGATCGATCGGCAGGAACTCAACCTCGTTGCGTACCATGAGCTGCACCGCTTCGTACGGCGGCATCACCATCTCGGGCAGATGCTCCGGCCGGAACTGCCGGCGCTGCAGGGCGCTGGTGTCGTGGTCGCGAAAGAAGGCGTGCATCTCGGCGCACAAATCGCGCAACCGCATACCGCCATAGCGCGCGGTGTACCGGGCGGTAAACTCGGTCAGGACCTCGGCGAGCGGCGCGTTCGCCTGGTGCAATTCCTTGAATCTAACAAGGGCGCTAAGCAACGTGCCAGCCTTGCTCGCCTCCACGCCGGGAGTCAGCAGGAACAGCAGACTGTTCAGGTCATTCTTCTCGCAGACGATCCAGTTGTCGCGCAGGAACTCGGCGACGATCGGAGCGGGAACGCCATGCTCGGCATAAGTGCCGGAGGCTCGGTCGAAACCCGGCGTGAGCAGGGTCAACTTGTTAGGATCGGTCATCGCGTAGCCCGGCGCGAGATGCCTGAACCCATGCCAAACCGCGCCGGGCGTCAATTCCCACATCGCCGGATCGCTCGCGAGACGGTCGGTCGGTACGTCCTCCCACCTTGTCTGCACCGCCTCCCCATCCGTGGCGCGCAGCGTCACCACATCCGGTACGAATGGGTCGAAGAACCAGTTGTGCGCGGGGTCGCTCTGCTTCTGGGCGTATTCTCGCGCGACCGCACGCAGCTTCTTGCGCAATTCGATGCCCAGCCGAATGGTGTCGTCCCACAGCACTTCGCCCGATTTCCCCTTCATCATTTGCGCCCCGACATCGAGCGAGGCGAACAGCGGATAGAAAGGCGAGGTGGAAGCGTGCAACAGGAACATCTCGTTGAAACGCCGGTGTCCCACCCTGCGCTGCTGGCCCTTGATGTGGCGATCCCGCACATGGATCTGCGAGGCCTGCGAGAAGCTTGCGAGCTGCTTGTGCGTGGACTGGGTGGCGATGATGCCGGGCTGGCTCGCATCGAGCTGCGTCAGGCTCATCGCGAAGCGGCCTGCGAACAGCGGGTGGAACTTCATGAATCCGGCCCAGGCCTCATCGAACAGGATATAGTCGCAGAGATGGCCGATCTGCCGCAGCACCATGCCTGCGTCATAGATCGTCCCGTCATAGGTACATTGTTCTATAACGGCGGCACGGAACGGCCGTTCGCGCTGCCAGGCTTCCGGGTCGGTGACCAGCTTATTGTCCCGAATGGCCGCGCGGATCCGCGCCTCGTCCAGCGCGTCGTGGTCGATCGGACCGATCAGGCCGTGGCAATTGCGCTGGGTCGGCAGGAAGATCGGTATGGCGCCTCCCAGGAAGAACGCGCCGTGATGGGCCGCCTTGTGATTGTTGCGGTCGAACAGCACCAGATCGCCCTTGGCGATGAGGGCCGACAGCACGACCTTGTTCGAGGTGGAGGTGCCGTTGAGCACGAAATAGGTTTTCTCGGCGCCGAAAATCTGTGCCGCCGCCTTCTGCGCCTCCAAGGCAGGACCCTCGTGGGTCAGCAGGTCGCCAAGTTCCAGGACAGAGTTGTCAAGGTCGTCGCGAAATATTGCTTCGCCGAGATGGGCAACGAAGATGCGGCCGATCGGGCTGCGCGCGTAGAAAGCGCCGCCGTTATGGCCCGGGCAGGTCCAAAGCTGGTTGCCCTCCTCGGCATAATCCACCAGCTTGCCGAAAAATGGCGTCTTCAACGACGCGGCGTAGTGCCGCAGATGGCTCACCAGATTGCGGGCGATGAAGTCGGGGGTTTCCTCGGCCAGGAACACGTAGCCGGTCACCTGGTTCATAACCTCTACCGCCACCTCCTCGAGGCGCTGGCGGCGAACCAGCACGAAGACCGGCAACTCCAGACCCCGCGCGCGCACCAGTGCGATCAGTGCGGCGCTCTTGCCCTGCACGCCGCGCTTGCCCCAATCGATCACCATGCAGCCGACCGCCGCATCGGCGCGAATGGCGAGCTCGGCCTCCTCTGCCCGGCGTGCCCGCAGCACCTCGAAGCCCAGCTTCTCCACCGCGGTGGCAATCTCCTGCAACCGCGCACCTTCGAGCGTGCCCGCAGAAAGTGCGGGTGTGCAAAACAGGAACTTGAAATACCGGTCGTATTCCATGCGGGCGTTACCTCAGTCGATGAATGCCGCTCGTCGCACGACACAAGTGACGGGTCGCCACGCTTACGATAACCGTGAAGGTAGCAGGCCGGAGCGGTCCTGGCATCCGCCCCTTGATGACCATGCCGGCATCACCTTGTCATCGCGAGGAGCGAAGGGACAAGGCAAACTCCCGCCTGCTGAGTGGCCGTCGGCTCGTCATGCGGGGAATTGCTGCGTCGCTCTGCTCCTGGCAAGAAACGAACTCCCCCTCCCCTTGTGGGAGGGGGTTGGGGGGAGGGGTCGGTCGGAAGCTCGCGATGACAGCCGGGCGCACCATTCCAGTCCGCTTCAGCTCCCTCGCACCCCCATGATCGCCGCGCGCAGCCGGCGGGAGATCGCGTCGATCACCGCAACGGTCACCAGCACGAGCAGGATCAGGAACGCCGCCTCGCGCCATTCCAATACGCGGATCATCTCGGACAAGTAGAGACCTATGCCGCCGGCGCCGACGATGCCGATGATCGTCGCCGAGCGGGTGTTCGATTCGAAGAAATACAGCGCCTGGCTGGCGAACACCGGCAGCACCTGCGGCAGGATGCCGAACCGCATGACCGCGAGCCGTCCGCCGCCACACGCCAGTACCGCCTCCACGGGCCCTTCATCGGCGGTTTCGATCGCCTCCGACATCAGCTTGGCCAGCGCCGCGAGGTCGGTGGAGGCGATGGCGAGCGCGCCGGCGAACGGCCCCAGGCCGACCACGTTGATCCAGATCAGCGCCCAGATCAGCGTGTCCACGCTGCGCACGCTGTCCAGGACGCGCCGCGTCAGGAAGTGCAGCACGCGCCCGGCAACGACGTTCTTCGCGGCCAGGAAGCCAAGCGGCAGGGCGAACAGGCCGGCCAGCGACGTGCCCAAGAAGGCGATCGCCAGGGTCTGTCCCAAGGCGCCGAGATAGGTCGGCACATGCGCCGTGCTGTCCGGCCACGGCGGCAGCATCAATGCGAAGACAGTGCCCAGGCGTCCCAGCCCGGCGAAGATCCGCCCTGGCGTGACACCGAGCACGACGGCGCCGCCGATATAGGTGGCGAGCACCAATGCGGCGACCGCGGCGCCCATAAGCGCACCACCAGACGCCGCGCGCGGCACCGGTCCCGCAGAGGTCAGGAAATCCGCCCGCAAACTGCCGGTCATTTTCCCGCTTCCAGTGCCAGCAGATGGTGGCGCAGCCGCTCCGACGCCATGTCCAGCAGCATGACGCACAGCACGATCAGCACGAGCATGGCGCTGACATCGGCGTAGAAGAATTTGCGGATGGCGATCAGCAGGTCCTCGCCGATGCCGCCGGCGCCGACGAAGCCGATCACCGTCGCGCCGCGCACGTTGATCTCCAGCCGCAGCAGCGTGTAACTGACGAAGTTCGACAACACCTGCGGCAGCGCTCCGAACCGCACCCGGGCCAACCAGGATCCGCCGACGGCGGCGACGCCTTCGACCGGGCCCAGGTCGATGCTCTCGACCACTTCGGTGAACAGCTTTCCCAGGGTGCCGGCGGAATGCAGCGTCAGCGCCAGCACGCCCGGCAGCGGTCCGAGGCCGAAGGCAACGACGAAGATCATTGCGAACACGAGGTCGGGAACGGTACGCAGCATTTCCAGCACGCGGCGCACCACCAGGCACAGCCAGGTGGGCACAAGGTTGCGGCTGGCGGCGAAGCAGCCGACGAAGGCCAGCGCGGCACCGCTCAGCGTGCCGACATAGGCGATCAGCAGCGTCTCGCCGAGAAGGCGCAGCCAGCGATGCAGGCCCCAGAACCACTCGACGGGATCGGTCCACACCCGTGCGCCGGAATCGAGCGTCAACAGCCGGTCGAAGTAGCTGGTGAAGTTGCCGATCTTGCTGAAGAACGTTGCCGGTTGCACTTCCGCGCCCATGACGGACACCGCCAGCGCCAGCAGGAACACGACTGCTCCGAGGAGGAGCTGCCGCTGGCGCGCCGCCACCGCCTGCCGGTAGGCACCGGCAAGCGCGGCGAGTTGCGCCTCGGGCAGAACCGCGACGGTACGTGCCACGCGGCGTCAGGCGGCCTTGCGGCGCAGCTTGTCGACGAACTGGATCATCTTGATCGTGTCGGCATAGGCGGCGTTGTCGATCGGCTGCCAGGGCAGGTTCTTACCGTCCGACAGCCGGTCGAACGCCGCCTTGTCGTTCTTCGCGGCATCCAGGAAAGCGGTGCGGACGGCGGCCTTCAGGTCCGGCGGCAGGTTGGTCAGCATGGCGGTGGGCGAGTTGATGATCAGGTCGGACTTCAGAATGATGCGGAAATCGGACTTCGTCATCGGACTGCCGTCGGGGTTCTTCAGCATGCCCTTGTTCAGCATGCGTGTGAGGTTGGAATCGTCGTCGGCATTCCACCAATTGGCGCAGACATCGACGGTGCCCTGGGACAGCGCGATCACCGCGTTCTCGTGACTGCCAGTAACCAGCACCTTGCCGAAATAGTTCTCGGCCTCGATGCCGCGCTTGTCCAGCGTGAACATCGGCATGTTATAGCCGGAGGTCGAGTTGGGATCGACCAGGCCGAGATTCTTGCCTTTCAGGTCCTCGATCTTCTGGTAGGGGCTGCTGGCACGGACATAGAACACCGAATAGTAGCCCTTGGTGCCGTCGCTGTTCACATCGATCACGAAGGCGTCGGTCTGTACGCCGGTGATCCGGGCGCGCGAGAACGACGCCGGGCCGTAATAGCCGATATGGATGTTGCCGGAGCGCTGGCCCTCGATCACCGCGGCGTAGTCGTTGGCGACGCGCAGCGTCACCTTGGTGCTGAGCGTACGCGATAGGTAGGCGGTGAACGGCGTGAAACGGTCGACCACGCCGGAGGCGTTCTCGGCCGGAACCACGGCATAGACCAGTTCCAGATATTGCGCTTTCCATGACTGCGCCAACGCAGCGGGAGCGACGGCGGCACCGGCCAAACCGGCGAGCAGAGTGCGGCGATTGATCATTGTGTTACCTTTGTTTGTTGGAAGGCAGACAGTAGTCAGGCGCGGGCGGGCTCGGGGAGCGCATCGGTGGCGGCGGCAGGCAGATCGGCGCCGATCGCTTCGTCGGCTTCCATGCCGTACAGCTCGCGCGCCACCGCCTCGGTCAGCGCGGCGGGCGCGCCATCGAATACCACCCGTCCGGCCGCCATGCCGACCAGCCGGTCGCAGTAGCCGCGCGCGAGGTCCAGGGAGTGGATGTTACAAATCACGGTCAGGCCGAAATGCCGGTTGATGCGCTGCAACGCGTCCATCACGATGTGGGCGTTGCGCGGATCGAGCGAGGCGACCGGCTCGTCGGCCAGCAACAGGTCGGGCTCCTGCACCAGGGCGCGGCAAATGGCGACGCGTTGCTGCTGGCCGCCGGACAGGTGGTCAGCGCGGTGATCGGCAAGAGTGGCGATATCGAGCTGGCTGAGCGCGGCGAAGGCGATGGCGCGGTCTTCGCGCGGCCAGGCCTTCAGCATGGCGCGCCAGCCGGGCGCGTGGGCCAGCCGGCCGAGCAGGACGTTGTTCAGCACGTCGAGACGGCCGACCAGATTGAACTGCTGGAAGATCATGGCGCATCGGCGCCGCCAGTCGCGCAGGCTGCGGCCGGAAAGTGCGGTGACGTCGGTGCCCTCCCAGGCGATCCGGCCGGCGCTGGGCGTCGCGAGGCGATTGATCATGCGCAGAAGGGTGGACTTGCCGGCGCCGGAGCGGCCGATGACGCCGACGAATTGTCCGCCCGGAATCGTGAGATGGACGTCATTCACCGCCCGCGTCGTTCCGTACTCCTTCGTCAACCCGTCGAGCACCAGCATCGCGGCGCGCTACCCCTTGCAGCCGCGCGGGGCTTATGGCGGAACGGCGGCGCGGTGTGTGAAGGTTCGATGAACGCCAGCGCCGCTGCATGCCTCGCCCGCGTTACGCGCGGGGTCGAGCCGCGAAGCAGATCGACGCGAGGTGCGTTAGGACCGCTGGTGAGGGTGATCGGGTCGGCACAGTGCAACTTTCGGTGATCGGGTTACCCTGCGGCAACTCACCTGGCGTTGTAGGCCGACCGATCCACTTCGCCGTGTTGATCCGCTTTGCTGCTCAACCGCGCAGAGCGAGCGAGGACTCGATCCGTTTCCAGAAGAACACCGTATCGCCGGGCGTGCCGTCGGCACTCAGCGCGTAACCCGGAATGCGCCCGGCCTCCTGCCAGCCCATCTCGCGATACATGCGCTCGGCCGCGTGGCCGGCACGCGTATCCAGGGTGAGCAGGGAGCGGCCTGCCGACGCGGCTTCGAGTTCTGCGCGTTGCATCAGGGCGCGCGCGAGGCCGTGCCGGCGCGCATCGGGATGCACCAGAAGCTTCTGTACCTCGGCGCGGTGCGGCTGGTTGGGCGGCGTTCCGATATGCAGCGTGACGGTGCCGGCCAGCACGCCGTCCACCCAACCGCAAAACAGCTTCTGTCGGCCGGCGGCAATTTCGGTGGTCGCTCGCTTCCAGAAGTCACGCGCCGTCTCCGGCGCGAGCGGCGGCAGGAACGATACGCCGGCACCGCCGGCGACGCAGGCGATCAGGATCTCCGCCAAGCGCCGTTCGGCGGATGCGGCGGCGGCCGCGTCGAGCATTTCGATGCCGTTGACCGGCTTGGCATAGGCGAATTCCAGCGAGTTCGAGATGTCGTGCAGCACGCGGATCGGTCCGGCACGAACGTAGGAACGCTTCTCGTAGAAGCGGTGTGCACGATCGAAGCGCGTGTCGCTCCACAGCACGATCCGCGCCGCGCCCGCAGCGCTTGCATGGGCTTCCGCGGTATCCAGCAGACGATGACCGAGCCCGGTGCCGTGCAGCGAAGGATGCACGTAAACGCGGCAGGTTTCCCAGGTTGGAGATTGCTCGGAGGTTGCGGAAAGGACTGGCGCTTCCCAGGCGGCGGACTGCCGCGTTGCTTCGCTCCTCGCAATGACGACAGGGCGCGTCGCCGCCATGCCGACGACGGTGCCCGCGTCCTCCGCCACCCATAGCGCGCCGCCCGCGTTCGCATAGTACGTCGCAAGCGCATGCAGTTCCGGCATCTCGCCGTCAACATCCATGCGGACGCCGGGATAAAGCGCCCAGCACGCGCCGATCAGCGCGATCAGTTGTGCCGCATCGGAATCCTCACCCGCCCTGATGCTCGCCGCCACGCCGCGCTACGTCCCAAAATCGTTCCCCCCCGCTTGAGGGAAGGGGAGGACCTTACCTCATCCAGCCACCGATCCCGATCCCCGCAGCACTACGAACGGCCCGACACGCGCCGTCCGGTCTCCAGCGCCGCGTACGAAGCCACCGGACCCGGCATCAGCCAACGGAACCCCTGTTCGATCAGCTTCTCGACGTTCTTGGTGTCCACGTGCGGATGGCCACACGGGACGTTGTACTGCTTGCAGATCGCCAGGATCTCGTTGATCGCCGAGGCGACCGTGGGATGTTCGTATTGCCGCGGATGCCCGAGGTCCTGCGACAAATCCCCCTCTCCCACCAGCACCACCCCAATCCCCTTTACCTGCTCGAGCATCTTCGGCAGGTTGGCGATCGCGCGCTTTTCCTCGCACATGATCACCGTCAGGATTTCGCCACCCGGATTCAGCGGCCAGGTGTCGGCGCGCTTGTAGTATTCCTGCGCGGTCAATCCCCAATAGCGCGCCGCCGACGTCGGAGCGTCGCCGCGCTGCCCGGGCGGATCGTAATAGTCGGCCTCGCGTGGTCGCGGATAACGGCTGGCGGCGACGGCGTTGCGCGCATCCTCCACCGTGCTGACATGCGGCCAGACAATGCCGTAAACGCCGATATCCAGCACCTGCTTGGCGATCCACTGGCATTGCTCGCCGCCGTTCGGCGGAATGCGCACGAACGGCGTCACCGCCGGCGCGATGCTGCCGGACGTCGCGATCTGCCGACGGTTCAACATGTATTGCAGGCAGTCGCGCAGCGCCTTGATGTCGTAGGGGTTGTGCTCCATTTCGAACACCACGCCGTCATAGGCGGTGGTGCTCAGGTTCACCGCGGTGCCGACCTCGCCGGGGGCGAAGGTGACAAAGGTCGGTTTACCGGAGTCCAGCGCCTTGATCGCGCCGTTCAGACGAGGAATGTCCATCTTGCAACTCCTTCAGGTCAGGGCAGCGGCAAACAGTTCTTCAGGGCGGTAGGCGCGCGGAATAAGCCCCTGTTGCGCGGCGAAATCCAGGCAGAGCTCGATGCCGCGCCGGTTGGCGGCGAGACCGTACGGCAGCACGTCGTCACCGACGACAGGCTGCCAACGTTGTTCGGCGCTGGGAGCGCGCGCGGTCTGCCTGGCCGCGGTGAACAGGGCCATAAGCTCCGCTTCCAGCCAAACGTGTTCCTCGAGCAATGCCCGCTTCACGCAGACGACATGGTTAACGGGGTAGGCGCCAGTGCGGCGGAACCAGTCAGCAGCGGCCTGGTCGGCATTCGGGATCACCGTGCGGATCTGTGCCGCGTCGAGGCCAGTGAGTGCGATCCCGGCATCGATCTCGCCCGCCATCAGCATGGCTGCGAGGTCCTGGCCCGGCGCAAGACGCAGCGAGTTCGGCGGGTCGTGGTATTCCAGCACGTGCGCATCCTCGGCAGTGACCCAGGTGACGCTGCCGGGGTGCACGTCGTAATCGGATTGCAGGATACCGCGCACCCATATGCCGGTGGTCTGCGAGAAGGCGCGCACGCCGACCTGCCTGCCGACCAGGTCTTGCGGGCCGCGGATCGGCGAGTCTCGCCGGCAGACCAGCGCGCCGTGATGGAAGCCGCGCATCAGCACGACCGGCAGGCCGACGATCGGCTTGGCGTAGGCGTGCGCCTGGGCCAGCGTGGTCAGCGCGATCTCGCACAGGTCGAAGTCCAACGTGCGCACCATACGGCGGAACGCGCGGGTGACGGGCTGCACGTCCTCGAAATCCAGCCGCACGCGATCCGACGCGACGCTGCCGTCTTTCAGCGCGATGGCGTGCGGGTAGGAGGCGATGGCGGTGCGGAGGGTGAGTGGGGTCATGGTCAAAGACCTGTCCCGCGAAGTGGGTTTGAGCCGCAAAGCGGATCGGCGCGGTTTGGTCGCGAAGCGAACCAACCGAAGCGCGGAGGGTGAGGGTGCCGCGGTTCACCGCGAAATTGCACCGTGCACGCAGATTGGCCGTGGGGCGACCCGATCACCCTCACCCGCCGCTTCACGGCGACTTCTCCCGCTCCGCGGGTGAGGCTTTGACCGTTGGGTAGATGTCCGCGCCGTAATGCTTGCGGAACAGCTCGATCTGGTCGGGTGGCGGCGGGGCGTAGACGCATTTCTTCGAGGTGAACCGGCCGCCCATGATGCGGTTCAGCTTCACTGCGGCCTCACCTAGCTTCACCAGGTTGGTGATGCCGTTGAGGATCGGCACGCCGTGCTCGGTTTCATAAACCCCGGCGTGTGCCAGCAGCGCCATCACCACGCCGCCGGCGGCGATCACCACCTCGGCGCCGGCTTCGGTGTTCTTGCGCGCCGCCTCGTTGAACTGCGCCAGGATGCGCGCCTGCGCGTCGGGATTGTCGAAGCCCGGCCCCAGATCGGTGATGCGCTCGATGCGCATGCGATTGGCCCCGGCGAACCGCTCGCGCAGGCCATAGCGCGCCACGTTCTCGACGATCCGCGGGGTGAATTTCTCGTTGATCGTCACAAACGAAAAATTCGCCCCCATCATGCAGGCCATGTGCATCGCCGCTTCGCATAGTCCCAGCACCGGGATGTCGGCGATCTCGCGCGCCTCGCGCAGGCCGGGATCGGCGATGTTGCCGATCAGGAACGCGTCGTACCCTTCCCGCACCGCGCGGTGGACGTTCTTCAGCACCTCGCCGGTTTCCAGGTATTCCAGGTAGCGGAACTGGTCGCCGACACCGCCGATCTCGGTAATGCCGGCGACGTGGATTTCGGTATCCGGGTCGCGCACCTTGTCCAGGATCTCGCGCAGCACACGCGGATAGCCGCCCCATTCGGTCTGGCGGAACATGCTCTGATACCAGAGTCTCATGCGATCTTCCTCCGCGTGGTGAATTCCACGCGTACCGATAGCGGCACGGTGGCAATCGTCAACCTGGCGTTCCCTCCAGCGCTGCCATGCGACCCGTTGCTCTTGGCGCAACGGTATTGGCAGGCCGCGCCTTCAGCAATGGACCTCGTGGCGACGCTCATTTCCGCTGCATCGAATGCTTATCCCACAGGCGCACAAGATACCCGTCCGGGTCAGCCAACTCGACCCCGTAACCCCAATACGACTTGCGCGGGCCATGCCTAAATGCGATGCCGCGCGCCGACCATTCTGTGAACGTCGCGTCGACGTCGGCGACCTGGAACCACATGGCATAGCCGTCAGCACTGAAGGGAGATCTTTCTTCTTGCAGGAAAATCGCAAAGCCGTCGCTATCCTGGAGAGCGACGGTGCTACGATCGGGGATTTCGAATTCGACTTTCAAGCCCAGAGTGGCGACATACCAGTCGCGGGAGCGGACCACGTCGGAGACCGGGATGCTCAGGTGGTCGAATTTCATCATGTTCGGAAGCGTCCTCGCCGATTTGCCCTGATGGGGTTCCGGAGCGGTCGTCCTTTCCCGGCTGGCGGCGATCCTCGGTCCGACCCTGGAAATCCGCTGGCTATGCCGGCCGCCAGTTGAAGCGGCTGGCCAGCCAGTCGCGCAATGCCAGCAACGCCGCCTCGTTGGCCGCCACCGGCGCGGCGCTGGCTGTCGCGGCCGGACCGCCAACCAGGCGCACGTCCAGCGCCAGGGCCAGCGACTGCACGTCCAGCGCGTTGGCGGCGTCGGTTCCGGCGCGGCGCCACAGCGCCACCATCGCCGCCGGCGTCAACTGCGGCAGCACCAGCCCGAACTCCAGTTGCGAGGCAGCCGCCGCGGCGCACCATGCGTCGAAGATCGGTCCGGCAAGCGGGGTGCCGCGCCGCGCGGCGTACAGTTCGAGCAAAACCGGCGTATCCGGAAACGCGGCGGTCCGCACCAGCGCGCCGGCGTCGTCGCGCGCGCCGAAGGTGAAGATCGGCTCGGCCCCGGCATCGGCGAGTGCCTTCGCCTGCGCTGGCACCTTGTGGCCGCGCAGCAGGACGGCGTCCACAGCATTGCGGGCGAAGGCGACCTGCAGCGCGTCGTCCTCGGCGATCCCGGGAACCAGTTGGGCGCGTCCGCCGAGCAATTCGATGCCGAGCACGGCCGGCAGGTCGGGTCCGGCGGCACTCGCGGCGGCGATCCGCACGCTGCCGCCGGAGGCAAACGCGGCAGCGCGTCCGACCACTACCGCCGGCGTCACGCAAGCCATGACAGCGACCCATTGGCCGACGTCGAAATGGGCCCGCGGGTCGCCCACCAGCCAGTCGAGCACCGTCTCACCCGGCGCCAGCAGGACGGTGCGGCCATCGAGGGCAACGCGGGTGTCGAACTCGTTGGCGCCGGTTACGCCGTCCGCGCCGCCGTCGGCGGTCTGCCGTATGGTGACGCCCGGTGCGAGCGACTGTGCCAGCGCGGGCTGCAGCAGGCGTGCCCAATGGTCCATGGCGCCGTTGTCCGGCCCGGCCACCAGGATCCGCACGTCATCTGGGAAGGGCGTGTCGGCGAGTGCCTGGGGGATGCCGAATGACGGCGCGGCAACGCTGCGCCCGGCCCGCCCGAGCACGGCCAGGCTTGCTAGCAATCCCAGAATACGGCGCCGGCAAGGCGATGGCAGGGTGTCGGCCATATTGGACTTTTCCTGCGCTCGGGACACGGCGGCGACCAAGCCCATCCCCCCCTCCTACCTCATGCCGGCGCGATCGCAAAGCCGTGACTGCAAAGTCCGTGGGAAAATCGCGTGAACGAAGGTAGCGCCAGGGCTCCGCCCTGGACCCGTCAGGGGGCTTTGCCCCTGGCCAGCGACGGGTCGGCCTTGCGGTTACACGTCGTAGGCGACCAGCGCCTCGCACGGCACGTCCAGTCGGGCGCGGCCGTTCAGGAAGGTCAGTTCGATCAGCGCGGCGGCGGCGGGCACCACCGCACCGACCTGGCGCAGCAGCGCGATGCCGGCGGACATCGTGCCGCCGGTGGCCAGCAGATCATCGACAATGACAACGCGCTGGCCGGGTTCCACAGCGTCGGCTTGGATCTCCAGGCGGTCGGTGCCGTATTCCAGCGCGTAGTTCAGGCCCACCGTCTCGCCCGGCAGCTTGCCACGCTTGCGCAGCATGACGAAGCCGCAGCCAAGTTTCAGCGCGAGCGGCGCGGCGATCAGGAAGCCGCGGCTTTCCAGCCCGGCGAGCAGATCCGGCTGGTAGGCGCGCACCGTCTTGGCCATGCGGCCCATTGCCACCTGCCAGGCGTCGGCGTCGCGCAGCAACGTGGAGATGTCGTAGAACAGCACGCCCGGCTTGGGGAAATCGGGGATGCCGCGGATGTGGTCCTTGAGGTCCATGCGCCGGAGCCTCTCTCGGTGGGAGTGTGCCCGGGGGTGTAGAGTGAGCGCCCGGTTACCGCAAGCAATCCGCGGGCGGAGCCGCCCGCCGCTGAAGCTATCGGTTGGCCAGCACAAGGGCGTGGACCACGGCGATCGTGGGCGCGGCAGGCAGGCAAGATTTTAACACGGAGTTTGCCAGCGGCCGCGGCCGCACCGCCATGGCTCAAAATGGCGTGGAGCTGCCGCCGGGTCCCGGGTACGGGCTATCTTCATGGTCGGAGGAACGGAGAGCCACTGTGGCCGCGGAGCAGAATAGGATTGCGCTTCACGCGAAGTACGCGAGTTTTCGCCTCCGTGATCCTCAGTGGCGCTCCGTTGCTGCTCCGTGTTAAAATCATGCTGGACCGCGGGGACACGCGCCCCCGGGCACTACGCAGCGTCACGTTGGCGCGGCCGATTCAACCGATCGCTCTGTGGGCGGAGCATGGCGGACCAATGCAGCCCTGAGCGGGCGCGAGGCGGCTTTATACCGCGCCGGGCGCGACGGAGCATGCCGCGTACCGCATCCGTCCTGGCCGGCAACATCACGTGGCGGGCTACGCGGTGAAATCGGCCCGGCCTACGCCGTGGCGTAGCGCGGCGTAGGCTCAGTGCAGCCGGAGCCATGCCGCCGGATGGCGGAACGTCGCCGGTTTCACCAGCTTGGCCGAAGCGACACGGACCGAGTGGACCTTGCCGTCCAGTTCGCGGTTCCAGAAGTCCAGGAACTTGTGCAGCACCGGATATTTCGGCGCGAGGTCAAGGTCCTGCCAGACGAAGCTTTGCAGCAGGCGCGGATGATCCGGTAGGTGATACAGGATCTCCGCCGTGGTCAGTCGATAGTCCCGCAGTTGCAGCGCGAGGCTCATGCTTACCTCTCGATCTGTCGTCCCATGACGTCCTGCCGGCGAACTGCCGCCTGCCGGACCGGATGACCACAGCATGACATACGCCCAGGTGGTTAAGGCAAGATAAAAACACTAGGATTTCAACAACTTGGCACTCATCTCCGGCAAGTGCTGCCGCGCTCTGGCAGTCGACCACAAGGAGTGCTAACGAAGGCTTGACTTGGCGGCTGGGGCATCCTAAGTCGCTGGCACTCCCAGGACGGGAGTGCTAACAGGCGCGCCGGCGGTGCCCACGTGGGGCCGTCAACGTGGTTGTTGGTCGAGCCAATTCCACTCACTAACCCTCTGAGATCACTCAGGAGCGATCCGCATGAATTTCCGTCCCCTGCACGACCGGGTCGTGGTCCGTCGGCTCGACGCCGAAGAGAAGACCGCGGGCGGCATCATCATTCCCGACACGGCGAAGGAAAAGCCGATGGAGGGCGAGGTCATCGCCGCCGGGCCCGGTGCCCGCAACGAACAGGGTCAGCTCGTTCCGCTCGACGTCAAGGCTGGCGACCGCATCCTGTTCGGCAAGTGGTCGGGCACCGAGGTCAAGCTCGACGGCGAAGAGCTGCTGATCATGAAAGAGTCCGACATCATGGGCATCGTCGAGGGCACGCCGGCCGCCAAGAAGAAGGCGGCCTGAGCCTCGCCTGCGCAAATGCACGGACTGACCAAGACAACACGATACGAAGGGAACTAAGATATGGCTGCGAAGGACGTTCGCTTCGCCGGGGATGCCCGCGCGCGCATGCTGCGCGGGATCGACACTCTGGCCGACGCGGTGAAGATCACGCTGGGACCGAAGGGCCGCAACGTGGTGCTCGACAAGAGCTTCGGCGCCCCGCGGATCACCAAGGACGGCGTCACCGTCGCCAAGGAGATCGAGCTGGCCGACAAGTTCGAGAACATGGGCGCCCAGATGGTGCGCGAGGTGGCCTCGAAGACCAACGACGTCGCCGGCGACGGCACCACCACGGCGACCGTGCTGGCCCAGGCGATCGTGCGTGAGGGCGCCAAGGCGGTGGCCGCCGGCATGAACCCGATGGACCTGAAGCGCGGCGTCGATCGCGCGGTGGCCGCGGTGGTCGAGGAGCTGAAGAAGCGCTCGCGGAAGATCACCACGCCGGCGGAAACCGCCCAGGTCGGCGCCATCGCCGCCAACGGCGAGACCGAGATCGGCAAGATGATCTCCGACGCGATGCAGAAGGTCGGCAACGAGGGCGTCATCACGGTCGAGGAAGCCAAGG
>Ga0209415_10007854_pt1 | contig 18554 bp, 12 predicted proteins | sample PeaSoiSIISIP2007_FD_187696 | JGI IMG/M metagenome (GOLD analysis project Ga0209415, IMG submission 187696) | Peat soil microbial communities from Weissenstadt, Germany - SII-SIP-2007 (SPAdes) (version 2) | ecosystem: Environmental > Terrestrial > Soil > Wetlands > Peat | place: Germany...
TTTCTGCTCAGCAAGGGCAGCCCCGCGGCTGTCAATGCTCAGGATGACAAACGGCGATTTTTTCACAGCTCCTCAGCAGACGGGAAGTCGACCAAGTGCCGACCCGAAGATCGGCGCTGCCGTGAGCATCGGGGAACAAAGCGAGAATGTCTATGAAAACAAAGAGTCGAGCAGTTAAGGAGTCGAAGAGTTGAGGGGTAAGAAACCCAAACTAGAGGTCGGGAGGGGGCGGATGCCGACGGTTCCCCGATCCTCAACCGTCGACTCGCACCTTCTCGACTTGAATTCGAACGAACGAACCGGGAATGTATATGAAAACAAAGGACGAGGTCAAAAAGTCGAGGTTTCGAGGAGTTGAGAAGCCGAGCAGAGGAAACCAATATCAGATCGCAGGTGGCCACTCCTGAGCGGTGCAAGGCTGCCAACTTCTGGACTCCTTAGAGTGTCGCAATGTATTCGTGGGGTGAGCCACGAGGTCTTTGGGACGCAGCGAAGAAACGTGGGGTGCGGCGCCAAGTAGGGAATGCAAAAAGATGTGAAAATAGTGGAAACGAACTCAACAACTCCTTTGCTGTCAGTAAAAGTTGCAAAAAAACGAACTCAAACTGAGCGCAAACGCAATACAAAGACGAGCGCCCGACATGCAAGTGAAGATCAAACTTAGCGTAAACGAACTCACCGCAATCCGGAGGGCGTCTGGCGCCCACGTGCGGGCAGAGCCTGCCCTGAGCGGAGCGAAGGAATGCCCGCACGACAACGGGCGAGACGCCCGTGCCACCACGCCCTGCGGGCGGCTTCGATGTCGCAGTTGGCTGCACCCGGCGGTGATCCTCCTAATTCTTGTTCACTGGCCCGTGCCGGGACTGGCTTGGGGGGATCACGGTCACAAGCTGGTCAACGCGGCAGCGGTTGACAATTTGCCTGAGCCGGTCCGCTCTTACTTTCAGGCCCGCAAAGTCTACCTGGTCGACCATGCCTCCGACCCCGACCTGCTGGCGCATGATGACGCCGCGGAGCGTCCTCACCACTACACCGACCTCGACTCCGACGACACCTACCCATTCCCCAACCTCAGACGGCAATTCGTTCTGCAAAGGGCGGCGCCCATGTTCTGGCAGCTTCGCAATGGGGACTCGCTCTGGCAAATCGAGCGCTTCACCCTGCGCCTGGCCGATTCTCTCGAGCACCGTCGTTGGCAGGCGGCGGACGAGGACGCGGTTTTTGCTGCGCACTACGCCGCCGACCTTACTCAGCCTCTTCACACCGTCAAGAACTACGACGGCCAATTGACCGGGCAGAAGGGTGTTCACGCTCGCTTCGAGACCGACTTGGTGAACGCCTTGTCGGACACCTGGCAGCTCAAGCCGCAACCTGCGATCTTTTTGCCGGACCTGCGCGGCCGGATTTTCGACGAGGCGACGGCAAGCTTCAATTGCCGGAACCTGGTCTTCGCCGCCGATCGCATCGCGGTTACCGGCCGCACCTACCTCGATCCGCAGTACAGTGCGGCCTTCTACAAGCTGGCCGGGCCGTTGGCCGAGAAGCGGCTATCGGCCGCAGCTTCCTTCGTCAGCAGCCTCTGGTATACTGCCTGGGTTCGAGCGGGTAAACCCCCGCTGCCGGGCAAGGCTGGAATGTGATATGCGTGCTTCTCCGAAGGTCTTGCGATGAGACGAAAGCGGATATTCGTGGCGGGAATTGTGCTCGCGGTTTTCTGCCTTGGCGTTTTGGTGGGCCGCCGCGCCGGACGCTCGCCCTCGACGCCCTTCACTTCGGGCGCTCCCTCAGGCGGAGAGGCCGCCGGCTGTGTCGATATCCACGATGCGGCTCCGCTGGCAGGCAAGACAGGATGCGTCTCCGGGCGCGTGCTCAAGGTATTCACGTCGAAGGGTGGCAATACCTTTTTCGATTTCTGCGAGGATTATCACGACTGCCCGTTCACCAGCGTGATATTTTCCTCCGACAAAAGCAAGTTTGGTGATCTCGAATCCCTGGCAGGGAGGCAAATTGAAATCCGCGGGTCAGTTACCGTGTACCAAGGAAGGCCGGAGATCATTATCCACGATGCCGGGCAGATTCACGTGGCGCCGTGAGAGTTCCCCTCCTCGTAGAGGAGGGGTTTGAGGGGGTGTATGCGCTGTTGCGGGAGTTTGATTGTGGTCGCGGTCGGTCTGTTCATGAGCGATGGTAAGGCCGCTTTCACTCGGAGTGAAGCAGCGGCTACTGTCATCCTGAGCGAAGCGAAGGATCTCCGCAGTTGTTCTTCACACAACAGCCAACCACGAACTGCGGAGATGCTTCGCTTCGCTCAGCATGACATCGCAGCACCACAGCAGACGGCTACACCGGCTCCCCCGCAGCTTTTGCCGGGGGTCGCCGAGGCGGTTAACAAAGGTTTCGACCTGCTGTCGCGCCGTGACCCGGCAGGCGCCGAAGCCGCCTTTCGCCAAGCCATCGAGCTGCAGCCCGAACTCGAAATGGCGCACCGCGGATTGGGCATGGCTCTCCGGGCTCGCGGCCAGGATGAAGCGGCCGTGCGCGAGCTGGAAGTCGCCACGCGCCTCGACCCTTCGGATGCGGATGCCCACTACGAACTGGCGGACGCGGCCTGGGCTTTGAGCCGGCAGCAGGCTGGCTCGCAGCGCGCTCCAGGAACCGCCGCCCAGGACTACCGCGCCTTGGCCGCCGGCGAGTATAAAAAACTCGCCGCGCTCCGGCCGCAAGATGCCTCGCTCCGGCAGATCCTGGCGGAACTCGACCTCGAGTCAGGACGAAAAGAAGAAGCGCTGGCTGAGATGCAAGAGGCGGCGCGCGCCGCTCCGGACGATGCCGCGACACACGTGGCCCTGGGCCGCGTTTATTTTGCCCAAGCCGAAGAAGAAAAGGCCGCCGCAGAATACCAAAAAGCTTTGCAACTCAACCCCAAGGAGGGCCAAGCGTATCTGGCGCTCGGCCAGATGCGATTCTTCCAGCGGCGATATGCGCAAGCGGCAGAGAGTTTTCAGCAAGCCATCCAGGTGTCCCCCAACCTCGGCCCGGCCTATGCGGGCATGGCGCAGATCTACATGCAACAAGGACATTCCGCGGAAGCGCGAAAAATGCTGGAAAAGGTCGTGGCGCTGGATCCCGAAGATTGGCAGAGCCAGTTTCAGCTTGCGGTCTTGATGAACTCGACGGGGGAGGTGGGGGCCGCCACGGAACTGCTCGAGAAGGTCACACGCCTGCATCCGGATTATCTTCCGGCGCAGGAACAGTTGGTGATGGGGCTGGTGCGCCGCGGGGATCTGAGGCAAGCCAGCGCCAAGGCGGATGCCTTGATTGCCGAGCAGCCTCAGGCGGCCGAAGGCCATCGCTTGCGGGCGCTGATCCTCCGCAAGCAGCACGACCTCGAGGGGGCGCTGGCCGAGGCCGCCATGTCGCTGGGGACTGAGCCGGACTCCGCCTCCATGCTGGCGCTCGAATCGATCTCGCTGTGGGAACTGAAGCGTAAGAAAGACGCCCTGGCTGCTTTTCGCGCTGCGGCCAAGCTCGAGCCCAAGGTTGCCACGGCGGAGGTTTTCTGCCGCCTGCTGGTGTGCGACGCGAATGATATCGGCGGGGTGAGCGATTTCCTTCGCCGAAACCGTTGGGTGCTGGCTCCCCCGCCCGAGCGCTAGGCTTTTAGTATAGGCTACATCAATGTGAACTTTCCGTCCCTGCGGACTTCTGGGTGCCTTGCTTCCTCAACTCCCATCCAGACTGGCTTAGCGGGAGTTTGGCCTTTGACAATGCGCTCCGGTGGTGGTAGGGTTGCGCCAATGGGTGCGTGTGGTGACTTCACGCGCCGGCCGCCGTCTTTGTCTCGATCCAGCGCGAAGATCCCCATACGCTGTCCGAGGTGGCCATGCAAGGGACTATCAAGCGAATCATCCGTGACCGTGGGTTCGGGTTTATCCGCACTGCCGAGGGCCAGGAAGTATTCTTCCATCGCAGCAGCCTTCAGGATCTCAACTTCGACGCTTTGAAAGAGGGGACAAGCGTCGAACTTGAGGTGGAGAGAGGGGACAAGGGTCCTCGAGCTACGACGGTGCGTGCGAGCGGAGGCTAGCGCTGCGGGAGATTCTTGGATTCTCCAGCGATCGCGTTCTTTCGGAGCAATGGCCGGGAATAAGCGCAATGAAGGGATAGCTCTGCCCCGTTTCTGATCCAAGCTGTCCGCACCGCGCAGGGGGTCTCTATAATGCTGCCTCGCGCGGTGCGGCGCGGGCAGCCCTTGGAGCGGCCCTCCGGGCCACGATTCGACAACGCGCCGGAGATCGACCGCCGCCACACGGCGGGGCGCTCCGGCTTCGATCCTTGACTATGACCGCTGAGCTTCAGAAAGGCATTGCGTGTGCTGGGAACTGGACCCTTGATCTCGTCAAGGTCATCGACTACTACCCTCCCGAACACTCCATCGCCAACATCACCGCCGAATCTATGGGTGGGGGTGGTTGCGCTTTCAACGTCAGCTTGAACCTGGCGAAATTCGACAGCGAACTTGATCTCTACCCTTTGGGCGTGATTGGAAACGACTCCTACGGAGACTTTCTAATCGAGCAGTTTCGCCCCTATCCCCATGTCCACCTCGACCAGCTCAGGAGGACCAGCCGGGACGGGACGTCGTATACGGACGTTTTCAATGTCGCTTCTACCGGCCACAGGACCTTCTTTCACTATCGGGGAGCTAACCGACTATTCTCGCCGGACGAGGTTGACCTGGATAAGTTGCCGGTCGAATGGTTTCATTTAGGTTACCTCAATCTGCTGGACGCGATGTATCAAGCGGATGAGCAGTTCGGGACGGTGGCGGCGCGATTCTTGGCTCGAATCTGCGACCGGAACATCAAGACTTCCATCGATCTCGTGTCGGAGGACAGTGACCGCTACAAGCAGATTGTCGCTCCGGCGCTGAGGTTCACGTCCTATTGCGTCATCAACGATTTCGAAGCCGAAAGACTCTCGGGAATAGCGATCCGGCGGGAAAAGGCGTTGATCCTCGCAAATCTGAAGAGAATTGCCACCGATATTCTGGGCTTAGGCGTCGAGGAGATGGTAGTGATTCACTTCCCGGAAGGAGCTTACGCCTTAGCTAAGGATGGAGGTGAGATTCTCCAACCTTCCTTGGACCTTCCCGCGAGCTATATTGTGGGAAGCACGGGCGCTGGTGACTCGTTTTGTGCGGGGGTGATTTATGGGCTCTCGAAGGGATGGAGCCCCGAAAAGACGCTCCGCTTCGCCTCCTGCGCCGGAGCCATGAACCTGAGCGACCTGACCACCACGGGCGGAATAAGGCCCTGGGCGGAAGTCCTGGGGATGGAGGGGAAATTCCCTTACCGGAGGCTGCCGTAAAGGCTCGCAGTTCGTCGCCTATCGCGCGCGGGACAAACCTCTCCTCCAGCCCTGTCGAAGCAGGACCTCGAAGCCCGAGGGGTTGCTGCACTCCGGGATTCGCTCACTGCACTCGTCGGGCCGGATCAGAGCCAGGAGGCGGAGGAGGCGCTACCATCAAGCCCAGACCTTGCAGCAGCATTACCGTCCGTTGTGCCGCCGCCCGCCAGACGAGCTGGCAACCTTCTCCCTGACAGTTCTGCACGTAGACGTCGCCGCCGGAATATTCGAGGCTGCAATTCTTAAAGGTGCAGTTGACGAAAACCCCGTCGTCCAAGACCAAGTGCTGGTTCTCGAAAATCTTGTTTTCGTGTCGAGTCATGAGAAGACGAGGCTACCACCACCCGGCCGTGGCCGCAAGCTTGGGGTGCAGGTATTTTCGGGTGGATTGAAAGCGGTCTCCCGGCAGCCATAACGAGGTCCGCCAGACGGGGACTGCCGCCGGGCGGCGAGGCAGAGTCGCCTCCACAATTCTTGTCAAGAGGACAAGCCAGAAGGACGTATCATCTGCACCTTGACTTTCCTGGGTGAGGAAAGCGAGGCCTGCACACGCGCCTTGAGTCGTTGCAGCGCCTCAGCGTGAAGCTGTGAAACGCGCGATTCATCCACGGCCAGACGGGAGGCAATCTCTTTCATGGTGAGATCGTGCTGGTAGTAAAGCGTCATAATAAGCCTCTCCCGTTCGGGCAGACGCTCCAACGCGCGATTCACTAGTTCGCGTTGCTCACGGCGATAACAGAGGTCGAAGGGATCCTCGGTCAGTTGACGGACCGGTACGCGGCTCTCTTCTCTTACCGGCAGCTTGGCGGCGGCGGCGGCCGTTTCGGAATTCTGCAACGCGTCAAAGCCCAGTGAGTGCACCTCTTGCGCCCAGCGGTGCCACACTTTTAGGCTAATGCCCAGCGCCCGCGCGACTTCCTCGCCTTGCACGGGGCGGCCCAGGCGTGCTTCCAACTCACGGTACGTCTTTTCCACTTTTCTTACCCGGCGCCGCATATCGCGGCTGGCGGGGTCGAGAGTTCGCAGCGCGTCCAGGATGCCTCCACGAATCCTGTGCCGCGCGTAGCTTTCAAGTTTTACCTTCCTGGAAGGATCGAATTTCCGCAGCGCATCCACCAACCCCAGGGTTCCGGCCCCCACCAGGTCGTCCATTTCCACATGAGGCGGCAAGTGCTGGCGCATCTCGAATGCCACCCGCTTGACCAATGGCGCCATCGCTAGTAATAAACTCTGACTTTCTGCTTCTTGTCTGCCACTGCTTCCCTCATCCGCTTTTCCCGTGGAAGAAGGGGAGGCAGAAGTAGGGGAAGAACCGGTCTCTCCGCCTTGCACACGCGGCCGGTCGCCGCCTGCGGAAGAGGGGGACACTTCGCTGGCGAGTGAACTTGCCGGCTTCGGCCGGCGGCTGCCGCTTCCCGGTCCTTCCTGTTGCCTCGCCATGACCAACCTCGCTCGTTAGCTTTGCGCCACGAGAAAGCCTGAGTGGAAGCTACGTGTTGAGCGGCGACGCGGGATCCTGAAATTCGCATCTGCTCGGACCCGACACTTCACCGCCGGCGCAAGAGTCTGGCTCCTGCGCAACCCTCACGCTGACTTGGTTCGTGAGTCCGTGGCGCTGGCATTGGAAATTGCACCTTTCATGCCAGCCCGCCGGGGATAACCGGAAACCGTTATCGGGACTCTCCTGCCACGCCTCAACTTAGCCTCATAGCGTAGACTGTGAGGCCTAGCCGTGAGCTTGAAAGGCGCCCGATTCGAGGTCATGGACCGGCAATTAACATCGAAGCTTCAATGGCATAGCAGACTATGGGGACTGCAAGAAGCAAACCCAAGGAGGGCTCGTTCTAGCCTCAGAACTGCGGAGCGGCGTGCCGCGGGGCGGCACTTCGAGGCCCGTTAATTCCTCCTCCGGCAAAACAGGAGTTCTTCCGCGCTTCGGCTTCAGCTCCAAATCGGAATCCATCCGGGCTCGGAAGACCCTCCTTATCTCCTCATCGGCGGGTCAGCGCATTGTCCTGAGCACAATCGCCGATTGCGGTATCGTTTAAAGCCTTGCTTCAACACAGCCGATACTAGTCTTGGTCGCGGGATGAGGCTGGGCGATGCACAGTGAGTGCGCGCGACAGGTTTGCAGCACCCAGAAAGCGCACGAGATCCACAGTGCGGCTCCAGCCCCCAAAAGCCGCAGGCCGGCAGCAAGCAGCAGTCCGAGGGGAAGTGGGCTTGAGGCCGGCCTGAGCGAAAAACGGGATTTGCGCAGAGCGACTTGTCGAACTTCTTGCTTACAAATCGGCGGGCGCATGGGCAGGTTCCAAAATGGGAAGCGGTTTCCCGATTTGGAAAAAGGCCGCGCTTTTCTTAGGGGATGATCATGCGGGACCGATGCAGAGCCAAGCTAGACAGAAACAAGATCGAGGACGCTACGAAGCCGCGTTCCCAGGCCGCTGAGAATCCAAGTTCACTTCCCAAAGCGCTCAGTCGTGTGGATGAATCCTCGGTCTCAGCCATGGCTCCGGGGGATGTCTTTTTGATTGATGAAATGGGGGCGATAAGCTCATATTCCGAGCCTGCCTTCCATGCCATTCTCGCCTGCCCGCTGTGTGGGAGCCAAGTGCTGATTTCCACCGCGCAATATTTAGGGTTCGCTCCGATCCTATGTGCGGCCAGAACCTGCCCAGGCCTTTTCAGAATCGTTGATGACGGACGATTCGTTTACCTGCCCGTGAATTGACCCCCGCGAGATTGCAACCTCAGAACCGCCCGCGCAACTCAGGCGCCTCACCTTCCGAAACGATCAAGTCGAAGAGACAGCCCATGTGGCCGCGCCCCTTGCCGCTTTGCTAATTCCCCTCGTAGCGCCGCCCGGGAGGGACGCAATTTGGATGAGCCTGCACGCCGCCCCGTGCCAGCCACTACTCGATCGGAGCGGATTTGGTTTATGCTAGTGCATCACCTACGGAGGTTCACGTGAGTCGATGCCGCTCTGTCGTTCTATTTGTTCTTGCCGCATGCGCGGCGGCGAATTGCCTGGGAGCACAGCAGTGCTCGCCGGCGTTATACCAGGAGATGCGCTGGCGACTGATCGGGCCGCACCGCGGCGGCAGGACCCGCGCGGTGGCCGGAGTGCCGAGCCAGCCCAATGTCTTTTATATGGCGCAGGTCAACGGTGGCGTCTGGAAATCGGACGACTACGGCCGCACCTGGAATCCGATCTTCGACGACCAGCCGACCCAGTCGATCGGCGCCATTGCGGTGGCGCTCTCCGATCCCGACATAATCTACGTAGCGAGCGGAGAGGGTTTGCAGAGGCCGGATCTTTCGGTCGGAGATGGTATCTACAGATCCTCGGATGCAGGCAAGACCTGGACCCACCTCGGGTTGCGCGACGGGCAGCAGATTCCCGCGCTGGCCGTGGACCCCCGCGACCCGAATCGTTTATTTGCGGCGGTACTCGGCCATCCCTATGGCCCCAACGAGGAGCGAGGCATCTTTCGCTCTGCAGACGGCGGCCAGACGTGGCAGAAGGTCCTCTATAAGGATGAGAACACGGGCGGCTCGGACATTCAGATAGACCCCTCGAATCCCGATGTGCTTTACGCGTGCCTGTGGCGCGCGCGCGAGGGACCCTGGGAAGACGGGAATTCGTATGGCGGAGCGAGCGGCGGGATATTCAAGTCCACGGATGGAGGCAACACGTGGAATAAACTCGCCGGGGGCTTACCCGAGGACTTGGTGCAGGCTTACGTCGCGATCGCGCCCAGCGAGCCCAGCCGGCTTTACTCGAGCCTCGCCGATGCCCACGCGACACACATCTACCGATCCGATGACGCCGGAGAGCATTGGACTCAAATCACCACCGACTCACGTCCCTCGGTGCGCATTGGCGGCGGCGATTTGGCGATTCCCGCGGTGGACCCGAAGAATCCTGACGTGGTCTACACCGCCAGCATCGTTTGCTGGCGTTCGACGGACGGAGGCAAGACGTGGACGGGGATTCGCGGAGCGCCCGGCGGCGACGACTACCAGAACCTGTGGATTAATCCCAACAACCCCAACACGATTCTGTTGGTCAGCGACCAGGGCGCGATCGTGACGGTGAATGGCGGAGAGACTTGGAGTTCCTGGTACAACCAACCAACGGCGCAACTCTTTCACGTCATTGCGGACGATGCGTTTCCCTACCGCGTATACGGAGGGCAGCAGGAGAGCGGCTCGGTGGGGATCGCCAGCCGGGGCAACGACGGTGAAATCACCTTCCGCGAGTGGCACCCGGTGGGCGTTATCGAATATGGTTACGTCGCGCCCGACCCGCTGCATCTCAACATTGTCTACGGGGCCGGCCGCAGTTCAGTGTCGAAGTTCGACTGGACGACGGGACAGGTTCAGGACGTGACGCCGATTGTGATCCGTGGCGAGAAATACCGCACCGATCGCACCGAGCCGATTGTATTCTCGCCTATCGATCCGCACATCTTTTACTACGCAGCCAACGTGCTCTTTGAGACCCGAAACGGCGGCGAGTCGTGGCAGACAATCAGCCCCGACCTCACCCGGCCTCATCCGGGCATCCCGGCAAGCCTGGGCGACCTGGCCGCAAAAGACGAGTACGCAGCCAAAGTGCGGGGCGCCATTTACGCGGTTGCCCCATCGTTCAAGGACATCAATACGCTCTGGGCCGGGACCGACGACGGGCAGATCTGGATCACCCGCGATGGCGGAAAGAAATGGAGCAACATTACTCCTTCGGAGTTGATTCCATGGAGCAAGGTAACGCAAATCTCAGCTTCGCACTTCGACAACGAGACTGCCTTTGCCTCCGTCAGCCGCTTCCGGATTGACGATCTGCGCCCCTACATCTACCGCACCCAGGACGGCGGGAAGACCTGGCAGAAGATCATCACGGGCCTGCCGAATGCTGGCCCGGTGGACACGGTGCGCGAGGATCCGGTGGCGAAGGGGCTGCTGTTCGCGGGCACAGAGAATGCGGTCTGGGTGTCGTTCGACGACGGTGATCATTGGCAGTCTTTGCAACTGAACCTCCCCCACACCTCGATGCGTGACCTGTGGATTCACAAGGACGATCTCCTGGTGGGTACGCACGGCCGCTCGATGTGGGCGCTGGACGACATTACTCCTCTGCGTCAGATGGCGGGCGCCGCGAACTCTGCCGTTTTCCTCTTCAAACCCGCCCCCGCCTACCGGGTGCGGCGCGACATAAACTCGGACACGCCCCTGCCTCCCGATGAGCCGGCCGGGCAGAATCCCCCGGACGGGGCGATCATCGACTACGTTCTTGGTGAGGCTGTAATCGGTCCCGTCACGCTCGAGATTCTGGACGCCGCGGGTAAGCCCGTGCGCCGCTTCTCGAGCGACGATAAGGCTCCGTTCACGCTCGAAACACTGAGGCTAACCCTGGGGATCCCAACTTACTGGGTTCGCATGCCCAGGATCCTCTCCAAAGCACCGGGCATGCACCGCTTCGTGTGGGACCTGCGCGAGACGCCGCCCCAATCTTCAGAGTACGGCTATCCGATCTCGGCCATCCCTCACGACACACCGCGCGAGCCTTCGGGACCGCTTGTGTTGCCCGGGAGATACACCGTCCGGCTGACTGCCCAGGGCAAGATTCTGACCGTGCCTCTGAACGTGATCATGGATCCGCGCGTCTTAACGCCCGCTGCCGGTTTGCGACAGCAGTATGAGGTTGAATCCCGTCTCTTGGCGATGATTGACGAGAGTTTCGAAGCGCGCGCCGAGTTGAGCAGTCTTGACCACCAGCTCGATGCGCTCTCAAAGCAGGCGCAGGGTTCTGTGGCGGATGCGGTGAGTGGGCTGCGCGCGAAGGTGTCTGCCCTCTTGGGAAGCCCGCCTGGACGCTTTGCGCCAGGGCCTTCAGCGGCGACGCTTTCCCGCGTGGCAGGTGAAGTCGGAGGACTTTACGGCCAAGCCGGTGGCGCGGACGTGGCGCCGACCGCCACGCAGATGGCGGCGCTGGCTGCGGTCCAGCAAGATTATGGCGAAGTGATGGGGCGTTGGAAGGCGATTAAGTCAACAGACCTCCCCGCACTTAACAGTCAGTTGAGCGCCGGCGGGCTTACCGTGATCAAACTGCAGGCCGAGCCTGCGCCTGCGTCGGAGTCTGAAGAGGAGGAGTGAGCGATCTCCCCGTCTCAGAACAAGTGGTGTGGGTGGCGGCCCTCTCCCGTAGGAATCTGTGTGAAAAGGTCTCGAGGCTGTCATTCCGAGCGGGTATGGACCTGTGGCCCACCCATCCACCTGCGTCTGCCGATTGTGCTGGCTCCTGATGGATTCACCGTTAACTTGTGGTATTCTTAGCGGACATTGGTGGAAAGGAGAGGCTGACCATGATTGTGAATCATCCTCGGGTCAGAGTTTGCGGCGATGGAGAGGAAGCAGAGCTGTTGATTCCGCCACACCTGAAAGTCGAAACATATCCTGAGTGGCTGAGACAGCGGGCGCTGGAACGTAAGCCAGACTATAAGGATGCGTGGCCGAATTCGGACGCAGATGCAGTCAGTGCTTGGATAGAAGACCTTGATGCGTGGGAATGGCTCGATCATTGGGGAACAGCGGTGTATGACGGTGAGGAGCATCTAGTCTCGGAACCGTATCACATGAACCGCGAGAGGATTGACCAACTGCTTCGCTTCTGCGATGAATTCAATCTCAAGGTCAACATTCAAGCATCCGGGCACCACTACCCCACTCAGACGATGCGCATCTTCGTGTGGCCGCAGGAGTGGAATTTGGGAGACCACTTCCTCCAAGAGCAGGAAGGCTACAATGATGCGGTCCCGGAGGGTGAGCACTGCTTAGCAAAATGCAGCACGTCCTCCCGCCGTCGAGACTCCCATCGTGCACGAGCCAGCGCCGTCGAAGAGGCAGAAAACGACTTTGCCTTGGAATGTGATCTCCGAGACCATCTCGCGCAGAACCCAAGCCTGCTGGAATCCGGCATGACCTTGTGGCCCGTCGAGCGGGGTCAGAGCGCAGTGGAATTCAGAGTTGACGGTAGGAATCGAAGAGTCGATATCCTTGCCCGGGATGCCAACGGAATCCCTACGGTCATTGAAACGAAAGTGCACCGGGGCCACGAAAGAACCGTGGGTCAAGTTCTCTTGTACCAGGAGCGTGTTCGCGGAATTTTGAAGATGAAGAAGGTGCGCGTTGTTATTGTGGCGAAGAAGATCAGCGCCGAGTTGAAGGCTGCCGCCGCCAGATTGCCGGACGTGTCGCTCATGCAATACACCGGCACAAAAACCTTCAAGAAGGTGTCGTGCGGAGGACGAAGGTCGAGTTTCCTTTGATCCGCCAGTGCGCGGGCCTGCGGCCTCCACGCCAACAAGTGAACTGCGAAGCCAGTGACATCGTGATCCTTCTCAACCATCACAGGAAGATTCACAGGCTGATGAAAGTCAATCCCTCGTCACTCCCCCGCCAGCGGGGGCCCATCGTCGGTCTCCAGGCCAATGGATTCCCGCTTTCGCGGGAATGACGTGACTTTCGAGAGCGCGAAGCGAGGAATTACGGTTTAGTTGCTGCCTCTGGCGGACTGGCAACCGTCCGAGGTCCCCTCAATCCATCGGCCAGGTTTATCACGGCAGCGGCGGCAACGTATCGAACAGTGTCCTTTTCATCATCCATCGAGGGTTCAATCGCCTTTAGAAGTTTCGGATCGCCGCGCGTGGCAATGGCCTTCAGGCCCGCGATTCTGACGAGATAACTGTGATCGGAGACAGCGTCGATGAGCGCGCTACGCGACTCGGGATCAGGATCTTTGGCTAGCACCTCCGCCGCCGCAGCGCGTATTTCGTCGGAGCCATTCTTGCTGATCAGCTTGTAGGCGGATACGCCGATTCCCCCGAAGGGCACGAAGCCCAGGCCCGTTTCAACCCCGAATACGGCCAGCTTCTTCGGATCGTCCAATTTTGCGCGTTGCTGGGCAATCAAGCCGCGTCCGGCTTTGCGCTGGCCGGTCAGCACGGCATAGTAAACGTCATAGGCCCTGTGGTCGTGCAGGAGCAGGAGCGAATGGGCGGCCGAGAGCACGACGACAGGGTCCTTGTCTGAGAGCGCCTCGGTCAGTTTTGGGATCGAGCGCGAGGAGCGCATGTCCCCAAGCGCTAGGGCAGCGGCGGCTCGCACGCGAGGGTTGTCGTCACCCAGGGCTTTTTCAGCCATCGTCCGTGCCCGGGCATCGCGCGGCACCAGTCCCAGGGCTTCAACAGCGTCGGCGCGCTTTATGGCGTTCTTCTCCGCGACGCCGCCGGCCAGGATGTTCCATGCCTTTTCCTGCGGCTCTGTCGCGCCGCAAAGGCTGCACGCGACAAGGAGGCCCAAGCCCAACATGAGGACCGACACCTCATATACTCCTCCCCTCCCCTGCGGCGCCAGCCCTGTCGTTACCCGATCATCGAAGCCGTGTTGGACAAGTTCATTTAGCCGTCTATTCATATGCCTGCACCTCCACTCCACATGCATCATAAGGTCCAGCTTCCCGTCGTGTCCGCTACGCTCACCCTGATCTAAGGGATGGCCACCAGCCCGTGCTGTCGATCTGGAACGCCCCGCTACTTCAATATTACATCCGCCTGAGAAAAATTGGCTTGCGGATCGAAACCCGCTAGAATGGTGCGGTGTCACCCACAGTCCTGTATCCTTGTGCGCCGGAGCGGCTAAGCACTCGTGCATACGTCTGCCGCGCCCTTTTCTTGTTGTTGGCCCTGGCGCTACCGCCCCCCGCGTCGCAGGCGCAAGATCCGCGAGGGGCCATGGTCGGCGTCGTTCAAGAATCGACGGGCGGGCGCGTCCCGGGGGCTGCAATCGTGGCTCGTGAGGAGGGCTCTCGGCTCGAGCGCCAGGCCACGGCCGGACCGCTCGGAGAATTTCGCCTGGATGGACTTCCCCCGGGCAACTATCAGGTGATCGTCGATGCTCCGGGCTTTGCGGAAGCCCGAGCCGAGGTGGCCGTCGTTGTCAGCTCTGTACAGGACATAACGGTCACAATGCGCTTGGCGAGTTTGGCCCAGAGCGTGGAGGTGAAGAGCCAAGCCTCTTCCATTACGACCCAGCCGCTCGATGTCACAGGGACTGCACATCAGGGCGCGGTCTCGGCTCAGGATCTCGGCGACATTCCCCTGGCTCATCGCAGCTTCGCCAATATCGCCTACCTCGTTCCCGGCACCGAACCCGTGGAGCCGTCCGACCCTACCAAGGCGCGCATAACCGCGGTTTCATTCGGTGGCAGCTCCGGCCTCAACGTTCAACTCTCCGTTGATGGCGTTGACAATTCCGATGATTACATCGGCGGCTTTCTCCAGAATTTTTCGCCTGACACCATCCAGGAATTTGCCGTCCGTACCTCGCAGGAAGATGCGGATACTGGCCGCACCACGGCAGGCTCCGTGGTGATCGCCACCAAGCGCGGCACCGATCAATGGCACGGAGATGGAGCGTTTTATGAACGAGCGGCAAGCTTGAATGCGCGTTTTCCGATTGACAATCCCCCCCCTAACCCCAAGCAGCCCTTCTCGCGCCAGAACTACATCGGCGCGTTGGGCGGGCCGATCCGAAAACAGAAGGTCTGGTTCTTCTCCTCCCTCGAAGCTGTCCACGAAGACGCCAGCGTCGCCTACAGTCCCGCCAGCATCACCCAATTCGACGCTCTGGCTTCACTGGCGGCAGAGGGATTGATTCCCGGAGTCACCTCGATCGCCGTGCCGCCTTATGTGCGCGTTCCCTTCCGCGATTACATGGGTACGACTCGGCTCGACTGGGCGGAGTCGCCTCGCTCGCAATGGTTCCTGCGGGCCGCGACTGACAACTACAAGACCGGGAACGATCTGGTGCAGCAGGCCACGCTGCCATCGACGGGCGCCACCTCAGTCTCACGCTATTGGAGTTTCGCCCTGGGCAATCAGTTTTCCTTCAGCTCAACTTGGCTGGGATCGCTCACCCTCGGCGCCGGCCTCCTTCACCATACCGAGACGCGCAACGCAAACCTGGGCTTCGCCTTGGCATTCCCGTTCAGCTCGACCTCCAGCACCATCTCCGGATTTGAGACCTTCGGCGACAACCAATTCGTAACACCCATCACCGCCTTCCCGATGCTGCGCGATCAGGAGAAGTACCAGTTCCGGTACGACGTGAGCCATGTTTCCAGCCGCCACGCGCCGCGTTTCGGAGTGGACCTGATCCATGAGCCGGTGATGAGCGGCGCGCTGGCGGGGACGGCGGAGAATCTCACCGTCTTCCCCATGAACCCCAGCGACTATCTTGACGATCCTCAACAGTTCTTGATCGACCTCAACTGCGGCGCCGCTGCGACGCCAGGCGCGACTTGCGTGGACACGCCCGCGAGCAACGGCAGCTTTTCTCAGAACGTGCAGCGCCTCGGCTTTTATGCCCAGGATTCCTGGCGCGCCCATTCGCACCTCACCGTCAATTATGGCTTGCGGTACGACACCACGCTTGGCCTTTTCCATGCGTCGGGCCGCTCGCAACTGCAGAATCCCGCCCTGCTCACTCTCGAGTCTTTGCGCATTCCCCTCAGTGACGCCGCGCCTCATGACTATCGTGCCGCCCTCGCTCCGCGTTTGGGCATTGCCTATTCTCCGGGAAGAAGCGGAGCCACAGTCATCCGCGCCGGATTCGGCAAATATTACAATGACCTCGCGCAGAACGGCTGGGTCACCGCTTTCCAGGCGGTTAATGAACCACCCGGTAGATGCATCAACCTCAGTGATCCCGGATGCATTCCCGGCGCGGCTGCGGGCGGCGCTGGTGCGCTCATCGATTCCCGCTACAAGACGCCTTATGCGCTTCATGCCAGCGCCGGCATCCAGCACGCTTTCAACTCGAAATGGAGCCTGTCCGCCGACTGGGTCCACGAACAAGGGGTTCATTCCTACGCTCGTTATCAGTACCAGGCAGGATTCACGCTGTTCTCGCCGTTGTTCCCGGTTTCGGACTCGACCGACCAGATGAATAACGTCCCCAACTTAACCGTGTTCCGATCCGACAATCGCTCGCGTTACGACGGCATGATGATCCACCTGCAAGGAAATGTGTCGGGGCGGTTCAACCTGGTGGCGAACTACACACTCTCGAAGGCTAAGACGTGGGGCTGCGTACTCGGAGAGCTTTTCGACTACGTGGATGGCGTGTGCGACCCGCTGCACGCTTTCGGCGCAGGGGATTTCGGCCCCTCGGGTGAAGACGTGACGCATCGCCTGGTGGTGGCCGGCATCTTCCGCCTCCCTGGCGGGCTGGAGACATCTCTCCTCTCGCAGGCGGAAAGCGCCCGGCCCATCACCCTGACCACGCCGGTGGACGTGAATGGCTTCGGAGATTCGCTCGACGATCGCGCCGTGGTGAACGGAGTGCAGACGACCCTCGACGAGTTTCGCGGAACCCCTTATATCCAAGTGGATATGCGGGCCAGCCGGCCCTTCACCTTACGCGAGGGTTGGGTTGTCATGCCCTTCATCGAGTTTTTCAACCTGTTCAACCGTAACAATCCTGGCGCCAACTACGTTACTGACCTCTCCGCTCTCCCCACACCTGTTAACAACCTCTTCAATGCCACGGCGTTCTGCCAAAACGCGGCCTGCACCGAGACGACTCCTATTGCCAATCCCAAGCAACTGCTGGTTCCTTCCGGAGCGTTGGGAGATTTCTTCGGACCCGGCACAACGGTGGGAATCCCCTTCGCTGCGCAGCTTGGGGTGCGGGTCACATTCTAGCCGTGCTTGCGGCTGCTCAAACCGTCGAGTCGAGCAGTCGAGAGTCGAAGAGCTACAAACTGTCGCTGTCCGGCCCAATCCGTCTTGATTTGGCTCCTGAACTCCTTGACTTCTCAACTCCTCGACTCTTTGTTTTCATAGACATTCTCGCTTTGTTCCCTCGATTTTGAAGTTGATGATTGCTCCGACCTGAATTCGGTGGACATTGTGCCTACGGCGCATACGAGCGAACCCCGCACCTTCCCGCGACGCTTTGCGGATTCTCGTTTCTTCGATCCAACAAGCATGCGTCCGTCAGGCAACCTTGAGAATCCAGGAAGACAGCGTGGGAAAGGGAATGTGGGATAGGGACTGTGAGAGACAGCGATGTTTCCGGCGGAGACTAACCTTCTGTGCAACCTCACCATCCAACTATAGACTATAATGTCGTATTTGTCAAGTACCAAATAAGTTAATCCCCCGATGGCGCCATTCGGCGCTGATCGGCCTCAGTCGCAGCCCCGACAATTTGCCACGGGCTCCCAGAAGAGGGGAGAAACCTGGTTTCTCCCGGGCGGATCATCTTTGACCTTGCTCGGGGGGTGGGAACTTGTATCCTGAGGTGCCCTTTGCAGCCATGCTTGGCGGTTCGGAAGGCAAGACCAGGAAGGAGCCGGGGTCTGGGTCATACATCCAACTGCACCCCGGCCCTCCTGGTAGAGGGAAACAAACAACTGTCTGTAAGTGATGGTCCCAGTGCTTTGATGCCGTACGATGGTAAAATGATTCCTCGGTCCGAGACCATGATGCCCTGTTTACCCGGACTCGGCCTAGTGCTGCGTTGACCTTAGCCTTCCGTTCGGGGTTAGGCCGATGGCGAGGCGCACAAAAACGGGCTCGATCCAGGAGCAAAGAACCGCAGCCCAAACGACGCGCCATTGAAAGCGAGTTCGACGCTCTAGCATCCACTACCGCCGCGAAGCCTTGCCGAAAAGTCTTCCACTTCGCGGAATCGCGCTACTGTGAATTCGCCTGGCTCGAGGAGGCAACTCTGCTCGAACCGGAGCCGCCTCCTCGCCTTGTGCTAGCCTGATAGCTACCCCTCGCTGACTACCGTAATTTCCCCACTCACGGCTAGGGGGCATCGAGGCAACTCCACTTGCTCGGAGTTGCCTCTCTGTGTCGAGACCAACCCTACCGACGATGTGGAGGCGTACGCAGCTTCGGGATTGTCCCGCCACCCCCTCGGTGGGAGGCTGATGTGTAGTCGTAGAAGTACACCCAGGGCGAAATCGCAAACTCGCCGAAGATGGAGTCGATCCAGCGGGGTTCTTCGAACGGATTCGGAATGACATAGGCAAGATAGTTGCCCATGACTCCCCAGTTCCCGAGGCCATTGGC
>Ga0209415_10007855_pt1 | contig 18554 bp, 11 predicted proteins | sample PeaSoiSIISIP2007_FD_187696 | JGI IMG/M metagenome (GOLD analysis project Ga0209415, IMG submission 187696) | Peat soil microbial communities from Weissenstadt, Germany - SII-SIP-2007 (SPAdes) (version 2) | ecosystem: Environmental > Terrestrial > Soil > Wetlands > Peat | place: Germany...
CGTCCTCATCATCGGGATCGCGTTGTGGCCGGAACTCTGTCTTTCCTCTATGGCGAGGAGGCTTTCTTGGTCGTCATCGCCCACGACCCGCAATATGACCGTCTCAATCTTGGAAATATTTGCCTGTGGCTCACGATTGAAAATCTCATCGCTCAGGGCTTTCGCCGTTATCACCTGCTGTGGGGCAATTCTCCGTACAAGGAACAGTTCGGTGCCGTCGCGCACCCTCTCTACCAAATGACCCTGTTTACCAACCCGCGCGCGGCAAAAGTGTGGCGTGCAGCGGAATTTCTAAAGCTCGCGAAGCTGTGGAGCCTCTCGCAATCGGCGGCTCGGAGACTGGCGTGGATTCTTTCGGCGGCCAAGGGTACGGAGCAGAAAGACCTGTGAAAATTCTTGTCGCACACAACAGCTACCAACACCCGGGCGGCGAAGACGCCGTGTGCGAAGCGGAGATCCGGCTGTTGCGCGACGCCGGCCATCAGGTCATCGAATATCTGCGGCACAACGATGAGATTCAGGGGTATTCCCTCATCGAGAAAGCAAGCCTCGGCTGGCGCACCTCATGGTCGGGGCGCTCCCATCGTGAATTGCGCGGTATTCTCGCCTGGGAATCGCCGGACGTCGCTCACTTTCACAACACATTTCCGCTGATCTCACCCTCCGCTTACTACGCTTGCCGTGCTGCGGGAATTCCCGTAGTCCAGACGCTTCACAACTACAGGCTCCTCTGTCCCGGGGGCAATCTCTTCCGTGATGGCCACATCTGCGAAGACTGCGTTTCTCATTCGCTTCTGCGCTCGCTCGCGCATGGTTGTTATCGCGACTCGCGTCTGGCCACAGCTTCCGTGGCCGGAATGCTTGGCGTTCACCGGCTCGCGCAAACGTGGTCGAAGCAAGTCGATCTGTTTCTGGTCTGTACGGAATTTGCCCGCAAGAAATTCGTCGACTCGGGCTTCGATGGGATGCGCATGCGTGTTAAACCAAATTTCGTCACCAGCGATTCCGGCCCTCGCATGCATGGCGGAGATTGTGCGCTTTTTCTCGGCAGGCTTTCGGAGGAGAAGGGGCCGCAGCTTCTTCCGATGGCGTGGTCCAGGCTCTCTGTGGCAATCCATCTTGAGATAGTGGGAGACGGCCCGCTTCGCAAATCTCTGGAAGAAGATTGCGCCCGCCTGGGCCTCGATGGCGTTCATTTTACCGGTTGGTTGAATACGCAGGCGGCAACACAAAGGATGCGCAAAGCAAGATTTCTCGTTGTGCCGAGCACCTGTTACGAAGGCTTCCCTATGGCTGTTGCCGAAGCCTATGCCTGCGGAATCCCCGTCATTGCGGCCGGACACGGAGGCCTTGCGGATATCGTTCGGGATGGTCGCACGGGCTTGCACTTCCGGCCCGGCGATGCCGTGGACCTTGCTGCGAAAGTGGAGTGGGCGTGGACACATCCTGCCGAAATGGAAACGATGGGATGGACCGCGCGCGCGGAATACGACACGAAATACAACGCGGCCGCTGCTCTGAAACACCTTGAGGATGCTTACGCGTCCGTGCTAAGGCGGCCGCCATCGGCGAGTCCGTACAACCGAAAGCTCTGTTCCAGCTGAACCCTGCGTCTAGTTGGAACGGCAGAAGGGAGAGGATTAAATGGAAGCCATTCTGAGGTTGATCGCTCCGATCCACCACAAATTTCGATCGCAGAAGTGCGATCTTTTTTTTGAGGCCCTGCGTCCCCGCCGAAGCGATTCGCTGCTCGATGTAGGCGGAGGAACGGGAATTCTGGGCGAATTCGGGCGCATCTACCGCTACTTTACGGAGGTCCGCGTCGTCAATCTGGATCCTCAGGTGATCGAAGAAGAAGGGCTGGAGCATGTGAAATGTGAAGTGGCCGACGGCTGTGCTCTGCCTTTTCGGGACCGCTCTTTCGACTGGGTATTTTCCAACGCAGTCATTGAACACGTCGGCGGCGCTCACCGGCAACAACTCTTTGCGCAAGAAATTCGCCGCGTAGCTCGTAAGGGCTATTTCGTGGCCACTCCCAACCGTCATTTTCCCCTCGATCCGCACACTCTGCTTCCTTTCTATCAATTTTTGTCTGAGGAGTGGCAGCGCAGAGTATGCCGCTTCTCGCCGGGTTATCTGCGGCACTATGCGCCAATTGATTTGCTGTCCGCTGGTACGTTGCACTCGTTGTTTCCAGCGGCGACCGTCCGGAAGATTGGCCTGCGGATGTTTCCGAATAACCTTGCTGTGTATCGATGCCTGGAATCATCCAGTTAGCGGCGCCGATGACGCACACCATCCAACGCGAGGTGGCCTCCTTTGACGTGCTAGGCGTGCGCGTCGATGCGGTGCAAATCCCCGACGTGGTGTCGCGGATGGAAGAGTGGATCGCGAGGCGCGAGGCGTGCCGCTACATCGCGGTCACCGACATGCACAGCCTGATGCAAGCGCAACATTCGGCGGGCTTCCAAAAAATTCTTGCGAACGCCAATCTCGTGGTGCCGGATGGATTTCCGTTGGTATGGCTCGGCAGACGAAGAGGCTTTGCGCTTCGGCGGCGCGTGTATGGCCCGGAATTGCTGGAGCGATTTTGCGAGGCGACAGCAGCCACTGGCTACCGTCATTTTTTTTATGGGGGCGCAATTGGAGTCGCCGAAGACCTCGCGGCGCGTTTAACGACTCGTTTTCCTGGTTTGCAGGTTGCTGGCGTTTACTGTCCGCCGTTTCGGATTTTAACGCAGGCCGAAGATGACGAAGCGGTTTCCCTTATTAACGGCTCGCGCGCGGATGTCGTTTGGGTGGGTCTCGGGGCGCCAAAACAAGAGCGGTGGATGGCCGAGCACCAGAGCCGTCTGACAGCGCCAGTTCTCGTTGGCGTAGGCGCCGCGTTTGATTTTCATACGGGGAGAGTGGCGCAGGCTCCGCCGTGGATGCGGGAGCACGGCCTCGAATGGCTATTTCGTTTATTGCGCGAGCCGGGGCGGCTCTGGCGGCGCTATCTTATTTACGGAACGGAATTTGTCGCGCTTGTTTTGTTGGAATCTTTAGGCCTGAAGAAATTCTATTGATCGTTCGGGCCGCAGAGCGAGTGCGATTGTGAGGAAAGAAATGTGGTTAACCATAACTAGAAATCCCCCTGGGTTTTGCGTAAGTGTTCATTCTAAACAAACTTAGAGTCATTTGTTTTGATGCACTTATATAAGTGTTGATTCTAAAGGTAGTTAGGGATTGCACCAAAATTGTGCAACCTGCCCGTATTGGGTTTGCGACTACCAAATGGCGTAGCGGGTGGAGCACGCTGACAATTTGTAGAGAGCAGCACACGAAGAGATTTGAGCTGCGAAGAGATCAGGGAGCGAAGAGGATTGCTTCAGGCTTGTAGCCCGTGCGAAAATAGCGAGCTGACTGTTCCGTGCGTCATGCTTCGCTTACGCACAGAGTTCACTGGCGCTATCGTCTAGGGGTCTAGGACACCGCCCTCTCACGGCGGTAACACGGGTTCGAATCCCGTTAGCGCTACCAAGTTTTTCCCACCGAAATCAGGTCGAACCTCCGACAGATCGAGCGGTTGCGAGCAGTTTGCGAACTCCTTGTGTGTGCAGGTAAGGGAGGCCAGGGAACTGCTGGCGGCATGGCCAAGCGTTCAGGCCCACGTTCTGGAGCGGACCGTTCAAGCAGGGTAGACTGCATCCCCATGTCGATGGCGGAATGCCTCTAACTTGAAGTAAAGGAACGAGCTAGTGCCTCGTTTTACACGTTAGGCACTCCGTACCATGCGGGTACTAGTACGGAACACTGTACTTCCCAAAACGTGACATCGACTGTTTCATTTCGGAAACTAGAAGCATGCCAAGCCCTCTCTCAGAGCTTCCAGGGTCTGAGGATCTAGCTCCGTCGGTAAATACGACACCGGTTCGCCATACACGGAACATGGCGATCGTTTCGCGTGATGTTGCTGGTGAAACGATAGTGGTACCCATCTGCCGTGGTGTAGGGGATCTCGATTCCGTTTACACCTTCAATCCGGTCGGTCGAAACTTGTGGCGCCTGCTGGAGAACGGGCAGTCGGTTGAGGAATTGGCGAATTGGGTAGCCACGCACTACGAAGTGGATGCGAAGCAGGCGTTTGCAGACGTGCAAACGTATTTGGCAGAACTCCAGGAAATAGGCCTGGTTCGCACGGTTTAGGCAGTCCCCCCTCCTTCTCGGCATGCCTCGAAAAAGGCAAGACGCGTGAAGTGTGGGTTGTTTGCGTTTGATGGCAGTACTGAGAGTACTAGATTTAGATGCAGCTTGAACCAAAGGAAGAGGCAGAGAAGTGGAGACGGCGGCTTACGGCGAACTGACAGGTCTGGTGCACAAGCGTTTCAACGGGAAACGCGCGCCGCTGGAGGTGTCGATTGAGGTGACACGCCGGTGCCCGCTGGAGTGCCTGCATTGCTACAACAACCTGCCGATGAGCGACCATGCCGCGCGTGCGCAGGAGCTGAGTTTCGAGGAGCATTGCCACCTGCTGGACGAACTGGTGGACGCGGGCTGCCTTTGGCTGCTTTATACCGGCGGAGAGATTTTTGCGCGCAAGGACTTTCTGGAGATTTACACGGAAGCGAAGAAGAGGGGCTTCCTGATCACGCTGTTCACGAACGGCACGATGATCAACGAGCGGATTGCGGATTACCTGGCGGAATACCGGCCGTTTGCGATCGAGATCACGCTCTATGGAGCGACGCGGGAGACGTATGAGGCGCTGACGCAGATTCCCGGGTCGTTCGACCGCTGCATGAGAGGCATCCGGCTGCTGCTGGAGCGCGGGCTGCCGCTAAAGCTGAAGACGGTGCCAACGACGATCAACCGGCACGAGATATTCGAGATGAAGCGGATGGCGGAGGAAGATTTCGGCGTGGAGTTCAAGTTCGATTCGCTGATCAATCCACGGATCGATTGTTCGCAGAGCCCGCTGGCGGTGAGGCTATCGCCGGAGCAGGCGGTGGAACTGGATTTTGCTGAGCCGAAGCGCAAGGCGGATTACCGCAAGATGGCGGAGCAAGACCTGGCTGCGCCGATGGAAGCGACCGCGGTGCAGCGCGAGAAATATACGTGCGGCGGGGGCATAGGCGGGTGCGCCGTGGATCCCTACGGAACGATGAGCATCTGCGTGATTTCGCACCAGCAGGGCTACAACATCCGCGAAGGCAGCTTTCTGGAAGGGTGGGAAGGGCCGCTACGCGAGATCCGCAATCAGCCTCGGACGCGCCCGACGATTTGCGACCGCTGCCAGATTCAGTCGCTCTGCAGCATGTGCCCGGCGAACGGGGAGTTGGAGAACGGCGACCAGGAGTCTCCGGTGTCGTTTTTGTGCCAGGTGGCGCACCTAAGGGCTTACGCGTTTGGGTATGAGGTTCCGGAACACGGCGATTGCGAATGCTGCGAAGGCGGCGTACACCGCGCGGAGCTGATGGAAGCCGCGGAGCGATTGAAAAAGTTCGCACCGGACACAACGATTTGGTTGAAAGGCGGGCCGGCAACGCCTGCCTTGAATATTTTGCAACCCGTGACCGGAGGCTGCGGTGGCGGGTGCAGTTCCCGGGCTTTAACGCACGGGTAATCGAAGAAAGTTGAACGAAGAAAGACCATGAAAGACGAGCAAGACGTACAGCCACAAGGACCTGATACGAAGGGCGCCTACGAGCCGCCCAAGGTGATCCGCGTCAGTTTGCGCCCGGAAGAGGCTGTGCTGGGGCATTGCAAAGTCACCGGCGCTACAGGACCGGTGGCGACGTCGTGCCGTTCCGTGATTGCTTGCAGGACGCTGGGGTCATGAAACAAACCGCACATGCGAAGCCTTCCCAGGAAGGGCTTGAACAGATGAATGGGCTCGGGGAACTGGAGTTTCCTGGCGCCTCGCGGCTTGCCTACGAGATTGGCGGAATTACGTTCGGGTTGCACGCGGAAGGGGAGCTGCGGCTGGTTCTCGAAAGGGAACTTCGGGCGTTTGCCGTGGAGAAGGATGCGTGCGGCGTCAATCTGCAAATCGCATGGGTGGATTCGCTTGCGGCGCCGAATTCCACACTGCTGTTTCATTCCGGTGGGCTGTGGTCGCTCTACGCGGAACCGAGTGGATACCGATTCAGCTTTCTATCGCCTCTGTTGGGGATGACGCCGTACAAGGAAGCGTGGTTTGACACGGAATTTTGCACGGGGCGGGTGCTGCTGTCGCGCCGTTACTTTGATACGCAGCGGCCGGTTTACCCGCTGGAATATCCGCTCGATGAGTTGCTGATGATCCACCGGCTTTCGCGCGGCGAAGGCGTGGAAGTGCATGCCGTGGGGATTTCGGATGAGCAAGGACGCGGACATCTTTTTCTGGGGCATTCGGGGGCAGGGAAGAGCACGACAGCGCGGCTTTGGCTGGATCGGCCTGGCGTGCGCATCCTGAGCGACGACAGAATTATTTTGCGTGCACGCGATGGAAAGATTTGGATGTACGGAACGCCGTGGCATGGAGATGCGGGGATTGCTTCGCCGGAAAGCGCTCCGCTGAGCGGGATTTATCTTCTGGAACACGGAAACCGGAACGAGCGGTCTTTGCTGGCGCCGGGACAAGCGGCGGCCGAGCTTTTTACGCGGTGTTTTGTGACGCACCATTCGGGAGAGGGAATCCGGTCCACGCTGGAATTTTTGGATCGCGTGGCGCGGGAAGTTCCTTGTTCCAATTTCAAATTTGTCCCTGATGAATCCGCCGTGGAGGAGATCTGCCGTGGCGGAGCGTAAGGCCATCGTAAAGCGGGACTCGGAGCAGTTCGCGGCAGCCTGCGAAGCGCTCTTGCAGCGGGGCGCGAAGGTGCGTTTTGGCGCAAACGGCCTGAGCATGCGGCCGAATATTCTGAATGAGGACGCGGTAACTATTGCGCCAGTGGAGCGGGAGGAATTGCGGATCGGGGATGTGGCGCTGACTCAGGGCGGGGATGGGTTTCGCGTGCATCGCGTCTCGTTCTCCGATGGAGCCACGGGCGAAATCATTACGCGCGCCGATGCGGGGCAGGAATACGACGCCGCCGTCAACCGGGTCTTTGGAAAAGTCATCGCTATCGAGCGGAACGGGCGCATACGCTCTGTGGCGTTCGCCGGCCAGGCGTACGTCTACGCATTCCGGAGCTTGATCTATCAGTGCAGGCAAGCTGCGGCGCTGCGGTTTAGAAGGCTCGCGTCGGCCAGCGCGCTTTTCGGTTTGGCGATTTTTATCGGAATGCTGCTGAGTGCATCGCCGGCGGCAGGGCAATCACTCACCATAACCGACGCCGCTGCACCCACCACGGTGCTGCCCGGCGGGACAATTACGTATACGCAAGTCTTGACGAATCCGACCGGGACGGGCATCACGCATCCGTTGACCGTCACGCAAAATCTTCCGGCCAACACGACCTTTGTTTCGGCTGGGAAAACAGCTGGCAACAACACTTGGACGTGCGCCAACACCGCAGGCGTCATCACATGTACCGATACGAGTGGCGGGACCTACACTGGCGGCGACACAACGACATTCACGGTTGTGGTCACTGTGAACGCGGGCACGGCCAACGGCACTGTGATCGCAGACACAGTCAACGCTCAGGGGGCCAACACCGCTCTCGCGACCGCTACGGCGAACGTAACTGTCCAAATTCCAGACCTCTCCGTGACCGATTCTGGCGCACCCAATCCGGTCGACGTCAGCTCTAACATCACATACACCCAGACGGTAACAAACAACAGCACGACGGCATCCGCGGGTGCGACGCTCACGGAGACGACGCCAACCAACACCACTTTTCAGTCGGTCACTCCGCCGGCAGGCTGGGCTTGCGGAACGCAGCCTGCTGTTGGAGGCACTGGCTCGATCGTGTGTTCTGTAACCGGGACGCTTGGCGGCGGGGCTTCGGCAATTATCACATTGGTGGTTAACGTAAATGCCGTGGTTGCCTCCGGCACTACCATCACCAACACAGCGACAGTTAGCGAAACGCTGACGGACCCGAACCCGGCCAACAATACGGCCACCGCCAACGTGACAGTGCAGGTTCCGGACCTCTCCGTTAGCGAGACGGCGGCGCCTAATCCTGTCGCAACCGGCGCGAACATTACTTATACCGAGACGGTGACGAACAACAGCACGACGGTTGCAGCGGCAGGGGCGACGCTGACGCAGACCACGCCTGCGGGGACGCTATTTCAGTCGATGACTCCGCCGGCTGGGTGGACTTGCGGGACGACTCCTGCCGTGGGCGGCACGGGATCCATCGTGTGCTCCGCGACGGGCACATTCGCGGCATTGAGCGCGGTGAATTTTTCGGTGGTGGTGTCGGTCAGCCCCGAAGCAGTGGTTGGCTCGACGATCACGAATTCGGTGACTGTGAGCGAGACGGGCACGGACCCGAATCTTGCGAACAATACGGCGACGGCTTCGGTGCAGGTACAAGGCGCTGATCTTTCGATGACGCAAGTGGCTTCGGCCACGGCCATCGCGCCGGGCGCGACGATCACTTACACCGAGACGGTGACGAACAACGGGCCAAACGCGGCGACGGGAGCGGTGGTGTATCAACAAACTCCTGTTAACACCACGTTCGTTTCCATGACACCCCCCGCCGGTTGGGCTTGCGGAACACTTCCAGCAGCAGGAGGAACCGGTCAGGTGATTTGCACCGCCAGCGCGGCAATGGCAGCAAACACGACGACGGCTGCATTCACCTACATAGTGACCGTCAATGCTGGAACTGCCGCGGGAACGGTCATCACCAACCAGGCGGACGTTACATCACAAACTACCGACGGCAATTCGGCGAACAACGGGACGATCACTACCGTGCTCGTGGAGATCAGCGCAGACGCGGACCTGGCCGTCTCGTTGACGGCTCTGCCGACTCCGACGTTCATCTCGTCCACGCTTACCTACACGATTCAGGTCAGCAATCTGGGCTTGGCTGCCGGTGCCGGAGTGACTCTGACGGATACTTTGCCCGCCATTGGAACCTCCCCGAGCCAGACAAGCGCTTTGAGCAACGTCACTGCGTCAAGCACACAGGGGACGTGCACGGTCAACACAACGACAGCCCCGTTTACCGTGATTTGCAACCTCGGGGCAGTGGCGTATCCGCTTGCGGTACCGATTACGATCACGATCAGCGGGACAACGCCAGCGAAGCCGATGACGCTCTCGAATTCGGCGGCCGTAACATCCACCAGCACCGATCCCGTCAGCGGCAATAACACCGCCACGGTATTAACTGTTGTTCAGCCACTTGTATGTGCTACTCCCGGCAACGACGGCGCTCCCGGCTCTCTCTCCGGAGTGGTCAACGCTTACTATCCGCCATCTGCCGCAGGCACGGCGGCCGCCGGCACAACCTCGATCGCCCTCGGACCGGCTGCGGCTAGCGGCGCACAAACAAACATCAGCGCAGGCGACCTGGTGCTGATCATTCAGATGCAGGGCGCGCAGATCAATTCCACAAATACAAATTCCTATGGTGATGGCATTCCCGGAGACCCCTTTGGGTCGACCAGCCTGGGCAGCACGGGCGTCTTCGAATTTGTGACCGCAACCAACTCCAGCCCCATCATCGCCAGCGCTGGCGGCACCTTGACGTTCATCGGCACCGGCGCGAATAACGGCCTTCTGAATAGTTACACTAGCGCTGCGGCAACGGCCACTCAGGGGATCCAGACATTCCAGGTCATTCGCGTTCCGCAATACTCGACGGCGACGCTGAGCTCCACCTCTAGCGTCACGGCCATGGCATGGAATGGAGCAACGGGAGGGGTGGCCGCGCTTGATATTGCTTCGCAGCTGACTCTTAACGGCGGTTCGGTTGTTCTCGATGGCCTCGGGTTCCGCGGTGGAGGAGCCCTTACGGAACGCGGCATCACTGGCTTTGCTAGCACCGACACGGTAGACGCTTCGCCGACGGCACTGCCGAATCTCTCGGGAGGCGGTGACCCTCCCGCAGGTGGTGGTGCGGGCGGTGGCAAGGGGGAAGGGATTGCGGGTACGCCGCATTGGGTCGCGCCTTCCATCACGGCGATTACACATGCCACGACGGCCAGCAGCACTGCGCAGGCCGTTGTCGAGGGCTATCCGAATGGCAGCTTCGCGCGAGGCGCTCCCGGAAATGCGGGCGGCGGCGCTACGGATGCTGATCCCGCAGCGAACGACCAAAACTCTGGCGGAGGCGGCGCAGGGAACGGCGGCCAGGGCGGATTGGGCGGGTTCGGGTGGAATAGCGCGGGACTCGTGGGAGGCTATGGCGGAGCGCCCTTCCCGGTAACCACCAGCGCCTTAGTTATGGGCGGAGGGGGCGGGGGCGGGACGACCAACAACGGCTCCTATTGGGATCCGGCGACAGACACGGGCAACGCCGATTGCGGCTTGAACTGCACGGGCGTCTATAGCAGTGGCGGCACGGGCGGCGGGATCATCATCGTTCATGCGGGATCCATCGTTGGGACTGGAAGACTTTCTTCAAACGGCCAAACGGCGCTTGAGCCTGAGAATGATGGAGCAGGAGGAGGAGGATCTGGCGGAACCATCTTGGTCTTCGCGAACAGCGGCTCCTTGACCACCCTCACGGCAAGTGCGGCTGGCGGCAGCGGCGGCGACACCTGGCCGGCACAGACTCCGGGGACTACGTTCCCGGGTAATCGGCACGGCGCTGGGGGCGGTGGTGGCGGCGGAGTCATCTTCGCGACTTCTGCACCGGGCACAGCGAGCGTGGCGGCCGGCGGACCGGGTTGGTCGACACTGGCAAACGATCCATATGGAGCAACGCCCGGACAAGTTGGCGTTCTAAACACAGGATTGACGATCACGCAGACACCCGGAGTGCAATCCGGCGCTTACTGCTCTCCGGCGGACTTGGCGGTGACGAATTCGGGGACGCCGAATCCGGTGCTTGCCGGACCCGGGCCAGGGAACATCATCACCTACACGCAGGCGGTGACCAACAACGGGCCGTTCGACGCGGTGAACGCGGTGTTCAGCGAAGCGATTCCGGCGAACACGACATTTCAATCTTTGAGTTTCCCGGGAGGGTCCGGGTGGATGTGCACGACGCCGAGCGTCGGCGGAACGGGCACGATTTCGTGCAGCAATCCGGACGTTGCGAAGGCTGCATCGACGACGTTCACGGTTGGCGTGGCGGTGAATACGGGCGTTGCGGCCGGCACCGTGATCACGGATGTCGATAACGTGACTGCGGGAAACAGCGATCCAAATCTCTTGAATAATTCCGCGACCGTGCAGACCACGGTTGGGCTATCGACTACCGCGGATCTTTCCATCACGAATACTGACACGCCGAACCCGGTGATTGCGGGGAACAATATTACGTATACGGTGGTGGTCACGAACAATGGAGCGGCTGCAGCAAGCACGGTGGCGTTCAGCGAGGCGATTCCGGCGAACACGACGTTTGTTTCCGCGACGCCATCGCCCGCGGGGGGCTGGAGTTGCTCGGTTTTGACGGGCACGCTCACTTGTTCGAATGCCACGCTTGCGTCTGGGGCCTCTGACACGATTACCGTCGTGCTGACGGTAATCGCGGGAACGGCGGCGGGAACAGTGATCACGGACACGGCAAATGTTTCGTCGACCACGACCGATCCGAATCCTAACAACAACAGCGCGACGGCAACAGATGTGGTGGCCACGGCGGGCCAAGCCGATCTGAGCGTGACCAGTTCGGCGACACCGAATCCTGTGACCGATGGAAACAACATCACGTATACCCAGACCGTGACCAATAATGGTCCGGCGGCTTCGGGGACGGCCACGTTTACGGATGCGATTCCGGCGGGCACGTCGTTTGTTTCCTTCGGTGTTCCGAGCGGATGGAACTGCGGGACGCTTCCTGCTGTTGGCACTACAAGCGGGACAATCACTTGCACCATCAGCTCGCTTGCGGTGAACACGGGCGCGCCTGTTAATTTCCCGCTCGTCGTCAAAGCCAGTCTGGGCGACGCACCAGGCACGGCCATCACCAACACGGCCAACATCAATATTCCGTGCTCGTCGGTAACCGATCCGAATTGCGGCAACAATTCCGCGGCGACCACAGTGTATGTGGCCTCGCCCACGCAGGCGGACGTGTCGATCACAAAAACGGCGAACCCCGACCCCGTCGATCAAGGGACGAATTTGCAGTACACCTTGCAAATCACAAACAACGGACCGGCGGCGGCGCGGGGCGTGACCGTCAATGATCCTCTTCCCGCTCAGGTTACCTATCTGTCTGCCTCTACGACGCAAGGCACCTGCACTTACACTGTTGCCACTACCACAGTCAACTGCCCTCTAGGCACCGTAAGTGTCGGCGGGCTCGTGCTAATAACGATCAACGTCAACGCCAACACGTTCAGCTCGTCTACGCTATCGACCAACACCGCGACCGTGTCTGCGACGACCGGCGATCCGAATCTCACCAACAATTCAGCGTCCGTCACGTCGACGATTGCCGCGCCGACGGCCGTTCAGTTGGCGTCGTTCCGCGCCGTGCCGAGGCAGGGCGGAGGCGTGCTTCTGGAATGGAAGACGCGCGAGGAGATACGCAATCTCGGATTCAATGTTTTCCGTTTGGACGGTTCAAGCCGGCAGCGGCTGAATCCTTCGATTATCGCGGGCTCGGCGCTGCTGATTCGCGGCGGATTGCCGCAGCACGCAGCGAAAACATATCAGTGGTTTGATCCGAGCGGCACGTCGCAATCGACGTACGAACTGGAAGACGTGGATCTGAATGGCACGCGCATGCCCCATGGGCCTGTCTCCGTCGATGTTTCTGTCACGCCGAGCGCCGGCGCCATTTCGCAGCCACTTCTTTTGACGCAACTCAGCCGCGCCACATCGCAGCCCATCTTCAACGGCCCGCGAGTTCTTTCCGCGCCGCAGCCCGGCATCCCCGCGCCTGCAGCTGGCCAAGTTCCTATCTCTCTGGATGGCGATGCCGCCGTCAAGATTTCTGTTCAAAGCGAAGGCTGGTATCAAGTCTCGAAGGCTCAGCTTGTCTCCGCCGGGCTGGAGCCCAACGCCGACGCTCGCTATCTGCAGCTCTACGCCGAAGGCATCGAGCAGCCAATGTTGATTCTCGGGCGTCAGTCGGGCCCGCTCGGACCAAATGACAGCATCGAATTCTACGGAACAGGCATCGACACGCCATTTTCCGGAACGCGCGTTTATTGGCTGATTCGCGGCTCGCGCCCTGGCTTGCGCATCGCAGCTGTTCCCGCGGCGAGTTCCGGATCTTCCGAACCATCGAGCTTCCCTTTTACTGTCGTGCTGCAACAGCGGACCACGTATTTTGCGACGCTCCTGAATGGGGAAAACAACGATAACTTCTTCGGCGCTGCCGTGACATCCGAACCGGTGGATCAACAACTCACCGTCGCTCACATGGATCCGAATTCCAGCATGCCGATTACAGTGGACATAACGCTGCAAGGCGCCACCGATCAGCAGGCGCATAGCGTTTCTGTCTACTTTAACGGCGCCAACATCGGCGAAATGGATTTCGCGAACATCGCGAACGTCACGCAGACGCTCTCTGTGGATCGCAATTTGTTGCAGGAAGGCATCAACACCGTTACACTCACGGCTCTGCAGGGCGACAACGACATCAGCGTTGTGCAGTCCATTGCCCTGCACTATCCACACACTTATGAAGCCGACGGGAATTGGCTCAAAGCCACGGCGGCTGGTGGAAGCACACTGCACGTCAGCGGATTCAGCAACGCACAGATAAGAGTATTGGACATCACCAATCCTCTCGCCATCGAGCAGCTTTCGGGCACAGGTCGCCAGGAGAGCGCGAGCTACGGCATCACGCTCGGTCTGCCGTCTGGCGCTGGACAAGAACGCACACTTCTCGTTTTTTCAGCGGACCAGATTTCGGCTCCGTCGGCGCTTGCTTTCCATAAGCCCGCAGCGCTTGCCGCTCGAGGCCCGGGCAGCCACATGGTCATCATCACGCATCCTGATTTCGAGGCGGCACTTGGCCCGCTGGTTCGCATGCACGAATCGCGCGGCCAATCTGTCGAGGTTGTGACAATCGACGAAGTCTTCGACGCTTTCAACTACGGCGAACGCAGCCCGTTTGCCATCCGCGCTTTCCTGCAAAATGCGGAATCCGTTTGGAGCCGCAAGCCGCAATATTTGTTGCTGGTCGGCGACGCGTCCCTGGACCCGCGCAACTATCTTGGCTTGGGCGATTTTGATTTCGTGCCAACGCGTATCATTGAGACGGCTGCGTTCAAGACCGCGACCGACGATTGGTTTAGCGACTTCAAGCAGAATGGTTACGAGACGATCGCCACGGGACGTATTCCGGTCCGTACGTCGTCCGATGCCGCGCTGGTCGTCTCCAAAATAGTGAACTATGAGAAGGGCCTGGCAGGCGGCGGTTCCGCGAACCAGCAGGCACTGCTCGTTGCGGATCAAAACATCGGCGCGGATTTCACGACCGCCACGAAGTTCGCAGCCACCGATCTCCCGTCATCGCTGCTAGCAACCGAGATTTTCGCGGATGGCTTGGACCCCAGCGTCGTCTCGCAACAGGTTCTCGCGGGGCTAAATAGCGGCCCGCTACTCGTCAACTACTCAGGCCACGGCTCGGTGGAACAATGGTCGTTCGCTGATTTCCTCGATAACTCTTCAGCGGCTAATCTGACGAACAGCGATCGATTGTCGGTCTACCTTTTGATGGACTGCCTCAACGGCTTCTTCCACGATGTCTACTCCACCAGTTTGGCCGAAACTCTGCTCCTTGCGCCCAACGGTGGCGCTGTCGCTGTTTGGGCATCCTCCGGATTCACGAATCAAGCGCCGCAGGCTTCCATGAATCAGGCGCTGCTGCAACTTCTCAAAACAAATCCTTCGATGCCAATAGCCGCTGCCATCGTTCAAGCGAAGACGGGCGTCACGGATAATGACGTTCGCCGGACTTGGATCTTCTTCGGCGATCCGGCCATGACTCTGCAACTTACGCCGTCCACCTCGACCGGCGGCCACCCACCCGGACGCGGAAACCCTCCGATCGTGCGCCCAATCTATTGATCCAGCCGGTGCTTTTTGATCTAGGCTCTCTGAGGGGCCTCTCTGCGAGGGGGCGTCGGAGTCCGCACCGACGAATACGAGGCTACTTCTGAACCGGCAGGCCTGTGAAGCGAATCCCAGCGCTATGCACCTTATAGCGCATGTTTATCCCGATCAGCAGCGCCGTCAGCGATTCCACAATCCGCGCGTTTTCCAGTTTTCCGCCGTTCACAGCACGGGCTCCCGGAATTTTTCCAGCTAGCTCTGAAGCGATTTGCTTGGCTCGCTCGTCATCGCTGCACACCAGGATGTCGCAATCGACATCCTCGTCCTTCGCCAGAAGTTCTGCGCCAAGATTCTGAAACGCAGCTGCCAAACTGACGCCGGCGGGCAGCAACTCCTGGGTCTGTTCCGCGGCGGATCCCTGCCATACGCCGAGCATCCTGGTCGGAGATCCGCCAACCGTCGCCGCCAGCGGCACCGTAGTGTCAATCACTACCGTTCCGGGCTTCCAAATCGCTTTCAACTGTTTCAAGAGCGCCGCACAACCAGAGAAGGGAACCGTAAGCACCACGACGTCGCACTGGGCAGCGGTCGTAGCATTGTCCGCCGCTTCAATTTTCGCCGAGGCGCCGATGCGCGCCCGCAATTGTGCCGCGGTCTCCGCCGCGCGCTGCGCATCTCGCGAGCCAATGACAATCTCTTCGCCCGCGCGCGCCCAACGGTACGCCAGCCCCGAACCCTCCGGGCCCGTCCCGCCAAGAATCCCAATTTTTAGACTCATGACCACTCTGCTCCACTCCGCGGATTTTCTGAGAGCCCGAATCGCATGGGAGCGTCATCCTCCCGCGACTACTCCCGCCTCTACCTCTGGTACGATGGCCTTAGCTTCGCACGCTCGGAAGATGGACGAGAGCAAACGATACCATGCAACCCGCAATGCGCGCCCTCCTCTTGCCCATAAAAGATCTGCGCAACGCGAAACAGCGCCTTGCCGCAACGCTAGCGCCCGCTGAGCGCTACGGTCTCGCACAAGCGATGCTGGCGGACACCATCCGAGCCGTGGGGGGCGTGAAGCGCGCGGACAAAATATTCGTGGTCACAAATTATGAGCCCGCGATGCAGATTGCGGAGAAAAATGGCTGGGATGTTTTGCGCGAGGAACACCAAATCTCCGAAAGCGTTTCCGTCGATCTTGCCTCTCGCCTCTGCGCCGAGCGCGGAGTTACAGCACTTCTGCGCCTTCCACTCGACCTGCCCCTCGTTCAAGCAAGCGATATTGATGATCTGTTGGCGACGGAATGCGCTGCTCCAGCGACAATCCTTGTCCCGTCGCGCGACGGCACCGGAACGAACGCGATTCTCCGCACGCCAGCAACGCTTTTCCCGTCACACTTCGGCCCAAACAGCCTTGCCAAACATCGCAGCGAAGCAGAGCAGTCCGGCGCGAGCATTATCGTGCGTCGAAACGTGCGCCTCGAGATGGATGTCGATGACGAATCTGATTTACGCGCGTTGTTGCGCCATGATTTAACGCATACGTCGACAGGGAAGTGGCTCGAAGAGAACGGCGTCGCAGCGCGCTTCAAAAGTCGCGCCACCACGGTCTAGATTTTAAAATACGATCTGGTCGGCCCCAGAGTTCCACGCGAGCGCCGACAAGACGTCCAGCGCTTATTTATTTTGTAGCTGACTGCGCATCGCGTCCTACACCCAGCGCATCGGCCACTCGATTAATGTAGTTAAACCACGATGCAATCAGCGTAATCTGCAAAATCCCCCGGTCGTCAAACCCTACCGCGCGCAGCTTCACGTGGTCTTCGGGCCAAACCTTCGTGGCATCCTTCGTCAATTTCACCACGTAGTCCAGCATCGTGCGGTCCTGCTCGCTGATTGGCGCGGTGCGGTAATCTTTCTTCAGCGCCTCCACCATCCCTTGGTCCAAGGTCACGCGACGCAGAAACTCTGCGTGGGATTCGATTCAATAGTGGCACCGGTTCGTGACCGAAACCATCGTCGCGATCATTTCATGCTGATGCCGTTTCAGCGGCAAGTCCGGCGACATCAACGCGCCAAACGTGCTGAACGCATGAAAAAGCACATCGGGAAACAGCGAGTGCGACCCGACAATACTGGCTTCCACTCCGGCAAAAACCGCCTGCACAGGTGTCGCATATTCCACTGGATAAGACTTGCGCTCTTCCTCAATCGCCTTTTTGACGCTCTCGTCTTCTTCCATGCGAACCGTCTTTATCCAAGTCATGCGCTCTCGCCTCCCGAAAGACTTCGCGACCAATTTATCGTAATTCTAAACACAGTTCGCGCAGTGAGCGTCTCATCACAAAAGAGGGGTTTATTCTCGCAAACGCCCCGCCACAAATAAAGGCGGCCGGCGCTGTGCGGGCGGCCGGCCGCGGGTGCTTTGGGGTGCCTCCACGTCGCCATAAACTCGGTCAGATGGGGAAGCGATCTACTTGTTACGCGTGTTATAGCGAACTCCCAAATCGATGACAATAATGCAAAACGATTAGAATGCGATTTATTTTGTAACGCCTTTGCTTTCAATGAGTTCGTAGGCCCTTCCGGTGGCTAAATCTTTGTACTCCTCGCTCGTCCCGCTTGGCCAATCAACGGTTACTCGTTCAATCTTTTCATTCTTCCCAACGCCGAATGTCACGGGGAGCTCCGATTGCGACAAATAACTCGAGCCTCCGCGCACCACTCTGGATTGCGTCAGACCCCCAGAGTAGATTTTCACCGTGGCTCCGATCGCGTCGCGATTCGATTTCGTTCCCGAAAGTTGAAACCGGATGCTGCGATTTCCGCCCGTTTGATCGTTCCGGTATAAATACGCCGGCCCATTATTCGTCGTCATCAGCAAATCCAGATCTCCGTCGCGGTCGAAATCGCCATACGCCAATCCGCGCCCCACGATCGGAGTTGCGAAACCTCCAGCAACTTCCGCGGCAACATCGCGAAATTTTCCGCCTCGCTGATTCAGAAAGAGCTGCGGCGCCTGCGCATAGCCCACATTCCCGCGAATGTTTCTCACCGTCTCGTCGATGTGGCCATTCGCCACAGCCAGGTCCAGCCAGCCGTCCAGGTTGGCGTCGAAAAACGCGCATCCAAATCCTAGCGTACTTCTCGAAGCCGCCCCCATCCCGGAGGGAACGGCCATATCGTCGTAAGTCCCCACACCCGCCGCCCCCGCAGCCGTGGAATGGTATAGCCCGATCATTTCGTTGTCGAAATTGGTGATCGCCACACCGACTTTGCCTGTGTTCTCAAAATCGCCCGTATCCACTCCCATCCCGGCTCGCGCTTTCCCTTCTGTACTGAACGCCAGCCCCGCTTCCACACCCACATCCTTGAATTTTCCGTTTCGCAGATTCTTATAAAGTTTGTTGGGCTGGGTGTCGTTGGCTACCAGCAAATCCGGCCAGCCGTCCTGATCATAGTCAAACATCGCCACGCCCAGCGATTTCGAGCTACTGTC
>Ga0209415_10007856_pt1 | contig 18553 bp, 15 predicted proteins | sample PeaSoiSIISIP2007_FD_187696 | JGI IMG/M metagenome (GOLD analysis project Ga0209415, IMG submission 187696) | Peat soil microbial communities from Weissenstadt, Germany - SII-SIP-2007 (SPAdes) (version 2) | ecosystem: Environmental > Terrestrial > Soil > Wetlands > Peat | place: Germany...
CGGTCTCCGCGAGCAGCCGCTCCACCACGTATCGCTCATTGAAAATCGGGAGCTGCACGGTCACACGAGGCAGTGTTTCGAACTTCTGCGGGGCTTCATCCAGCATATGCTTGCGATGCTTCAGATACCCGCGGATCATCTCGTAGCGATGCAAACCATAACAGGAAAGCACTGCCAGAACCGAGAAGTAGGAAACCAGAATCGCCCAGTCGAAAAATACGAGGTGATGAATCCCGTTGAATGGATTGTAATAGAACGCGTCTAACAGACGATTGAGCGTGGAAGGCGCACCACTGACCAGCAGCGCTGGTACAAACGGGATGGTTACCATCGAACTCCGGCCACTCCTCGGGTATTCTACTGGAAACAGCAATGCCGGATCAGAACCGGTCCGGCACCTGTCTATTATAAGCGATTTGGCCCCGGATGTTATAATCTTCAGTTTGGACTAGACGATGAAATTTTTTCTCGATTCGGCCAATCTTGACGAGCTGAAGGCGGGTGCACGCTGGGGAATCATCGACGGCGTGACCACCAACCCGTCTCTGATCGCCAGGGAAGGCACTCCTCTGGAGGAGCAGATCCGCAAGATCTGCGAGATTATCGACGGCGACGTCAGTGCGGAAGTCCTGGCCACAGAGGCAGATGAAATGCTGGTGCAGGGACGCAAGCTGGCCAACATCCACAAAAACGTGGTGGTGAAAGTCCCCCTGACGCGCGACGGGATTCGCGCCTGCTCCATCTTCAGCCAGGAAGGCATTCGCGTTAACGTAACCCTTTGTTTCTCCGCGGGACAAGCCTTGCTCGCAGCCAAGGCCGGGGCCTACTTTGTGAGTCCTTTTGTCGGCCGGCTGGACGACATCGGCGCCAGCGGCATGGAGCTGATTCGCGATATCGTTCTCATTTATAAGAACTACGGCTTCAACACGCAGATTCTGGCAGCTTCACTGCGCAACGCCACGCACGTCGTCGATGCGGCCAAGGCCGGAGCGCATATTGGGACGCTACCTTACAAAGTGATCGATTCGCTGTTTAACCATCCGCTGACCGACAAGGGCCTGGAGCAGTTCCTGAGCGATTACGCCAAGGTGTTCCAAGCCGCCCGCGTAGGCCGGTAGCACTCTTCGAGCGAAAATGTCCGCGGGCGTTCAACTTGCCGCGTTGGTCGGTTTGACCGTCGTGCTGATCGCATTGGCGATCTTCATCGTCCTGCGTGTGCAGGGAACTCCCGAAAAACGCGAGCGGAAGCGCCGGCTGGCGGTGAATCGCCTGGGCCGCTTGGGCGACGCTTTGATCACCGAAGCGACTGAAACCGCGCTTTACTATTCCTACTCGGTGCGCGGAGTCCAATACGCGGCATCCCAGGACATCACTACGTTACGCGACCGCCTTCCCGGATCGCCGGACCGTTTGATGGGCGTCGCGAATTTAAAATACGCCCCTAAAAATCCCGCCAATTCGATTCTGATCTGCGAAGAGTGGAGCGGCCTACGAACCGCGCCGCCTACCTGACGACAATTCCGTAAGGCATCAATTCCAGAATCCCGCCGTGCATTAACGCCCGGACCGGCAAGCGGCCCACCAACGTTTGCACTCTCTTCTGGATCGCAGTCTCGACTTCCGCCGATTCGTCGGAGCGGCTCGACAACAGCTCCCATAGCGTGCGCCTCGGCGGATACGTCACCAGCGTGATTTTTTCCGAAGCTGGAATCCGCGCTTTCTGTTTGACCATTTCCACGGCGCGATCCAGGCCGCCCAACTCGTCGATCAGTCCGTTCCCTTTCGCCATCTGCCCCACCCACACGTGGCCTTGTGCCAGCGGCTCGATCTGATCGTAAGGCTTCTTGCGCCCAGCCGCGACCCGTTCGACGAAACCTCGATAGAACACGTCGATCTCCCGCCTGAGTTTGGCGCGCTCGTCATCGGTCAGCGGACGGCTTACCGAATCGATATCGGCATATTTCCCGCGCGTCAGAGTCGACGTGTTTATGCCTATCTTGTCGAACAACCCGCGCAGATCGGGCTTGCCGAAAAACACGCCAATCGACCCGGTCAACGTGTTCGGATAGGCCACAATCGGATCTCCCGTCATGGCGATGAAATAACCGCCCGAGGCCGCCAGGTCCGACATCGAAATGATCATCGGTTTTCGCGAGCTGAGCACTTTCGCTTCGTGCAGGATGTCGTCCGACGCGATTCCGTCTCCGCCCGGAGAATCGATGCGCAGAATCACGCCTTTGATGGACGAATCGTTCTCCACCTCGCGCATCTCTCTGACCATCGCGGTTGCGGTGATGCCGCTGTCGGTCGAATCATGCGTGCTTCCGCGCGTGATGTCCCCATCGCCGACGATGTAGGCGATGCGCGTGGAGCCCTCGAATCCGCTTACCGGCGCCAGAACATAGTCCTGCTCCCCGATGCGCTTGATGTCGGCCTTCAGTTGCTCCTTCAGCTTTCCGTACATCTCGTCTTCGAAGATCAGGCCATCGACCAGGCCGCCGTTCAGCGCCTCATTTCCGACGAAAGGACCCTGGTCGATGGCGGAACGGATCTGATCCGGCTGCCGTTTGCGCCCGTCCGCCATGGTGCCCACCAGATCGCCAAAGTATTGATCCAGAATCTGGTTCATCACTTCGAGAGTTTCCGGCGTAGGCGACGTCCGCGTGAACATGTCGGGAGCATCTTTGTATTTGCCCGCGTGCTCAAATTCCATCTGGACGCCCAATTTGTCCAGAGTTCCTTTGACGTACATCAACTCCGCGCGCAAACCCTTCACGTCGAGCTCGTCTTCGGGCGACATGTAGATGCGATCAGCCGCAGTCGCGACGTAGTATTCGCGTGAGGTGGCTCCGCGCAGGTATGCGTAAACCGGCTTCCCCGATTTCTTAAACGCGGCGACATCGTCGTGCAGCTCTTCGAGTTTCGCCCAGCCCACTTCTAATCCACGAGGCTCCAGCACCAGAGCCTTGATGCGCGAATCCGCGGCAGCCTTGCGCAGCATCCGCCAGGTTTCCATCATGGTCATGGGCTGCTGCTGTGCCAGAAACGGAAGTGGCAATTCGACGGGCGGCTGCTCCGGCAAATCGCCTTCCAGGTGCAAGACCAGCGTCGACCCATCGGCCACCGTCACTTTGCGCTCTCCGAAATGCATTGCCGCGTAGCCCAGAATCACGGCGATCAATACGGCGAAGAGCAAGCCGATTACGAATCCGAATCCGAAGTTTTTCATAGGTCACCAACCAGGATCTGCTCAAACCGCCGGTTCACTTCTTTGAGATACGCGGCATCGCCCGCCGGCAGTTCGACGGTCGCCGTTCCTTGAAAGCCGACGCTTTCAAGAGCAGCATGCACCGCGCGCCAATCGATGTCTCCTTCGCGCAACGGGACAAACTCGGCCTTGCTGTTTTTGAAGCGAAAATCCTTGACGTGCAGCTTGACGATCCGCGGGCCCAGCGTCCGGATCCAGTCCTGCGGATATCCGCTGATCGCGACGTTGCCGATATCGAAGTAGGCGCGTATCCAGGAGCTGTCGAACTCGTCGATATAGCGCGCAAACTCGAGGGGGCTGAGCAGAAACTTGTTCCACACTTCCTCAATTCCGATGATGACGCGCAGTTCGGCAGCCAGCGGAATCAATTTACGGATCTGTTTTTGGGACCGATCCCACGCGTCGGCATACCGAGTCTCCGGATTTACCACCGCAGGTACCAGCAGCACAGTATCGGCACCCCACAATTTTGCATTATGAAGACTGGTCCGCATTCCATCCATGCTCTTTTCGACCACCGCCGGGTCGGCCGAGGACAAGGGACTGCGCCAGTGCTCCTGGTTCATCACTGAATGGATGCGCACGCCGCTCTTTCGTGACGCCGCGAGCATTTCTTCGGCTTGCGCCTGATCGGGAGTTGTCGGGCACTCGATCTGCTCGAATCCGCAATCGCGGGCGAGCCGGAACCGTTCCGCCACGCTGATCGTGTGCGGCAGCATTTCGAACTCGACCGCTTTTTTAATGGGAAGACGATTCGTGGAACGGGCGAACGGGGCAACGGCCAGAGCCAGTACGGCTCGCCGGGTCACTATCGCCCCCATTCGGTCAATTGCTGGAGAATCTGCTGCGCCGCCTTTTGTCCGGCGCTTTTCTTCGACATGCCCTGCGCCTGGCTCACCCACTCCTTGCCGAGCCTCACTTCCACGGTAAACATCTTCGAGTGCTCCGGCCCTTCTTCGGCCACGATGACGTAGCGCGGGGGCGGCAGCTTCAGCGCCTGGGCCATTTCCTGCAACGCGCTCTTGTAATCCGTCACCTCGGCGTCACTGCCATCCGCATTGGTGCTCATCGGCCCGATCACTCGGTTTTCGATGAACTGCTTGGCGGCCTCCAGGCCGGCATCCAGGTACAAGGCCGCAATCAGCGCCTCCACGGCGTCCGAAAGCAGGGCCTTCTTTTCGCGTCCGCCGGACATTTCTTCGCCCCGGCCGAGGATCAGAAAATCGCCCAAGGCGAGTTCCTGCGCAACCTGATGCAGCCGCGCGGCGCTCACCAGGTGCGCTTTCAGCTTCGATAACCGGCCTTCCGGGTAGGTGGAATAGCGTCGCACCAGACAGTCGCTGACGACAAATCCAAGTATCGCGTCACCCAGAAACTCGAGCTGCTCATTGTCGTCGTCACACTGGCCGTCGGCGGCTTTCTCATAGATCCGGGATTTGTGCGTCAGTGCACGCTCCAGCAGGGAACGGTCCCGGAACGTATAGTCGAGCGACTTCTCGAGAACTTCGAGCTCAGCGATCATACCCGTTGAGTGTTTCCAGGACCTCTTTCATATCGATGCCGCCCGCCGGCCGAATGCCCTGGGCGATTTGTACTACTTCTTGCCGTTTTTCGCCTGCTCCGCGCGCGTTTTTTCGGCGGTCGCGTACTGTTTGATCACCGGATTCAGGTTCGGCATCGCGAGCACTTTATCCAGGACCGCGATCCCGTCGTCAGGCTTGCCCCCCTGATCATACGCCGCCGCTAGACGTACCATGGTCGCCGGATCAGGCGTGGCGGCGCCGTCTACCGCTGTCTTGAATTCCGCCGCCGCGACATCGTATTTCTTCCTCGCCAGCGCCACCAGGCCCAGATCTTCGTGAGCCTGCGAGGTAATGTCTTTCTTGAATCCTGCCCACTGATCGTCGGTGAGTTGCGGGTTCGGTTTCGCGGCCGCCGCGATCACCGGCATCGCATCCTTGGCCAGCTTTTCGGAGCGCGCCAGTTTCTCTTCCTTATCCAGATCGTTCTCGCGGGTTCCCTTGGCCAGCTCGCCTGAGATCAGCAGCATGGCCTGATAATCTTTGGCATCTGAGTCCAATGCGCTTTGGGCGTAAGCGATGGCTTTGGGTCCGTCACCCTTTCTTTCGGCGGCGTCGGCAGCTTGATTTAACGCCCAGGACTTGAATTCCGTGTCGGCGAACTTGGTAATCAGATTGTCCACCGCGGCGATGCGCTCGTCCGCGGTCTTCGCGTTCTGTACCGCCAAGATGGCTTCCACTTCTTTCTGCGACTTAGGCTTTTGGGCGTACGCCAAAGCGGCCAAAGTCAGCGATGCGGCCACACTGGCCAAAACTCTCTTCCTCATCCTTCCTGCTCCTTATTGTTTTTTCTTACCCGGCGCTTCTTCCAGGCCCTTTACCGCTGCCGCCCGCACCGATGCCGGCACGCCCTCGACGGCCAAAGCCGCCTCATAATGCTTTACCGCCTCATCGCGCCAGCCCTGTGAATCGGCCAAACGGCCGAGATACAGAAGACTCCACGACTTCGTCTCGCTATCCGGATTCTGCTCCAAAGCCAGACGGAACAGCTCGTCGGCTTTTTGCGGATCGCGCTCCAACACGGCGATCCGCGCCAAACCATAATACGCCTTCGCGTGCAGCGGTTTCTCGTCGGTCTCCCGCAGTGCGCGAAGATAAATTTCATGGGCACGCGGAAGGTCGCGAGCCGTGTAGGCTTTTTCCGCCTCGTCTAAAGTCTTGTCGACTCCGGTCAGCTCCGGCTCCTTCGCCACCTCGCGCGTAACCGTGCGAGCCCTTCGTGCGGCGCTTTCGGACACGAAATCGATATGATCCAGGCGCTTTTCTTCGCGCTTCAGATCGATCCCGTCCACCAGCTCACGGAAAAAGAGGCGCATGCTCTGTTCCTGCTTCTCATAGTCCATCAGCCGCTCGGCGAAGGCCGGCGTCATGACGAAACCCTCCCGCATCGCCTGCTCGGCCAGCGCCGGCTTACGATCCAAGCGGCTCTCGACCGCCTTGATCAGGCACTCGGTGGTCAGCAGCACGAAGTCGTTCTTATACTGCTCCTCCAGAATCGGTGACCCGAGCGCATAATCGCCCAGCCCACGCTTGGAGTCCACCGTCTCCGAATATTTCAGCGGCAGAGCGTCCAAGAGGTAGTGTAGGTACATGTGCCGGATTTCTTCAATAGGCAAATCCGCAGTGTTCAGGTCCTTGGTCCCGAGCTTCGCGACAGGCGTCAGGACGATGAAATAGTCGTCGACATAGCTGCGCGTCTGCACCTGGTTGGGAGCGCCCAGGAGGTCGATAAAAATCTGAAAACGCCGCCCGAGATAGCCCGCGGTGTCATTCCGCAGGTACGCGTTGGCTTGCAGAACCGCATGCGCTACCGGCTGCTGATACTGCGCGATCGCCGCATCATAGGCCGGTTGGACTTTTTTCCACAGCTCGTCGATGTTCGCCTCCCTCGAAAATTCGATCAGAAGGGGTGTTAACCCATCCAGTGCGTCCACGTCCGCCGGAATCGCGCCACTGGCGTAGCGATAGCTGAAATCCGGAGGACCGTTGGTGGTCAACGCATAGGAAATGTACTGGCTGAGATCCGCACGCGGATTCCTGCTGCGATGCGCCCGGACGAAGCGCGTTAGCGCGTCCACGCTCTTTAAGTCCTTCGCCTTCAGATACTCACGAATCTGCCGCCGCAGGTCGTGATTGCTGGGTGAATCGGCGTCGGCGTCATATCCAGCTACATTGATCGCGGCCATGACGGCGAAAATCGATTCGCTCGAATCCAGTTGCCCCTGGGGCTGAGCCCGCGACTGAAATTGCCGGTCCTGCGCCAGCGCTGGAAGCGCGACTATCAACGGCAGCAGGAGTGTGGCACGAAACAATAGATACCTCTAGCTTTAAGTTCCCAGTATATCGAGTGCCGCCTGCAACTCGCTTCGGGCGTGCGGATCGCGCGCGGCGGCGATACCCCGGCGGTAATAATCGCGCGCATCGTCGATCCGGCCCAGCTTTTCGAGCGCCTGCCCGCCATGGAAATATGCCGCCGCATATGACGGATCGGTTTCGAGCACGGCGCCAAACTGATCCATCGCACCGGCAAGGTCGCCAGACTTGACGTGCTCCATCGCCAAGCCATAGCGCGCGAACGTGTTGGCCGGATTCTGCTCCAGCATCTGTTTTAGGATTTCGATACGCGTAGGTTCCAACAATGCTAGGATACCGCTGTGGCATGCCCGTTTTTCATGCCCGAGGCGGTGATCGCCCAGGATGACTGGCTGCACGCACCGCGCCTTCCGCTGGGCGGCCTGTATGGCGGGGTCTGCTGCGCTGGCGGAGAACCATTCGATCCTCCCGAATCGTCACGGAACGAGATCTGCAACTGCGGCTATGCGAGAGGCCGCTGCGACCGTTTCCCGGCAGAAGCAGCCGATGCCGTGCGATTCTCCGCCGTATCGGATGCTCCAGGCCTGCTGAAACTGGTCTATATTCTTGAAAAAGATTACGCGCCGGCTGAGTTCGGGATGCTCGAATACTCTTTGGCCGAAGCGCGTTTTCTGTCCGAGCCCGCGAGTCTGCTTGCCGCACAGGCCAAAGCATTCGCGCAGAGCTATCTGCGTGAATCCGCGGCCAAGAAGTTCGTTGGATAATTTCTGCCCTTACAAACGCGGATCTGCTTTTAAAGCCGAACGAAAAGCAGATTCCTCGCTCCGCTCGGACTGACTTGGGGTCGGATGGCCATTATAGCCCCGGCATGTAAGGTGTCACGGCGATAATAGTAGCGGTTAATCTCACCTCGTTAGCAGGCACCCACCTCACAAACGGAATCACTGGGACAGCTTACTAGTGGAAGTATTTTCCCGCCAACCCCGGATCCGCGCTAACCGCCTTGCTCCATGCCAGTTTGGCTTCGTCTTCTTTCCCGACCGCCTTCAAAGTGTGTCCCAGATTCAGCAGCGCTTCCGGAAAATCGGGTTTCTTGTCGACCGCGATCTGGTAGCATTCGGCAGCCTGCTTGTTTTCACCGGCCGCCTGCAGTAGCAGTCCCAGGTTGTAGGACAGCTCCACCGATTTCTCCCCGAGCGCGGTCAGCTTCTGATGCGATTCCCAGGCGCGCTTATGATCCTTGCGCTCGATGGCAATGGCCGTCAGCGCCCGCAGCGCATCGATATTCTTCGGCTGCAAGGCGAGCACTCGATTGAAAGTCTCCGACGCCGCGTCCAGATCTTCGAACTTCCAGCACGCCAAGCCCAGATTAAGCAGAGCCTCCACCCAGTCCTTGCGCTTCTTCAGGCAGGTTTCGAAGCTGTCCACTGCACCGGCATATTCGGCGCGCTGGAGTTGCAGGAATCCGAGCCTGAAAGCCGCATCTTCAAAGTCCGGTTTCATGGCGACCAGCTTTTCGAAGTGCTTTTCCGCCTCCTCGGGCTTGCCGTCGCGCTCGACTGCCAGCGCCAGATTCCATAACGCGCCCGGAAGCTCCGGTTGCGTCGCCAGGACCCGTTCATACGCCCGTCGAGCCCCGGCGATGTCCCCGCGCTCCTGCAACACCGCGCCCAGGTTTGCATTTGCTTCTACTGCATCCGGACGAATGCGCGTCGCCTCACGATAGGCGTTGCCCGCCTGCTCCAGACGTCCCGTTTTCTGATACGCGACACCTAGATTGAACCATCCCTCGTACGAATCCGCCGCAACCTTCACCAGTTGCGAGCAGTGCTGCGCCGCAGCGCTGTAATCGCCGCGCGAGAGCGCCACCGCGGCCAATCCTTGCAAAGCCTGCCGCGATTGCGGACGCAGCTTCAACAGTTTTTCCGCGAACTCCTTCACCTTCCCGTCGTCTTTGCGGGCCGTGAACAGCGCGATCAGATTTACCAGCAGTTCCGCCGAATTCGGATTCGACGGCAGCAGCTTGCGATACATGTCTGCGGCTTCGTCCAGCTTCCCTAGTTGGTGCAGCGCGACCGCTTTTCCGAACAGTGCCTGATCGTGCGCGGGGCTCTCTTTCAGGCTGGCCTGGAAGCATTCCAGCGCCTGATCGGCCTTCCCCAGTTGCAACAAGCAAAGGCCGCGGCCCAACTGCGCCTGCCAGCGCTTCGGATCGATGGAAAGCGCCGTCTCGAAGGATTTCGCGGCTTCCTCGAATTTCCCCTGACGCTCCAGGCACAAACCCAGGTTGTAGTGCGCGGTCCGATGCTGCGGCTCCAGTTCGGTCACCTTGGCGTAGCTGTTCGCGGCCTCGGCCCAGTTCTGCTGCTCGAAGCGCAGATGCCCGAGTCCGGTCGATAGCTCGGCGAGATTCTCACCCCGCTCGATGGCCCGTTCCAGTTCCTTGATCGCGTCGCTGAGCCGATTCTCGGAGGCCAGTTTTACCGCCGTGCCCAGTGCCGTCGACGCCGCCGGACGCTTCGCTTTGGTGGGATCGGAGGGCGTATCGCCCCGCATCAGTCTTTCGATCAGGTCGTCATCGACAAAGAAAGCGTGTTCGTTGGTTTCCGGCATTCCTCAACGTCTCCTGTTCCTATCTCTTGATCACGAGCGGCACGACACTCACGCCACCCTTTACGGTCCGGGCTTCGCCGCGCTCGTTGTACAAACCGATTCCGCCCGTCTTGATGCGCTCGTCGGTCCATTCATCCACTTTCTGATCCTGCACATAGGTGGTGAAGCGGTTGCCGACAGCGTCGAAACGAATCTTATAAAGCGTGTCGATGTGCACCGGGAGCGACAGCGGGAACTGCGCCCGCGGCTGCTCCTCGCCGTTAATCACCGCGAAGCGAACCAGCGCGACCGTCGGATCCAGCCCCGGTTTGACGATCTCCAGTTTGGTGACGTAGTAGTTCTTCGGATCCTTGGCGCGATACACCCAGCCCAGGGCCTTGCTCTCGATTTGCGCCTCAAATTCCAGACGATAGTCCGTGAGATTCATCGAAGCGCGCAGGATCGACATCTCGTGCTGTTTCCTGACGCCCGGCTCGGCGCCCCAGTCCGTAATCCAGCCCTCTTCGGCAGCGGGCAATGCCGGCGCCGCCTCCACCACCGTCGGAGTGGAATTCTGCGCAGGACCGCCGCCTTTCGACATAGCGTAGAAAATCCCGCCGATCACCAGCGCGACCAGCAACGCCGCGCCGATCTTTCCGCCCAGCGGCAGCTTGGTCCAGAAACTTCCCCCGGCGTCCAGCGACAAACTCGGCAAACCCAGGTCAGCAGGCTCCACCGGAGTGGGCATCGGGGCCGGGGCCTGCTTCACTTCTTCTCTTACCGGCTGCTTGACCTGTTCCTTGCTCGCTTCTTTGGGCGATTCTTTGGGCGACTCTTTAGCAGGCTCAGCTTTCGGTTCCGGCTTCACCGGCGCCTGTGCAGCCGCCTTCACCGGTTCCGCAACTGGCGCGGCAGGTTGCTTCTGCGCAGCTTCAGCTGGCGTTTCTTTCACGGCGGCTGCCGCCGGTGGAGCTTTTTTCTCAGGCTCGGCCTTTTCCGGTTCCGGCTTACGATTCTTCCCGCTGCCGAAACGCGGGTCCGGGCGCTTCCTTGGATCCGGCTTGATCAGCACCGTCCGCTCCGGCTTCTTTTCTTCCTTCGGGGCTTGTTTCGCAGCCGCCGGCGCAGGTCCCAGCACGATCACGGGACGAAGGGGCAGCGCCGTCGAGCGCGGGATTTGCAAATCAACGCCGCTTGCGACGGCCGACGGAAATACCTGCACCGGCTTGCCTCGACCCGCCGCCAGCCCATGCAGCGTGAGCGGAAGGGGCTTGGTCGCGACGTCCGGAACTTTTTCAGCCGGCTTCTCCATCACCGCCGGTTTTTCGATGACCACCGCGGGCTTTTCCGCGACTGCGGACTTTTCTGCCAGCGGCGCAGGCCGTGCAGGCGAGGGTTTCAGGAACGAAGAAAACGACGGCTTCAAAAATACGGGCGGTGTACTCCGAACCGCCGGAGGTTTGGCAACGTCCGGCTTGGGAGCGGCCTGCTTCTGCTCGGCGACGACTGGCTGCCCTGCCTCTTTCTTCGGCTCTTCTTTCTTCGGCTCGTCGACTTGGGATTCGCCGGCCGGCGCTTCAGCTACGGGCTCACCCTCGCCATCCTCGTTATCCTGCAAACCGGTGGTCCGGAACGCGACCCGGGCCTTCGGACCTAGTTCCATATCGAACATAAAGGGCCGGTCGGGCTCCAGCCACAACGGAGGCGACCCCTGTGGAGGGTGAGGAAAAATCAGAATATCCATTGGCTCCTCGGATGTTTCCACGAGTCCCGTCTCGCCCGATGCGTGCATATCGAACTCGACGACCGGAGCGCCGCGCACAAACTCGCGCACTTCCACGCGCCCCTCACTCGTTCGGGAAGCGCAATCCATGACTCGAATCGATGGCTCGAACATCACCTGCCCGGCGGCCACGAGTTCCGTTCCCCACCCGACTAAGGTGAGACTTGGCAGCGTTGGGTTCGAGGGGCGCTCGAAGTCGGTCTCCTGCTGCGCCATCGAAGAAACTCCAGCGAACACCGGTATCGGCACTTCCAGCAGGAAGCCCGCCGGATCCGCCGGCGCACGCTCCTCTTCAGGCTCGGCCTCCACCGGCTCCGGTTCAATGAACTCCGGCTCGGGCTTCGGCGCTTCGAGCGCGGCCGCCATCGTCGGTGCGCTCTCGATCGCCCGCACCTGCGCGGGCGCTACGGGAGCCGGCGGAGCTGCTACTGGAGCCGCCACGGGAACTGGTTGTCGCGTTTCCGGCGCCTTTGGTTCAGCGACCTTGCCCTCGGCAGGCTTGGATTCTGCCGGCCGCGTCCCCGGCTTCGGTTCGAGAGGTTTCGCTTGCAGGAGCCGATTCAGGGCGAGTTGATTGTACTCTTCCTGATACTGCTGCCGGTGAGCGTCGGAGCAGAACTCTCCGCCGCCGGTCCACCGTTTCAGCAGGGCCAGCTCCTTGCCGCAATACAGACACCGCATGTGCCTTAGATCGTCCCTTCTTCCCTTATGCTAAAGGGCACTCTTACGGCTTTCTATGCGGTAAAGCACTTATATGCCACTTTTGAGGCGGAGACCTTAGGGCACCTTAATGAGAAGACCTTAGTCGCCTCTCGCCTCGCGTTCCAAATTGGAACGCCGAGCCTGTAAAGGTTGATAGAGTTGGCGCGGTTTCCCGGACTCTGCGAAACGCGCGTTGCGCCGCCCCGGACCCCGAATTTGGCTCCTGGAAACCCGTTTCCCGGCCCTACGCAGAAGTAATGAGTTTCCCTGTGCGACCGGATTAAAGTTATTTCCCTACCCGTCGATCATATGTTTGCTCAAAGGGCACGCTTTATTGTGCGAAAAGCGGCCGGAGACAACGATCTGATCTTAGGGAGGCCGTATGGCGAAAGGTGAAGCGCTCAAGAGCCACATCGAGGCATTGCGCAGCGCGATTCCAGAATTGAAAGGCGTGTTGCTGGCGTCCAATGAGGGACTGCCCATCGCGCACTCTTTATCTAATGGAGCGGACCCCAACCGGGTGGCGGCGATGGCCGCCGCTGCATCCAGCTTGGGCCGCCGCATCAGCGAGAGCATGAGCTCGGGCACCCTGGGCGAAGTCTCGATTCAGGCTGAAGAAGGCGCTCTGTTCGTCTATTCGGCCGGATCCAAAGCCGTGCTCGCAGTGATCAGCCCGCAAGGCGGCAACGCCGGCCTGATCCACATCGAAGCGCGTTCCACTGCCAAAGACATCGGCGATTTGTTCTAACTCTCCCCCGTCGCGGGCGCCGGTGTCGCCGGCGCCGAAGCGACGAATTGGATCACCCGCCGCGCCGCAGCCCTGCCCACTACCTCGGCGAGCTCGGTCTCCCGAGCCTGGCGCACCCGCTCCAGGCTGCCGAAATGGCGGAGCAGTTTTGCCACCGTCTTCTCCCCTACTCCTGGAATCTGATCGAGCTCGCTACGCAGGCGGCTGGCATTTCTCCGCGTGCGATGAAACGTCACCGCGAAACGATGAGCCTCGTCCCGCACCGTCTGCACCAGATGAAGCACGGGTGAGAATTTATCCAGGACAATCGGCTCATCCTCCTGCCCGTAGACGTAAATCCATTCTTCCCGCTTGGCGATCGACGCCAGCGGCTGATCCGTGATCCCGAGCGCTTCGAGCGCCGCCGCCGCCGCGTGCAGTTGCCCCAACCCTCCATCCACCAGGACCAAACCCGGCCGTTCCACGCCTTCTTCTTTCAACCTCCCGTAGCGGCGCGAGATCACCTCGCGCATCGATGCGAAATCGTCATTCCCTTCCACTGTCCGGATCACGAACTTCCGGTAATCCGACTTCTTCATCCGCCCGTCTTCCCACACCACCATGCTGGCGACCTTGTCGGTCCCCTGAATGTGCGAAATATCGAAGCATTCAATGCGACGCGGCGCATTTTCGAGGCCCAGCGTATCCTGCAAAGCCTGCTGAATCGCCTTCGAGGACGGCTTCATCACTCGGAACCGCTGCTCGAAACTGAGTTTCGCGTTCGATTCCACCAGTTCGATCATGGCCCGCTTCTGCCCGCGCTGCGGTGTGTGAATCTCCACCTTGCGTCCGCGCCGCTCGGACAAGAACTCTTCGAGAATCTGACGGTCCTCGAACTCCACGGGCACGTGAATCTGCGCCGGAATATAGGGATCGTCGAGATACGCTTGCTTCAGCAAAGAAGCGAAGAACTCCGCCGGCTCGAAGGCCATCTGATCTTCCCAGAAGAACTCCCGCCGGTCGACGATGCTGCCGCCGCGCAAGTGAAACAGATTTACCGCGACCAGGGGCGGCTCGGCGTAATACGCAAAGATGTCGGTGTCGTTGCCTTCCGCCGCGGCCATCTTCTGCTTCTCGCCCATTTCTTCCACGGTCCCCAGCAGATCGTGCAGTGCCGACGCCTCTTCGTAGCGCATCTCGGCGCTCAGTGTCTCGATCCGCCCGCGCAATTCCCGAGCCAGATCCTTATGCCGTCCTTCCAGAAACAGCCGCACCGCACGCACCGCATCCGCGTAAGCGGCGTCTGTCGTAAGTCCTTCCACGCAGGGCCCCAGGCAGCGATGAATATGAAATTCGAGACAGGGATGCGAGTGCTTCCGCGTCAAATCCACATTGCACGACGGCACTTTGAAATGCCGGTGGATGAAGTGCACCAGCCGGTGCGCCAGGTTTCCCGGAAAATACGGACCGTAGTAGGTCGAACCGTCTTTTTTCAGACGGCGCGTAACATACACGCGCGGATATGGCTCCTTCGTCAGCTTGATGTAGGGATAGGTCTTGTCGTCGCGCAGCAGGATGTTGTAGCGCGGCTTCCACTGCTTGATGAGATTATTCTCGAGCGCCAGCGCCTCTTTTTCGTTGTCGACCTGGATAAAATCGATCTCGCGCGCTTCGCCGATCAGCGTCCCGGTCTTGACGTCCGCCAGCCGGTCGTCATTGAAGTAGCTGCGCACCCGGCTCCGCAGATTCTTGGCTTTGCCGACGTAAATGACGGTCCCGTGCGCGTCCTTGTAAAGATACACTCCCGGCGTGAGCGGAAGCTCGCTGGCTCGTTCGCGAAGGTGAAGATAGACCTCGATACCTTCATTTTCCCACTGCGGTCAATCTATACTGGAATCGTGGTGCGAGTCCTGGCTGTTTTCTGCGTATTCACGTGTGTGCTAGCCGCACAGCAGCCGCCAAAGAAGCAAACAACTCCTCCTCCCGCCACCAAAGAAGAGGAGCCTCCCGAGGAAGACGAGTCTCTGAAACCCAAAGAGTACACTCTGAATCCTCTGGAAGCGGAGAAGAACATCACCGCCGGCCTTTTCTACTTCAAGAAGAGCAACTACCGAGCTGCAGCCCGCCGCTTCGAAGAGGCGTCTAAATGGGATCCAGGATCAGCCGAAGCTTTTCTGAGACTCGGTGAGGCCGACGAAAAACTGCGTAATCGCGACGGCGCTCGCGAGGCTTACACCAAGTATCTTGAACTGGCTCCCGAAGCGAAGAATGCCGCCGAAGTGAAGAAAAAGCTCGCCAAGCTGCCGCCGGCGGGCAAATAGCGGCTAGTAGGTTACACTCGGGAGTATGATGCGGAAAGCGAGCGTCGTCATCGAGAAGGATGAGCACGGCTTCTACGCATGGTGTCCTGAACTCAAAGGATGCCAGTCCCAAGGGGATACCATCGAAGAAGCTGTCGCAAACATCCGGGAGGCCATCGAGCTTTATCTCGAAACCCTTCCTCCCGACCAGCGCGATTGGCACCTCAGTCAAGAAATCCTGACAACTACCGTCGAAGTGGATGTCTAAGGCTCCACGACTCACGGCGCAGGAAGCCGAGAGTCTCCTGGTTCAGGCAGGGTTCGACGATTTGCGGTCTAAAGGTAGCCATAGAATCTACGGAAAGGGCGCTCTACGAGTAACCGTTCCCTTCCATTCGGGAAAGATCTTGCACCCAAAGGTCGTAAAGCAAGTGCTCGAGATTATCAAAGAGTCCGTGCCGCCCGTTGATTGATGCCAACCAATGCTAAACCAACCCGTCTCATAGCGTAACCGCGCGCCACCGGAGCGGTAGAGTCCACGGTAGAGGTTCGCCCATGGGAAAAGACTTGCGTTTCGCCTTCCGGATGCTCCTGAAAACACCTGCTTTCACGGTGATGGCAGCCATCGCTCTAGCCCTCGGGATCGGAGCCAACACCGCGATCTTCTCTGTTGTCAACGCCGTCATGCTCCGGCGCATGCCGTTTGAAAATCCCGATCGCCTGGCGATGGTGTGGGAGTCGAGCCCCAGCGGAGACAAGACCAACGTTGTTAATCCCATCAATTTTCTGGAATGGCAAGCCCGCAATCATTCCTTCGAACGCATCGCGACCATGGTCGAATTCGACGCTAGCCTCGCCGGCGATGGCGAACCCGAAGTGGTTCATTCGATGGCCGTCTCCGACGGCTACTTCGCGATCCTGGGCGTCAAACCGATTGTCGGCCGCTGGTTCACTCCGCAGGAAGACGTTCGGGGCAACGACAACGTCGTGATTCTGAGCGAAGGCCTGTGGCGACGCCGCTATGCCGCCGATCCCAACATTCTCGGCCGCCGTATCCGCTACAGCAACTCCGATGTCACCGTCGTCGGCGTGATGCCAGCCGCATTTCGCTTCCCCCAAACCAAAGCCGACCTGTGGACGCCGATCGCCCTCGATCGCGCCCACTCGGTGCGCAGCGGCCGTTACCTGATCACGGTCGCGCGTCTTAAGCCCGGCGCGACCATCGCCAGCGCGCAGGCGGACATGAACGTGCTTTTCTCGCAGCTTCAGAAGGAACGGCCCGATTTCAACAGCAAATGGGGGATCACCGTCGTCGGCCTTCGGGAACAAGCCATCGGCGACGTCCGCACTCCGCTCCTCGTCTTGCTCGGCGCTGTCGGACTGGTCCTTCTGATCGCCTGCGCCAACGTCGCCAACCTCATGTTGATGCGAGCCGCAGGGCGCGGACGCGAGCTTGCCGTTCGCGTCGCGCTGGGAGCGGGCGCCCTGCGGATCGCACGCCAGCTTCTGGTCGAAAGTCTGCTGCTCGCATCGATGGGCGTCGTCGCCGGACTCCTCATTGGTTTGTGGGCGATTCGGCTGGTTACCGCCGCGCTTCCCGATAACATCGCCTACGCCAATCTCAAGACCATCCACATCGATGGGACCGTCTTTCTATTCGCAACCGCGGTGTCTTTCCTCACCGGCATTCTCTTCGGCCTCGCACCCGCTTTCAAAGCTGGAAAAGTCGACATGCAGGAGTCTTTGAAAGACGGTGGCCGCTCCATCGCCGGCGGGCGAAGCTTGATTCGCAGTTCATTGGTGGTTTCCGAAGTGGCGCTCTCGATGATGCTTCTGGTCGGCGCGGGCCTTCTGATCCGCAGCTTCGCGCGCCTCGCCGCCGTGAACCCCGGTTTCGACGCGCCCCACGTCCTTTCGATGCAGGTTTCCGTCAACGGCCGCTTTAAGACCGACGCCCAACTTCTGAACTTCAACACGCAGGTTCTGGAACGCGTCCGCGCGTTGCCCGAAGTCGAAGCCGCCGGCATCACGCATTTTCTTCCGCTGGGCCGCATCATTCCCGGCACAGGGTTCTGGCGAGCCGAGCATCCCCAGCCCGCCCCGGGGGAAGAACCCGTCACCGAGGTGCTGTGCGTCATGCCCGGCTACTTCGCGGCAATGAACATCCCCATCGAACGCGGCCGCGTCTTCACCGATCAGGATCGCGCCGGCGCGCCGCAGCGCCTGGTGATCAATCAGACCCTGGCTCGCCAGTTCTTCCCCAACGAAGATCCGCTCGGCAAGCATCTAAAGGTGATGTGGGGCCCGGTGAATGCTGAAATCATCGGCGTAGTGTGCGACGTTCATCAGACCTCGCTTGGCAAAGATCCCAAACCCGGTCTGTTTCTTCCGACTCTTCAATTTCCCACCAGCCCCGTGAATATCGTGGTCCGCACGCATGGCGACCCCAAGCAGCTCGCCAACGCGATTCAGGCGCAAATTCATTCGATTGACCGCGACCTGCCGATCTCCGACATCAAGACCATGGACGAGTACGTTGCTTCCTCCGTCTCCGATTCGCGCTTCAACACGATTCTCTTAGCTGGATTCGCGGCTCTGGCTCTGGTGATGGCCTGCGTCGGGATCTTCGGCGTCGTTTCCTATTCGGTGGCGCAGCGCACGCGTGAAATCGGCGTCCGCCGAGCCCTGGGCGCCGATGCCGGAAGCGTGATGCGCATGGTTCTGACGCAAGGTATGACGGTCAGCGTCATTGGCGTCGCCATCGGGCTCGCCGGAGCCTTCGCTGTTACCCGAGTCCTGAGCAGCCTCCTGTTCGGCGTCACGCCCACCGATGCGGTCACGTTTATCGGCGTTGCCACGATCCTGACCCTGGTCGCGTTCCTGGCCAGCTTTCTACCGGCCCGTCGCGCAGCGAAAGTGGACCCTATGGTCGCCCTGCGATACGAGTAAAAAAATGTGTTGAAAAATGGGACAGACCACTCTGTCCCAAAGCGAGCGAACCCACGGCTACGCAGGGTACCACTGCAGTGGACAGAGCGATCTGCCCCACTTTTTCAACTTCCAAATTTCGTTATTCTGAACTCGCATGACCGACAAAATCGTCATATTGACCACTTGTGAGTCCGAAAAGGAAGCCGCCGAGGTCGCCCGCCATCTGGTCGAAAAGAAGCTCGCAGCGTGCGTGAATATTCTCCCGCGAGCCCGCAGTATCTATCGATGGAAAGGCGCCATTGAAGAAGCTGAGGAATTCGTTCTGCTCATCAAATCCCGCCGCGATCTTCTTCCCGC
>Ga0209415_10007858_pt1 | contig 18548 bp, 20 predicted proteins | sample PeaSoiSIISIP2007_FD_187696 | JGI IMG/M metagenome (GOLD analysis project Ga0209415, IMG submission 187696) | Peat soil microbial communities from Weissenstadt, Germany - SII-SIP-2007 (SPAdes) (version 2) | ecosystem: Environmental > Terrestrial > Soil > Wetlands > Peat | place: Germany...
TCCTTGTTGTTGATGATCGTGTCGATCGCGATCGCCGTCTTGCCGGTCTGGCGATCGCCGATGATCAGCTCGCGCTGGCCGCGGCCGATCGGGATCATCGCGTCGATCGCCTTCAGGCCCGTCTGCATCGGCTCCTTGACCGGCTGTCGCTGCACGACGCCGGGCGCCTTGAACTCGGCCGGGCGCGTGTTGCTCACGTCGATGTCGCCCTTGCCGTCGAGCGCGCGCCCGAGCGGATCGACGATGCGGCCCAGCAGGTGCTCGCCGACGGGGATCTCCAGCAGCTGTCCGGTGCGCTTGGCGGTGTCGCCCTCGGAGACGCGCTCCCAGTCGCCGAACAGCACCGCGCCGACGTTGTCGGACTCGAGGTTGAGCGCCAGGCCGGTGACCCCGTGCGGGAGCTCGAGCATCTCGAAGGACATGCAGTTCTCCAGCCCGTGCAGACGCGCGATGCCGTCGGCGAGCGACAGCACCGTGCCCACCTCGGTCAGCTCGGCGCGGCCGGGGTCGAGGCCCTCGATGCGGCTCTTGAGGATTGAGGTGATCTCGTCAGGGTTGATCTGCATGTCTGTCTCCTAGTAGGGGAAGAGGGGCCCGGCTCGCCGCCGTCCAGCCGTCTGCGCGGGCGGGCGGGATCTCTACGAGGCTCCTTGGGCAACCTGCCTGCGCAGCTGCTCCAGTCGGTTTCGAATTGAGGCGTCGAGGATCGAGTTGCCCACGCGCACCACGATGCCGCCGAGGATGTCCGGATCCACGCGCGCCGCGAGCGTGACCCGGCGTCCTGCGTGCTCGCCGATCGCGCGGCCGAGGCTCTCGGTCGTCGCCTCGTCGAGCGCGATCGCGCTGGTGACCTCCACGGGCAGCGTGCGGTTCTCCTCCTCCCACAGCCGCTCGTACTGCTGGCGGATGCGGAAGATCACGGGCATGCGGTGGTTCTCGATCAGCAGGCGCAGGAAGTTCAGCAGGATCTCGTCGGCTTCCTCCAGGCAGCGGCCGAGCATGTCCTGCTTCTCGGCCGTGGAGAAGTAGGGCGAGAAGAAGAACACCGCCAGCTGGCGGTTCTCCGAGAGCGCGTCGGCGAACTGGCCGATCTGTTCGCGCAGCTCGTCCAGCCTGCCGTGCTCGCGGGCCACCTCGAACAGCGAACGTCCGTATACACGGGCGAGCTCCTCCATCAGTTCTGCGCGGGACCGGAGGAGATGCCGGAGAAGTCCAGCTCGCTCAACGCCTGCTCGACCAGGCGCCGCTGGTCGGCCTCGTCGAGCGTCTTGCGGGTGACCTTCTCGGTGGCCATGATCGTGAGGTCTGCGACCTCCCTGCGGATGTCCTCGAGCGCGCGCTTGGTGGCGAGCTCGATGTCGCGCTGCGCTTTGGCGGAGGCCTCGGCGAGGATCTCCTGGCCGCGGTCCTTGGCCTCGTGCTCGTGGGACTCGGCCGCCTGGCGCGCACGCTGGACGATTTCGTCGGCCTGGCCGCGCGCCTCCTTCAGGCGCTCGCGGTATTCGGCGAGGATCTGCTCGGCCTCGGCACGCGTGCGCTCCGCCGTGTCGATCGAGTCTTCGATCGCGCGTTGGCGACGCTGCAGCGCGTCGCTGATGCGCGGGAACGCCAGCTTGGCGAGCAGCAGCATCGTCGCGCCGAACACGAGCAGCGTCCACACCATCAGGCCGATGCCCGGCTTGATCAGGAAGCTGCCGTTGGAGGCGAGCACGTGTAGGGGGAGCGCGGCGGTCATGGGCTAGACGATGAACGCGGCCAGCAGGCCCGCCACGAGCCCGTAGAAGAAGCAGGCCTCCGTCAGGGCGAAGCCCAGCCACTGCAGCTGGGTGATCTCGTCGCGCATCTCCGGCTGACGCGTGATCGCTTCGATCGCCTTGCCGAAGATGATGCCGATGCCGACGCCGGCGCCCACGGCACCGAGGCCGCCTCCGACTCCGAGGCCGATCGACTTGCCCGCTTTGGCCGTTTCTTCGGCCACCGCAAGGAACATGACTAGGGCTATGTGCACGGCGCTTGACTCCTTTTAGTGTTCCTCGGCGACCGCGCCGCCGAGGTAGATAGCTGTGAGGGTGGCAAAGATGAACGCCTGCAGGGCGGCGACCAGGCCGACCTCGAAGGCGAACAGCAGGATGCCGAACGGGATCGTGAACCAGCCCAGCGCGGAGATCCCGAGGATCACGGCGAGCGCGCCCGCCATGAACAGGATGATCAGATGGCCCGCGAGGATGTTGGCGAACAGACGGATCGAGAGCGACATCAGCCGCATCAGGTTGGAGAGCACCTCCAGGAAGAAGATGAACACCGCCATCCCGCCGGTCACCCCTCCCGGGACGAGGCCCTTGAGGTAGCCGATCGGACCCTTCGCACGGACGCCTTCGACCGTGTAGGAGATGAACACCACGAGCGCCAGCGCCAGCGGGATCGAGAGGTTGGCGGTGGCCGCGTACAGCGAGAACGACGGGATCTGCATCCCGAAGACGGTGATCTCGTGCTCGGTGTTGGTCGGCAGCGGTATGTAGCCGATCAGGTTGGAGAACATGATGAACAGGAACAGCGTGCCGATGAACGGAAACCACTTGGCGGCCATCTTGTCGTCCATCGCGCTGCCGGTGATGTTGTCGCGCATCAGCGTGAACAGCACCTCGACCGCCGCCTGCACCTTGTTCGGGCGCTGCTGCATGCGCCGCGCGATGTAGATCATCGTCAGGCAGGTCGCCACGGCGGCGAGGACCAGGTACATGACGGCCTTGTTGATCGAGAACACGCCCAGGTTGACCCAGGTGTCGAGTTTGAACTCGTTCTGGGGTTCGAAGGCGTGGTTGCGGTGGCCGTGGATTCCGTAGACCACCGCCAGCAGCACGATCCCGCCGAGCCAGACGGCGAGCAGGATCAGCAGCACGCGCTTGGCGCTCGACCTCGGCGGTTGCGCGTCTCCCGCCGCCGGCGGACGGGCGGCCGGGGCGGCCACGACGCCGCCCGTCTCCTGGGCGCTCATGAGGTGCTCGGCCTCCCGTGCGTGCGCCCACCGCGCTGCGGCGTACCGGGCCTGGTGACGAACGAGATCGCGAAGTAGACGGTGAAGGCGCCCAACACGAGCAGCGCGGCCGTCACGCCGTCGTCCTTGCCGCCGAGGTAGCGCGCGAGGATCACGCCGAGCGCCACGATCCAGATCCGGCCCATCATCGCGGCGATCTGCAGGGCAGCTTTTACCTTCGCGTCGGACGTGCGCAGCGCACGGCCGGTCAGCAGCGCGCCGCCGGCGCGCGTGAGCAGCCAGGCCGCGGCGCCGATGAGGTAACCCAGCGTGGGCATCCCCCCGACGAGCACAAACGGGGCCGTCGCGAGCACCAGGCACACGTCGAGGTAGCGGAGCAGGACCACGTCAGCTTCGGGATCCGGGCGGCTGTCCGTGGCACATCGCCCAAAGGCGCCGGCTGCGGCGCGACGGAGCTTCCACGGTCAGGGCGCGCCCGAGGAGGGGGCATCCCGCCCGCGCGGCGCGCCGGCGGCGGGCCAGCGGCGAGAAGCCCGGGCCCGAGGTGCTTGCACCGGGCCGGCCGAGTCCGTGGCCCGCGCGCCGCTGGCGCAGGCGGCGCACGATCGGCGCGGGCTCGCCGAGCCAGCCGTCGGGGCCGTGCTCAGCGGAATCCTCGGCGGGTTCGGGGGAGCCGCCCTGGCCGGCGCCGGGCAGGCGCGAATCGTCGTTGGCATCGAAGGCTTGCATGTGCGTAGGGCCACCCTACAGACGAGAAAGTCTCCGCGCTCGTGGCGCGGGTGCCGTCAAATCGTCCCTCAACAGTCTGCGGCGGCGCGGCCAGTCTAACCGGTCTTGGACTTCGTAACAAGTTTGTGACATGCGCCATTTGCCGCCCGGCGCTCGTCCACCGCGCTTACGCGCCGGCACGCGAGCGGCGCGGCCGCCCTAGGCCTCGCTGGGCGCGGGGGCCGCCGGCGATCGGCCGCGCCGGGCGCGGCCGCGCGGCCGCTGCGGTCGTCGCGCTTCGGCTGCGCGCACGATCAGCGCCGACAGGGCCAGCACGAGCAGGCCGCCGAACACGTCGAGCACGAAGTGGTTGCCGGTGGCCAGCACCGCGACCGCGGTGATGCATACGTGCAGCACGCCCAGCGCCCGCACCCACACGCGCCTGGAGACCTGCCAGAGCGCCAGCGCGCACCAGCCCGCCCAGGCGATGTGCAGCGAGGGCATGGCCGCCAGCTCGTTGGCCTCGGATGCCAGCGCGCCCGTGTGCCAGGAGCCGATCGCGTGCGTCGACGCGACCACGTCGGTGAAGCCGGGGAGCATGCGCGGCGGGGCCACCGGGAAGCGCCAGAACACGATGAAGCCGAGCACGTTGACCAGCACGAGCGTGTTGCGCAGCGGCCGATAGATGTCCGCGCGCCGCCACCACAGCCAGCCGAGCAGGCCGAGCGTGACGACGAAGTGCGCGTTGTCGTAGTAGTCGGACACGATCAATCCGAGCGTGTGGTGCGACGCCAGCCAGCGGTCGAGCGTGAGCTCGGGGTCGATGTGCAGCGAGCGCTCGAGGTCGAGCACGCCCTGCGCGTGCACGAGCGCGACGTGCAGGCGCAGCGGCGCGAGGTTGGTGATCGCGTCGTAAACCCAGCACAGCCATGCGACCGTGAGCGCCTCGACCCACCATCGCGTGCGCGTGCGCGCCTGGGCGGGGGCGAGATCGCCGATCGCGGCTACGGCGGCGTTGCTGCCGCTCGTATCGATCGAAACGGCGGTTGACAAGGTGTCGATGTTATCCCTCGCCGCGGCCAGGCTAGAGCTCGGTGGGCCGCAGGCCGCGCCCGGCGAGCGTGTGCAGCACGCGCGGCAGCGCAGCCACGGTCCGCTCCCACGAGCGTGGCGCAGAGTAGTCGTCGGCGTCGTGGAGCAGCAGCACCGCGCCCGCGTCCGCGCCGTAGGTCAGCCGCCTGGCGATCGACGCAGGGGTCGCGCGCGCCTCCCAGTCCCGGCCCCAGTGGCTCCACAGCAGCGTGCGCCAGCCGTTTCGCCGTGCCATCGCCAGCGCGGAGGCATTGAGCACGCCGTATGGCGGCCGGTACAGCCGCAGCGGGCGGCCCGTGTCGGCTTCGATGATCGCCTGCGCGCGCGCGATGTCCTCGCGCACCTGCCACGGCGCCAGGCGCAGCAGGTTGCGGTGGCGGTGGCAGTGGAGCCCCACCGTGTGTCCGGCGTCGGCGATCTCACGCGCGAGCCCCGGGTTTCGCTGCACCTGCTCGCCGACCAGGAAGAACGTCGCCGGCGCCCGCTCGCGCTCGAGGATCTCGAGCACTGCAGGGGTGCCCTGCGCGTGCGGGCCGTCGTCGAAGGTGAGCGCGTAGCCGTCCGCGCTGGCGGTGCGATCCTCGACGCCGAGCGGGCGCCGCAGCGCGGGCAGCGCTCCAGCGAGGCCCGGGAGCCAATAGCCGAGGAGCGCTGCACCCACGATCGCGCCCGCGAGGCGGGGACCGGGGATGCGATGATCGGTGGCGGACATGGTCGAACTGTTGCTGGGAATCGCGGCGGCAGTAGGGGCTTCGGCCTTCTACAGCCTAGGGATCGCCCTCCAGGCGATGGACGCCAGGCAGGCTCCGCAGGCCTCCCACCTGCGCCTCTCGCTGCTGCGCGGGCTGCTGACGCGCGCCCGCTGGCTGCTCGGCACCGGGCTCTCGATACTCGGCTGGCCGCTGCAGGTGATCGCGCTGCTGCTCGCGCCGCTGGTCGTCGTCCAGCCCGCGCTTGCCGCGGGCCTGATCTTCCTGATGTTCCTCGGCGAGCGCATGCTGGGCGAGCACGCAGGGCGCAAAGAGCACATCGCGGTGACCGGGATCGTGCTCGGCGTGATGGGCTGCGCGGCGGCCGCACCGCCCCGCACCACCAGCCACGCCGGCGACCTGACGATCGTGCTCGTGCTCGTCGGCCTCGGACTGGCCAGCCTGCTGCCCTACCTGCTGCGTGCGGTCGGCCACTCCTTCGCCGAGGTCACGATGGTCGGCGCCGGGCTCGCGTTCGGCTGGAGCGGCGTGGCCACCAAGCTGGCATCCGACGACCTCGCCGGCGGGCACCTCGTCGTGGCCGCCGCCTGGGGGCTATCGACCGCCGCGGCCTCCGGCGTCGGCGTGCTCAGCGAGATGAGCGCGCTCCAGGAACGCCCCGCGATCCAGGTCGCGCCCGTGGTGTTCGTGACTCAGACGGTCGTGCCGGTGGTGCTCGCGCCGCTGCTGCTCGGCGAGAGCTTCAGCGCCACGCCCTTCGGCGGCGTGCCGCTGGCGATGTCGCTGGCGCTGCTCGTCGCGAGCGCGGCGTTGCTCGCGCGCTCGCCGCTGCTGCTCGGGCTGACCGCGTCGGAGCCCATCAGCGAGGAGAGCGGCTCGACCCCGAGCCGCTCCGATGCAAGCCAGGAGACGATCCGCACGAGCCCCGCCAGCGAAGACGGCGAGCCACCGAGCTCGACCACGATCACGTCGCCGGCGCGCATCGTGCGCTGAGGCAGCCGCGCCGTCGCGGAGAGGCGCAGCGCGCCCTTGACGGGCGTGGCGCCGGCGGTGCGGGCGAGCACGAGCTGCCCCACCGACAGGCCGCCGGACGGCTCCAGGTAGTAGAAGCGGTGGCGCAGGCCGAGCGCGTGCGCCTGCTTGCGCAGCAGGCTGCGGGTGCGTACCCAGTGGAACAGCGCCGGGGTGGGCACTTCCGGGAGCAGTTCGTCGCCGAGCGCGTTCAGGCGGGCGATGCGAGCACGCGATGGCACGCCCGCGTCGTCGGCGATCGAGACGTGGATGCCGTACGCCGCAAGCTGTGCGGCGACCCGGTCGGCAACGCGCCCGGGAGCGTGCACGATCACGCCCACGTCCGGCTGGCGGGTGCGCACGTGCGTCAGCTGGTGGACGTCGAGCACGCTCGCCGCGAGCGCGGTCACCTCGTCCGTGGACATCATCCAGTAGCCCACGCCCAGCAGCAGCACGGCCTGGGTCGCGAAGGCCGCCAGCCGCAGCCGCCACAGGGACACCGGGTTGACCCTGCGCGGCGCCTGCAGCACCACGTCGACCGCGGGCGGGCTCGGCGCGCCGGCGGCCTCGCGCGTGGCCGCGACCGCGCGCTGGCTGTCCGAGAAGGTGGCGCGCACGTGCTCGCGCAGCTCGTCGGTGTCGTTGGCCAGGCGCACGAGGTCGAGGTCGGCCATCGCGCGCGTGTTCAGGCGCGCGTGGCCGACCGGCAGGCCGTAGGAGACGACCGGCGTGCCCGCGGCGCGGGCCTCCAGGCACGTCACGCCGCCGGTGGAGTGGACGAGCACGTCGGCAGCGGCGAGCAGCTCGGGCATCTTGTCGGTGAAGCCGTAGACGTGCACGCGCGGTTCCTCGGCGAACGTTCCGCGCAGCTTCGCCGCGAGCTGTTGGTTGCGACCGGCGAGGCAGACGATGCTGCTCACCTCGCGCGCCGCGGTGAACTCGCGCACGGCGCCGGAGATGTCACCCACGCCCCAGCCGCCGCCCGAGACGACCACCATGCGTCCCTCCTCCGGCAGCCCCAGCGCGCGGCGGGCCTCGATCGGGCAGCGCGGCTGCAGGAACTCGGCTGAGATCAACGGGCCCACCAGGCGAACGCTGCCGCGGCCGGCGATGCGCTCGACCGAGGGCATCGACTCGCCGTACATCACCAGGTGCGTGTCGATGCCCGGTTGCGCCCAGAAGAACAGCCCCGTCAGGTCGGTGATCGTTGCGACCGTCGGGCAGCTCACCTCTCCGCGCCGGCGCAGGTGCGCGAGCACGACGGTGACCGCCGGATAGGTCGACACGACCACGTCCGGGTCGTGCGCTGCGATCTCGCGCGCGAGCGGTCCCGCGCCGAGCGCGCACAGCAGCCGGCGGGTGATCGCGCGCACGGGCATCACGTGCTCGAGCAGCCAGTAGACGACCGTGTAGGTCCACGGGAAGAAGCGCAGCTGCACGCGGTAGCCGTCCTCGACCACCGGCCGCAGCAGCGGCCCCATGGCGGCCAGACCGTCGATGACCGTCACCTCGGCCGGCTGCGGCGAGTCCTCGATCTGCTGCGCCAGCGCCCGCGCGGCAGCGGCGTGCCCCTCGCCGACGTCGGCGGAGAGGATCAGGACGCGGCGGGCACGACCGGGCGAAGGCTCGCCGTTCTCCCAGGGCTCGGGGACCAGGCGCGGCTTGCGTTTGCGATGGGGACGGCGCATATAGGGGAGAGCTCGCCCGCGGCCGGGCGGCTCTGCGCAATCGTGCGCCCACGGCGGGTGCCCCCCGGCGGGCGCAAGTGCCTTTACAGGCTAGCGGGCCGGATGGACGATTGCAGGCTCGGGGAGGTAACAATGGGCTCATGCAGGCCGCCACGCCAGTACCGCGCGCCCGCCTCGCCGAGACCCCGCCGGCGGCGCGGGGCGGCACCGCCGGCGCACGCGTTCCCGCGGGCGCGCTGCGCGCGCTGGCCTCGCTCGGCCTGCTCGGCGTGCTCGCCAGCGCGCTGCTGCTCGCCGGGGGCGCGGCGGGCGAGCCGAGCCGCTTCGTGCCGGCCCGCAGCGGGGGCTGGCCAGGCTGGCTGGCGGGTCCGCTCGCGGGCCTTCACCTGGGTCTGCCCGGCGAACGTTTCCAGACGCTCATGCTGATCATGTGCGGCGGCTACGCGCTCGTGCTCGCGGGCGCGCGAACGCTGCCCGCGCGCGCCCTCGTGGCGGGCATCGTGGCCGCCCACGTGATCCTCGTGCTGGGGCCGCCGCTGCTCTCCCAGGACATCTTCGGCTATCTGGCCTACGGTCGCATGGGCGCGCTGCACGGCCTGGACCCCTACACCCACTTCCCCTCCGAAGCGCCCGCCGATCCCGTCTTCCAGTTCCTCGGCTGGCCTTTCCAGCACTCCCCCTACGGACCCCTGTTCACGCTGGGCAGCTACGCCGTCGCACCCCTGGGCCCGGCCGCCGGTGTGTGGGTCTTCAAAGCGCTCTCCGCGCTTGCCAGCCTGGCGGCGATCGCGCTGATCGCGGCGGCCGCCGGCAGCCTCGGGCGCTCCCGACGCTGGGCGGCCGCGTTCGTCGGCCTGAACCCGGTGCTGCTCGCGCTGGCCGTGGGCGGCGCCCACAACGACACGCTGGTGCTGCTCGTGCTGGCGCTTGCGCTGCTGTTGAGCACCGGCGTGGGCTCGCTCGGCAGCCACTACCGCGGCGCCGCGGTGACGCTCGCGGCCGGCGTCGGCGTGAAGGTCACCGCGGCGCTGCTGCTGCCGTTCCTCGCACTCGCGCCGCCGCGCCCGCGCGAACGCGTGGGCGTGCTGACGAGCGCGGCGCTCGGCCTGCTCGCGCTCGCAGTGATCGGGCTGATCGGCTTCGGCACGCACGCCATCGGCTTCCTCGGCGCCGTCGGCGAGCAGCAGCAGCTCGTGGCCACCCACAGCATCCCCGCCGAGACCGCCCGCCTGGTGGGCCTGAGCGGAACGCCCGCCTGGTGGCGCCACCTGTTCCTCGCCGGCTTCGTGCTCGTGTTCGCGCTCGCGCTGTGGCGCACCGCGCGCGGAGCCGACTGGCGGGTGGCGGCCGGGTGGACGACGCTCGCGCTGCTGCTGTCCACCGCATGGCTGCTGCCCTGGTATGTGATCTGGCTGCTGCCGCTAGCCGCGGTCGGCGGCGATCGGCGCCTGCGCGCCGCCACGCTCGTCTTTTGCGCCTATGCGGTGCTGATCCATCTGCCGCTCGCCGACGGGCTGCTCAGCCCGCGGCCCCGCCAGGTCCCCCATCACCTGCCGTTTCCCGTCCCCGGCGCCAGGCACCGCCTCGAACTCACCGGTTTCCAGTTGCTTGGCGACGTCCAGCGCGATCTCAGCTGGTGAAGCCTCCGGGCGCAGGCGCCGCAGGCGGCTGGAGTGAAGCCGCCTGAACTTGAGGATCTCCAGCACGTAGACGAGGTAGACGCTGGCGGCCACGACGACCAGGCCCAGGCCGACGAGCACCAGCGTCCAGCCGGTGTTGAAGTGGCCCTTGTGGTCGCTGTAGGGGATGAACCGCAGCGCCAGCGCAAGCCCGGCGAGCATCAGCGTCCACGCGTACAGGTAGGCGATCGTGCGCCTGCTGCTGAAGCCGATGCGCGCCATGCGGTGGTGGAAGTGCTCGCTGTCGGAGCGGTAGATCGGCTGGCGGTACTTCAGCCGCTTGAGCACCACGAAGGTCGTGTCCAGGAACGGCACGGCGAGCAGGATCAGGGGCAGCACGAACGACACCACCGCCGCGGTCTTGACGGCGGCCTCGACCGCGATCACACCCATCAACAGACCCAGCAGCTGCGCGCCGCAGTCGCCCATGAAGCTCGACGCGGGAGGGAAGTTGTAGAACAGGAAGCCGAGTGCCGCGCCGGCCGTCAGCGCCGCGAGCACGCCCGGCTGCTGGCGACCGAGGTCGAACGCGATGACCGCCATCGTCGCCGCGATGATCGCGCAGACGCCTGCCGCCAGGCCGTCCACGCCGTCGGAGAAGTTGACCACGTTCATCATCGCTACGAGCGCCACCACGGTCAGCAGCGGTCCGGCGTTCGTCACGCCCGCGTTGGGAAACGCGAGTTCGCCGATGAACGGGAGCGTGATCGCCTTGACCGCCACGCCGAAGTGCACGACGATCGCCGCCGCCAGCACCTGCCCGAGCAGCTTGACGGCGGGGGGCAGGTCGAAGCGATCGTCCAGCGCGCCCACCGCCGTGATGACCGCCGCTGCGATCAGCACCCCGTGCCAGAGCTGGTGCTGGTGTTCCTTGCCGTTGACGTAGCCGACGGGCAGGAAGATCAGGACGGCGACGAGCGTGCCCGCGAAGATCGCCAGGCCGCCCAGAAGCGGCGTGGGGCGCTCCGAGAGGCCCCGCTCACGGGGCTCGTCGATCGCGCCCACACGCCGCGCGAGCACTTTCGTGAGCGGCGTCAGCACCGCGGTCACCGCCGCCGCTACGAGAAAGGCGTAAAGCGCGTCGAGCTCGTTCGGATGCGCCATCGACTGCCGCACAGCATCGCAGGCGGCGAGGTCAACAGCCTCGCCGGGGGCTAGGCGGGCGTGGCCGTCGCGGCCATGCCCTCGTATATCGGGTAGCGCTCCACGATCGCCGCAACGCGCTCGGCGAGCTCCCCCGCCCGGGACTCGTACTCGGGCGTGAGCGCGACCGCGAGGATGCGCCCCACCTCTTCGAAGTCCTCCAGCTGCAGCCCACGCGTGGCCAGGGCCGGCGTGCCGATGCGCAGGCCGGAGGCCTCCATCGGCGGGCGCGGGTCGAACGGCACGGCGTTGCGGTTGACCGTGATCTGGATCTCGTGCAGCCGGTCCTCCGCCTGTTTGCCGGTCAGCGGCGGATCGCTCTCGCGCAGGTCGACGAGCACGAGGTGCACGTCGGTGCCGCCGGTGAGCACGTTGACCCCGTGTCCCGCACTCAGCAGCTCGGTCGCGAGCGCCCGTGCCCCCGCGACTGTGCGACGCTGGCGCTCGGCGAAGAGCTCGCTGGCGGCGATCCTCAGCGCGACGGCCTTGGCCGCGATCACGTGCTCCAGCGGGCCGCCCTGCTGGCCGGGGAACACCGCCGAGTCGATCTTCTTGGCGTGCTCCTGGCGGCACATGATCACGCCTGCACGCGGGCCGCCGAGCGTCTTGTGCGTGGTCGTGGTGACCACGTCGGCGCCGTGGTCGAAGGGGTTGGCGTGGAGCCCCGCGGCCACCAGACCGGCGAAGTGGGCGATGTCGACCATCAGCAGCGCGCCGACCTCGTCGGCGATCTCCCTGAAGCGGGCGAAGTCCAGCTCCCGCGGATAGGCCGACCATCCCGCGAGCAGCAGCTTCGGCCGGCGCTCGCGTGCGATGCGCGCCACCTCGTCCATGTCGATCAGGCTGCTCTCGCGCGCCACCTCGTAGGGAGCGATGTCGTACAGGCGCCCGGACACGTTGATCTTCATGCCGTGGCTGAGATGGCCGCCGTGGGCCAGCTCGAGCCCCATGATCGTCTCGCCGGGCTGCAGCAGCGCGTGGTAGACGGCCGCGTTTGCCTGTGTCCCGGAGTGCGGCTGGACGTTGGCGTGCTCGGCTCCGAACAGCGACTTGGCGCGGTCGATCGCGAGCTGCTCGGAGACGTCCACCCACTCGCACCCGCCGTAGTAGCGCCGCCCGGGGTAACCCTCGGCGTACTTGTTCGTCAGCACCGAGCCCTGGCATTCGAGCACCGCGCGCGGGACGAAGTTCTCCGAGGCGATCATCTCGAGCGTGGTCTGCTCGCGCTCGAGCTCGCCGCGCAGCGCATCCGCGACCTCCGGGTCGACCTCGGCGAGCGGTCGGTTGAAGTAGTCGGGGCTCAGCTCGGACATGGCGCTCGTCCTCCTGTTCGTGTAACCCGGTCGTCGCGGGCATCAAGCGCTGCGACTCACGTTAGCTCGGTCGCAGGCGAAGCGCTGCGACTGCCCAGGCGCGCGGCTGTTAGCTGACCGCTTCCCGGTGGTCGATTCCACCTCAGGGCGCCAGTTGCGGCAGCTGCCACGAGGCTATCAGGCCCGCCAGCGGGGGCGCCGGGCCGTTACCGGTCAGACGGCCGCGGCGAGGAGCTCGGTCGCGGCCGCGCGCGGGAGCGCGCCCTCGCGCAGGATGTGCCAGCGCCCCTGCTCGGCGAGGTCGCGCAGGTCGATCACGGTGGATGGCACGCCGGGGAGCTCGCCGCCGTCGAGCACCAGGTCGACGCCGTCGAGCAGCGCGCGCGGCACCTCCGCCAGCGAGCGCGCGTCCGGCTCGCCGGAGAGGTTCGCGCTCGTCTGCATCACCGCGCAGGAGATCGCGCCCAGCGCGCGCAGGCCCTCGGGCAGCAGCGGCACGCGCAGGCCGAGCGTCGCCGGATCGGACCTGCACGCCGCCGCGAAGCGACGCGCGCGATTGGCGAGCAGCACCGTGACCGGGCCGGGGAGCAACGCCTGCAGGGCTCGGCGCTCGCTGCCGTGCACCTCGCCGAGAGCGCCCAGCGCGGGCGGGAGCGCGAAGAACATCACCGCGGAAGCGCGCGCGGCGGGCCGTCCCTTGAGCTCGTACAGGCGCCGCGCGGCCCGCTCGTCCTCGGGGTCGCAGCACAGCCCGTAGACGGTGTCCGTGGGAAGCAGCGCGAGGCCCCCGGCGGCCACGCACTCCTGGAGCGCCAGCGCGTCCTGTTCGCCGAGCGTCGCGCTCCTCATCGGGCTCGCCTGCCCACCACGACCCGCTCCACCCCCGCGAGGTCGCGGCGAAGCGCGACCTCCGGGAAGCCCGTGCCGGCCACGAGCGCGGCAACCGTGCCGGACTGGCCGGCGCCGACCTCGAGCGCGAGCGTTTGCACGACACGGCGGCCGTCCAGCTGGCACAGCAGTGCGCGTATCGCCGAGAGGCCGTCGGCGCCCGCGAACAGCGCCTGCGGCGGCTCGTGGCGGATGATCTCCGGCGCCAGCCGCGCGCGCTCGGCGGTCGCCACGTAGGGCAGGTTGGCGAGCACCGCGTCGAACTCGTCGGGCAGGCCCGCCAGCAGATCGCCGTGGTGCCATCGCACGCGCGCGCCGAGGCGGGCGCCGTTCTCGCGCGCGAGCGCCAGAGCGTGCTCGCTGGCGTCGCTGCCCGTCACCTGCAGGTCAGGGCGCTCGTCCGCCAGCGCGAGCGCCACCGCGCCGCTGCCGGTGCCGACGTCCAGCACGCGCAGGCCCTGTGCGAGCTCGAGGCCGACCTCGACGAGCAGCTCCGTCTCCGGGCGTGGCACCAGCGCGCGCCGGTCGATGTGCAGCTCCAGCCGGCGGAACCCCCGCCGCCCGACGATGTAGGCGACCGGCTCGTGCTCGACCGCGCGGCGGCGGACCGCGTCCTGGAAGGCGCGCACGGCCGGCCCGGCCACGCGCAGCTCGCGGTCGAGCAGCAGGCGCTCGCGCGTGGTCCCGAGCGCGTGCGCGAGCATCACTTCCGCGTCCAGCCTCGGCGTCTGGCAGCCGGAGGCGCCGATCGCGGTGACCGCGCCCTGCAGCGCATCGGCGACGCTCGTGCCGGATCTTCGCTCGCCGAGCGCGCTCATGCCGCCGCCTGGGCCTCCAGGCGCCGGCGCTTCTCGTCGGCCGCCAGCGCGGCCGTGAGCTCGTCGAGCTCGCCCTCCAGCACCTGGTCGAGGTTGTGCACGGTGAGCTTGATGCGGTGGTCGGTCACGCGGCGCTCGCCGTAGTTGTAGGTGCGGATCTTCTCCGCGCGGTCGCCGGTGCCGACCTGCGAGCGACGGTCGGCCGCGAGCTCGGCCTGCTGCTCGGCCAGCGCCTGCTCGTAGAGCCGGGCACGCAGCACGCGCAGCGCCTTCTCGCGGTTCTGCAGCTGGGACTTCTCGTCCTGCATCGAGACCACGATCCCGGAGGGCTTGTGGGTGATGCGAACCGCCGAGTCGGTCGTGTTGACCGACTGCCCGCCCGGTCCCGAGGAGCGGTACACGTCTATCTGGAGGTCGCCCGGGTCGACGTGAACGTCCACGTCCTCGGCCTCCGGCAGCACCGCCACGGTCGCCGTGGAGGTGTGGATCCTGCCCTGGGACTCGGTCTGGGGGACGCGCTGGACGCGATGGGTGCCGCCCTCGAACTTGAACACCGAGTAGGCGCCGTCGCCCTTGACCGCGAACGTGTACTTGCCGTCGCCGACCTCCAGCGGCTCGGCCTGCCAGCCGCGCCGTTCGGCGTAGCGGGTCAGCATGCGATAGAGGTCGCCCGCCCACAGGCCCCCCTCCTCGCCGCCCGCGCCGCCCTGGATTTCCACGATCACGCTCTTGTCGTCGTTGGGGTCGCGCTCAACCATCGCCATGCGGATCTCCTCCTCGAGCTCCTCGATGCGGCGGCGCGCGCCGCCGAGCTCCTCGCGCAGCTCGGCGTCCTCGCCCATCTCCGCGAGCAGTTCCTCGGCGCCGGCCTCGTTGTCGCGCGCCAGGCGCCAGCTCTCGGCGAGCTTGGCCGCCGGCTCGAGCTGGCTGTAGGCCCGGCCCACCTCCGCGTAGCGCTCGCGGTCGGAGATCACCTCGGGGTCGGTCATCTGCTCGCCGAGCTCCGCGAAGCGCGTCTCGATCTGCTTGACGAGCTCTTCGATCATCGCGGCCTGAGTGTAGGCCCGCGGGCCATCGTCAAGCGCCCGGGCGCGCGCCGACACGTTCGCGGGCCGGGCGCCGGCCGGCTCGCCGGTTACACTGGCCGGCGTGACCGAGCGCCTGAGCGCATGGGCCGGTGCTGGCGCACCCCCACAGCGCGCGAGGAAGATCCTGCGGCGCGCCGCTTTGCCGGCGCTGCTGGGCGCGCTCGCACTCGCAACGAACGCCCAGGCGGGCGCCGGGCCGGTGGCTCCGGGGGGCGCTCCGCCCGCGATCCAGCTGTATGAATGGCTGCCAAACGGCCGCGAAAACGGGCCGTTCGTGGTCATCGAGGTCAAGCGCGACATCACCGGAAAATTCGCGGTGGAGTGCGGCAAGACCTGGATCTTCAGCTACTACGGCGGCGGCGAAGCCGACCCGATCATCCAGAACCTCTCGACGGGAGCCATCTCTGGCACCTACACGTTCTCGCAGAACTCAGCCGGCATCGGATCGACCTATCTGAGCGCCTCCACCGACTACTACCTGGTCAAAAAAGCCGGCCCGCTCGTGATGACGATGAACGCCCAGCCCACACCTTGGCCGGTCCGGGCACCCGCAGCGGCGTCGGGAACGCTCAAGCTGACCCTGTACACGCCCGGCTCGGTGGTCCCGGCGACCACGGCGAGCGGCGCGAGCAAACACAAACGGCGCAAGCACAAGGGCAAGGCGAAAGCCAAACCGAAGACCTCGGTCGTCGCCAGCTGCACCGTCGCGTTCAACGCGGCCAACTACTACGCCCCACTCTGACCGGCCGGACCGGCCAGCCGCTGCTCAGGCCGCCAGGCGCTCCCCGTCGGCCAGCTCGAGCAGCTCGGCGAGCGTGGCCGAGAGCGACTCGATCGCCTCGCGGTCGCGCGGCAGGCCGTCCTGCCCGAGCGACTCGTCGGCCTGCGCCACTGGCAGCTCGCGATCGACCACGCGCGCGCCGATCGTGCTCAGCACCTTGCGCGCCTCGGCCTGCGCCCAGACGGCTCCGAACAGGCCCGTGCTCGCCCCCACGACCGCAGCGGGCTTGCCCCGCAGCGGCGTGGTGGCGATCGGGCGCGAGACCCAGTCGAGCGCGTTCTTGAGCTGCCCCGGCAGCGAGGCGTTGTACTCGGGCGTGGCCACCAGCACCGCGTCCGCCTCGGCGATCGCCGCCTTCAGGGCAGCGACCGCCGAGGGGATCCCGGACTGCTCGTCATCCTCGCTGTAGGGCGGGATCGCCGAGAGCTCGGTGAACAGCTCCAGCTCGACTCCGGAGGGCAGCAGCGCGCGGATTCCTTGAAGTAGACGCGTGTTGTGGGAGTCCCGGCGCAGGCTGCCCGATAGTCCGAGGATGCGCATCGCGATCTACGCCTCGCGCACCAGCTCGAGCGAGACCTCGAGCTTGACGTCGTTGTCGAGCGCGAAGCCGCCCTTCGGCAGCGGCGCGTTCCACTCCAGGCCATACTCGCGCCGGTCGATCACGGCCTCGAGCTCGACGCCGAGCTTGTCGTTGCCGGCGATGTCGGTGTGCGGTCCGGTGACGCTTCCGCGTGCGCTGACGTGGTGGCTGTTGCCCTTGATCGTCAGCTCGCCCTCGACCTCGAGCGCGCCGGCCTCGCCGACCCGCACGTCGCTGGACTGGAAGCGGATCTGCGCGTAGTTGGCGCTGTCGAAGAAGTCGGGCGACTTCAGGTGGCCGGCGAGGTTCTCGTCCTTGACGACGATCGAGTCCACGTCCACCGAGCCGGTCAGGCGCGGCGCGCCGTCATCGCCGACGGTGAGTGAGCCGTCGTAGTCCTCGAAGCGACCGCGGAAGGTCGAGACGACCATGTGCTTGACCGCAAAGCCGACGTGCGAGTGGATCGTGTCGATCTTCCATGTTCCTGTGTCTATTCCCTGCTGCGTGGCGACGCTCATCTCTGATGCTCCTTCTTTCGGGTGGCGGACCATGGTCCGTTTAGATCCTCTCAAGCGTACCACACATACGGACTAGGGTCCGTTTAGTAGGATGCTGGTATGGATCCGCACTTTGAGCTCCCCCTCATCCAGCCCGAGGCCCTCGAGCGGGCCGACGCGGCGCGCAACCGCGAGCGGATCCTGTGCGCCGCGCGGCGTCTGTTCGACGAGCGCGGCGCCGGCTGCGTGTCGATGGACGAGATCGCCGAGGCAGCGGGGGTCGGCAAGGGCACGCTGTTCCGCCGCTTCGGCTCCCGCGCATCGCTCGCCGCGGCGGTGCTATCGGACCGCGAGAGCGCCCTTCAGGAAGGGATCATCCGCGGCGAGCCGCCGCTCGGTCCCGGAGCCCCCCCGCGCGAACGGCTGATCGCCTTCGGCGAGGCGCTGCTGGACACGCTCGAGGCGCACTCCGAACTGCTGCTCGCGGCGGAGACCGGCGCCGTGCGCTTCGTACACCCCGCCTATCTCGTGCACAGGCTGCACGTCGCGCTGCTGCTGCGCGAGGCGGACCCCGCATGCGACGCCGAGATGCTCGCCGATGCCCTGCTCGCCGCGCTCGGCGCCGAGCTCTTCATCCACATGCGGAAGGTGCGCGGGATGTCGCTGGAGCGCCTCAAGCGGGGATGGACCGAACTCCTGGCGCGCACCGTCCCCGCGCCCGAGGCCGCGACGGTCCTCGGCGCGAGCTGAGGACGCCGAGCCGCGCCGGGCCTAGGAGAGTTTGGCGAAAGGATTGGCGAAAGTCGCCAGAGGACCGCTCCGACCTCTATCCCGGCCACGCGGGCGTTTCCCCGCGACCGGGGGTGATGCTCGATCCGGGTCCGTGGATCACCAGGAACCAGAACGCGAACGCCAGCGCGCACACCACCGCGACGGTGCCGAAGATCCTCACCATCACCCCTGTGCGCTGATCGTGTCCGGCGGCGCGACGGGTGAGAATCCATGCGTGGTCGAGTTGGCGCAGGATCAGCAGGGCACCGAACAAGAGCGGGAACAAGGCGAGGAACGCGACGACGATGCCGAGGAACACGCTCCCCGACAGGTAATCGACCTCCGAGCCGATCCACAGGCAGGCGAGCGGGATCGGCCCCCAGCAAAGCAGGCTGAGTCCGACAATTCCGCCCAGGATGGTGCCAGCAAGGTATCCGTCGAGATGCTGCCGCAGCGCGCCTCCGGGCTGAGGCGGAGTACGGAAGCGCACCGGCGCAGTACCTGGCCGTCGCCCGATGAACAAACCCCCCGTTTCGGCGGGATCGGTGCGCACAACCGCATATTAGGCTGCTGGCGGTCGCTGAGTGCGCTAAGCCACCCGCGCGACCGCGCGCTCGGCAGCCAACCGACAGGCGAGTTTCGCCAAAACGGTGAGATCAACGTGTGCTCGGCACGCGAGCGAGCGAGGACGCCGAGCCGCGCCGGCCTGTCGGCGCTACCTGAGGGTCGAGGGCCAAGCGGATCAAGGACGCACCGAGTGTGGCGTGCTCGGCACGCGAGCGAGGG